>Ga0302311_10000497_pt1 | contig 49155 bp, 41 predicted proteins | sample III_Palsa_N1_3_FD_200449 | JGI IMG/M metagenome (GOLD analysis project Ga0302311, IMG submission 200449) | Peat permafrost microbial communities from Stordalen Mire near Abisko, Sweden - III_Palsa_N1_3 | ecosystem: Environmental > Terrestrial > Soil > Palsa > Peat permafrost | place: Sweden... | reverse complement strand
TGCTCTCCTTCTCCTTCCTGACCAACGCCGCGGCCCTGATGCTGCCGCCCTCGCTGCTCTGGCAGGCCCTGGGTCTGGTCGCGATCTGGACCCCCATCAACCTGTTCCAGACCCTCCGCGGCGCCTACGGCTCCGGCGTCTTCGGCGCGGTGCTGAAAACGGTGATCGTCTGGGCCATCTCAGTGATCAGCTTCTTCATGCTGATGACGGCGGTGATGCTGGTGGCCCTGGCGGAGATTTAGAATCCCTTCTCCCCTTGCGGGAGAAGGTGGCCCGAAGGGTCGGATGAGGGGTCGCGCCGACGGTCCTGGGTCCCTGCAAACAGCTTATCGGATAAGCCGGCGCAACCCTACGCCGCCGCCACCGTCGTCATCCGCAGCCCCAACGCCTGTAGCACCCGCAGCACCGTGGCGAACTCCGGATTGCCCGTGTCGCTCAGGGCTTTGTAGAGGCTCTCGCGGGACAGGCCGGCGTCCTTGGCGATCTGGGTCATGCCGCGCGCGCGGGCGGCGCCGCCGATGGCGTGGGTGATGAAGGCGGGGTCCTGGGTCAGGAAGGCCTCGTCCAGATAGACGGCGATGGCCTCGTCGCTGTCGAGATACTCAGCGGAGTCATAGGGGAAGGTTTCAAGAGGCATCGTCAGCTTCCTTTGCCAGCACCTTGGCCTGGCGGATATCGCGATCCTGGCTCGACTTATCGCCGCCGCATAGCAGGAGCACCATCGTTGAGCCCCTGCGGGTGAAATAGACCCGATAGCCGGGCCCATAGTCGATCCTCAGTTCGCTGACGCCCTCTTCCACCGGCTTGACGTCGCCTGGATTGCCCTCGACGAGCCGGTCGATGCGGACCGCAATCCTCGAGCGCGCCCGAAAGTCCCTCAAGCCAGCCATCCAAAGCCGAAAGGTGGTCGTCTGGCGAACGTCTATCATTTCAAAGTATCCTATGGGATACGATTTATCAAGGTGTAAGTAGAAGGCTGACCTCGCCCAAAGGCGCGGCTTGACCGTCGGTCATTCATGTGTTCTTTGTTTGTTCCAATCAAGCGGAGAGCGAGGATGTCTGATTGGTGCTGGATTTTTATTCCCGAGGACGCTGGCCGACAGCCCACGCCGGCGGCCGCGGAGGCCGCTGCGGAATTCATGCGCGAGACGTGCCCCGAAGCGCACGAGGTAACGTTCACCTTTCCCGATCAGATGGAGATCGTTCATCCGTATCAGTCTTGGGAAGGCGCCAAATGCCCGGCCTGCAAGACGGAGCTTGAGGACGCGCTGTTCGCGGCCATGGATGCGGTGATGGAGAGTGGCGATGTGAGTTGCACCACGCCGTGCTGTGGTCTGAAGACGACTTGGCACGACCTGGATTTCCCCGGCCCCGCCGGCTTTGCCCGGTTCTATCTGGAGGTCATGAATCCGAGGCAGTACGGCCTTCAGCCATTCAATGCGGTGGCCCTGACCGAGATTCTCGGCATGCCGCTGCGCCAGGTTTGGCGGCATATCTGAAAGCCGGGCGTTCGCCGTGCGCGGGGGTGCTCAACCTATTCACCACCAATACACCAGGCACGCCAAGGCGGGCGTTCGCCCGCGCGTTTATTGTTGAGGTCTGCGCTACCCATTCGAACAGCGCTTCGCGCCTCTTCGTGCCCTTCGTGGTGAAATTGGGCCGAACGACGGGGGCGGAGACTTATCCGGAGAGACCGTAATCCCTCACCCTCCCAGCTTCGCTAGGGGATGATTCCCTCTCCCTCCGGGAGAGGTGTTTCGCGCCCTACCGCTTCCCCAGCCTTGCCTTCCGAAACCGCTCCGCCGCCTGCGCCTTCGCCTCGGCCTTCATCCGCGGCACCGCGGTCTTGTCCACGTCCTCGCCCGGCGCGGTCATCACGTCGTTCGCAAACTCCAGATCCAGCATCTTCAGCCGCTTGATCTCGTCGCGCAGCCTGGCCGCCGTCTCGAATTCCAGGTTGCTCGCGGCGTCGCGCATCTTGGCTTCCAGGTCCTTGAGCGTGGTCTGGAAGTTGCTCCCCAAGAAGGGCTTGTTCTGCTCGGCCACGCCCACGGGGACCAGGACGTGGTCCTTCTCGTAGGGGCTGGCCAGGATGTCCTTGATCGAGCTCTTGATGCTCTCGGGGGTGATGCCGTGCTCGACATTATAGGCATGCTGCCGGTCCCGCCGTCGGCTGGTCTCGGCCATGGCCCGCTCCATCGAGCCGGTGATGGAGTCCGCATACAGGATCACCCGCCCGTCGACGTTCCGCGCCGCCCGGCCGATAGTCTGGATCAGGCTGGTCTCCGAACGCAGGAAGCCTTCCTTGTCGGCGTCGAGAATGGCCACCAGGCCGCACTCGGGAATATCGAGGCCCTCGCGCAGCAGGTTGATGCCCACCAGCACGTCGAAGGCGCCCAGGCGCAGGTCCCGGATAATTTCTATGCGCTCTAACGTATCAACGTCGGAGTGCATGTAGCGCACGCGCAGGCCCTGCTCGTGCATATACTCGGTCAGGTCCTCGGCCATCTTCTTGGTCAGCACGGTGACCAGGGTCCGATAGCCCCTGCGCGCCACGTCCTGGCATTCGGCGATCACGTCGTCGACCTGGCTGAAGCCGTTCTTGGCGACGGGGCGGATCTCCACCGGCGGGTCGATCAGGCCGGTGGGTCGGATGACCTGTTCGGCGAACACCCCGCCGGACTGCTCCAGCTCCCACTTGGCCGGGGTGGCCGAGACATAGACGGATGCCGGCCGCATGGCCTCCCACTCCTCGAACTTGAGCGGACGGTTGTCGAGGCATGAGGGCAGGCGGAAGCCGTATTCCGCCAGGGTGAATTTGCGCCGGTAGTCGCCTTTGTACATGGCGCCGATCTGCGGCACCGTCTGGTGGCTCTCGTCCACGAACAGCAGGGAATTGTCGGGGATGTATTCAAAGAAGGTCGGCGGCGGCTCGCCGGGCCGGCGGCCGGTAAGATAGCGGCTGTAGTTCTCGATCCCCGCGCAGGCGCCGGTGGCCTGGATCATCTCGATGTCGAAGGTGGTGCGCTGTTCCAGGCGTTGGGCCTCCAGCAGCTTGCCCTCGGCCACCAGCCAGTCGAGGCGCTCCTTCAGCTCCGCCTTGATCAGGTTGACCGCCTGGTTCAGGGTCGGGCGCGGCGTCACATAGTGGCTGTTCGCATAGATTTTCACCGATTGCAGGTCGGCGGTCTTCTTGCCGGTCAGGGGATCGAACTCGACGATCTGTTCGACCTCGTCGCCGAACATGCCGATGCGCCAGGCGCGGTCTTCATAGTGGGCGGGGAAGATCTCGATGGTGTCGCCGCGGCGGCGGAAGGTCCCGCGCTCGAACGCCTGGTCGTTGCGCTTGTACTGCTGGGCCACCAGGTCGGCCATCAGCTTGCGCTCGTCGATCTTGGCGCCGACCTCCAGGGTGAAGGTCATGGCGGTGTAGGTTTCCACCGAGCCGATGCCGTAGATGCAGCTGACCGAGGCGACGACGATCACATCGTCGCGCTCCAGGATCGCCCGAGTCGCCGAGTGGCGCATGCGGTCGATCTGTTCGTTGATGGAGCTGTCTTTCTCTATGTAGGTGTCGGTCCGGGGCACATAGGCCTCCGGCTGGTAGTAGTCGTAGTAGGAGACGAAATACTCCACCGCATTGTTCGGAAAGAAGGATTTGAACTCCGAATAGAGCTGGGCGGCCAGGGTCTTGTTGGGCGCCAGGATCAGCGCCGGCCTCTGCGTCAGCTCGATCACCTTGGCCATGGTGAAGGTCTTGCCCGACCCGGTGACGCCCAGCAGCACCTGGTCGTTCTCATGGCCCTCCAACCCGGCCAGCAGATCGCGGATGGCGGTGGGCTGGTCCCCGGCGGGCTCATAGTCGGCGACGAGCTCGAACCGGCGCCCGCCCTCCGACTTGTCCGGCCGCGCCGGCCGGTGCGGCGTCCACAGGCTGGGCATGGTCTCAGCCGCCAAGTCCTGAATGAACTGGGCCGACACTTCCGCCACGCCGGGGGAGTCCTGGTTTTTCGCCATGGGTTGAAGGTAGGGGATGGGGAAGGGGAACGAAAGAGGCCCCTGCTGACAGCGTTGTGGCGGCAGTCCCCTCATCCTCCCACCGCTTCGCGGCGGGCCCCTCCTTCTCCCGCAAGGGGAGAAGGTATGCCAAGCTGCATCTATGGGGATGAGGTCCGATCTAACGGATAGCGCTCGCAAGATGCGCAAGCTTCCGACGGAGGCTGAACGCGTCATGTGGAGTCTGCTGCGCGGACACCAGCTCGACGGCATGAAATTTCGCAGGCAGGCGCCGATCGGACCCTACATCGCCGACTTGTCTGCTTCGACGCCAAGCTGATCGTCGAATGCGATGGCGGCCAGCACGCAGACAGCATCCATGACTCCCGCCGAGACGCATGGCTGCGCTCACGCGGCTTCACCGTCCTCAGGTTCTGGAACGCCGAGGTGATTCAGAACCCGCTCGGCGTCACGGCCACGATTCTCCGAGATCGTCCCAAGTAACCTTCTCCCCTTGCGGGAGAAGGAGGGGCCCGCCGCGTAGCGGTGGGAGGATGAGGGGACCCCTCCACCCCCACAAAGCCAACTTCCGTTAACCCAATGCCTTCAATCCCTTACCCCGCAACACTCGCCGAATTAACGAAGTTCGCCGACCCGGAGTCTCCGAAAAAGTGATTGCTGCGGTGCAGCATCGGCTTGCGACTCTCGGGAAGGGGCGCCATAACCCCGCACTTGAGACCCTCCTTCGGCCAAACGTGTACGGCTGGAGGCTTCGTTTCGTGGACCCCTTCCGGCCATAAATCCCGGAACCGCGAGGCGATTTATCGGGGGGCGCATCCTGCCCTCGCGGAATAGGACACGACATCTTGTCGATTAAAATTGAGGCGCGCGCCGACGTGCGCGCGCTCGCCGGCGGACTCTTCCTTGGAGCCGTCGTCGGCGTAGCATTAGGCGGCGTCTACCTTGCCGGCGGGGCGGCGGGGCAGGCGGACGCCAAGGCCCGGGCCCAGCACTTCGCCAGTGCGGCGGCCCAGGGCTTCTCCGATGAGGCCCTGCGCGAGCAGGCCGCCCAGATGACTCCGGGCGAATTGGCCCTGGCCGAACGTCACGATCCTCTGGCCGGCAATTCGGGCGCGCAACGCGACCGTCTGGCCGCGGCCTTCGCCAATCAACTGATGCAGCGCGAGGATGTTCCCTCCGCGCAGCCGACCAACCTGAGCGCCGCTAACCTTAAGGCGTCGGGCAATCTGCTGCGCGCCAGCTTCAGCGCCCCGACCAATCCGCAGGCGCAACCCTTCCATATGTCCGGCGCGCTGGACTCGGCCCGCGACCTCGATTGCCTGGCCGACGCCGTCTATTACGAAGCCCGTGGCGAGACGCCGGCGGGGCAGGCGGCCGTAGCCCAGGTGGTGCTCAACCGCGTTCGCCATCCGGCCTTCCCCAAGAGCGTCTGTGGCGTCGTCTTCCAAGGCGCCCGCGACGGAACCGGCTGCCAGTTCAGCTTCGCCTGCGACGGCTCGATGGATCGCGGCCGCGAGCCGACCGCCTGGCGCCGTTCGCGCGAAGTGGCGGCCCACGCCCTGTCCGGCTTCGTCATGCCCTCGGTCGGCAACGCCACCCACTTCCACGTGGCCGGCATCGATCCGGGCTGGGGCCCGCGCCTGCTGCGCGTGGCGCAGATCGGCCTGCACGTCTTCTACCGCTTCGGCGGCTATGCCGGTTCGCCCAACAACTTCAACCGGCGGCCTGAGCTGTCGCCGGCCGACGCGGCGCCGCATCCGGTCTACGCCTCCATGCTGCCGATGCCGCAGGAGACCGCCGACGGCCGTGTGAAGGCACAGTACATCCTGGCCAGCGCCACGGTGACCTCCAACGCCCCCAAGGCCGCCGCCCCGGCGACCCCGGCGCCCGAGGCCAAACCCGACGCCGCTGCGTCGGTCGCGACAGCGCCCACCGCCGCGGCCCACACCGAAGCGCCGAAGGCGGACGCCGCCAAGCCCGCCGCCACCGCGACCACCAAGGCGGCATAGAGCCGAAACACAAGTCCTGTGCGTGGTTCGAGACGCGCTGCGCGCTCCTCACCAAACTCAGCTTTTGTGCAATTCGATAAATCGAGTTTGGTGAGGAGGCCGAAGGCCGTCTCGAACCACGCACCTCACCCCGCTCGCGCGCTCCGCCGCAGCGCCTGCGGTGGCTGACCAAAGGCGCGCAAAAACGCGCGCCGCATCCGCTCCGGCTCGCCGAAGCCCGCCGCCAGGGCGATGAGTTCGATGGGCTCGGGCCCGGCCTCGATCCGCTCCCGCGCCGCCTCGACCCGCAACCGCTCCACCGCCCGCGCGGGCGTGACGCCGGTCTCCGCCGCGAAGGCCCTGGCGAAGTTGCGCGGGCTCATGGCCGCCCGGTCGGCCAGCCGCTCGACGCCCAAGGGTTCGTGCAGCCGCTCGCGGATCCAGCTCATCAGCCCGCCGAACCGCCCCTCCGGCCGATCCATCTCCAGCAGGGCCGAGAACTGCGACTGGCCGCCTGGCCGGCGGTGATAGACCACCAGCTGCTGGGCGCAGCGCCGGGCGATGTCCTCGCCCAGGTCCTCGGCGATCAGGGCCAGCGACAGGTCGATGCCGGCGGTGATCCCCGCCGAACTCCACACCGGCCCGTCCTTCACATAGATTCGGTCCGGCTCCAGCTTCACCCGGGGATAGCGCTGGGCGAAGCCGGTGGTGCGGCTCCAGTGGGTGGTCGCGCGCCGCCCGTCCAGCAGGCCGGCCTCGGCCAGGATGAAGGCGCCGGAGCAGACGCTGGTCACGCGTCTTATGTCCGGGGCCATCGGCCGCACGACGCCCGCCACGGCGGCGACGGTCTCCGGATCGCGCGTGCCCATCCCCCCGGCCACCACCAGGGTGTCGAGCGGCGGCGCCTCGGCGATCGCGATCGCCTCCATGGTCGCGCCGGAGGAGCTGGTCACGCGCCCCGCCTCTCGGGCCAGGATGTGGAGCTGATAGGCGCCCTGGCCATAGAGGCTGGCGATCTCGAACGCCGCGATCGGCCCGGCCGCGTCCAGCAGTTGGAAGCCCGGGAAGATCAGAAAGCCGATGGCGCGGGTCATGGCTGAATCCGAGGGATCATTGACGTTTCAGCCAAACGCATGGGCCGCTAAGCCGGACGCGTCAACCCAAGGAACTCCGCCATGGCCGCCTTCACGATCGTCGAAATCCTATACCCCGGCCTCACCCAGCTGGATTTCACCGGCCCGCACACCGTCTTCACGCGTCTTCCCGACACCGAGGTGATCGTCGCCTCGCGGGATGGCGGCGAGGTCGCCTCCGACGGCGGCCTGACCTTCGCCCACACCCGCCGGCTGGCGGACATCGCTCGGTGTGATCTGATCTGCATCCCCGGCGGCCTGTCGGCGACCGAGGCGGCCAACGACGCGGTCCTGATCGCCGAGATCCAGCGGCTGGCCGCCGGCGCGCCTTATCTGACCTCGGTCTGCACCGGCTCGCTGGTGCTGGGCGCCGCCGGCCTGCTGCGGGGGCGCCGAGCCGCCTGCCACTGGGCCTGGCGTCATCTGCTGCCGCTGTTCGGGGCGATCCCGGACGATGGCCGGGTGGTGCGCGACGGCAACATCATCACCGGCGGCGGCGTCACCGCCGGCATCGACTTCGCCCTGACCGTGGCGGCGGAGCTGGCCGGCGAGGACCTGGCCCAGGCGATCCAGCTCGGCCTCGAATACGCTCCGGCCCCGCCGTTCGACTCCGGCCGTCCGGAGCGGGCGCCGGCGCGGGTGCTGGCCGCGGTTCAGGCGAGGATGGACGCGGTCATGCCTCAGCGCCTGACGGAAGCTCAGTCGGCTGCCGCGCGCCTCGGCTGAGCTTTCTCTTGCGCGGCCAAACGGCTAGCCTTTCGGCATGATCGATCCAGAACAGGTCCGCCGCATCGCCCTTGCGCTGGAGGGGACGGTGGACGAGTCCAAGCCAGACCGTCTGGCCTTCGTGAAGGCTGGGCAGAAGTCGGGCTATGCCTGGACCTGGCTAGAGCGCGTCCATCCGAAGAAGCCCCGGGTTCCGCGCCTGACCGTCCTGGCCGTCCGCTGTCCCATCGGCCGCAAGGACATCCTGCTCGAGGCCGCCGCGGACCTCTATTTCGACGATGATCACTATCGCGGCTACCCGGCCATCCTGGTGCGTCTGGATGTCATCCCGGAGGACGAACTGGTCGCTCTGCTCAAGGACGCCTGGCGCCTCTAGCGTCACACTATTGTCGTGCTAAGCCAGTGCGCTGGTTAAGGACGTGGAGGGCGTGATGGGGTTCGGGGTCAACTGGCGCGTGGTCGCCGGCGCGTTTGTGGGCGCGATCCTGGCGAGCGGCGCGATAGCCGGCGCGGCCTGGTCGGCGCCTTCCCTGGGCGAGCCTTCGCTGTCGCCGGACGGGTCCGAGATCGCCTTCGTCTCCGGCGGCGACATCTGGACCGTCCCCACCCAGGGCGGCGTAGCCCAGCTGCTGGTGTCGGACCCGGCCACCGAGTCCCGGCCGATCTTCTCGCCCGACGGCGCGCGTCTGGCTTTCGTCTCCAATCGCGGCGGGACCGCCAACCTCTATCTGCTGACCCTGGCCACCGGCGAGGTGAAGCGGCTGACCTGGGCCGACGCCAGCGAGCAGCTCGACGGCTGGTCCCGCGACGGCAAATGGCTTTATTTCGACTCCGCCGTGAACGGAGTCGGCCGCCAGGACGAAATCTTCCGCGTCTCCTCGGATGGCGGCACGCCGCTGGCGGTCAGCCGCGAGGTCTATCTGAACCAGTTCCAGGGCGCGCCGTCGCCCGACGGGACCAGGATCGCCCTGATGGCCAAGGGCCTCTCCAACAGCCAGTGGTGGCGCAACGGCCATAGCCATATCGACGAGACCGAGCTGTGGTTGAAGCCCATCGCCGAGGACGCGCCCTATACCCAGGTCCTGGCCGCCGACGCCAAGCACGCCTTCCCCATGTGGCGTCCGGACGGCGCCGCCCTCTACTACATGAGCGACCAGAGCGGGGCGGAGAACATCTGGACGACGCCGCTCGCCGGCGGCTCGCCGGCGCAGCTCACCCATTTCACCGATGGTCGCGTTCTTTGGCCCTCCATTGGCTATGACGGCCGCTCGATCGTGTTCGAGCGCGATTTTGCAATCTGGAAGCTCGACCTCGCCAGCGGCCAGGTCGCACGGGTCCAGATCGCCCTGCGCGGCGCCCCCGCGTCGGAGGGGATCAAGCATCTGAACCTCGCGGCCTTCAAGGGTCTGGCCCTGTCGCCGGACGGCAAGAAGATCGCCGTGATCGGCCATGGCCAGGTCTTCGCGGGCCCGTCCAAGGACCCCGGCTCGGCCCAGCAGATCAGCCACAACATCGGCTCCAACGCCGAACTGGTCTGGGCGCCGGAGTCCCATCGGCTGGCCTATGTCTCCGAACGCGGCCTCGACACCCGGCTGGTGCAGTACGATTTCGTCACCAACAAGGAGACGGCCCTGACGCCAGACAAGGGCGTGGTCTATGCGCCGGCCTATGCGCCGGACGGCAGGTCCATCGCCTATGTAAGCGGCGATACCGAGCTGCATATCCTGACGCTGGGTCCCGATGGCGGCGGCCAAGCCGACCGGATCCTGTTCACCGGCGCGCTAGAAGGCGACGGCGGCTCGCCCACCTGGTCGCCAGACTCCAAATGGGTCGCCTTCGTGGTCACCGACCACAAGGCCTTCCGCAATATCGAGGTGGTGGCGGCGGCTGGCGGCGCGGCCAGGCCCATCACCTTCCTCGCCAACGGCAACACTGGCGGCAAGATCGCCTGGTCGCCGGACGGCAAATTCATCATCTTCGACACCTCCCAGCGTTCGGAGGACGCCAAGCTGGTGCGGGTCGACCTGATCCCGCACCTGCCGAAATACCGCGAGGACGCCTTCCAGGAGCTGTTCAAACCGACGCCGGACAAGACCGCGCCGACACCCGGCGCGCCCGGCAAGCCCGCGCCAACGACGGATCATGCCGCCGCCGCGCCCGACGCCCAGGCGAGCGCCGACGACAAATCCGACAAGCCCGGCAATGGGCCGAAAGGCGACCCCAAGCCGGTGAAGATCGTCTTCGACGGCATCCGCGAACGGGCCACCATCCTGCCGCTGGGCATGAGCGCCCAGGCGCCGCTGATCTCGCCGGACGGCAAAATCCTGGTCTTCGCCGCCCAGCAGGGCGAGCGGCAGAACCTCTACAGCTACAGCCTGGATGAGCTGGACGCCGACCCGCCCTCGCCCAAGGAGATCACCTCCAGCGAACACCCCAAGGCCGACTACGCCTTCACCCCCGACAACAAGGCCCTGTTCTATCGCGACGGCGACAAGGTCTTCTCCACGGCGCTCGAGACACCCGCCGCCAAGCCGGTGGCCATAACAGCTGAGCTGGACGTCGACTTCGATCAGGAAAAGCAGGTGGTGTTCGACGAAGCCTGGGGCGCGCTCGACCGCCATTTCGTCAACGCCGACTTCAATGGCCGCGACTGGGTCAAGCTGCGCGAGCGGTTCGAGCCCCAGATCCAGGGCGCCCACACCGGCGACGAGCTGCGCCGGCTGATCAATCTGATGATCGGAGAGCTGAACTCCTCCCACTCCGGCATCGGCAAGCGGGGCGCCAACGTCGACTACGACCACGTCGGCGATCTTGGCCTGCGGTTCGAGCGCGAGCCCTATGAGGCCGGCAAGGGCCTGATCGTCCGCCAGGTGGTCGATCTTGGTCCCGCCGCCATCGAAGGCTCGATCAAGCCGGGCGAGCGGTTGGTCGCCGTCGACAGCGCGGCCGTCGGTCCGCACGACAACCTCGACCACCTGCTGGTCGGCAAGGTCGATCGCCGCACCGTGCTGACCATCGCCGGCGCCGGCGGGACCCGTGAGGTCGTGGTGCGGCCGGTGACCACGGTCATCGCCGCCGGCCTGGTCTACCGTCAGTGGGTCAATGACAGCCGGGCCTATGTCGACAAGGTCAGCGGCGGCCGGCTGGGCTATGTCCACATCCCCGACATGTCGGACGAATCCCTGGCCCAGCTCTATGTCGACCTCGACGCCCAGAACCAGGGCAAGGAAGGCGTGGTCATCGACATCCGCAACAACAACGGCGGCTACATCAACGGCTATGCCCTCGATGTCTTCACCCGCAAAAACTACCTGATGATGACCACCCGGGGCGAGTTCCCGGTGCCGAGCCGCAGCGCGCTGGGCCAGCGCTCCCTCGGCCTGCCGACGGTGCTGGTGACCAACGAGTCCTCCCTGTCCGACGCCGAGGACTTCACCGAGGGCTACCGCGCGCTCGGGGTCGGCAAGGTGGTGGGCGAGCCCACCGCGGGCTGGATCATCTACACCGATGGCCAGCCGCTGATCGACGGTTCGGTGGTGCGGCTGCCGTCCGTGCGGGTTCAGGATCTGCGCGGTCAGACCATGGAGATGCATCCCCGCCCCGTGGACGTGGAAGTCGCCCGGCCGCTGGGCGAAAGCCTGACCGGCCACGACGCCCAGCTGGACGCGGCGGTGAAGGTGCTGCTCGACCAGATTCAGCCGCCGCGCGCGGGATCATAGATCACCCCTGCGGCGAGGCCGCGCACGACCGTTAAGCTGGTTGGGCGACGCAAACGACTGGTGTTAGGGTTAACCTATGCGGGAAGGTCGCGACATAACGTCTGCCGGAACCCCCCTCCTGAGCGACCGGGAGTGGGACTGCCTTTGCTATGTCGTCGAACGTTATAGCAGTAAGCAAATCGCCCTGCGCCTGGGCGTCGCGCCCAAGACCGTCGACAGTTATCTTGACACGGCCCGTGTCAAACTTGGCGCCCGCACGCGTCAGGAAGCCGCCCAGCTTTTGGTGGACCGTTACGGCCCGATCTCCCCCCGGAAAGCTTTCCCACCCGATTCGGCTCCGGGAGACAGACTGACCAAACATCCGTCCACTAACCTCATTGCTTACGAGGGGGTAGGGCGTGGACAAGATAGCGGCGGCGAACCTGGAGGCGCGGATCGAACTGGCGCAATTCCGGTCGAAGCGCACCAGCGAATTCCTAAGCCGGTTTCCGGAGATGGAGACATCGCCGGACGAGGCCTTGCCGACGATCGGCTGGGAACAGCTGGAGCGTCAGCTTCGCAGCCTGGCGGGCCCGGACAGCGAGCGGGCGTCCTGGGAAATGGAAGTGCTTCGGGTCTCGGCCCGGACCAATCCGCCGGAGATGTTCTTTCGCGACCTGCTGACCCTGGCCTGGAGTTTGATCGACGGGGTGCGTCCGCCGCAGTCAGCGGAGGGCGCCATGGACTAGGTCCGCTCACCACCATCCTGGCGATCGGACTGGTCTCGGTCCTGTTCGCTCTCGCCGCGGGGGGCACATTGGCCGGATTGGCCGCGCTCGAGACCTTGCTCGAGCATCATGTCCCCGTGGCTCATCCTGAACCTCATCCCATCTTCACAGGGCCGCAACGTTAGAGCGTGGCGGCCGAAAGGACCGTCATGCTTGCAAAACGCCGGAACGCCATGGACGCCGTGGCCCCTGAACTGTTCGCCATGGAAAGCGCCATCGACGCCGCCATCCTGCAATCCACCCGCCTGACCGCGTCGCTGATCAACGAGCGGCGCAATGCCGGCCTGTCGGCGGTAGTCGGTCAGGACGCCATCGAACGCTCCAGCGCCACCTTCTCAACCCTGATCGCCGCGCGGCGCGAGATCGTCGCGACACATGAGGAACTCGGGACCCTGAAGCAGCAGGTCGGCCTGGGCGCGGTCATGGTCGGCAACGGCGGTGACAAGCCGGGCTTCGTCCTGCCGGGTCACGTCGGCCTGAAGGCGGTCGGCTAGCCGCCGAATCTACAATCGGCGATTTAAACGCGCCGCCAAACGCCCTAGTCTCCGAAGGCCGCCCCGCTTCGCCAAGCCGGGCGGCCCGAGGGGGATTGGCGATGTTTCCGATAAGTTTGGCCCAGCTGTTCGGCTGGGCGAGTGTGGCCCTGACCTGCGTGGCGGCAGGATGGTGGGGCGGTCTTGCCGAGAAGCTCGGCGCGGCGCTGATCGCCGCGACATGGGTTGCGAGCACCCTGGTCGAGCAGCGCCATAACTGGCTCGCCCCCCAGTTCGGCCTGCTGGCCGTCGATGTGCTGACATTCGTGGCGCTTGCGGCTTTGGCCTTCTGGTCCCGCCGCAACTGGGCGATCTGCGCGGCAGGCTTTCAGGCCATCGCGGTGCTGACCCATCTGGTCTTTCTGATCAATCCGGCCGCCTTCTATCGGGCCTTTTACATGAGCAACTTCTCGATCGGCTTCCTGCTGCTGAGCGCCGTACTCGCGGGCGTGATCTTCGAGAGCAGGCCCCAACCCGCGGTTAGTCGTCGTGACGGCGCTTACCGCGGTTAGTCGTCGTGACGGCGCTTACCGCCGTTAGTCGTCGTTGACGGCGTCCAGGGCCAGCGCCCGCATCAGCTGCAGCACAACCCGCCGCAAGGCCGGGGTGGGAATGGCGTCATAGGCTTCCAGGGCCTTGCCCGCCGCGGGGCTGTCGACCAGCCGCCGCAACACCGCCCCATTGGGCTTGGCGCCGTCGTCGGGGGGGAGCAGGTCGGCGGCCGGCACGCCGAGGAACCTGGCCGCCTTCACCAGCATGGAGGCGGACACGCGATTGGCGCCACGCTCATACTTCTGCACCTGTTGGAAGGTGATCCCCAACGCATCACCGACCTCGCCCTGAGACAGTCTGCGCTCGCGACGGGCGCGGCGCAGGTTGAGACCCACCTCCACATCGATCGGATCGGGGCCGCGAGAGCGGTCGGTTTGCGCATCCGGCGCGGACTTTGCCATGTAAAAATCCTAGCGCGCCACGCCTGTATGGCCAAGCCATCATACGCGCCCCATGAAACTAACGTGACAGACCTTCACGGCTCAACCGGCCCAGATGGTCCAGCCACAGCCGGTCATGGTCTCGGCCCAGGCGATAAAGTTCGTCCCAGCTGTAGAGGCCGCTGTCGTGGCCATCGTCGAAGGTCAGGCGCACCGCATAGCGTCCAACCGCCTGAGCGCCGGTAAGCCCGACGTTCAGTTTGCCGGCGACCGTGCGGCCCGGTCCCGCGCCATGGCCGCGATCGGCCGCGCTGGGCGTCATCACGCGCAGGAATTCAGCGGGCAGTTTGAAGACCACGCCGTCGTCGAAGCTGATCTCCAGCGTCCGCGTGGCGCGGAGCACCCGCAGCTCGGTCGGCCAGGGGCGGGTGGCGAGCTCGCTCATTCGTCGTCGCCGAGGACCCGCGCTTCCTCCACCAGCATGATCGGCACGCCATCGCGCACGGGATAGGCCAGGCGCGCGGACTTGCTGATCAGTTCGCCCTTGGCCCGGTCATAGGTCAGCGGCGAACGCGTCATCGGGCAGATCAGCACTTCCAGCAGGCGGGGATCGACGTCCGTCGGCTCGGTCAGGGTCAGGTCATGCGGTTCGGCCATCGGTCACCTATTGCAGCGGGGCCTACTGTAGAGGCGTCTGGGCGTCGTCATCGCCTGTCCGGCCCAGCGTGTCGATCTCCATCAGCGCAATCAGCGCCTCGCGCCGCTCGTTCATGGTCGGCGCCTCCAGCAAGGCTTGTTTTTCCGCGGCGCCGAAGGGCAGCAGCATGGCCAGGCTATTCACCAGCGCCTCACTGGGCGCCGTCTTGGCCGCCTCCCAGTCCACGTCAAGCGACCGCCGCTCCAGATAGGGCTTCAAGGCCAGCAGAAAGCGGAAACGGTCGAAGCCGTCATCATCGGCCGGCGGACGCAGATCGCCATCATAGTCGCTATAGCGGACCTGGACCTGGCGGTAGGGCAGGCGCAACGGCAATTCCTCGCCGACGGCGAAACGGCAGACCCCGGTCAGGGTGATCAGGTAGCAGTCGTCGGTGGTCTCGGCGAAGCTGGTGATGCGGCCCAGGCAACCCACCCTGGCCAGGCGCGGTCGCTCGGCGTCGCCGCCGGCTCGGGTTTGCACCATGCCGATCATCCGCTCCGACGACATCGCGTCGTCGATCATGTTCAGATAGCGGGGCTCGAAAATCCGCAGCGGCAGCTGGGCGTGGGGCAGCAGCAAGGCCCCGTCGAGCGGGAACACCGAGATGACCTGCGGCAGGTCCAGGGCTTTACGAAAGGGTCCGGCGGCCATGGCGGCCTCCTCTGGCGTTCCCGGGCTAAGAGAACAGGATCGAGGATAACTTCCGACGGCCCTGTTTGGCCACTTCGGACGAATATCCGACGGCCTCGAACACGGTCAAAAGCTGCTTGCGAGCCGCCTGATCGTTCCATTCGCGGTCACGGGCGATGATAGTCAGCAGGTGATCCGCCGCCCCGGCCATGTCGCCTTGGCCGGCCAGGACCTTGGCGAGCTCGAACCTGGCCTCATGGTCGTCCGGATCGGCCGCCAGACGCCGATCCAGGTCGGCGGTCTCGCCGCCGGCCGCGCTGGCCAGCGTCAGGGCCGCGCGCACGCTGTCCAGCTCGGTGTCCTTGGCGCCCTCTGGCGCCATGGCGACGACTTCCGCCGCCCGCTCCGTGTCGCCACCGGTGAGGTAGCAGCGCGCCAGGCCGGCGATGGCCTTCACATTCTCCGGCTCCAGCTGCAGCGCCTGGGCGTAGGCCTGGGCCGCGCCGCCCACATCGCCCACCTCCAGCGACTCGAACGCCATGGCCAGCAGCTCGTCCACTTCCGAGGGCGGCGCTTCTCCGGCGAGGCGGTCGATGAAGGTCTTGAGCTGACTGTCCGGCACCGCGCCCATGAAGCCGTCCACCGGCTTGCCGTCGACAAAGGCGTAGACGGTGGGGATGGACTGCACCCGCAGCTGGCCGGCGTAGGCCGGGTTCTTGTCCACATCGATCTTTACCAGCTTGACCGCGCCCTTGGCGGCCATCACCGCCTTTTCCAGGGCGGGCGTGAGCTGGCGGCAGGGGCCGCACCAGGTGGCCCAGAAGTCGACGATCACCGGCTGGGTCTTGGACGCCTCGATGACGTCGGCCATGAAGTCGGCGTCGGAGCCTTCCTTGATCAGGTCCGATTTGGCGGGGGCGGGGGTGGTTTCACCGAGCATGGCGCGTCCTCTGGCGGGGCGTTTTGACAACGGCCGCTAAGATGGTCGCTCGACCGGCCCGCCGCAACGGTGGATGCGGATTTCGTGATCAGGCCAAGGGTTGAACGGACGGCCGGCGCTCGCCCCCTACTGCGCCTTCGGCTCGGGCGTCCCCGCAGCGGCGCCCGGCGGCACGTGCGCCACCGCCAGCATCAGCCGGGCGGCGTCTGAGTAGCGGCCGGTGCCGTTCTGCTGCAGGTCGAGCTGCGCCTGCACCTGAGCCTTCTGCGCGGCCAGAAGCTGGCGGGCCGTGGCGCCGCCAGCGTTGAAGCTCTTGCGCGCCATGTCCAGCCTGGCTTGAGCCTGGTCCAGCACCCGCTGCTGATCCAGATAGGCCTGGTTATCGTGGGCGATGGCCTGCAGGCTGTCGTCGACCTGGGCGAAGGCTTCGAGGACCGTTTCTTCGTAATTCAACAGCGCCGCGCGGGCGGCCTTCTCGGCCTCGCGCTTCTTGGCCTTCAGCTCGCCGCTGTGGAACAGGGGCACGGTGAGGCTGGGGCCGAAATTGTAGCTGTTGGACGCCGCCGCGAAGATGGTCTGCGGCGTCAGCGCATCCTGGCTGATCACCCCGGTCAGGCTGATGTTCGGATAGAGGTTGGCGGTGGCCACGCCGACTTCGGCGGTCGCCTGGTGCAGCTTGGCCTCGGCCTCCAGAATGTCGGGCCGCTCATGCACCAGCGCGGAGGGGATGCTCACCGGCAGGCTGGGGGGCAAAGATCCTGACTTGGCGTCGAAATCGGGGGCTTCAAAGTCGGACGGCGCCTTGCCGACGAGCACCGCCATGGCGTGGCGCGCGGCGGCCAGTCGCTGCTTCTGCGGCGGGACGGCGCTGGAATCCATCGCCAGCTGCTCGCGGGCGGCGGCGATGTCGGCCTCGGTGGCGCCGCCGGCCTTGTGCGCCTTGACGATCATGTCCAGGTCCTGGCGGTCGGCGTCGGCGATGGCCTGCAGGGCCTGGATCTGGATGTTGGCGTCCGCCACGGTCAGCACCTGCTCGACCACCTTGCCCGTCAGGGTCAGGTAGGCGGCGTCCAGTTCGCGCGCCTCGGCGTCGGTCTGGGCGCGCAGGGATTCCCGCAAGCGCCGCTGGCCGCCGAACAGGTCAAGGTTGTAGCTGACCGATCCGCCGATCGAATACAGATTGTACTCTGGATTGGTGGGGAAGGAGAAAGACTCCCCGGGGATCGTGAAGTCGGAAAACGTCCCGCCGGAAAAGGCGTTCAGGTTGGCCCGTTCGCGCTTGTAGCCGGCGGTGGCGTCGGCGCTCAAAAGCCCGCCCTGCGCCTTCTCGGCCGACCGCGCCTCGGCCAGGTGTTCGCGCGCCTGCTCCAGGGTCAGGTTGTTGGCGATCGCCTGGCGCATCAGCTTGTCCAGACCTGGCGACTGGAACAGGGTCCACCAGTCGTCCAGCACCTTGGCGCCGACGTCGGTCTGCAGCTGTCCCTTATTGGCGATGTCGCCGGCCATGGCATAGCTGTCGCTGGTCGGCGCCGCCGGCGGCTTGAAGTCGGGGCCGACGGTCATGCAGCCCGTGAGCAACAGGGCGCCAACGGAAATGCCGGCCAGTAGAGTTTTGGAGCGCATCGTCATCGCCTATTCCATCGCGACGTGTGGCGTCCCGCCGCCGCGACGGGGCGGGCGCATGAAAAGAAGCAGCGGCAGGACCGCTATCCCCAGGATGAACATCATCTTGAAGTCGTCGATATAGGCGACCATCGCCGACTGCCGGCTGACTTCGCCTTCGAGAGCGGCGAGGCCGGCGGGATTGGTGAGGCTGAAGGGGCCGCCATGCAGGGCCGCGGTCGCCACCGGATTGTCGGGCCGCAGGTTCTCCATCAGCCGCGAATGGACCTTCTGGGTGTTCTCGGTCAGCAGCGCCTGCATGATCGAGATGCCGACGCTGGCGCCCAGGTTGCGCATCAGGGTGAAGACCCCGGCGCCGTCCGCGCGATAGCGGCCGTCCAGGGTGGCGAAACCGAGGGTGGTCAGCGGCACGAACACCAGGCCGATGCCAACCCCCTGGGCCAGGCCCATGGTCACCACGAGCCTGGAGTCCATCTGCAGCGAAAACCCGCTCATGCCGAGCAGGGAAATGCTGGAGAGGGTCAGTCCGATACCGACCATCAGCCGGGTGTCGACACGGTTGATCATCCGTCCGACGATGAACATCGAGATCAGGCTGCCGACCCCGCGCGGCATGGTGACAAGCCCCGTCGTCACCACCGGATAGCCCATCAGGGTCTCCAGCATCGGCGGCAGCAAGGCCAGGGTCGCGAACATCAGCACGCCGACGAAGAAGCCGAACATGGTGGCGCTGGCGAAGTTGCGGTCCTTGAACAGGGCCAGCGGAATGAACGGCCGCTCGGCGGTCAGGGTGTGGAAGATGAACAGGATCAGCGCGATGCCGGCGACGGACGCCTCGATCCAGATCTCGGTGGACTCGAACCAGGCTTTGTTGTCGCCCCGGTCGAGAAACAGTTGGAAGGCGCCAATGGTCAGGCTGAGCAGGGCGAAGCCGGTGAAGTCGAAGGGCGACTTGGCCTGGCGCGGCCCATCGTGGATGAAGCTGAAGACGCCCAGGCCGGCCAGCAGGCCGAGCGGCAGGTTGATGTAGAAGACCCAGCGCCAGGAGAAGGCGTCGGTCAGCCAGCCGCCCAGGGCCGGGCCGACGATGGGGCCGAGAATGGCGCCCATGCCCCAGATGGCCATGGCCGGCCCCTGCTCCTCCGGCGGATAGACGTCCATCAGCACGGCCTGCGACAGGGGTACGAGCGCAGCGCCAAAGGCGCCCTGAAGCAGCCGGAAGATCACGATCTGGCCCAGGCTGGTCGCCGCGCCGCACAGGGCCGAGGCCACGGTGAAGCCGATGATGGCGGTCATGAACACCAGCTTGCGGCCGAAGCGGCCCGCCAGCCAGCCGGTCATCGGCGTCATGATCGCCGAGGCGACGATGTAGGAGGTCAGCACCCAGGTGATCTGGTCGGCGGACGCCGACACCGACCCGGCCATATGGGGCAGGGCCACATTGGCGATGGTGGTGTCGAGCGAATTCATCACCGTCGCCAGCATGATCGACGCGGTGATCAGTCCCCGGTTCGGATCGCCCCCAGACGCGCCCCCAGACGCGCCCATTGCCGGGGTGCTCATCTCGGCGCGCCCATGTCCTTGGAGGTGTCCCGTTGCGGGTGGTTGCCGCCGAACAGGGTACGGTGGTGGGTGGTGTCCACCGTCACATTGGCGCTGAGGCCGGATTCCAGCGGCACGTCCGGGCGCGGCGTGAATTCAAGCCGCACGGGCACGCGCTGGGTCACCTTCACCCAGTTGCCGGTGGCGTTCTCGGGCGGCAGCAGCGAGAAGCTGGAGCCGGTGCCGGGGCTGATCGCCTGCACCGTCGCGTCGAACCTGGTGTCCGGATAGGCGTCGATCTTCACCTTCGCGTGCTGGCCGGCCCGCATGTATTCGAGCTGGTTTTCCTTGAACTCGGCCTCGATCCAGACGTGGGTCGAGACCAGGGAGAAGACCGGGGCGCCGGCGTTGATATAGTCGCCGACCTGCAGCTGATCGACCTTGGTCACCACCCCGTCCTGCGGTGCGATGACGTCGATGTAGGACTGGTTCAGTCCGGCGCTCGCGAGCTGCGCGGCCGCCTGCATCACCGTGGGATTCTGGGCGGTTGGGGCGTCTGCGTCGCCGCCCAGGGCGGCCAGGGAGGACGCGGCGTCCTGCTGCGCCGAGGCCAGCTTTTGGCGCGCCTGGTTGGCGGCGTCCTGGGCTTGCGCGGCCTGGGCCTGGGTCGCGGTGCCGGCGGCGACCAGCGCCTTTTGCCGGACGGCCTCGCCCTCGAGATAGGACAGGCTATCCTGCGCGGCCTTCACGCCAGCCAGGCGCTGCTTATAGGTGGCCTTCATGCTTTCCACCTGCGCCCGGGCGCCCGCCAGGGCGGCGTTGGCGTTGGCGTAGGCGACCTGGAACGGACGGCCGTCGATGCGGAACAGCACGTCGCCTTGATGGACGACCTGGTTGTCGCGAACCAGCAGTTCGACCACCCGGCCGGAGACGCTGGCGGCGACATTCACGCGCGCGCCCTGGACAGAGGAGTCGTCGGTGGCCTCGTAGCGGCCGCCGGTCAGGTAGACGATCAGGCCGATGAACAGGGCCAGAACCACGACGCCGATCATGATCGGCCAGCGCAGCCTCTGGAAGCGGGTGCGCGCCGGGCGCGCGGGGGTTACCGGGCCGGCGGCGGCGTCGGCCGCGCTGGCTGGGGCCATGGGGGATTCAGATGAGTCGGCTGGGCTCATTGCCGGGTACGTGCGCTCATGATGGGTTTCTCGCTCGGGATACACATCCCGAGTCGTTCTACTATGCAGGTAGGGCTTGATGTGTCATGAGCCAAATGACAATTCCTCACACCTATCATGCCTGAAATTCATTTTCCTGCCCTCGACCTCAATCTGCTGCGCGTGTTCGACGCCCTGGCGGAAGAAGGCAGTGTCACGCGGGCCGGCGTTCGGCTCGGTCTGACCCAGTCGGCGGTGAGCCACGCCCTGGGCCGGCTGCGGCATATTCTGGACGACGAACTGTTCGTACGGGGTCCCGACGGCATGCGTCCAACCGCCCGTGCGCTGGAGATCGCGCCACGCCTGCGCCAGGGCCTGGACCAGATTCAGCACGCCCTGACGCCTGCCGCCTTCGTGCCGGCCGAGACCCAGCGCCGGTTCACCATCGCCGCCAGCGCCTACATCACCACAACCTTGATGCCGATCCTGGTGGGCATGGTCCGCCGGGAGGCGCCGAACGCCGAAATTCGGCTCAGGCCCGTCAGCACCACCATCGCCGAGGATCTGCAGACCGGCCGCGTCGATATCGCCATCGGCGGCTTCGGCGTGCGAGCGCCGCGGTTCGAAAAGGAGGTGCTGTTTCAGGAGACCACTGTCTGGGCGCTGCGGGCCGACCATCCCGCCTGCCGCGCGGACAGTCTGACCCTGAAGGCCCTGGCCGACCTGCCGCATGTGATCCTGGCCGGCGCCGACGAGGATCGCGCGATTGACGGGCGCGTCTCGGAAGGCGGACTTGAGCGGCTGGTGATCTGGGATGACGCAGTGGCGCTCGACAAGGCGCTCTCGGAACGCGGCTGGAAGCGAACCATAGGTTTGATCACCCAGGATGCGGTGAGCGCCTTGGCCATCGCCAGCCGCACGGACATGGCGGCGTTGGCCCCGCGCCGGCTCGCCCTGACCTTCGCCAGCCCCCTGGGCTTGAAGCTGTTCGAGCCGCCCTATCGCTCGCCGCCGGCGGCGATCGAAGCCCTCTGGCGTCGCGACCTCAGCCAGTCGCCGCCGATCGAGTGGCTGCGCGGGCGCCTGCGGGCCGCGGCGGCGCAACTCTAGGGCGGAGTATGAGCGAGCCCTAAGGTGGAAATTCACCTTCGGCGGGAAGCAAACGTTAGGAAATCGCGGCCTATACCTTGCCCAGATTGGGGTTTTGGTGACCCCAGGTCGGGACCGCACGCGGATGGGCGAAGACGAAACGAGCGCGGTGATCGGCGCGCGAGGCCTGTCGTTCGAGAACCGTATCGCCATTTCCTCGCTGGTCACGGCGGTGGTGGTGCTGATCGCGGCTACGGGCCTGTTCATGCTCGAACAGTATCAGGCCGAACAGCGCGACCTGAGGCGCGGCCAGACCGAACTGGCCGAGGTCATGGCCTCTGAGCTGGCCCTGCCGGTGACAACGCACGATCGCGCCGGCGCCCATACACTTCTGACCACCCTCGTCGCCGCGCCCGAAGTCATCGCCGCCGAGGTTGTCGATTCCCAGGGCCATACCTTGTCACGCGTCCTCGAGCAGGGCGTCGTGGCCGATTCCCACGCCTTTACCGTGCGCGAGCCCGTGCTCAGCGCCGGGCGTCCGGTGGGCGCTCTGGTCATGACCTCCAAACAGGTCGGCCTCGGCGCGATCCTGCCGCGCTATCTGGCGGTCTGCGCGGCGTTGTTCTTCGCCACCGCCGGCTTGGCGTTGTTCATGGGCCGCTGGTTGGCGGGCCTGGTGATCGAGCCGGTGAACCGGCTCTCGCAGGCCATGCGCGACGTCACCGACAGCGCCGACTACTCCCAGCGCCTGCCGATCTGGACCCAGGACGAGTTCGGCCTGCTGACCGAGAGCTTCAACACCCTGCTGGCCCAACTTCAGGCCAACGACGGGGCCCTGCACCGGGCGATGATCGATCTGGTCGAGGCGCGAGACGCGGCCCAGACCGCCAATGTGCTGAAGTCCCAGTTCCTGGCCAATATGAGCCATGAAATCCGCACGCCGCTGAACGGCGTCCTGGCGATGGCGCAGATTCTCAGCCTCGGCGACCTAACCGACGTGCAGCGCGAGCGCGTCGACGTCATCCGCCGCTCCGGCGAAGACCTGCTGACCGTGCTCAACGACGTGCTCGACATCTCCCGCATCGAGGCGGGCAAGATGGAAATCGAGCATGGCGAGATCGACCCCGAGACCCTGGGCGTCAACATCCACGCCATGTTCGATCAGGTCGCCGCCACCAAGAAGAACCTGACCTTCGACGTCGAGGTCGCCCCCACCGCCTTCGGCCTGCGGCGCGGCGACCCGACCCGCGTCAGCCAGATCCTCAACAACCTGGTCTCCAACGCCCTGAAGTTCACCTCCGAGGGCCTGGTCCGCGTGATGGTGGAAGGGCTCGGCGAGCAGGGCGATCTGGGTCTGCGGTTCACCATCAGCGACACGGGTGTCGGCATCCCGGCTGGCAAGATGGCCATGCTGTTCGAGAAGTTCACCCAGGCCGACAACTCCAACACCCGCCGCTTTGGCGGTACGGGCCTGGGCCTGGCCCTCTGCCGCGAGCTGGCGCAGTTGATGCGCGGCGACATCGAGGTGCAGAGCGTTGAAGGGGAGGGGTCGGTCTTCATCGCCACCCTGCCGCTGCCGCGCATCGCCGACGCCCTGGCCGCCGAAGTGTCGACGACGCCCGACGACGATGACCGGCCTCTGCGCGTCCTGGCCGCCGAAGACATCCCCACCAACCAGCTGGTGCTGCGCACCGTACTGGAGAGCTTTGGCGTCGACCTGCATATGGTCGACAACGGCCGCGAGGCGCTCGAGGCCTGGGGCATGGGCGACTACGACATCATCCTGATGGACATCCAGATGCCGGAGATGGACGGCGTCGCCGCCACCATGGCCATCCGCGCCGCCGAGCAGCGTTCAGGCCGGGCGCGCACGCCGATCATCGCCGTGTCGGCCAACGCCATGCCTCATCACGTCAAGGAATATACCGCCGCCGGCATGGACGGCCACGTCGCCAAGCCAATCGAGCTGGTGAAGCTGCACACGGCGATGGAGGCGGCGATCGCGTCCGTCGCCAAGGACGCGGCGTCGGCAGCGGCCTAAGAGAACTCGCTCACCCAAAACGCGCCGTCCCCCAGGCCTTGTGCCTGGGGTCCATTGAGCGCGGTGGGCTAGAGACTAGGCGCGGGCTGAACGGCTCGCGCCAAACAACACGATCGGTTCCAGCCCAATGGGCCCTAGGCACAGGGCCTAGGGAACGATTGGGCCTACCCGTTCAAATTCCGCTCGGTCGCGGCGGCGCGCATGGCCTTTTGCAGCTTTTCGAACGCGCGCACCTCGATCTGGCGCACCCGCTCGCGGCTGACGCCGTACTCGCCGGCCAGTTGCTCCAGCGTGGTCGGATCGTCCCTCAAACGCCGCTCGGTGAGGATGTGGCGTTCGCGGTCGGACAGCTCGGCCATCGCTTCCTGAAGCAGCGACATGCGGATCGTCGACTCTTCAGCCTCGGCGACCTGGGTTTCCTGGCTGACGGCGTTGTCGTCGGCCAGCCAGTCCTGCCATTCGCTTTCGCCGTCGGCGCGCATCGGCGCGTTCAGCGAGGCGTCGCCGCCGGAAAGGCGCCGGTTCATCGAGGTGACTTCCGATTCCAGCACGCCCAGCCGCGTGGCGATGTGGCTGAGGTGTTCCGGGTGCAGGTCGCCTTCCTCGAAGGCCGAGATCTCGCTCTTGGCCTTGCGCAGGTTGAAGAACAGCGTCTTTTGCGCCGCCGTCGTGCCCATCTTCACCAGCGACCAGGAGCGCAGGATGTATTCCTGGATCGAGGCGCGGATCCACCACATGGCGTAGGTGGCCAGGCGGAAGCCGCGATCGGGTTCGAACTTCTTCACCGCCTGCATCAGGCCGACATTGCCCTCGGAGATCACTTCCCCGATCGGCAGGCCATAGCCGCGGTAGCCCATGGCGATCTTGGCCACCAGCCGCAGGTGGGACGTCACCAGTTGGTGGGCGGCGTCGGTGTCCTCATGCTCCCGCCAGCTCTTGGCCAGCATGAATTCCTGGTCCTTGGCGAGCATGGGAAATTTGCGAATTTCAGTGAGGTACCGCGAGAGCCCGCCTTCGGGCGTCATCACGGCGAGAGAATGTGTAGCAGCCATTTGAGAATCCCCTCTCGTACTGACGGAGGCGCGCAAGATGCGCCATATCCTCCCCCGTCAACCGAGCTAGATAGGTATTCGTTGCGTCAACTTGAAGGCCGTCCCATGCCTGAGCGCGGCGCTCGGGTATTAATTTTTCGTAAGGCCCCTAGAGCGCTGCTAACAGCCGCTGCAAGGCCGTCATGTCCGGCGGAAGCGGCGTCTCGAAGCGCAGGGTCTCGCCGGTAATGGGGTGGACGAAGCCCAGCACGGCGGCGTGCAATGCCTGGCGCGCCAGCCCGGCCGCCTTGATCGCCTCCCGCACCGGCCCAGACACCGGACCGGACCCATACAGCGCATCGCCCAGCACCGGCGCGCCCTTGGACGCCAGGTGGACCCTGATCTGATGGGTGCGGCCGGTCTCCAGCTTGCAGGATACCCGGCCGGCCAGCGGCTTCGCTTCCGGACCATATCGGGCCTCGACCATATAGTGTGTCACCGCCTCGCGGCCGCCGGCGCGCAGCACCGCCATCTTCTTGCGGTCGTTTGGCGAGCGGCCGAGCTGGGTCTGAACCGTCCCCTTGATCGGCGACGGCGCGCCGCGGGTGAGGGCGATATAGACCCGGTCGATGTCGTGGGTGGCGAACAGGGCCGACAGCCCCGCGTGCGCCGCGTCCGTCTTGGCTGCGACCATGACGCCAGAGGTGTCCTTGTCCAGCCGGTGCACGATCCCCGGCCGCGCAACCCCGCCGATCCCCGACAGGCTGGCGCCGCAATGGTGCAGCAGGGCGTTGACCAGGGTCCCCGTCTCGCTGCCGGGCGCCGGATGGGCCGCCATCCCCGCCGGCTTGTCGATGACGATCAGGTGCGCGTCCTCGTAAAGGACGGTGAGGGGAATGGCTTCCGGCAAGGGCTCCGCCGGCGCCGGCGGCGGGATCAGCAGCCGGTAGTCGCCGGCCTGGGCGCGCTGGGAACCGTCCGAGATGGTGGCTCCGCCGAAGGTCAGTGCACCGGTTGCGATCAGCGCCTGCAGCCGCGCGCGCGAGACGTCCGGCATGAGGTCGGCCAGGGTCTTGTCGATGCGCCCGCCGGCTTGATCGGGCTCAAGGTGGATGATCCGCTCGTCGGTGGCACCCACGGTATCTTCGTCTTCGAGAGCCATCAAAATCCGCTCATCCCCGCGAAAGCGGGGATCCATGACTCGATGTGTCCGGATTGGGCGCGAAGCCGGCCGATACCTGCGCAATGGATCCCCGCTTTCGCGGGGATGAGCGGGGGAGGGGAATGCTTCAAGGCCGCTCGACCAGCTTGCCGTCCTCGACCAGGCGGTAAAAGCACGACCGGAACCCCACGTGGCAGGCGCCGCCGTCGCCCTGGACGTCGACCTTCAGCAGCACCGCGTCCTGGTCGCAGTCGACGCGCATCTCCACCAGCCTTTGAAGCTGCCCACTGGTCTCGCCCTTTTTCCAGAGTTCGTTCCGCGAGCGGCTGAAGTAGTGGACGACCCCAGTCTCCAGCGTCAGCCTTAAGGCCTCGGCATTCATCCAGGCGAACATCAGCACGTCGCCGGAATGCACATCCGTGGCGATGGCGGCGATCAGGCCATGAGCGTCGAACCGCGGCGCCAGGACAGCGCCGCGCTCGAGCTCGGCGGTGGAGGTTGCGGTGGGGAAGGGGGCGGACATGCGAGCTCTCTTAATTCCTCCTCCCCAGGAGGAGGGGGACCGCGAAGCGGTGGAGGAGGCCTCACCGCTACTGAGACGGTTCATGGGTATCTCACGGAAGTCCGCGTAGCGGCTAGGCCTCCTCCACCATGCTACGCATGGTCCCCCTCCCCCTACGGAGGAGGAATGGGAGCCGCCGGGCCTTATCTATTTCCCGCACAGCCGCAGGAAACGGTCCTGCAGCGCCGGATCGTCCTTGAACACGCCGGTGAACCGGGTGGTGATGGTGGACGCGTGACGGTGCTTGACCCCTCGGGTGGTCATGCACTGGTGTTCCGCGTCGATCAGCACGGCCACCCCGGCCGGCTCCAGGTGGTCGCCGATGGCGTCGACGATCTGCTGGGTCATGGTTTCCTGGGTCTGCAGCCGGTGCGAGAAAATCTCCACCACCCGCGCCAGCTTGGACAGGCCCACAACCTGGTTGGTCGGCATATAGGCGACGAAGGCCTTGCCGATGAAGGGCGCCATATGGTGCTCGCAGTGGCTCTCCACCTCGATGTCGCGCACCAGCACCATGTCGTCATAGCCCTGGACGTCGGAGAAGACGCGGCTCAGCTCCTTGGCCGGATCGGCGCCATAGCCGTCGAACCATTCGCCATAGGCGTCCACCACCCGGTCCGGCGTTTCGGCCAGACCCTCGCGGCGGGGATCGTCCCCCGCCCAGGCGATCAGGGTGCGCACGGCTTCCATCGCCGCTTCCCGCGTGGGACGAGTCAAAGGCGCAAGGTCAAGCTCGCCCGACCCGATCAGGTTTCGGTCCTTCGCAAAGGCGTCCATTTGGATTGGTATTCCCAGGGCTGAGTTGCGCCGGAGCGAGGGCTCCGGAATGACGCGTGCCACCCTTCACATCCGCAAGGGCTTCACAGGGCTTCATACGCCCATGGCCTCTCAGTGGACGTAAAGCTATATGGGTGAAAATCCATTCCCGGCAACCGTTTCCGCAAACCCAGGACCCATGAATCTCACCCTGCACGACACCATGACGGGCGAAAAGCGCCTGTTCGTCCCTCGCGATCCCAAGCGGGTGTCGATGTATGTCTGCGGACCGACGGTCTACAACTACTCGCACATCGGCAACTTCCGGCCCGTGGTCGCCTTCGACCTGCTGTTCCGGGTGCTGCGCCATATCTACGGCGCCGAGGCGGTCATCTATGCCGCCAACATCACGGACGTGGACGACAAGATCAACGCCAAGGCTTTGGCCGAGGGCGTGCCGATCGGAACCATCACCGACCGCTACCTGGCCGCCTATCGCGACGACACAGCCTCCCTCGGCGCCCTGCCGCCGTCCTTCCAGCCTAGAGCCACCGAGACCATCGACGCCATCATCGCCATGATCGGCCGGCTGGTCGAGAACAAGGCCGCCTACGCCGCCGAAGGCCATGTGCTGTTCAACACCCAAACCTACGCCGGCTATGGCGAGCTGTCGGGCCGGACCCTGGACGACATGATCGCCGGCGCCCGGGTGGACGTCGCCCCCTACAAACAGCATCCCGCCGACTTCGTGCTGTGGAAGCCGTCCAAGCCGGGCGAGCCGGAATGGCCATCGCCCTGGGGCGCCGGGCGTCCGGGCTGGCATATCGAATGCTCGGCGATGATCGAGCAGACCCTGGGCCTGCCCATCGACATCCACGGCGGCGGCATCGACCTGGTGTTTCCGCACCATGAGAACGAGCGGGCGCAGGGCCTGTGCGCCGATCCCAGCCATGACCATGGCCAGGGCGGCGGCTATTCCAACTACTGGCTGCACAACGGCTTTCTCACCTTCGGCGACGAGAAGATGTCCAAGAGCCTGGGCAATGTGGTGCTGGCCCACGACCTGGTGGCGAAGATTCCGGGCGAGGCGGTGCGTTGGGCTCTGCTCTCGGGCCACTATCGCCAGCCGCTGGAGTGGACCGGCGATCTGCTGGAGCAGGCGCGCAAGTCGCTGGACCGCCTCTACGGCGCCCTGCGCCGGACTGCGGATCTGGATGTCGCGCCCACAGAGCCGCCGGCCGCCTTTCTCGAAGCCCTGGGCGACGATCTCAACAGCCCCCGCGCCTTCGCCGAACTGTTCGCCCTGGCCAAGACCATCGAGACGGCGACGGACGACAGCGAACGCGCCAAGGCCAAGGCGGAGCTGCTGGCCGCGGGCGGCCTGATGGGCTTCCTGCAATCCGATCCGGAAACCTGGTTCCAGGGCGGCGCCGACGAGGCGCTGGTGGGCAAGGTTGAAGGTTTGCTGGCCGAACGGGTCGCCGCGCGCGCCGCCAAGGACTGGCCCACGGCCGATCGCATTCGCGCGGAGTTGGACGCGCTGAACGTGGTGGTGATGGACAATCCCGACGGGGCGACTTGGCGGCTTAAGTGAACTAAAATAACTAAAACCCGCTCATCCCCGCGAAAGCGGGGATCCATTGCGCGATGTTTCAGAACGCGCGCGAACCATTCAGCTTCGGCTCCATGGATCCCCGCTTTCGCGGGGATGAGCGGGGTAGTAAAATCCAAGGTGGCAAAGGGTCGGAGGGGTCGCGCAAGTGTTCTACACATACCTGCTCGCCAGCAAGCGCTACGGAACCCTCTATTGCGGCCACACCGACGACATCGCCGAACGGGTCTACAAGCACAAAGAGAAAATATTCAAAGGCTTCACGGCCAAATACGGCGTCCACACCCTGGTCTGGTACGAACCTCACGACTCGCGCGAAGGCGCGTTTCGTCGCGAACGGCAGATCAAGAAGTGGAGGCGGGCCTGGAAAATCGCTCTGATTGAGGAAAATAATCAGTGGTGGAACGACCTGTATCAGACCTTGAATCAGTAGCGCCATGGATCCCCGCTTTCGCGGGGATGAGCGGATTTTGTTGATCTAGATGCCCATAAAAATCGAACACCGCGTCGGCCTGCCCGTCCCTCCCGACATCGTCTGGGAGATCCTCGCCGACGTCCCGCGCTGGCCGGAATGGACCGGCATCTACGCCCAGGCCAAGGGCGTGATCGGCTATGGCGAGAAGCTGAAGCTGACGCTGGCCCTCCCCAATCAAAAGCCCATCACCATCGAGCCGCGCATCTTCGACTGGGCGCCCAACGAGGCGATCCACTGGCGGCTGCCGCTCTACGGCGGCTTCGGCAAGTCCACCCGCTATCTGGAGATCGAGGCCCTGTCGCAGACGGGCTGCGTCTTCTCCAACGGCGAAATCCTCGACGGCTTCGCGGTGCGCTGGATTCAGCCCGCCATGCGTCGTTCGATGAAGGCCGGCTTCACCGCCCTGGGCGAGGCGCTGGAACAACGCGCCCTGGCCCTATGGCGGGAACGCACCGGCGGGGCCACATAGGGTTCATGATCGACGACCTCTATTCGGCGAAGATCCTCAAGCTGGCCGCGGACATGCCGCGCGCCGGGCGCTTGAGTGCGCCGGACGCCAGCTCGGAGAAGATCGCCAAGCTTTGCGGATCGAAAGTCACCGTCGATGTGAAGGTCGAGGATGGCGTGGTGGTCGACTTCGCCCAGGACGTTCGCGCCTGCGCCCTCGGCCAGGCCTCGGCCGCGGTGTTGGGGGCCCATGTGGTCGGCGCGCGCATCGATGAGATCGAATTGGCCCGCGACGCGCTTTCTGCTATGCTCAAGGCCAATGGACCGGCCCCTTCGGGCCGATTTGCGGAGCTCGCCGTGCTCGAGGTTGTCAAGGATTACCCCGCCCGACACGCCTCAACGCTGCTGGCGTTCGAGGCGACGGTGGCGGCTGTCCGTTTGGCCACCGGCGGGACCACCACTCGAACTAGCCGCGCCGGCGCGGCTTGATCGAAGCTTTTCGCGAGTGCGATAAGCGGCCTCGATTCCCGTTCGCAACCGCTCCGGCCCTCGTCATCTTGGCATGACTCCTTACGAACGCAGCGTCAGAGGCGCCCTTCGCGCCTACAAGCTGACGCTATCGCCCCTGATCGGGCGCCAATGCCGCTACATGCCGACCTGTTCGGAGTATGCGGCCGAGGCCCTGATCGTCCACGGACCCTGGCGCGGCGGATCGCTCGCCGTCCGGCGTCTGTGTCGCTGCAATCCGTGGGGCGGGTCAGGCTATGACCCCGTCCCACCGCTCGTGGAGCCCATAGGGCCCGCGAAGCGGAATGAGAGAATGAAACCATGATCGATCTTGTTTTTCCCGACGGCGCGCACCGCGAGTACCCGGACGGCAGTTCCGGCTACGACGTCGCTCACGCCATTTCGCCGTCTCTTGCCAAGAGAGCTTTGCTGATCAAGCTGGACGGCCAGCTGCTCGACGTGAACCGGCCCCTTGAAAAGGGCGGCAAGTTCGAGATCGTCACCCGCGACAGCCCCGACGCCCTCGACGTCGTCCGCCACGACACGGCCCACGTCCTGGCCGAGGCGGTGCAGGAGCTTTATCCCGAGACCCAGGTGACCATCGGCCCCAACGTCGAGGACGGTTTCTATTACGACTTCGCCCGCGAGGAACCCTTCTCGCTGGACGACCTCGCCAAGATCGAAGACCGCATGCGCCAGATCGTCGATCGCGACGAGAAGATCACGCGCGAGGTCTGGGACCGCGACGAGGCCATCGCCCATTTCGAATCCGTCGGCGAGACGTACAAGGCGCAGATCATCCGCGACATCCCGGGGTCCGAGCCGATCACGGTCTATCGCCAGGGGGCCTGGAAGGACCTCTGCCGCGGCCCGCACCTGCCCTCGACCAAACACGTCGGCAAGGCGTTCAAACTGACCAAGCTGGCCGGCGCCTATTGGCGTGGCGACCAGCGTAACGCCCAGCTGCAACGTATCTACGGCACCTCCTGGACCAAGCCGGAGGACCTCGACGCCTATCTTAAGCGGATCGAGGAGGCGGAGAAGCGCGACCACCGCAAGCTCGGCGCGGCCATGGACCTCTTCCACATCCAGGAAGAGGGCAAGGGGATGATCTTCTGGCACCCCAAGGGCTGGACCCTGTACCGGCTGCTGCAGAACTATGTCCGCCGCCGGGTCGAAGGCGCGGGCTATCAAGAGGTGAAGACGCCGCAGATCCTCGACCACTCCTTCTGGCAGCGGTCCGGGCACTGGGACAAGTTCCGCGCCGGCATGTTCGTCTGCGAGACCGAGGAGGGTGAGATCCTGGCGGTCAAGCCGATGAACTGCCCCGGCCACATCCAGATATTCAACCACGGCCAGCGGTCCTACCGCGAGCTGCCGATGCGGCTGGCTGAGTTCGACGGCCTGCACCGCAACGAAAGCTCCGGCTCCCTGCACGGGACCATGCGGGTGCGGGGCCTGGCTCAGGACGACGGCCACATCTTCTGCACCGAGGATCAGATCGAGGCGGAGTCGAAGGACTTCATCGAGCTGCTGAAGCTGATCTACGACGAGCTCGGCGTGGAGCTGCATTCGGTGAAGCTGGCCCTGCGGCCCGACATGCGGTTCGGCTCCGACGAGGTCTGGGACGTGGCCGAGGCCAAGCTGGAGCGGGCCGCCCGCGCCGCCGGCGTCGATGTGGAGCTGGTCCCTGGCGAGGGCGCCTTCTACGGCCCCAAGCTGGAGTTCCACCTGCGCGACGCCATCGGCCGCACCTGGCAGTGCGGCACCCTGCAGCTCGACTATGTCCTGCCCGAGCGGCTGGACGCCACCTACATCGCCGAGGATGGCCAGAAGCACCGGCCGGTCATGCTGCACCGGGCCATCCTGGGCTCGCTGGAGCGGTTCATCGGCATCCTGATAGAGCACCACGCGGGGGCCTTCCCCCTGTGGCTGGCGCCTGTGCAGGTGGTGGTCGCCACGATCACCTCCGACGCCGACGACTATGCCCATGAGGTCGCCGTGGCCCTGCGCAAGGCGGGCCTGCGGGTCGAGACCGACCTGCGCAACGAGAAGGTCGGCTACAAGGTGCGCGAGCACTCGGTGGCCAAGGTCCCGGTGATCGCCGTGGTCGGCCGCCGCGAAGCCGAGGAAGGCAAGGTCGCCTTGCGGCGGTTTGGCTCGGACGGGCAGCAGATCCTCACCCTCGACGAGGCCAAGGCGATGCTGGTGCAGGAGGCCTTGGCGCCGGACCTGCGATAGGGAAAAACCTTCCCCCTTCATGGGGGAAGGAGGGGCCCGCCGCGAAGCGGTGGGAGGATGGGGGCTCTAGACTTACCCCATCCTCCCAGCTTCGCTGGGCCCCTCCTTCCCCGACAAGCGGGGAAGGTTTCAGCCTGACATCGACCCGTCACAGAACGCTGCTTTGCTCCCTCCGAATCCCGGAGCTCTACATATGTCGCAAACCGCTCTCACCCGCCGTTCCGCCCTGGCCGCGCTGGGTCTGGCCGCTGTCTCGCCCTTCAGCCGCGCCTGGGCGCAATCGGCGCCGGCGCTGACGTTTCTGGCGGTGGGGGACTGGGGCCGGGACGGCGCCTTTCATCAGGCCGATGTCGCCGCGCGGATGGGCGAGACGGCCAGCCTGATCAAGTCGCGCTTCACCATCTCGGTGGGCGACAACTTCTATGAGGACGGGGTCAAAAGCGTCGACGACCCGATCTGGAAGACCTCGTTCGAGGACGTCTACACCGCGCCTTCGCTGCAAAGCCCCTGGTGGGTCGCGCTGGGCAACCACGACTATCACGGGGATTCCCAGGCTCAGCTGGACTATTCCAAGACCAGCCATCGCTGGCGGCTGCCGTCGCGCTGGTACAGTTTCAAGGAGACCGCCCCCGACGGCGCCACGGTGGAGTTCTTCGTCCTCGACACCTCGCCCTTCATCTCCTCCTACCGCACCGATGGCGGCGAGAAGGTCAAGATCGGCGATCAGGACCCGGCGCCGCAGTTGGCCTGGTTCGAGGCGGCCCTGGCCAAATCCACCGCCGACTGGAAACTCGTCATCGGCCACCACCCGGTCTGGTCCGGCGGTAAGGGCGACCTGATCGGCGGTGAGCCGGACCTGCAGGAAAGGCTCGACCCGATCCTGCAGCGCTATCGCATCCCCCTCTACCTGAACGGCCACGACCACGACCTGCAGCACGTGGCGCGGGGCGCCACCCACTATGTCTGCACGGGCGCCGGCTCCAAGGTGCGCAACGACTGCAAGATGGCCGGCAGCGACTTCTGCTCCCTGCAATCCGGCTTCACGGCGTTTTCGCTGACCGGCAAGGAACTCAAGGTCGCCTACCGCGACTACACCGGCGCCGAGCTGAAGGTGGTGGAGATCGCCCGGCCGGTTTAGCGATCCGAACTGGAGGCCCCTCTATCTGTCCGTCATGGCCGGCCTTGTGCCGGCCACCCATGGCCAACTTGGAAGCGAACCTTTCCCTGATTGGCGCGGAGAAATGGGTCACCGGGACAAGCCCGGTGATGACGGCGATTAGAGAGCGGGATACATCCCTGATGCTTACCCCTCGATCGCCCCCTTGAACCGCCGCGACAGCGGCGCCTCCACCCCTTCGGCCAGGGTCAGTTTGTAGTCCCCCGATCCCGCCGGCTCGATCTGGGCGATGCGGCCCTTGTTGACCAGCCAGGAGCGGTGGGTGCGGGCAAGGCCGTGCGGGGTCAGCTGGTCCGCCGTCTCGGCCAGGGTGGCGCGCATCAGCGGACGGCGCCCGTCGGCCAGCAGGAATTCCACATAGTTTCCGGCGGATCGCACGGCGAGGATGTCGTCGATCGGCACGCGCAGGATGCGGGCGTTGTCGCGGATGTCGAACAGGGCCCTTGGCGGCGATGTCGACGAGGCGGCGGGAGCCTGGAACAACACCATGGCGCCCCATACCCCGCCGACGCAGACCGCATAGGTGATCAGGTCCCTGGGCGCCTCATAGGGAAAGCCGCCAAGCCTGCCGCCATCATAGACCTCGCCGAACAGCCCATAGACCATCGTCCGCACCAGCACGAACAGGGTCACGTGGATCACCGCGAAGCCGAGGGCGCCCAGGCCATGCACGATCAGGAACCGGCCCGGCCGCCTCCAGGGCGTCTGCAAGACGGCCAGTCTGGCCAGGACGGGAAAGAGCAGGATCACCACCAGGCCGCTGGAGTATTCATCGGTGACGGCCCGCCAGGGCGGCAAATCCAGATTGCTGTAGGACGCCAGATGCAGACGCATCATCGCATCCAGCGTCACCACCATCAGCACGACCACGGCGGTGGCGATAAAGGGGACCCAGAAGATGCGCGGGTTCGCCTCTCCGACAATCAGCCGGACCAGGGCGCCCACGACCTCGCGCAGCCCCTGGCGGTCGGGCGGCGGCGCTGGCTCGGCGGCGGTGTTGACGGGTGGACTCGGCATTGCAGCCAGAATGGCCGAACCGTCGGAAAATGTCGCCATCCTCGCGCCTTGCCGTTCACCCGCCTTGCCAGTCTCGCCGGCCTCGCCGAAGGTGGCGGCCAATCCTCCTTTCAGCAGTGCGGACGCGGCCATGACCTTCAAGGAATATTCCGACTACGACGGCCTTGGCCTGGCGGCCCTGATGAAGGCGGGCGATGTCTCGCCGGCCGAGGTCACCGAGGCGGCGATCAGCTGCGCCGAACGGCATAACCCCGCCATCAACGCCATCGTCCACAAGGCCTATGACGAGGCCCGCGCGGCGTCCAAGGGAGACCTGCCCGACGGTCCCTTCAAAGGCGTGCCCTTCCTGGTCAAGGACCTGCTGATCCAGGTGAAGGGCTGGCCCCGCACCTCCGGCAGCCGCTTCGGCGCCAACGCCGGCGTGGTCGACACCGAGGACTCCGGCCTGATGAAGCGCTACCGCTCCAGCGGCGTCGTGACCCTGGGCAAGACCAACCTGCCGGAGTTCGGCATCACCGGCACCACCGAGCCGGGCCTGTTCGGCGCCTGCCGCAACCCGTGGAACACCGACCACAGCACCGGCGGCTCGTCGGGCGGCTCGGCGGCGGCGGTGGCGGCGGGGATCGTGCCCATGGCCCACGGCGGCGATGGACGCGGCTCGATCCGCATTCCCGCCTCCATGTGCGGCCTGGTGGGGCTGAAGGTCACCCGTGATCGCAACCCGCACCTGCCGGACGGCTACGACTTCGCCCAGGGCTATGTGGTCGAGAACATCATGAGCCGCACGGTGCGCGACTCGGCCGCCATGCTGGATGTCACCGGCGTGCCCGAACCCGCGTCGCCCTATGCGCCGCCGGCCAAGGACCGGCCCTATATGGAGGAGATCGAACGCGCGCCCGGCCGCCTGCGGATCGCCTGGTCGTCGGAGACGGCCAACGGCCGGCCGATCGATCCGGAAGTGCAAGCGCATCTGGAAGCCACGGCGGCGATGCTTGAAGCGCTGGGTCACGAAGTCGTCCCGAGGGGCCTCGGTATCGACCAGCGGGCCCTCTATGCGATCCAGAACAAATACTCCGGCGCCAACTTCGCCGCGGGGATGCGCCGGCTGATCGACGCCATCGGCCGCGAGCCGGAGCCGGACGAGCTGGAGCCGCTGACCTGGGCCAGCCTGCGCAACGGCCGAAAGGCCACCGGCGAAGAAGTGATGTGGGAGCAGCAGGAGCTGCGCATGCTCGGTCGCGGGGTGATGGGCCTGTTCGAGGAATTCGACGTCTATCTGACCCCGGTGATGGGCACGCCGCCGCCGCCGATCGGCTACCTCGATCCCATGACCGTCGCCCCGCGCGACTTCGGCAAACGCAACGGCGAAGTGTTTCCCTTCCCGGCGCCCTTCAACATGACCGGCCAGCCGTCCATCTCCCTGCCGCTGTGCATGTCGCAATCCGGCCTGCCCATCGGCATGATGTTCTCCGGCCGCTATGCCGACGAAGCCACCCTGTTCCGCCTGGCGGCCCAGCTGGAGAAGGAATGTCCGTGGGCGGATCGCAAGCCGGGGATCTGGGGATAGGGGGGTTGGCATCAGGCGCGCGCGGTCCGGCCGGCGCTAGCCCCCACCTTCACTCCGCTACGCTGCGCGCCACCTCCCCCTGTCTTCGCTTCGCTCGCGGGGGAGGATAAGGAGGGGGTCTCCTCACCCCACGCGCAGCGAGAGGGGGAGGTGGATCGGCGCTGAAGCGCAGCGGAAGCGACGAGACGGTGGGGGACAGCGCCGGCGGATCGACCTACTCCAAAGCCGGCCCGTTTGGGCCACGCCCCCCCGCCTCTCGCCATATTTTAGGCGTCCGTTAGTGGCACAGGCGCGAATGTCGCCTGACGGCGGGTTTGGGCGCTGTGCGTCCATCCGCGTCGTGCGTCCGTGACCAGAAACCTTTAGACGATCCGTCTCATGAAGCGCCTCCTCTCCATAGGCATCGCTCTTGCCCTGCTTGCCGGCGTCGCCACCGTCTCCATGCGGATCGCGCGGCCGCATGCGATGTTCGCCTGGGCGGAGGACGCCGCCTCGTCTCACGGCAACGCGCTCTGGCATATCGTCCATGAGCTCTGCACCCCCGACATGAAGACCAGCGGCAATCCGGCGCCCTGCGTGTCGGTGGACTTCGCTGGCGGCTACGCGGTGCTGAAGGATATCCAGGGCAAGACCCAATACCTCGTCATCCCCACCGCCAGGGTGACGGGGATCGAAAGTCCGGACCTGCTGGCGCCCGGCTCGCCCAACTACTGGGCCGCCGCCTGGAAGGCCCGCAAGCTGGTCGAGGACCGCATCGGTCATCCCGTGCCGCGCGAGGACATTGGCCTGGCGGTAAACTCCGTTTTTGGCCGCACCCAGCAGCAGCTGCATATCCATATCGACTGTGTCCGGCCGGACGTGCGCGACGCCTTGCAGCAAGCGGGCGACCGGATCGGCCCCGGCTGGACGGCGATCGACCTGGGCGCCTACCAACACCATTTCAACGCCCGCTGGATCGGCGGCAATGAGCTGGGCTCGCGTGACCCGTTCAAGATCCTGAATGAGACCGACCCCGTCGCCCACGCCGATATGGGCAAGGAGACCCTGGCTCTGGTCGGCGCCTCGCACCCCGACGGGACGCCCGGTTTCATCCTGCTGAGCGACCCCGGCGACGGCACCCCCAACGACCAGGCCGCGGCCGAGGAACTGCTGGATCACAGCTGCAAGGTGGCGGCGGCGGCGTAGATTTGTTTGCCGGCGCTCGCCCCCTCCGTCACGTCGCTTTCGCTACGCTTCAGCGCCGCGCCACCTCCCCCGTTTCGCTGCGCTCACGGGGCAGGAGAAGACAGGTCAGCGATAGTCTTCTTCTCCCCTGCAAGCGAAGCGCAGCGGGGGAGGTGGCGCGAAGCGACGGAGGGAGCGAGTGCCGGCGGAACAGCTAATCACTCTCGCCAGCAGCCCCTACCGCCCCGATTCCTTCAGTAGCTCCGCCAGATAATCCTTCCACACCGCGGCATAGGTATGGGTCCCGTGACCATGGGTCTGGTCGCTGATGGGGATCAGCACGAAGCGGGCGTGGGCGATGCGCTTCACCTCGCGCTCGGCGATGCCCAGCTCCGGAGGATTGATAAAATCGTCCGCTGAATTGACCCACATCACCGGCGCCTTGATCAGCTCCAGGTGGGAGGCGTCATAGTCGCGCGAGCTATCGGTGGAATAGAGGACGTCATTGGCGTCCTCGGTGGTGAACTCGGCCTGCAGCCGCTGATCCAGGTATTTCTCCGCCGCCTCGCGGGTCGGCAGAGCCTTCTGCATCTGCGCCGGCGCGCTGCCGGCGATGGTGATCAGGTCCGACGCCGTGCGCATTCCCTCCCGGGGTTGGCTGGTATAGTCGCCGCCATGCCAGGCCGGATCGCTGGTGATGGCGTCGACCACCATCTTGCGCCACAGCCGGTTGCGGCCGGCGATCGGCACATCCAGGCAGGCCAGCGGCATCAGGGCGTCCATGGCGTCCGGCCAGGTCTCGCCCCACAGGAAGGTGTGCATGCAGCCCATCGAGGTGCCCATCACCAGCCGCAGGTGATCCACATGCAGCCCCTCGGTCACCAGCCGGTGCTCGGCCTCGACCATGTCGGCGTAGTCATAGTGGGGGAAGTGGGCGCGCAGGCCGTCGCTGGGCTTGGACGACTTGCCGTGACCGATGTCGTCCGGGAGGATGATGTAGTAGCGGCCCGCATCCAACAGCCCGCCGGGCGAGAACAGCACGCCGGAAAAGATCGGCCGGATCAGGCTGGTCCCGGACCCGCCCGTCCCATGCATGGCGATCACCGCATTGGTCACATGGCCGGCGGCGTCGCGAACCGGATGGCCGAAGGTGGTGTAGTGGATGCGCAGCGCCGGCAGGGTCTCACCGGATTTGAAGTGGAAGTCATGGATGATGAAGTCGCCCTCAACCGGCTTCGGGTCCGAAGCTGGTTGAGCCAAGGCGAGGCCGCCGCTGGCGAGCGCCAGCAGGGCGGCCGCGATACTGCGGGCGATCCATCGGGACATGGTGGGCTCCTGGAGGTCTAAAGGTTACTTGGTCTGGCCGCCGTCCACCGGGACGATGGCGCCCGTGAGGAAGCTGGCGACGGGGCTCAGCAGGAAGGCTGCGGGCGCGCCGATCTCCTCCGGCACGCCATAGCGGTTCATCGGCACTTCCCGCTTGATCCAGCGGGCCCAGCCTTCGGCGCGCGGGCCGGTGGAGTTGGTCTCCCAGGTCCCGCCCGGGAAGATGATGTTGCCCGGCGCGATGGTGTTGACCCGCACCCCCTTGGATCCGGCCACCTTGGCCAGCTCCTTGGACATGTGGTTCATCGCCGCCTTGGCGGTGCCATAGGTGAGGGCGGTGCCCAGGGCGCCCAGGCTGGCGATGGAGCTGATGAACAGCAGCGAGCCCTCGCCCCGGGCCGTCATCCGCCGCAGGGCCGAACGCGCCAGGCGGAAGGCCGAATCCAGGTTCTGTGAGAAGGCCGCGTCCCAGTTCTCGTCGTCGATCTCGAAGCCCGGCGGGGTGGGATAGAGGCCGACATTGGCCACCGCGCCCCAGATCGGCCCGAACTCGGTTTCCACCCGCTCCATGGCCGTCTCGATGGTCGTGGGATCACACATGTCGCCGGCCATGGACCACAGCTTGTCCGCGCCATGGATGGCGGCAAGACGTTTGTGTTCGGCTTCAAGCGCCTCGGCGCCGCGCGCCGTCATCGCCACCTTGGCGCCCTCGGCCAGCAAGGTTTCGACGATGCCCAGGCCGATGCCGCGGCTCGCGCCGGCGATGAAGATCACCCGATCCTTCAGCTGCAGATCCATCGTCGCCTCCCGGTTTGCTTGGTTCGCTATTCGTAGCGGGCGGAGCGGATCAGCACAAACGCAGGAGCGAACCAACCGCCGGGCGCTGGCCCCCACCGTCTCGCTACGCGAGCCACCTCCCCCTCTCGCTTACGCGTGGGGGGAGGAGACCCCCTCCTTATCCTCCCCCGCGAGCGAAGCGAAGACAGGGGGAGGTGGATCGGCGCTGAAGCGTAGCGAAAGCGGCGAGACGGTGGGGGCCAGCGCCGACGGACCGGTTCTCGCCAAATCCGTGCCGCCCTACCCCGCCTGGTCCAGCAACCCGATCTCGCGTAGCTGGCCGAGGAAGTGCATCAGGTGGCCGTATTGCTGCATCCCCGCCTTCAGCATGGCGGGGGAGGCGACCACGGCGGCCGGCACGATCACCCCGCGCGTGCCCACCTTCACGCACCAGCCGATCTTGATCATCTTGTTCACGTGCCGCCGGGTGGTCTCGTAGGGAATCTTCAGCGACTCGGCGATGGCGTTGACGCTCACCGGCACGCGCATTTCGTCCGGCGGCACCGCGTCAATCTGGCCATAGGTCTTGCTCAGGTTGGGATCGTTGCTGATCGGCCGGACATTGGCTTGCAGGATGGCGGCGAAAATCAGCGCGCCCATCAGGTCTCCGTCCGCCGCTTCGGACATCACCTCGACGTTGCGCAACAGGTAGTTTGCCACGATCCTGTTCGCGGCTCGAATCAACTGTGCATCCACGATTTGGCATCTCCCGTGCCGACATTTCGCCCCCGAAAGCGTCGCGCAACCCAGTAAACCTAAGGCCTAGCTAGGGTGGTCGCAACCTGGCCGTTAGCGTTTTTGTTTGGGTCCACTCCCAATGCCAGGGCTCGAAGGCGTAGTTCACAAAGCCGTAGCGGCCGGCGTTGTCGATCAACCAGAGATAGGCGAGTGTGTGGGTCTGCCAAATACGGTTGATATCCTGGCTAGAGTCGACCTGAAGTCCCGGCGCCGCGCCCAGCGTCAGATCGACCGCCAGACCGGTACGATGCGCCGAGCAGGTCGCGCGGCCCACCCCGTCGCAATTCCCGTCCTTGACGCAGCGCGCGGCGTCATAGGCCGGGCTGCGAAAGCCGGAAAACACCGTCAGCTGATCCGGGGCCAAATCCGGCGCTGAAAGCTGCCTCCGGGCGTCCGCGACCATGATCTCCAGCGCCCGCGTCGCATCGGCGCGAAGCTGCACGGTCTTGCCGTCCAAGGTCTCGGCTGCGGGCAGGGTGACGAGATCGGCGTCGGCCGGCGGATCGGGACAGATGCCGGCGGCGCGCTGGGCCACGAACGGCCGCTCGGCCTGCCAGCCGGTCTTCATCACCTGGAAGGTCGCCTTGTCCATCGCGCCCGTGGAGGCCAGCGCGTGATGCGATTGCCAGTGCGCGAGCCGGTAGGCGAAGCCCGGCGTCTTTGGCGCACAGCGGGTCTTGACCTCATGGGCGGCGCGGACGGCGTAGACCGACCATCCGGTCTCCGGCCGGCCGAACGGCGCCCAGGTCGGATCGGTCAGACTCTGCTTGTTGGCGAGCACCGCCTCGTGGAAGCCGGGCGGCGCCTCGCAGGCGATCGCTGTCAGCACGCGCCCCGGCGACGTGGCGCAGCCCGCCAGCAGGATCGGCGCGCCGAGGCCGAGAACCGCGAAGATGGACTTCATGTCCCTATCCGGCGCGAAGCCGCGGCGCCTGTCCAGGGTAAATGTCGCCATTCGACGAGAGTTTCCGCCACGGGAGTCTCGACGCCGGGCCGCGCGAATGGGAAAACCGGTCCAACGATAAAATCAAGGGACAAGGAAGCGCTATGATCGAAGGGCTGATGCAGCATACGCCTCTGTCGACCACGTCGATCCTGAGGTATGCGGCCCTCAATCACGGTGGTCGAAAGATTGTCTCGCGCACCACGGACGGCGCGATCTGGCGCTATGACTATGCCGGCCTGGGTCGCCGCTGCGAACAGCTGGCGCGGGCCCTGACGCGGCTGGGTGTGCGACCCGGCGACCGGGTGGCCACCCTGGCCTGGAACACCCATCGTCACCTGGAGCTGTTCTTCGCCGTTCCCGGCATTGGCGCGGTGCTCCACACAGTCAATCCGCGCCTGTTCGAGGAGCAGATCCGCTTCATTCTCGACCACGCCGGCTCGACGGTGCTGGTCTATGACACCAGTTTCGCGGCCCTGGTCGAGCGCATCGCGCCGCAGCTGCCGGCGCTGAAGACCTATGTGCTGATGACCGACGAGGCGCATCACAACGCGGGCGGCGTCGGCGCGGGCTGTTACGAGACCCTGCTGGCCGCCGAGCCGGAGGGGTTCGACTGGCCCCTGGTCGACGAGAACGGCGGCGCCTGCCTCTGCTACACCTCGGGCACCACCGGCGATCCCAAGGGCGTGCTCTACAGCCACCGCTCCATCGTCCTGCACGCCATGGCCGGCAGCCTCAACAGCGCCTTTGGCCTGTCGGTGGACGACGTGGTCATGCCCTGCTCGTCCATGTACCACGCCACCGCCTGGGGCCTGCCCTATATGGCGCCGATCAACGGCTCGGCCCTGGTGCTGCCGTGCGACAAGTTCGATGCGGCCAGCCTGCATGAGCTGATCGAGCAGGAGGGCGTCACCTTCACGGGCGGCGTGCCGACCATCTGGACGATCTATCTTTCCTATCTGGCCGAGCGCGGCCTTAAGCCGGCAAGGCTCAAGCGGCTGGTGATCGGCGGCTCGGCCGTGCCGGTGGTGATGGCTGAGGCGTTCAAACGGCACGGCGTCGACGTGATCCAGATCTGGGGCATGACCGAAACCAGTCCCATGGGCGTCACCGCCACGCCCACCCCGGAACTTGCGGCCCTGCCGGAGGCCGAGCGCGACGCGGTGCTGTGGAGCAAGCAGGGCCGCGTCCAGTTCGGCATCGAGCTGAAGATCATGGCCGAGGACGGGACCGAGGCGCCCCGCGATGGCGAAACCTCCGGCGCCCTGATGGTGCGCGGTCCCTGGACCCTGCAACGCTATTATCGTGGCGCGTCCGACGTGGTCGACGAAGACGGCTGGTTCGACACCGGCGACATCGCCAACATCGACCAGGCCGGCTTCATGCGCATCACCGACCGCGCCAAGGACGTGATCAAGTCCGGCGGCGAATGGATCAGCTCCATCGACCTGGAGAATGTCGCGGTCGGCTGCCCGGGGGTGAAGATCGCCGCGGTGGTGGGCGTGCCTCATCCCAAATGGGAGGAGCGGCCGCTGCTGGTGATCGAAGCCCACGATGGCCACGCCGTCACTCGCGAGGCCGTGCTCGACTTCCTCTCTACACGGATCGTTAAATGGTGGATGCCCGACGACGTGGTGTTTGCCTCCGTCCCTCTCACCGCGACCGGCAAGATCGACAAGAAGGTTCTTCGCGATCTCTACCGCGCTCATCTCATGGCTGCTGAATGACCCACCCCGCCCATCACGCCAAGACCCACCCGACTAAGCCGGCCTACATCATGGCCGAGACCGGCGAGACGGTGACCTACCGCCAGCTCGACGAACGCTCGAACCAGGGCGCGCACCTGTTCCGCAATCTTGGCTTGGAAGCGGGCGACGCCATCGCCTGCTTCATCGACAACCACCCGCGCTATTTCGAGGTGATCTGGGCGGCGCAGCGGTCCGGCATTCGGTTCACCTGTATCTCGTCCAAGCTCACCGCCGGCGAGGTCGCCTATATCGTCCAGGACTGCGGGGCCAAGGTCTTCATCACCGCGCCCAGCCTGCTGCAGATCGCCCGCCAGGTGGCCGAACAGGTCGCCGACATTGAGCTCTTCATGGTCGGCAAGGCCGCCGCGCCGTTCCAGAGCTTCGAGGGCGCGCGAGCGTCCATGCCGGTCGCCCCGATCGAGGACCAGAGCGCCGGCGGGGCCATGCTCTATTCCTCCGGCACCACCGGCCGGCCCAAGGGCGTCAAGCGGCCGCCGCCCGCGGACGCCAGCTTCGATGCCCCCAACGGCTTGGGCAATCTGGGCGCCATGCTCTACGGCATGAACGCCGACACCATCTATTTGTCGCCCGCGCCCCTCTATCACGCCGCGCCGCTGGGCTGGACCATGGGCGTCCTGTCTCTCGGCGCCACCGTGGTGATGATGGAGAAGTTCGAGCCGGAAGCGGCGCTGAAATACATCGAACAGTACAAGGTCACCTGCGCGCAATGGGTGCCGACCCACTTCGTCCGCATGCTGAAGCTGCCGCCCGAGGTGCGCGAGAAATATGACCTCTCGTCCCTGACCGCGGTCTTCCACGCCGCCGCGCCCTGTCCCGTGCCGGTCAAGGAACAGATGATCGCCTGGTGGGGCGAGATCATCCACGAATACTACGCCGGCACCGAGGGCAACGGCTTCTGCGCCATCACCTCGCCGGAATGGCTGGAGCACAAGGGCTCGGTGGGCCGGGGCCTGACCGCCCAGGTGATGATCTGCAGCGATGAGGGCGAGACCCTGCCGGCGCGGAGCGAGGGCATGGTCTATTTCGCTGGCGGCGGCGCCTTCGAATACCATGGCGACCCGGCCAAGACGGCGGAGTCGCGCAACCAGCATGGCTGGACCACCCTGGGCGACGTGGGCTGGCTGGACGAGGAGGGCTACCTCTACCTCACCGACCGCAAGAGCTTCATGATCATCTCCGGCGGGGTGAACATCTATCCGCAGGAACTTGAGAACCTGATGATCACCCATCCCAAGGTGGCCGATGTCGCCGTGGTCGGCGCCCCGCACGAGGAGATGGGCGAGCAGGTGGTCGCCGTGGTCCAGCCGGTGGATTGGGCCGACGCCGGACCCGCCCTGGCCGAGGAGCTGTCCGCCTGGACCCGCGAACGCATCTCCCACATCAAGGCGCCGCGCCGAATCGACTTCATGCAGGAGCTGCCCCGCCACGCCACCGGCAAACTCTACAAACGCCTGATCCGCGACAGCTACTGGGGCAAGACGGACTCGAAGATCGTTTAGGGGCGGCCAAAGATTACGTGGTTCGAGACGCGACGAAGGCGTCGCTCCTCACCAAACCGAGTCTTTATGCAGTCCAGAAAATCCAGTTTCCTGAGGAGCCCGAAGGGCGTCTCGAAGGACGCAGGCTTTAGGGGCGGCCCCTTAAGCCACGTCCCGCTTCAGCCGCGACGGCACGTGCTCCTGGCCGGCCCATTCGGAGACCTTGGTGAGCAGGCGCATCGGCTGGATCGGCTTGCCGATGTGATCGTCCATGCCGGCCGCTTCGCAGGCTACCAGGTGGTCAGGCAACACATTGGCGCTCAGCGCCAGGATCGGCGTCAGCTTATTGGCGGGGCTGTTGGCGCGAATGGCCTTGGCGGCGGCGATGCCGTCCATGCCCGGCATCTGCAGGTCCATCAGGATCAGGTCGAACGGCTCGCGCAGGGAGGCTTCCACCGCCTCGACGCCGTTGCAGGCCTCGACGAAGGTGTGGCCGAGCGGCTCCAGCATGGCGCGGACCAGTTCGCGGTTCACGCTGACATCGTCGACCACGAGGATGCGTGAGGGCTTCATCTCGCGGCTCTGCGCCAGGGCCTGTTCGGCCTCGATCACGCCCTGAGCGGCCGGCGCGGCGATGGTGAACCAGAACAGCGAGCCCTTGCCCTCTTCGGACTCCACGCCGATCTGGCCGCCCATCAGCTTGACCAGGTTCTTGCAGATGGCCAGGCCCAGCCCGGTGCCGCCGTGATTGCGGCTCACCGAACCATCGACTTGCGAAAACCGCTGGAACAGTCGGTCGCGGCGAACGGCGGGGATGCCAGGGCCGGTGTCGGATACCTGCACCCTCAGGTGGGGCGCATCACCGTCTGCGTGGGTGACGCTGACGCTGACCCGACCCTCGCTGGTGAACTTGATGGCGTTGCCGACCAGGTTGAGCAGCACCTGCCGCAGCCGCGAGGAATCCGCCTCGATACAGTCCGGCACGGTGTCGTCGATGATCAGGCCCAGGGTCAGGCCCTTGTTCTCCGCCTGGGTGGTGAGCAGCTCCACCGTGTCCTCGATGAACCCGGCCGGATCGAAGGCGTGCGGGTCGAGCTCGACCTGGCCGGCCTCCAGCTTGGAGAAGTCCAGGATGTCGTTCACGACCGACAGCAGGCTCTGGCCGCCGGTGGCGATGCGCTGGACGAAGTGGCGCGCGCCGTCGCTCAGATCGCCCATCTCGGACAGGAGGCTGGAGAAGCCGATGATGCTGGTCAGCGGCGTGCGCAGTTCGTGGCTCATATTGGCCAGAAATTCGGACTTGGCCTTGGCCGCGCCCTCGGCCGCGTCCCGGGCGGCCAGCAGCTCGTCCTCGAACGCCCGCCGCTCGGTGACGTCGCGCAGCTGGGAGACCATCTCGATCGGCAGGTTGTTCTCGTCGCGAATGATCGAGGGGCTGCCCTCGACCCAGACCCATGAGCCGTCCTTGGCCATCATCCGGTATTCGCGGTCGGCGCGGGTCGAGCCGATCCCCTTCACCAGGTCCGCGCGGATCCGGGCCAGACGCGGCATGTCGTCGGGGTGGGTCAGGTCGTAGCGCTTGCGGCCGATCAGCTCCTCCGGCTCCCAGCCCATGCGGCGGCAGGCCGGCGAAATGTAGAGGATGGTGTCGGTGAGATCGACCTGGACGATGATGTCGGTGGAATGATCCGCCAGCAGACGATAGCGCGTCTCGCTGGCGCGCAGGGCGTCGTCGGACAGGCGCAGATGGGTCATGTCGATCAGGGCGCCATAGATGGCGACGACCTCCCCGGCGGCGTTACGCTCCGAGCCCATGCGGCCGGAGATGTGTTTGACGGACCCATCGGCAAACTGCAGGCGGATCGGACGCGACTGGAAGGGCTCCGTCTCCACCATGGCCCGCCTGATGTTGCCATTGGCGACATCGCGATCGTCCGGATGCACCGCGTTCATGGCCGCTTCCAGGGGCGGGACGGTCGCATCCTCGATGCCCCAAATCCGGTACATTTCCGGCGACCAGGTGATTTCGCTGCTGGCGATGTCGAGCCGCCAATAGCCCAGGTTGGCGATCTTTTCGGCCAGCTGGGTCTGGCGGACGGCTTCGAGGGCGCGCGCGCGGGCCTTCTCGGCCGATGCGAGCGACCGATCCAGCGACATCTTCATTCGCCGCCGATGCGCCAGGGTGGCGCCGATCGCCAGCGCGCAGCTGGTGGTGACCGCAAGATTGAACTGTTTGACGAACAGGGTGCTGGCGAAGGCGGCGTCAGTCTGTCCGAGGGCCGAATGGTTCGACAGCAGGACGCCGATGGTGATCATCGCCATCAGCAAGGCGCCGAACGCCGCGCCGGCCATCTCCATGCGGAAGGCCAGCAGCACCACCATGGAAATGATCACCGCCTGGGGCGGAAACTGCGGGGCGCTGCACAGGGCGTAGACGATCGCCGCGAAGCCGGCGAGAATGGCGAAATTGCTCGGCTTCGACGCCAGCCGTTTCAGATTATTGGGCTGGATCGCGGCCAGCACCGGAGTGACGATCAGATAGCCCAGGGTGTGGGCGAACACCCAGGTCATCAGCCTCGGCAGCAGTGGGCTGTGGCGTCCAAGGCCGTTAACGAAGGCCCACAGAATGACACCGGAGATGAGGGGCGCGATGACGGCCATCACGCCGAACGCGGCCAACTGCCGCGGTCGCGACAGGTCCAGGCGGCGGCCGATGACATGGCGCACAACGCCGGCGCACAGCAGCACCTCGACGGCGTCTGAAACCCCGGCGCTGGCGGTCACGATCGGCGACATGCCGGTCACGGCCATGGCGGCGATCTCGGCGCCCAGGGCGGCCAAAACGAAGGTCGCCCAGCGTCGCCGGCTCGACCGCAGCAGGCACATCACCGCCAGGGCGTTCGCCGACCACATCGCCGGCGGCGCGCCCTTGACGCGCGTGGCGACCAGACTGAGCAGCGATGCGCCGAAGACCACCGCGGCGACGGCGAGAACCTGTGTAACCGCGAGCGGCAGCCTGCGCCGGCGCACGCCGAACAAGGATGCGATCGGTTGGCTGATCGAGCGAGTCACGGCCAGCATTACCCCTCCGGAATCCAAGCGGCGCACCGCTGTTCACCATCACTGCCGCAATGGCGATAATGCACCATTAACAATGCGGCGCTCCGGCCCACTCGCCCGCAAGTCGTGGCGATCCGTTAAGCGCGGTTAACCATGCCTCAACCATTAACAGCGACGGTCCGATGGGGAGGGCGCGCCGCCTTGGTCAGCCGGTTTCCCAACCCGTTCGTAGTGGCGAAACCGACCTTATGGCCTTTTCCGTTCCGCCGTTGCTGAGACAGGGCTTCGCCCAGTCCAAGGACGCGCTGTTCGCCATTTGCGGGTTCAGCCTGGCGCTCAACCTGCTGACGCTGGCGATGCCGCTCTACACCATCCAGCTTTACGATCGCGTGCTGATCAGCGGCAGCGGCGCGACTCTGACCTTGATCAGCCTCGCGGCCGTAGCGGCCATCGGCGCCTCGTCTCTGCTGGAAGATATCCGCGCCCGGCTGTTTGTCTCCCTGGGCTGCCGTTTCGACGCCTATCTCGCGGCGCCCCTGTTCATGCGCCTGGTCGAGACCTCGGTCCGGTCCGGCGGCGCCAGCCGCGGCCAGGCTCTGCGTGATCTGGACACCGTCCGCCAGACCTTTACCGGCGGCGGTGTGCTGGCGTTGATGGACCTGCCGTGGACGCCGCTCTTCATCATCTGCTGCGCCCTGCTCAATCCGATCCTGGGCGGCCTGGCCTTCGCCGGCTCGGTGGGCATGATCGGCCTGGCCATTCTCAATCAGGCGATCGTCTCCGGCCCCCTTGCCGAATCCTCGACCCATGGCGAGGCCAGCTACAGCTTCACCGACGCGGTCATGCGCAATGGCGAGGTGGTGCAGGCCATGGGCATGCTGCCGGCGCTGATGTCCGGCTGGAGCCACCTGCGCTTTGGCCTGATGCACAAGCAGGCCATCGCCAGTTCGGTCAATTCCAGGGTCGCCTCGACGGTCAAGTTCGCCCGCTATCTGCTGCAGATCGTCATCTTCGGAACCGGCGCCTGGCTGGTGGTGCAGCGGCAGATGTCGCCGGGCGCCCTGTTCGCCTCGTCGCTCCTCACCACCCGCGCCCTGCAGCCGATCGACCAGATCGTCGGGGTTTGGCGCCAGCTGGTCATTGGCCACGCCGCCCTGAAGCGGGTCGAGTTGGCTTTCGCCGCGCCGGACCGTCCCAGCGCCATGGTCATCGACAATCCCGCCGGCAAGATCAGCGTGGAGAACCTGGTCTATGTTCCGCCAGGCGCTAAGGCGCCGGTGGTGGTCAATGTCAGCTTCAGCTTGGAGCCGGGCGAGTCCATCGGCATTGTCGGCGCCAGCGCGGCCGGCAAGTCGACCCTTGCGCGCCTGATCGTCGGCGCCATCCGCCCCAGTCATGGCGCAGTGCGCATGGACGGCGCGGACGTCTATAGCTGGGACCGCGAGGCCTTCGGCCAGTCGGTGGGCTACCTTCCGCAGGACGTCGAACTGTTCGATGGGACCATCAAGGACAACATCTGCCGTTTTCGCGACTCGCCGCCGGAGCCGATCATCGCCGCCGCCCGTCTGGCCGGCGCGCATGAGCTGATCCTTCGCTTGGCGGAGGGCTATGGCACGACCATCGGCGCGGTCGGCGCCTCCCTGTCCGGCGGTCAGCGCCAGCGCATCGGCCTGGCCCGCGCCGTCTTCGGCTCGCCCAGGCTGGTGGTGCTCGACGAGCCCAACGCCAGCCTCGATGGCGAGGGCGAAGAGGCGC
>Ga0302311_10000488_pt1 | contig 49933 bp, 50 predicted proteins | sample III_Palsa_N1_3_FD_200449 | JGI IMG/M metagenome (GOLD analysis project Ga0302311, IMG submission 200449) | Peat permafrost microbial communities from Stordalen Mire near Abisko, Sweden - III_Palsa_N1_3 | ecosystem: Environmental > Terrestrial > Soil > Palsa > Peat permafrost | place: Sweden... | reverse complement strand
GAGCACCGCAACCTTGAGCGCTTTGGCGCGAACGCCGAAGCCGTGGCCGCAAGCCTGCGCAATGGGTGGCCGTCCATCGTCGACGGCTTCGCCGCCTTTGCCGATCGGTCGGCGCAGGCGGATATCTAACGCTATCTCTGCCTGGCGTCGAACCCGTAGCGCCGGCGTCTCGCCGGCATCTTTCCCAAGACATCGGCTTCGCCGATTGCCGGCGAGACGCCGGCGCTCCGAGTTGCCAAAGCAGCGGCCGCCAGCCTGCCGGTCCTACGCCGCCTTCAACAGCGACTTGTGCAGCAGGTTGACGGCGGCGTCGCGGTCGATGCGCTCGATCGCGGCCACTTCGCGCGCCATGCGGTCCAGCGCCGACTCGTAGAGCTGACGCTCGGAGTAGGACTGCTCGGGTTGGCTCTCGGAGCGGTGCAGGTCGCGCACCACCTCGGCGATCGAGATCAGATCGCCCGAATTGATCTTGGCTTCGTATTCCTGCGCCCGGCGGCTCCACATCGTCCGCTTGATGCGCGCGCGGCCCTTCAGCGTGGTCAGGGCCTGGGAAACCACATTGCCCTCGGCCAGGGCCCGCAGGCCGGCGGTGCGCGCCTTCCGGGTCGGCACCCGGAGGGTCATTTTCTCGTGGTCGAACGTGATCACGTAGACTTCAAGTGCCGTGCCGGCGACGCTCTGGGTCTCCACACCCGCGACAATGCCCACGCCGTGGGCTGGGTAAACGACATGATCTCCGACTTTGAAGTCGAGTTCGGTCTTCGTATTCACGCTGTTTTGGTTCCTCTCTCAAGCGCCGATCGAAAGCCCGGACCGGGGAACGCAGCACCCGCTGCGCCTGATGGCGCCATAGCCGCTGGCAACCTCTGGAACGGTTTTCCGAGAGGCGCGCTTCCGCGTTCGGGCGCCGCGCCATGCGCGAACGTTCCAAACGCGGGCGACCTCAGGTCGCCGCCTCACCCGTCATATAGCCCAAAAATGGGAGGATTTGAAGCGTCGCCGGTTTGGCGGCCTCAGGAGCCGGCGCCCGGCTTATCGCTGAAGTACTTCTCAAACTTGCCAGTTTCGCGCTCAAACTGCTCGGCGTCGGCCGGCGGCGGCCCCTTGACGGTGATGTTCGGCCAGATCTTCGCGTAGTCGGTGTTGACCTTGAGCCACTTTCCGTCGGGGTCATCCTCGGTGTCTGGTTTGATGGCGTCGACCGGGCATTCGGGCTCGCACACTCCGCAATCGATGCATTCGTCCGGGCTGATGACCAGGAAGTTCTCGCCCTCGTAGAAGCAGTCCACCGGGCACACTTCCACGCAATCCATGAACTTGCAGCGGACGCAGGCGTCGGTGACGATGTAGGTCATCAAGCTCTCGAAGGGTCGGGCGCGAAGCCGGGTCTTATCTGTGGGCGGCCGCCCCATTGTCAACCGGCGGCTCGAGTGGGGCGTAGAGCGCCCGGGCCTCCGCGGCCGGGCCGCGGCGGGCGCCGAGGGCCAGAATGCGCACGGCGATGATCCGTGCGCCGGTGGCGAAAACCAGCTCGTCGCCGGGACGCACTGGCCGTGACGCCTTGTCGATACGGTTCGCCTCGCCGCAGCGAGTCAGGCGGATGCGACCCTCCGCCGCCGTGGCCGCGGCAAGCGCTCGGGTCTTGAACAATCGGGCCCGCCACAGCCACAGGTCGACGCGGACCGCCTCCTCAGCCACGGCGCAAACGCCGCCGAGGCGGCGACTCGGCTTCCAGGCCGGCCAGAGCGGCGAAGGGCGAATGCGGCGCCACGTCCTGCGGGCGAGCGTCGGCGCGCCGGCGGCGCCAGACCTGCGGTTCCCCAGGCTTGCCCGAACGGCTGAAGTCCAGGGCGCGGAGCAGGTGAACCGCGCCAGGCGGCAGATCCGCGTCGGCCACGACGCGTCCGCCTTTCAGCCGGGGCGCGGCCCGCAGGATGGCGGAGAGCGCCTCCAGCTCGGCGATGTTCGCGGCGATCTCGCCCAGCCTGAGCCGTCCTGCCAGGGCGTCGGCCTTGGCTGCCGGCAGTTGGTCGGCGAAGGCTGAGGCGAAGGCGCCGTGGCCGCTCTGGCTCGGCAGGCAGACGCAGAAGGCGTCGATGCGCACGCCCAGGCGTCGCAAGGCCCGCCGCTCGGCGCGGCTGAGCGCCGCCAGGTCGGCCTCCACGGCCCGGCGGTCGATCACCCCGCCGGCCTCGGCCAGGCGCCAGGCGATCCCGCGCGCCAGGCCGGTCACGGCCCCGTCGGCCACCGCCCGCGACAGTCGCCGCAGGGCCGTCAGCCGGCGTCCGGCCTCGGCGACGACGAAGGCTTCCAGGCGCCGCGCGCCCCGTTCGCGCGCCGGCCCCGCCCCGAGCTCGGTGAGTAGCCGGACGCTGGGATTGAACGGATCGCCGCCGGCGATGGCCCCGGCGCCTTCGCCGCGCCACAAAACCAGTCCGTCGGGCGACAGGGCGAAGGCCGCGTCGCGGTCGGCGGCCAAGGCCCCCAGCCGGCGATTAACCTCCGGCGCGACCACGCGCTCGGCGGCGCGTCGCAAGGCCTTCTGCTCGAGCGCGCCGGCCCCCTTGGCCGGGCTGAAGGCGAGGCCGGTCAGCCGGCCGACGGCGAAGCCCTCCACCGTCACCACCCCGTCGGAGCCGATGCCGGCCAGCAGCTCGCGCCGGTCGCCGAGGCCGCGCAGCAGGGCGCTGGTCCGTTGGTCGACGAACCGCGCCATCAGCTTTTCGTGCAGGCTGTCGGACAGCCGGTCCTCGAGGGCGCGGGTGCGTTCGCGCCAATGACCAGCGTCGGCGAGCCAGTCGGGCCGGTGCGAGACGTAGGCCAGGGTGCGCACCCCGGCCAGGCGCGTTTGCAGTGTCTCGATCTCGCCGTCCAGGCGATCGAGGCGGGCGAATCCCTCGGCCATCCAGTCGTCGGGGACCCGCTGGTCTTCACCCGTCAAGTGCGCGAAGAGGTCGCCGGCCAGGCGCACGTGGTCGTCGAAGGTGGTCTTGCGGAAATCCGGCGTCTGGCAAACCTCCCACAGGCGGATGAGCGCCGAGCGGTCGCGCACTCGTTGCGCGATGCTCTCGTCAGCGGCCATGCGGCGAAGCACCCGCTCGTCGAGGGCGTCCTCGGAGGCCCTGAGGCCAGGGCGCGGAGCCGGGGCGGCCAGCGATCGCAACAGGCTCGCAAGATCGCGGAGATCCAGGTCGGCGTTGCGCCACAACGCTTGTTCGACCGGACCGAAGCGGTGCGCTTCCACCGCCTCGGCCAGTTCGGCGTCCATGTCCTCGCAGCCGGCGGTGACGCCGAACGTCCCATTCCGCTGGAAGCGGCCGGCGCGACCGGCGATCTGGCCGACCTCGTGGGCGTGCAGCGGTCGCCGCCTGCGGCCGTCGAACTTGGACAATCCGGCGAAGGCCACATGGTCGACGTCCATGTTGAGACCCATGCCGATGGCGTCGGTGGCGACTAGGAAGTCGACCTCTCCCGACTGGAACAGCGCCACCTGGGCGTTCCGGGTGCGCGGCGACAGCGAGCCCATGACCACGGCCGCGCCGCCCCTCTGACGGCGGATGAGTTCGGCGATGGCGTAGACCTCCTCAGCCGAGAAGGCGACGATCGCCGTGCGCCGCGGCAGGCGGCTGACCTTCTGCGCGCCGGCGAAGGTCAGGGCCGAATAGCGCTCGCGGCTGACGATCCGCGCCTGCGGCAACAGGCGGCGCACCAGGGGGGCCATGGTCGCCGCGCCCAGCAGCAGGGTTTCTGAGCGGCCGCGCGCATGCAGCAGCCGATGGGTGAAGACGTGGCCGCGCTCGGGGTCCGCCGCGAGCTGGATCTCGTCCACCGCCAGGAAGTCCACCGGCCGGCCGAGCGGCATGGCCTCGGCGGTGGCGACGAAATAGGCCGGATGGGCCGGGATGACCTTCTCCTCGCCGGTGACCAGCGCCACCGAGGCGACCCCGCGCGCAGCGACGACGCGATCGTAGATTTCCCGCGCCAGCAGCCGCAGCGGCAGGCCGATCATGCCCGAGGCGTGGCCCAGCATCCGCTCGACGGCGAGGTGGGTCTTGCCGGTGTTGGTGGGCCCGAGAACGGCGATCAGTTCGCCGCCGGTTACGTTAAGCGACATGGTTAACGTCCGCGAACAGGAGCGAAACGAATCATGACCGAATCAGTCATCACCGCCAATTCGGCCTTTGTTCACCACAACCTATTGTATATGAACCGAAACTGACCACAACGCCGGTAACCATGTTGCGTCGGCGTTGAAGGCCGCCGCCGACAGGTCCATGATCTTTCGCAGATAGGGGAGACGCCCCCATGCGCAAGCTCGCATTTCTGGTTTTCTGGCTCGTTGCGGGGCCGCTCGTCGCCAACGCCGCGCCCTCGGTCAACGCCAATCTCGCTACGCCGCAGGAGGCCAACGCCGTGGATCGTGGTTGCCTGGGCGGCAACATCGGCTCGAGCCGGTTTCCCACTCAGAACTACGACGCCGCCACGCACGAGCGGATCATGTACAACATCAGCCGGTGCTCGGGCGGTTTCGTCATGGGGACGAACACCGATACCTGGAAGAGCTGGCACGCCGACATCCACCCCGGCGGCGCCATGAACGGGCAGGATGCGGACGGCGCGAAGTGGACATACGACCAGAAGACCAAGCTCTACACCAACCTCGCCACTGGCCGGACCTGCTCCGAGGCCAACCTGCGCCATGTCTGCGCCCAGTGATCCGCTTCGCCGGGCTCCTTCTGGCGCTGGCGCTCGCCGGTCCTGCGCTCGCCCAGGAGACGTGGATTACCCTGCCTGATCCGACGCCGCTGCCTCGCCCGGCGGCCAGCGGCTATGTCGCCCACGACGGCGCCCGCATCTTCTATTCCACCTACGGCGCGGGGCCGCCGGTGATCCTGCTGCACGGCGGCCTTGCCAGCCAGCGCTATTGGGGCGACCAGGTCGGCCCGCTGGTCGCCGATCATCACCGCGTGATCCTGATCGATTCCCGCGGCCACGGTCGCAGCAGCCGCGACGCGCGACCCTACACCTACGAACTCATGGCTTCGGACGTCGTCGCTGTCATGAACACGCTGAAGGTGCGGCGCGCGGCGGTGGTCGGCTGGAGCGACGGGGCGATCATCGGCCTGGTCATGGCGTTGAAAGACCCTGGGCGCCTGACCCGGGTGTTCGCCTTCGCCGCCAATATGGACCCCAGCGGCGTGAAGCCGGACACCGACACCAACCCGATCTTCGCCCGCTTCATCCGCGAGAACGAAACGAGCTACGCCCAACTGTCGCCGACGCCGCATGACTACGCAAAATTCGTCGCCGCCATCGAGAAGATGTGGGCCGACGAGCCCAACTACGAGGCCGCGGACCTGGCCCGTATTCATACGCCCACGGCCATCGTCGACGGCGACCACGACGAGGCCATCAAGCGCGAGCACACCGAATACCTCGCCCGCTCGATCCCGGGCGCAAGGCTGATCATCCTCAAGGATGTCAGCCACTTCGCCATGCTGCAGGACGCGGCCCAGTTCAACGCCGCGATGCTGGGATTTCTCGACGGGCGGTAGGACCGCGCTCCAAACTGCGGAATGGTTTAAGGCCGGAGCTTCTTCGGCAGCGCGGCCGCTTCGTCGGCGGTCAGGTGGTGGATGGCGCTGACCGGGCAGCGTTGGGTGATGCCGGTATTGCGAATGATCACGGTCGCGTCCAGCGGACGGCAGATCCATCCGCTGGTGGGCGAGCCCTGCAGCGCGAAGCCGTTGCGGAAGGTGAGGCCGGTGCAGGGGATCATCAGGTCGAGCCGCCAGATCTCCTTCACGCCGGTCCGCACATAGACCGTGCTGTCGCTGGCAGCGGAAAAGCCGTTGACGTTGCGCTGCAAAAAGCAGTCGCGACCGTTGTCCTTGGCCGCCGCGGCCCCGGCCGCCAGGACGCTCGCCACCGCCGCGATCGCCAAAACTCTGAATGCGTTCATGGGTCTATGCTTCTCCGACTGCCGTCCCTGGGGCCCGAACAAACGCCATCTCTTCATGGACGTCCAGGGGGCGTCATTCGCGTTCGGGAACCGGCACGTTGAAAGCGTTCAGCGTCACCGACACCAGACTGTAGAGGCCGACCAGATAGAAGAGTTCGTTGGCGCCGTGCTGGCCGAAGGTGTCGACCGCCAGCCGGTAGAGCGGCTCCGGCAACACGCCGCCCCGCGTCAGGGCATAGGCGACGTCGAAAGCGATGCTCTCCTGCGGCGACAGGTCGGCGGGCTTGAGATCGGCGACCAGGGTCGCCAGCCGTTCGGGCTTCATGCCCTCGTGCTCGGCCACGGCGATATGGGCGTAGATCTCGTAGGCCGAGCCAAAGCGCGCGCCAACCGCCAGGATGGCGATCTGCCGGACGTCGTCGTTCAGCGTCGCGCCGGCGGTCATCGCCAGCGTCAGATCCCAGATCGCCTTGCCAATGGCCGGCTCATGCAGCCACGGGTTCCAGGGTCCCATCAGCGCGCCGTCCTCGCGCACCGCCTTGAAGGCGTTGAAATTGCTGGCCACGCCTTTGCGCATGTCGTCGTAGAGCGACTTCTGCTCGGGCGTCAGTTCGGCGGGCGGGATGAGGGGGAGGCGCATGTCGTCGTCCTTCGGCGGGAGGAGGGTCGAGCTTCGCCTATGGGCGCTGGCGCTTCCATCCTGAATTGGTGACAGCGGGCCTCAGCCGGCGAGCTCCAGCCCTTGTGCGGCGCGCGCCTCTAGCGCGGCGCTCGCGGCGCTGCGCAGAGTGGTGATCTCAGCCAGGGTGGCGACGGCGATCTCCCACGGCGCCTTGCCACCAATCTCGACACCGATCGGCGAGCGCAGGCGGTCGATGGCGTCAGTGGATAGGCCGGCCGCGGCCAGTTGCGCCCGGCGTTCCGGCGCCCGGCGTCTGGCGCCCAGGGCCCCAACGTAGAAGGCCGCCGATGGCAAGGCGACGATAAGGGCGTCGCGGTCGAGTTCGGCGTCGTGGCTGGCGACGGCCACCGCCGTCCACCGATCCAGACCGATGGCGGCGAGGGCCCTGGCAGGTTCGTCGCGGCTGTAGGCGACACCGGCGATCGGCGGTGGCTGGGTCGGTCCGCGGGGACGCACAAGGCTGGTCTCCCAGCCGGCCTGGACGCCCAGCGTGGCGATAGCCAGAGCCGTTGGGTCACCGCCCAGCACCACCAGGCGCGGCGCCGGCTCGCTGATCCGCGCGAAGGCGCCCGGCCAGGGCGGCGGCGCTTCATCCAGCGGCTCGCACGCGCGGGTCTCCCCGTCGCTCAGCCACAGCGCCGGCGTTCGGGCGTCGGCGAACGCGAACAGGCGGGCGGCGGCCATGTCGCCGGGCGCGATGCGCTCGAGCAGGATCTCGACCCGCGCGCCGCACATCAGCCGGATGTCCGGCCAGGGACTGCCGTGACCGTAGATGAGCCGCATCGGCCGGCCGCTGGCGATCACCGCCTTGGCGTGGCCGGCGATGTCCCCTTCCAGGCAGCCGCCGGACAGAAAGCCGGCCACGAAGCCCTCGGCGACCACCATCTGGGTTCCCAACGGCCGCGGGCCACCGCCGTCCAATCCGACGATAGTGGCCAAGGCGACAGGCTCGCCCGCCGCCAGCGCCGCACGCAGCGCCGGGCGCACGTCATCGACGAAACCGAACACGGGCCAGGCGGGGAGGTTCATGTCCGCCAACATGGCTCCAGCGCCGCGGCAGCGCCAGCCATCAGGGCGGCGCTCACTGAGCGAAGTCCGCGGCCTGTGGACAGTCCTGGTCGATGGTCTCGAAACGAATGATGGAGTCTCCAACGAAGGCCAAGCGAACGCGACTGTCGGCGTGGATTGGCCCACCCTCCGACTCGGCCTGGTTGAATGAGGCCATCCTCCAGAGAGGGCTGGGATAGGCGAAGGTATGACCGGCCACCTGAATGCGGTCGGTGTCGAGTCTGCTCGCTCCACTCGACGGGTGGAACGCCGTGAGACAACCCTCTGCGACCTGGAATCGACCTTCGAGGCGCGCGTCGAGAAGCACAAGGTATTGGCCAAGCCAAAAGGCAAGAAACAACGCCGAAAATGGCACGGTCATGAAGAACATGGTCAAGGCAAACGAGCGTAGACGGGCGCCTGGTTGACCGGGTCGTTTTACGGCAAAGAAGCGCAGAAGTGGGCTAGGTCGACGGACGACCTGTTGGGGGTGGCTCGGGCGGGTTGTGTAGAACTGCCAGGCTGCTACGAGCGCAAACACCCCCAACATGAGGCCGACCGCGAGCGGGAAATTCGGCATGGCGGCGATGTCGAAATCGAGTTGGTAGTCGGACACCAAGCCTTCCTTCGAACCGCGACGAGCTTCTCGGCGTCCGAACGAATCGAAGTGTAGGCGGTCGCATGGGTGCGTCCAGGGTTGTCGAGGCCTGTCTCCCGGACCCTAGTCTTGGGCAACCGCACGGCGACGGTGGTCAAGATCTCCAAGCACAAACGCGCCAAGTCTTTGTAGCAGGGGTCGAGGACGGGGGCGATGCGCGGTCGACCCGTTGAGGCGCGCCAGTCTACCCTCGGGTAGGCCGTTCGCCACGGCCGACGCGGGCGGAAATGTCGGCCAGCACCGGCTCCAGGTCGGCGATCGTATCGACCACATAGTCGGCCCCGGCCGCTTTCAGCTGTTTGGCGGCCCCGGCGACGCGCCGCACCCGGTCCGGCTCGGGCAGGGCGAGATAATCCTCGAGGCTGAGGCCGACCCCGTTGCCGGACGCGGCGACGCCGATGGTCCAGCAACCGGCCGATCGGCCCTCCTCGATACCGACGGCGGCGTCGTCGACCTTGACGCAAGTCCACGCCGGCCACGCATCGAGCTCGATCAGCGCCTTCCATGTCATCAGCGGGGCCGGGCGGCCGGAGGGTGTCTCGCCGGAGCAGACGACCACCTGCGGCGCATAGCCCTGAGCCGCCGCGCGGGGCAGGATTCCCGACATCATCTGGCGGGTGTAGCCGGTGCCGGAGCCGATCCTGACTCTCAGACCGGCGAGGCGAGACGCCAAGTCGGCGGCGCCCGGGATGAGGGTGGCGCACTTCGTAGCCGCCGCCTCCATCAGCGGCTCCAGGGCCCGGTAGATACGCTCGCCATCGGCCGGCCGTGGCGGTGCGCCCTTGGCGTCGGTCCAGGCCGCAGAAACGGAAGCGTAATGCAGGATGGCGTCGACGTGGTCGCGCTTGGATCGCCCCATGTCACGGCGCGCGTCGGCTTCGCCCAGAGTGATCCCCTCGTCGGCGAACGCCGTGACCAGGGCCTCGACGGGGGCCATACAGCCAAAATCGACCATTGTGCCGGCCCAGTCGAAAATCACTGCCCTGATGTTCATGCCGTTGCGCCCGCTTTCAGATTGAGAAGATCGGCGATCACCCGCTCGGCCAGGCCGAAAGCGAGAGAAGCGCCCGTACCGTTGGTGATGGTGACCAGCCGCACGTCGCGCGCCGGGGTGGCGATAACGTTCTGCACGGCGGCCGAGGCGTAGGTTCCGGTCCAGCGCTCGACCACCGGCGGGGCCGGCAGGCCGAACACGGCCTGGAACTCATCGAGGATCAGCCGGTCGACGGCCTCCGAGGCGAACGGGTCCGGCGTCGCCCCATAGTCATGGCTGTCGCCGACCACCAGGCTGCCGTCGGCGTTCTGGACCACGATCAGATGCACGCCGCGGGCCAGATGCTCCGGCCGGTCGGCCTCGAGCCGCCTTCGAAGCGCCGCCGCCTCGGGCAGAGCCGCGTAACCGCCGTAACGCAACAGGCTGAGGTCGGACATCACAGCCGCCGGCAGGCGCCATCCGGGCGCCGCCAGGCGCAGCATCTGCAGCTTGCAGCGCGTGACCGCGGTCAGGTGCTCCGGAAACAGAGAGGCGAGGTCGTCGCCGGGGCAGACCACGACGGCGTCGGCTCCGATCATTCCGACCGTGGTCCCCAGGCGTCCGGTCTCAACGGCGTGGACCGCAACGCCGCGACGGATATCGACCCCGTATTGCGCCGCCAGCCAGCGGGCCAGGGCCGGGATGGCGCGGCGGGAGTCGACCCGCACATCGATGCCGCTCAGCAGAGCGCCCTCCGGTGGCTGCAAGGGGTTCAGTCGCGCCGCAGCCGCGTCGGCGCTGAGCCAGGCGCAACCCTCGGCCATTTCCGTGTGCTGGAAGGCCTCCAGCACGGCGCGCGCCTCCGGGCGCTGCGCGGTGACCGCCAGGCCTCGGTGCTCGATGGCTATTCCCGCCCGTCCGGCGATCTCCACCCACACGTCCCGCGACCGGCGCGCCAAGCGCCACATCTCGCCGCGCTGCTGTCCGGTGACGGTGACAAATCCGAAGTTGCGGATCGAGGCGCCGTTGGCCTGGGCGTCGCGATCGACGACCACGACCCGCTTGCCCAGGCGGGCGGCCGCCAGCGCGTGCGCCAGGCCGATGACGCCCGCCCCGACCACGGCCAGATCGAAATGTTCTCTGGGCAACACCCGTCCCTTCGTTCCATCCGGTGCGGTTTTCGCCCATCCGGGGCCTCACCCGCCAAGCTTTTGCATGGATGAAGCCTATAGGCGGCGCCTATAGCGCGCACCCCGACCGCCGCCTAAGGTCGGTCGAGCGCGGCGGCGGGACCGGACGATATGGCGGCGAACTACCAGCACCTGCGCGCCTTTCACGCCATCGCCAAGGAAGGCAGCTTCACCCGGGCGGCGCGCCGGCTTAACGTCGCCCAGCCGACGCTCTCGCAGCAGCTGAAAGCGCTCGAGGCGCGTCACGGCGTGCAGTTGTTCGAGAACCGCACGCCGCCGCTGCAGCTCACGCTCGCCGGGCGGGATCTTCTACGGCTCACCGAGCGGCTGTTCGCCGTCGCCGGCGAGATCGACGAGGTGCTGGAAGACGGCGCGAACGTCACCGGCGGGATCCTGCGCCTGGGCGCCGATTCACCCCGCTACGCCGCCCGCGTTGTGCAGAAGTTCCGCGCCCTCAATCCCCGTGCCGGGGTCGAGCTGCGCATGGGCAACGCCCGCGACGTCATGCGCCTGCTGTCGGAGGCCCAGGTCGACGCCGCCATCGTCAGCGATCCGCCGGGCGACGCCGCCTTCAACTATGACCCGCTCTATTCGGACGTCCTGTGGTGCGCCTTGCCGCTCGACCATCGCCTCACCGCCCACGCGGTGGTGGCGGTCGCCGAGCTCAGTCGCGAGGTGCTGCTGCAGCGGGAGGCGACCTCGAAGACCCGCGTCTTCGCTGAGCGCGCGCTCGCGGCGGCGGGCGTCGAGCCGTTGAAAGTGCTGGAACTGCAGAGCCGCGAGGCGATCCGCGAGGGCGTGGCGTTGAGGCTCGGCGTCGGTCTGTTCTTTTCGGCCGAGTGTCCGCCCGATCGCCGTATCGTCTATCGGCCGCTGGACGCCTCGGGTCCGGAGTTTCGCCTACAGGGCTATTTCGTCTGTCTGCGCGAACACCGGCGCAGCGTGATCATGCGGTCACTGCGCGATCTCGTGGCCGAGATCGGTCGCGAAGGAGTCGCGCCCAGTCCGCCCGCTTAACCTTCGCGGCCGACCTTTCGGCCGTCATCTAGACGTCGCAAATCTTTCGCCAATCCGAAGCATTTCCATCACCGAAGCTTCGCGCCCGACCCCCATACCTCACAACGTCACAATAGACGTCGCTACGTCCGAAAGGCGCGACCTGCTCGCCGGGCTCTTTGGGCTCCGGGCCAGGCGGCCGTCTTTCGTCCGGGCAAGCCTTGGGGGATCAGCTATGAAGAACAGATACGCCGCATCGTGCGCGCTCGCCGCTCTGCTCAGCAGCGGCGCCGGCTTGGCTCACGCCGCGGACGCGGCGGCAGCCGATACAAGCGTGTCGGCGGTTCAGGAAGTCGTCGTCACCGCTCAGCGGCGCAGTGAATCGATCGAGAAGGTGCCGCTGACGGTTCAGGCCCTGACCGGCGAGACGCTCTCCAAGCAGAACATCACCACCCTCGACGATCTCTTGAAGTACACGCCCAACGTCACCTTCGCGAGCAACGGCCCCGGCACCGGCAACATCTTCATGCGCGGCCTTTCCGCAGGCTTCGCCGGCAACCAGTCTAGCGCCACCATCGCCACCTTCCCCAACGTGGCGGTCTACCTCGACGAGCAGTCGATGCAGTTCCCCTCGCGCAACGTCGACATCTACATGGCCGACATGAACCGCGTGGAGGTTCTCGAGGGTCCGCAGGGCACGCTGTTCGGCGGCGGCGCCGAGGCCGGCGCGGTGCGCTACATCACCAACAAGCCCAACCTCGAGCAGTTCGAGGCCAAGGTCGAAGGCGCTTACGGCTGGACGGCCCACGGCGACGCCAACGACTCCGTCCAGGCGGTGATCAACATTCCGCTGATCACCGACAAACTGGCCATCCGCGCGGTGGTCTATGACGAGAAGCAGGGCGGCTACATCGACAACGTGCCCAGCAACTTCAACCGCTCGAACAGCGACCTCGGCAACTACTATTTCAACATCAAGCCGGGCGCGAACGGGCTGTGCCCCAATGGCCTGGCCGCCGGCGCCGCCGGCCTTTGCGCGCTGCCGGCCTCATCGGCCCCGGCGGCCAACAACCAGTCCGTCGCCGCCAACAACCAGAACCCGGTCACCTACACCGGCGCGCGCCTGTCTGTGCTCTATCAGATCAACCCCGACTGGGATGTGCTGATCACCGAGACCCTGCAGGACATGGACGCCGAGGGCATGTTCGTCCAGGAGCCGATCGGCGACAACTTCCAAGCCCTCGGCCCGCTACAGGAAACCTCCTTCGCGCCGGCCTGGGACAAGGATCACTGGTCGAACACCGCCTGGACCGTTCACGGCAAAGCTGGCCCACTCAGCCTGATCTACACCGGCGGCTATCTCGACCGTCACATCTCCCAGCAGCAGGACTATACCGGCTATTCGCGCAGCGGCGGCGGCATGTACTACGAGTGCGTCGGCGGCTCGACCGGCTGGTCGACCAACGCCGGCAACGCCGCCGGGCAGTGCTACTCGCCGGTCGCCTACTGGAACGACCAGGTCCACAACACACACATCACCCAGGAATTCCGGGTTAGCTCGCCCGACACCTGGCGGCTGCGGTTCATCGCCGGCGCGTTCTGGGAACAGTTCAAGATCTATGACGTGATGAACTTCGACTACAAGACGATCCCGTCCTGCAGTCCGGGCAACCTCGATCTCGCCCTCGCCGGCGGTCCGATCTGCGTCGCCAACGTCGTCCCGGCGCCCGGCGCGACGACCATCGATCCGAGCATCCGCGGCGACGCCACGGCCTTCGGCGAAGATGTCACCCGCGGCTACAACCAGGAGGCGGCCTTCGCCTCCATCGACTTCGACATCATCCCCAACGTGCTGACCATCAGCGGCGGCAGCCGCTACTACCAGTACAACGAGTCCGAAGTCGGCTCGCAGTACGGCACCAGCACCGCCTGCATGAACATTCCCAATGGCTGCTTCGCCGACGACAAGAACATCGACTCGCACGGCGACCACGTCACCTACCAAGGCTTCAAGAGCCGGGCCAACATCACCTGGCGCATCACGCCCGACATGATGACCTACTTCACCTTCTCCCAGGGCTTCCGCCCTGGCGGCTTCAATCGCTCGGAAGGCGACGTCGCTCCGGGACCGGGCGGGATCGACCAGTACAACAAGCCCAACGGCTACTCTCCCGACTCGCTCACCAACTACGAGATCGGCTTCAAGGGTCAGTTCCTGGAGCACCGCCTGCTGCTAAATCTGTCCCTCTACGACATGGATTGGGACAATGTTCAGCTGCTGTTCTTCAACCCGACGGAATTGGGCAACACCACCTTTGGGGTCAACGGCCCTGACTACAACATCAAGGGCGTCGAGCTGCAGTTCGTCGGCCGGGTGACCGAGGGGCTGACCATCGAGGGGTCGGGCTCCTACAACAACTCCCGCCAGACGACCTCGCCCTGCCTGGTCAGCAACATTCCGGCTAGCCCGAGCTTCGGCCAGTGCATCACCCAGATCGACGTCAAGGGGACCGGCCTGGTGCCGTTCCAGAACCCCTTCGGGGCGCTCGGCACCACCCCGGCCTTCTCGCCGACGTTCCAGGGCAACATCCGCGCCCGCTACGAATGGAATGTCGGCAACGACTACAAGGCCCACGTCTCGGTCGGCGGCAACTATGTCGGCAGCATGTACAACCAGCCGGCCACCTACACCTCCGGCGACGGCGTGCTGATCCCCAACACCACCCTGCTGCGCTACGAGCAGCCGGCCTATGGCACCATCGACGCCTCGATTGGCATCGCCAAGGACAAGTGGTTCGTCGAGGTCTACGGCACCAACCTCAACAACTCCAACGCCAGCCTGTTCACCTCCTCGGCTCAGTTCATCAAGTCGGAGGTGCCGCTGCGGCCGCGCGTGGTCATGATCAAGGTCGGCGCCAGCTTCTAGCCGGCGTCCGACTGGGGTAACGGTTCTGGGCGGGCGGCGCCCCGCGCAATTCAGGCTCATGGATCCGCTCACCGTCACCTCCTCCGGCGTCGAGACCGAGGTCGGCCGCCTCCGGCAGTTGCAGCGTGAGGGTCGGCACGCGGAAGCCGCCGACGGCGCGCAGGCGCTTCTGCTCGATTGGCCGGAGAACCGCGACCTGCTGCTCATCGCGGCGTTGAGCCTTCGCCATCAGCGGCGCATCCCGGAAGCTTTGGCGACTCTCGACCGGCTGGAAGCGACCCAACCTCGGTTCAGCCGCCTGCACGAAGAGCGCGGCCTGTGCTTCGTGGCCCTCAAGGACGCACTGCGGGCCATCGACTCGCTGCTGCGGGCGGTGAACATCAATCCGGCCCTGCCGATGAGCTGGCGGATGCTGGAGGGCGTCTACCGCCTGGCCGGAGACGCGGCCAACGCCGCGACCGCCGCGGCCCACGTCGCCACCCTCGCCGCCCTGCCGCCGCCGGTGGTGATGGCCACGGCCGCCTTCGCCGACGGCGATCTCGTCGCCGCCGAGCAGACCATCCGACCCTTCCTCCTGCGGCACGGCGACCATCCCGAGGCCATGCGCCTGCTGGCCAAGATCGCCATGGCCCGCGACGTGCTCGACGACGCTGAGACCCTGCTGGAGGCGGTGCTGGCCCTGGCCCCCGATCATAGGGCGGCGCGCGGCGACTACGCCCAGTGCCTGGTCGATCGCCACAAATACGCCGAGGCGCGCGCGGTGGTCGACGAGCTTCGCGCCCTCGATCCGGCCAATCTCGACTACCGCTCCCTGGCCGCCACCACGGCCGTCGGGCTCGGCGAACAGGAGACGGCCATCGCCCTATATCGCGGCATGCTGGCCGACGCCCCGGGCGCGGCCGACGTCCACCTTTGGCTCGGCCACGCGCTCAAGACCGTCGGCCGGCTGCCGGAGGCGATTGCCGCCTACCGCGCCGCCGCCGCCGCACGCCCGGACTTCGGCGACGCCTACTGGAGCCTGGCCAATCTCAAGACCTATCGTTTCGAGCCCGCTGAGATCGAGCAGATGCGCACGGCGGAATCGGCCCCGGCCACCGCAGCCGACGACCGGGCCCATCTCGCCTTCGCTCTTGGCAAGGCTCTGGAGGATCTGGGCGAGACCGAGGAGTCCTGGCGAGCCTACGTCCGCGGCGCCGCCCTGCGTCGCGCCGAAAGCCGCTATCGGCCAGAGATCCTCGAAACCAACACCGCCGAGCAGACACGGGTGTGCACGCGCGGCTTCTTCGCCGCCCGCGCCGGCTGGGGCGCCCAGGCCCCCGACCCGATCTTCGTCGTCGGCCTGCCGCGGTCGGGCTCGACCCTGATCGAGCAGATCCTGGCCTCGCACAGCCAGGTCGAGGGCACGCAGGAATTGGCCGACGTGCAGCGGATCGTGCTCGACCTGCAGGGTCGCGATCCCGACTACGACCACCCCCGCTATCCGGCCGCTCTGGCCGACCTCACGGCCGACGATGTTCTGCGCTTCGGCCAGACCTACCTCGCCGATACCCGCGTCTACCGCACCGACCGGCCGTTCTTCATCGACAAGATGCCGAACAATTTCCGGCATCTGGGTCTCATTCACCTGATGCTGCCCAACGCCAGGATCATCGACGCCCGCCGCGAGCCGATGGCCTGCTGTTTCAGCAATCTCAAGCAGCTGTTCTCCCACGGCCAGGAGTTCACTTACCGGCCTGAGGATATTGCTCGCTACTACCGCACCTACCTCAACCTCATGCGCCACTGGGACGAGGCCCTGCCCGGCCGGGCGCTACGGGTCATCCACGAGGATGTCGTTGACGACCTCGAAGGCCAGGTGCGACGCATCCTGGATTATTGCGGCCTGCCGTTCGAGGCGGCCTGCATCGAGTTCCACAAGACCCGGCGCAGCGTCCGCACGCCCAGCTCCGAACAGGTGCGCCAGCCGATCTTTCGCGACGGCCTCGATCAATGGCGGCGGTTCGAGCCCTGGCTCGGCGAGCTGAAAGCGACACTCGGCGATGCGCTGGAGACCTGGCGCGACCAGGCGCCCGCTAGCGCCGTGCGTGGCTAATTACCCCCGCCCGTCGTCGCCGGCTGGGCGTCGAGGAGGTTGCGCGTCGTGCCGTTGGGCAGGATCAAATCGCCGCCTTTCTGGCCGGGCGCGCAGGGGCCGAGCCACGTGGCGGTGATGGTCATCTTGTGTTCGCCGTTGATCGCCGCCACCGGGCTGCCGGAATACTGCATGTCCATCTGCTCGGTGTAGCCCGAGTTGAAGTCGCCCTTGATCACGCCGGTAGTGACCGCCTTTCCCTTGGCCCCGGTGTCGCAGCTGTCGGAGAAGGTCATCGAACCGTCGAGGTTGTGGGTGAACTGGGCGGGCGGGCAGTGGGCGCCGCCAGGCATTCGCTGGGCGACAGCCGACATCTTGGCTTCCGAGGCTTCGTCGACGCAGACCTGCATCCCCGGTCCGGCCGGGGCCGTCCCGTCCATGCTCATTACCTGGCGCCAAAGGCCCGGCTTGCGATGTGGCGCGGCGGTCGACGCGCTGGGCGCCTCGCCGCCCGGCGCGCCGGGCGCCGCCGCCGGGCCGGGCTTGCTGCAGGCTGCGAGCGCGCTGAGCGCCACACCCATCATGGCGGCGGCGATGGACACGCGCATCGGCATTCCTCACTTGGCTGACGAAGCCCAATCATAGCGTGGCGCGGCCTTGTCAGGGTAGCCGCAAATCGCGACGGCGACGGGGTGATCGAGGGCGGCCTGGGTCGGACCAGGCCGGCCAGATGGCGTCGCTTGGCGTCTGCATGCGCGGGCGCTAAGGTTCCCCGCGTGAGCAGATAGGGCGGGCTTTATGCAAACCTTTCGAGCCTATCTGCTCGACACCAACGGCAAGATCGTCTGGGGCGACTGGATCGAGGCGGACTCGGAAGAGGAAGCTATCACCAAAGCCCACAAGCTCTGTCGAGAAGGCACACCGACTGTCGAGTTGTGGCAGGGCGCACGCCCGGTAGCGCAGATTCCCTGCGCCGACTGAGGCTGGCTTCCCTAGGCGCCGCCGGTCAGAGGCAAGAACTTAGCCGCGCGACGCTCGAACAGCGCCAGGGCCCCTTCCTTAGCGTCGGGATGGTCGAGCGAGGCCTTCGTCAGACGGTCCGAGTCCTCCAGCGCGGGGCGCGCCGCCTCGCCGAGGTGACGATAGACCTGCGCCTTCATGATCGCGATCGAAGTGGGCGAGACGGTGCGGGCGAGCTCGCCGACATAATCGGCGACGTTTTCGAGTAGCGCGTCTGCTGGGACCACCCGGTCGAGCAAACCAATCCGCAACGCCTCCTCGGCGGTGACCCGGCGCGAGCTCCATAGCAGGTCGAGGGCCCGGCTGGCGCCGACTAGCCGCGGCAGGAGCCAGCTGGCCCCATGCTCGGCGATCAGGCCGCGCTTGGAAAACACGGTTGTGAAACTGGCGTTTTGGGAGCCGAATCGCAGATCGCTCATCATCGCCAGGATGAAGCCGCCCCCGGCGGCGACACCGTTGACCGCCGAGATCACCGGCTTCGACACCTCCAACAGATAGCTGAACATGCCTGGCAGGCCGGCGCTCTGGCTCAGCTCGGCGCCCGAGCCGGCCCGGGTGGACTCGATCAGCGCCGCCGAGTCCAGGCCCGAGCAGAAGCCGCGGCCCTCGCCGGTGAAGGCGATGGCGGTCACTTCTGGGTCGGCCTCGGCCCGGCGCACCAACTCGCGGATCTCGGCCAGCATCGGCAGGGTGAGCGCGTTCAACGTCTGTGGCCGGTTGAGCCGGATCAGCGCCACGCGCCCCATAGTCTCGAACTGGATCTCGCCCGCGCTCATGGCGACCTCCCGTTGGCGTCTGCCAGAACGTCGCACGCTATCAGCGCGCCCGGCGATGGCCTAGCTTTGGCGCCCAGACAACAAGGGCAAGCGCGAACATGCTGACGGTTCATCACCTCGGAATCTCCCAGTCCGAACGGATCGTCTGGCTCTGCGAGGAGCTGGGGCTCGACTACCAGCTCAAGCTCCACGAGCGGCGAGCGGACAACCGCCTCGCGCCTGACGCTTACAAGGCGCTCCATCCGATGGGGATCGCGCCGGTGATCACCGACGGCGACCTGGTGCTGGGCGAGAGCGGCGCGATCTGTGACTACATCTGCGCGCGCTACGGCGGCGGACGGCTCGTCCCCGGTCGCGACGATCCCGATTTCGCCGACCATCTGTTCTGGTTCCACTGGTCCAACGGCACCTTCATGGCGACGCTGATGATGCAGCTGGTGCTGGCCGGCGGCGGACCGGGCAATCCGGCCGCCCCCTTCGTTGACGACCGCAGCCGACGCGGCTGGGCGATGGTCGAGGCCAGGCTCGGCCAGGCCCCGTTCTTTGGCGGCGCCAACCTGACGACCGCCGACATCATGATGGTCTATTGCCTGACCACCAGCCGGGCCTTCCGCGGCGCGTCGATCGACGGCTATCCCAACCTCAAGGCCTACCTCGGGCGAATTGGCGCCCGCCCCGCCTACCAGCGCGCGATGGCCAAGGCAGAGCCGGGGATGACGCCCATGCTCGCCTGATCTACGGCGGGCCGGGCGGGCCGGCCTTCCCGCCGGTCGGTGTCACGGGCGGGGTCTCACTTGCGCTCGAGGATTCGCAAGATAGCCATGGCGCGCGCGACGATCTCGCCTTCGGGCGTGGAGATTTCCGCTTCGACCTCCGCCTTGCGATCGTCGATCGCGACCAGGCGAGCCTCCGCTCGCAGCGACCCAAGCGGCGCGGGCCTGACGAAGGATGTGTTCAACTGAACCGTCACCGCCGTCAGGTGGGGCCGCAGGCTGGCCATCACCGCCACGCCGGCGGCAGAATCCAGCATCGCCGCCAGGATGCCGCCTTGAACGGTTCCGTGCCGGTTTCCGAACTCCGGCCGGGCTAGAAATGTCAACGTCGCCCGGCCGCTCTCCGCATCAAAGCCCAACAGACGCCGGCCTAACAGGGTCGCGGCCGGCGGGAGTTCGCCTTGGGAAAAACGCGCAGGATCGGTCACGCGAGACGGCCAGATCGCATGAGTTGGGCTCCGGGGCAGGCAAGGGTTCATCCGCCGTGCGTGACGTCAAGGTCCGCTAGGGGTGATTGCCAACCTTGGCGCCTGCTCTGGGAGCGGACCTACTCACAGGCGAACACCCCCGAGACACCCTCGTCCACGACGTCGGCGGCCTTTTTGCTGGCGGCGGCAGGCCCAAGACCGAAGTAAGCGGAATAGTAGTGGGTCATCTCCGTGGTGGCCGCGACGATCTGCGCTTGCGCCTTGCGCCGGAAGCGGCGCTCGGCCGGCTGCGCTACGCTATCGCCGGTGAGAAAGTCACGCTGCGCATCGGGGAAGCCCAGCCGGTTTGCCGTCATCGCTGCCACCCATGCGGCGGCGATGTCGAGACGGATCGAGCCTTCGCACCGTGGCGCGGCGCTGCCGGCGGACTCGAACAGGCGATCCAGCTCAAGGGTTGGCGGCAGCGCGTCCTCGCAGTCGGTGGCCGGATCCCAACGTTCGCCGAGCGCCGCGATCAAGCCCGGACGCCGCGCGAGCGCGCCGCACGGCAGCTTGGCGCGCGCATTGTCCATGCTCCACTGGAACGCGACACTGAGGAAGATTGAGAAGTTAGCGTCCGACGCCGCCGCGACCTCCGGCGTGGGAATCTGATCGAACCGAGCCTCAGGCGTTGCCGGAATGTGGCCTGCGCCCGGAACATCGGCCGCGGGATGGACGCGGGTCGCCTCGAAGGTCGGTGCAATCAGCAGCGCCACCGCCTTGACCCTCGCCCCTGCATCCGGGACGGTCACGTATTGATAGATCGCCTCGTAGATGGGTGCGTCAGCGGGAGTCTGCCGTCGCAGTTCGGCCATGGCGGCTGTGTGCGACGTGAACAGGGCGGCCAGGGCCAGATCGTAGAGCCTGTCGTCATACGAACCTGCGAGGCAGGCCGCCCTCGATGGCGACTTGGCGCAATCGCGATCGCGTTGCGCCAGCCATTGCCGCTGCTTCGCCAGCTCGTTTGACGGCCCGACGCCCGCCGCGCTCGCCCGCGCCGCCGAGAAGAGTTCCGCCACGCTGCGATCCCGGGCGGCCAGCGCGGGATCCGCGCAGACGGCGGCCTCGACGGGACCTGACGCCGTGGCGCAGGAAAAGCTCGGCCCGCTGGCGGCGCTCGACGGCGAAGAGACAACGACGTTCGGCGCCGCCAACGCCAGGCTCGCCGCCGCAACGATAGCAGCCAAGCGACGCAGTCGCGCCAACCGGTGGACCCCGCCCAATGAAAACCTCTTTACCTGGGCTCGACGCTAGGCGGTCGAGCCGCCAATTGCGGCGACCATCGCATCCTGATCGGGCGGCGCGGCGCAGCCACGGCTGGCCAGCCCTCGATTTGGGCTGACAACGCCGTCCATTTGGATTGACAGCTCCAGCCTGACGGGCTGTTCAAGCCGGCCGGCATGTCACCTGGCCAAGATACAGCCTCTGGTAGGGTACGATGTGATCGCCCCGTTCGATTTCGTCGGCCGACCAGCGCAGGCCGCCGAAGCCTGACGACGGCACCACGGTCGTGAAGACCAGGGGAGCCGTCTGCCAGATGGGATTGCCGGTCTGCGCTTGCAGGCGGTTACGTTCGGCTTGAATGTTGTTCATCAGCTGGGCGCCGCTGGACTGGTTCGACTTGGCGTCCAGCAGTTCGTAGTTGACGAAGGAATCCCAGATCGTCGTCTGCGCCGCCGGGATCACCTGCAACTCCACGACGTGATCCACCTGCATGTCGACGTCCTTCTGACGGACGGTCCAGTTGGGACGGAAGATGCGTGCATCGCTCAGCCCCAGCTGATGGCCGCAGCCATAGGTCGCCTCGCTCATGCCGCCCTGCTCCTGGGCGGCTGACCCGCCAGGCTTGACGCCGCGGTCCCATTTGTCGGCCTGGGCGTCGACCGTGCGCGAATAGGTCACGTCGTGGACGAGGGTGCCGAGCAGGCTGCGGTAGCGGCCGATGTGCATCGCCTTTTGTGGCGGCAGCACCAGGCGGATCTGCAGAGGCGGAGTGCTCTTGTCCTTGGGCGTGGACGCTGTGGCTGTGGCCGTCGCGATCGCGGGGGCTACGCCGATGGCCGGCGCGGTTGATGACCCCGGTTTCAGGGCCAAGCCCACGGCGGCGACGCCCGCCGCGGCGATCGGCGGCGGGATCAGCGGCATGCCGGGCGTTGGTGTTGGCACACTGGCCGGCATCGGCACGGGAGGAGCCTCCACCACAGGGGCTGGCGCGGGAGCTGCGGCGGGGGCTGGCGCAGGCGCGGGAGCGGCCGCAGGTGCCGCCGCGGGGGCCGGCGCTGGGGCCGCGGCAGGCGCAGGTGCAGCGGCAGGCGCGGGTGCGGGGGCTGCGGCGGGAGCAGGCGCCGGGTTGGGCACGGATTGCAGTGTCCGTGGGGCGGCGGCGGCATCCGCCGCAGGGGAGATGTCCCGCGCAGCGCTGCCGTCGAAACCGGCGGCGTCGCCAGTGCGGCCGACGACGTTCCCGGTCCGACTGGCCGCGCCCGGCGGCGGGCGTAACAGGCGTAGCGACGGGCCGGCCGAGGCGGCGGTGTCGTTGGCGACCGTGCCGGCGACTTCGGGCTGATTGCCAACCTTGGGAAGGTTGGCCGCGGCCGGGGCCGCGGCGGCGTCGTTGGCGGCCGCGCCGGCGACTTCGGGCAGATTACCAACCTTGGGAAGGCTGGCGGCGGTCGTCGGCGCCGCGGCTTCAACCGCCGCGGGCGCCGCCGCTGGAGCCGTGGCTTCAACCGCGGCGGGCGTAATCGCCGGAGTCGCGGCTTCGACAGCGGGTGCGACGGCCGATGTGACCGGCGCGGCGGCGGCCATGGGCGCGGCTTCCCCGGCTATGGCAGGCGCCGCCGACTCGAGCGCAGGGGCCGCATCCGCCACGGGAGCGGCCTCGGCGGTGATGCCGCCAGCCAGGCCCATGACGATCTGCATCCACCACCCGGGGTCCTTGGCCGAGTCGACCAGCGCGTCCTTGTAGTGCACGGCCGCGTCGCCAGGATGGCCGGAGAGCGCGCTTTCCACGAAAGCCGCGCCCTCCACCGCATTGGTCTTGGGCGGGCCGAACATGTAGACCCCAGCGGCGGCGCGGGAGCGGACGTCCACCTCGGAAAGGAACGAGTCTATGGCGTCGGGACCGACGGCGTATTCGTTCCAGTTGGTGGGGCCGACGACGCCCGGCTCCATACGGAAGGCGTTGAAATAGACAATGGCGAAGCTGCCATCGGCTTCCTTCCGCAGATTGGGCACGATGCGATAGGGCCCGCGCTTCATCACCGTGGCCGAGTCGACGCGGTCGCTGTGGGGCAGGGCGCCGACCTTGTACCAGAGGGTGACGCCCGAAAGGGCCCCCGGGGAGGCGTGGTAGCCGAACATTGGCCCTGGCGCGGCTGCCGCCGGCGCAGCTGCGGCGGCCGTTGCCCCGGCTGGCGCGGCTCCGGCGGGTGCGGCGCCGCCCGCTGGTTCGCCGCGGCGGCGCACTATTTCGGCGTCCACCTTGGCGACATTGCTCGATCCGACCTCGTAGCGCGAGGTGTTCGGCGTTTCCGCCAACACCCGCGTACGCAGAGATTGTGCGAGCTGCTCCAGGGCGTCGTCGGTGAGGTTGCGCATGAAGGCGTCGTCGATCGCGCTGTCCATCAGCCCATCGTCCTGCCGACGCAGGCGCGGCGCCGAGCCGTCGTCCTGCTGCGCGACATGGGTGAGTTCGTGCGCCAGCAGCCGGTCGCCACGGTGTGTTCCGGGCTCGAACCGCCCGGGCGCGAACACCAGATGGCGTCCGGCGGTATAGGCCAGGGCCCCGATGGCCAGCGCCGAGGTCGCCGCTTCGGCGTCGGTATGGACCCGCACGTCGGAGAAGCTGCGCCCGAAGCGCGGTTCGAAGAAGGTCCGCACCGAGGGCGCCAACGGCTGTCCGGGGGAGCCCAGGGAGCGGCCGACGCTGGCTGGCGCCGCGGCTAAGGCAGGTGAGGATGAGACCGGAGCGGCGGCGCGCTGCAGCATCGGGCCGTCCTTGTCCTCTTCCTCACAGGCGTCGCACTTGCGCTGCACGGCGGGGGCGACCGCTCCGGCCGCCTGAGACATGCCCATGACCTGATCAGCCACCCGGTCGGCTTCGCGCTCCAGGGGATCGTCGACATCGCCCACCTCGAGCTTCGCCTGGACCGGCTGCGACGCCCTCGCCAGCTGGCGCAGCCGCGCCTGATTGCCCGGTGAAATCGCCGCCGCGCGCTGCCAGGCCGCCGGACGCGCCGCCGGGGCGGCGGCATGCTCGGAGCGAACCTGCCGGCTCTGCGCGATCATCGGGTTGTGCGTCCCACCGGTCCTTATCCCTCCTTAGGGCGACCCGAGCCCGCCCTTTCGCGAGCGGATCTGATCCGCTCGGCGGCGTTGGTCAGACCAAGGGCGCCCTTGGTCAGCGTGGCGCGGCCAAAAGGCGGTCATGGGCCGCCTCGCAAGACCCCAAACCCGTTCCGCGGCATTGTCAAACCAAATGCACGCCCTGTCCGTCCAAGGGCGAGTCGCTTCCATGGGTCGCAGCTGCGCGCGGGCTCGAAGCCACGAGGCGGGCCGCCCTCCCGAGCCGCCTGCCGGCGCTGCGATCAAGCTGGAAAGCGAACACGACCGCGGCGATTGCAGGCCTGATCTGCAGCGACCATCGCATGCTGATCGAGCGGCCCGGCACAGCCCCGGTTGGTCAGCGCCGCGCATTTCCGTGCTACCCCGACGCGCAGACCGGAGGAGCCTGGGATGAGTGCGAAGGGATTTGTCGCCCGGGGATACGAGGGCGTTCGCGACGCCTTCGCCTTTGCCCAAGCGAACGACGAGGGCGGCGGCCAACTCTGCGTCTATCGCCATGGGCAAAAGGTCGTCGACCTCTGGGCCGGCCGCGACAAGGTCAATGATCGACCTTATGCCGAGGACACCCTCACCATCATCATGTCGTGCACCAAGGGCGCCACGGCGACGGTCGTCCACCGGCTCGCCGAGCGCGGCCTGATCGACTACGAGGCCGCGGTCACCGACTACTGGCCCGAGTTCGCGGCCGGCGGCAAAGGCGAGGCGCGGATTTGGCATCTGATGAGCCATTCCGTCGGCTTGCCGGGCTTCGATCCCGAGGTCGGCGTCAGCATCGGCGATCTGCTCTACCCGGACCGGCATCTGTCGGCGCTCGAAGCCATGGCGCCCCTGTGGAAGCCCGGCGCTTCGTGCCTCTATCACCCGATAACCTATGGCTCGCTGCTCAACGAAGTCGTCCGGCGGGTCACCGGCAAGAACGTGGCCCAGGTGTTCGCGGAGGAGATCCGCGCCCCGCTGGGGCTCGATTTCTGGATCGGCCTGCCAGAAGCCGAGGAGCCGCGAGTCGCGCCGCATTTCTACGCCACGCCCGGGCTTACCGGCGTCCAGATCCTGGCCCTGCTCGAAGGCGCCGGCGTCGACCTGTCGACCCGTCTCGCCAGGGTGGTGCTGCACTCTCTCAAGCAGACCATCGAGCTGATCGACGACATGAACAATCGCGAGGGGCGGGCGGCCGACGTCCCGGCCGGCAATGGCGTCGCCGACGCAGCGTCACTGGCCAAGATGTACGCCGCGGTGATCGGCGAGGTCGATGGCGTGCGCCTCCTCGGGCCGGAAACCGTCGAGAAGGCCCGGACCCTGCGCACCGGAGCGATGGTTCCCGCCGGCGATCTCGGCGTGTTGCAGCTTGGGCCGCCGATGCGCTACGGCCTCGGCTACGAGCTGCCACGCATCTCGACGCCGATGTTGGGTGAGGGGTCATTCGGCCACGCGGGGGCTGGCGGCCGCCTGGGCTTTGCCCACCCCGAGAGCGGGATCGCTGCGGCCTACGTCGCCAACACTATGATCTCCTCGACCGCCGACCCCGACCCGCGCTGGGCCTGGATCGACGAACTTGCCAAGCTGGTCGCCGCTTAGGCGCTTCCCGGCGCCGGATTTAAAAAAGCGGAACCATACGGGAGGATAGGCGTAAGAGGGACGCAGACCGCATCGGCGCGCAAGTCGGCCTCGGCCGCCCAGTAGGACATTCAGCCATGCAGTCCCCGAAACTTCTGTCGGTCGCCACCGCGGTGCCGCCGCATTGCTTCGCGCAGGGTGACATCGCCACGGCGGCGCGCGGCCTGTTCGAGGGGCGTTTCGGCGACTTCGACCGGCTGGCGCGGGTATTCGAAACCTCAGGCATCTCGCGGCGCTACGCGGTCCGCCCGATCGAGTGGTATTTCACGCGGCTCGGCTGGCCCGAACGCACCGCGGCCTACCTGGATGGCGCCGTCGAACTGTTCATCGACGCCGCTGGCAAGGCGCTCGAGTCGGCTGGCCTGCGCGCTGGCGACGTCGATACCGTGGTCACGGTCTCATCGACCGGCATCGCCACCCCCAGCCTCGAAGCCCGCGCCGCCGCCCGCCTGGGCTTTCGCGCCGACGTCGAGCGGGTCCCGGTGTTCGGCCTCGGCTGCGCCGGTGGTGTGTCCGGCCTGGCCCTCGCCGGGCGCCTGGCGCAAGCCCGCCCGGGCAGCGTGGTGCTGATGGTGACGGTCGAGCTCTGCACGCTCGCCTTCCGCCACGATGAATTGACCAAGGCCAACATCGTGGCCACGGCCCTGTTCGGCGACGGGGCAGCGGCCTGCGTCGTGCGGGCGAGCGACGCCGGCGCGCTGGCCATCGAGTTCAGCGGCCAGCACACCTGGCCGGACACGCTGGAAATCATGGGCTGGGCGGTCGATCCGACCGGCTTCGGAGTCATCTTCGATCGCGCCATTCCGCCCTTCGCTCGGGAGAACATGGCCCCCGCCGTCAGCGGAATTCTGGGGCGGGCGGGCCTCACCCTCGAGGATGTGGATCGCTTCGTCTTCCACCCGGGGGGCAAAAAAGTGATCGAGGCCCTTGAGGATGCTTTTACCCTCGGCCAGGGCGCCCTCAACGTCGAGCGGGAGGTGCTGGCGCAGTTTGGCAACATGTCCGCGCCCACCGCCCTGTTTGTGCTCGAGCGGGCCATGGCCGAGGGGCTGCCGGCCCGGACGCTCCTCACGGCCATGGGCCCTGGCTTCACCGCCAGCAGCGTGGCGCTGTCGCGGGCCGCATGAGCGTGACCGGGGCCGAGGCGCTCCTGGCGCTGGTCGCGGCCGAGCGTCTGGCCGAGCTTTGGCTCGCGCAGCGCAACACCGCCGCCCTGCTTGCGGCGGGAGGCTACGAGGCGGCCCCAGGGCACTATCCGGTCATCGTGCTGCTTCACGCCGGCTGGCTGGCCGCCTTGTGGTGGCTGGCCAGGGACCATCCCCTGCAATACGGCTGGCTGGCGATGTTCCTGCTCTTGCAAGGGCTGCGGGTCTGGACCCTGGCGACCCTCGGGCGGCGCTGGACGACCCGCATCATCATCCTTCCAGGCGCGCCGCTGGTCGCCGGCGGACCCTATCGCTTTATCCGCCATCCCAACTACCTGGTGGTTGTCGGCGAGATCGCCTGCCTGCCCCTGGCGCTGGGGGCGCCGATCGTCGCCCTGGTGTTCTCACTGGCCAACGCCGCCGTGCTCGCGGTCCGCATTCGGGCCGAAAACGCCGCTCTGGCCGGGGCCCGGGTTGCCACCGGCGGTTGAGGCCAGGATCCATGGCATGAAGGCGGCTGCCGCCTGGGCCGGCTTTGCGGCCATGAGCGTGGGTATGTTCATGGCCATTCTCGACGTGCAGGTCGTGGCCACGTCGTTGCCGACGATCGGGGCCGCCCTCGCCATCGCCAGGCAGGGGGTCAGCTGGATCCAGACCGCCTATCTCATCGCCGAGGTGATCGCCATTCCGCTCACCGGCCTCATGATCCGTGTGCTGGGCATGCGCCGGCTGTTCGTCATCGCGATCAGTCTGTTCACCCTGGCCTCGGTCGGCTGCGCGCTCAGCGGCGGGTTCGCGGCGCTGATCGGCTGGCGGATCGTTCAGGGCCTGGCCGGCGGCGTGCTGATACCGACGGTGTTCTCGGCTGTCTTCTTGTTGTTTCCGGTTGAACGGCAAGGGCTGGCGACCATGCTCGCCGGCGTTCTGGCCGTTCTGGCCCCGACCGTCGGGCCGATCGTCGGCGGCTGGATCACCTCGACCTTCTCCTGGCGGTGGCTGTTCCTGATCAATGTCACTCCGGGGGTGGTGACCGCCGCCGTGGTGACCCTGTTCGCGCCGCGCGCGCCGCTGCATTTGCGAGCGGGTCGCGCCCTGGACGTCTTCGCTCTGGTCCAACTGGCCCTCGCGCTGGCGGCGCTCGAGATCGGCCTGAAGGAGGCGCCGACCCGCGGCTGGTTCTCGCCTCTGGTGATCTGCCTGCTCATCCTCGCCCTCGCCGCGGCCGCTGCCTGCGCCCGCCGCCTGTTGCGGGCCAGCCTGCCGATCGTCGACCTGCGCACGTTCGTCGACCGGCGTTTCGCCATCGGCTGCCTGCTCAGCTTCGTGCTCGGCATCGGCCTCTACGGCTCGGTCTACATGATGCCGGTGTTTCTCGGCTTCGTGCGCGATCACAGCGCCGTGGAAATCGGCGCCATCATGCTGGTGACCGGATGCTGCCAGCTGGCCGCCGCGCCGGTGGCGGTGGTTCTCGAGCAGCGTCTCGACGCCCGTTGGCTCACCGCCTTTGGATTCGCCCTGTTCGCGGTCGGTCTGGGTCTCAGCGCCTCGGCGACGCCGCAGACCGATTTCGCCGGCATGTTCTGGCCTCAGGTGTTGCGCGGCTCAGCGATCATGTTCTGCCTGCTGCCACCGACCCGCTTGGCGCTCGGTCACCTCGCCGACCATCACGTCCCCGACGCCAGCGGCCTGTTCAACCTCATGCGCAATCTGGGCGGCGCCATCGGCCTGGCGCTGATCGACACCGTGATCTACGGCCGCGCCCACGCCCACGCGGCGGAGATCTCGCGCCGCCTGGCCGCGGGCGACGTCGCGGTCGCGAAGTTCGTCGGCATTCCGATGGACCTGTTCCTCAGCCGCCCGTCCGGGCCGCCGGACGACGCCACCCGCGAGTTCCTGCGCCCGCTGGTGGAAAAGGCGGCCACGACCCAATCGATCAACGAGGCCTGGGCCCTTGTCGCCCTGCTGACGGCAGCCGTGCTCGTCAGTGTGCCGTTCGCGACGCCTGGGCGCACCGGCCGCTCGCGGCGCGGTGACAACGGGGTTCAATAGGCGGCCGCAAACAGACATTCTGAAAGTCCGCTGAGGGTGGCGAGCGGAGATAGCCCACGCGCCTCGCCCAAGGACCACCCGTCTCCACTCGGCCGTGACGTGGCCTTGGCGTGGGTCCACCTTCTCTCAAAACCATCCTGCCCTTCTAAGCGCGGTCGCCTGGCTTCGGCTGACCGGCGCCTCGACGCCGTTTTGCAGCTTCAACACCATCTGCGCTCCACGCCGCGCCGTCCCGGTTACGGCCGCCCGCGCTACCCACCAGGAGCGGTGAACACGCGCGCCCCCGTGGCCCTCAAGCGCGGCTGCGGCGTCAGCCAGACGAAACAGGACCAGGGACGAGCCCTTCGAGGTGTACAGGCGCACATAGTGGTCCTCCGCTTCCACCGCATACAGATCCGCGCCCTTCAGGCGCTCCAGGAAGAGGACGGAGTTGGGCGAAGTTGGAGCGCCTATGGCGGTTCGCTGAGCCAGCGGGTCCCCGCGGAAGGTAAGCCGGCTCAGCACCGACACGGTCAGCGTCACGCCGGATGCGATCAGGAAGTAGTCCGGAAACCGGCTCGGCCGCGGGCCGCCAAGTAAGGCCCAGCCGACGATCAACCACACCGCGAGCGCCGTTCCCGGCGCGATCAGCGCCACGATCACCGCCTGCCTCAGTCGGGGCCGCGCCATGAGCGCCGGTACGCGATAAGCCCCCATCATCACCGCTGCGACCAAGCTGAAGCAGACCAACGATAGCGCGATGAACAGCAGGTAGCGGGGTATTGGCGGGATCGCTTCAGCCCCGAAAGCGCCGACGAAGGCCAAGAATATGGCCATGCCGACCGCCACGGCCATCCGCTTGAGCGCCTCCCTACCGAAGGATGCCCTTGAGGAAGCCGTTGGCGACGCGTCAACGGCGCCGCTGTGCATTTCACGAACCGACAAGGACTGCTCACGCATTCGCCGCTGCATCCCCCACGAGGACGACATATCCAGAGCCTGGGCGAGGCCAAGGCCTCGCGAAACATGGAGATACAGCATGCCGCAGCAGGCCGCATCCGCCCGGACGCGAGGCGCAGGCATGTTCGCTCGGGCCGCTCTCGTTGGCGCCGTCGTGGTTGGGATTCTCGCCATATCGGAAGGGCCGGCCGGCTTCCGTGCGATGCAGCGTCAGCTGGCGGAAGGACATCTGCATGCGCCCAATCTGTCGCTGCTCGCCCACGCGCCAGTGCTGCTCCAGCTCCATCTTGCGACCGTCCTCCTCGGGTTCACGATCGGGGCCATCCAGTTGCTCGGGGCCAAAGGCACGACCATGCACCGCCTGATCGGCTGGACTTTCGTGCTCTTCATGATGTTCACGGCGCTCGACGCGCTGTTTATCAAGGATGGACCGACTTGGCGCGTCACCCCGATTCAGCTGTTCAGCCTCATCGTGCTGGTCGGCCTGCCGTTCGCTGTGCTCGCCGCTCGTCGTCACGCCGTCGCCGCCCACGAGCGCGGCATGATGGGGATCTATTTCGGCGGCTTGGTGCTGGCGGGGATACTCACCTTCACGCCGGGACGGCTGATATGGCGAGTCTTCTTTGGCTGAAGGCGGCGGCCGGAAACGGGCGCTCGGGAGTGGCGGCGGGCTCGACTGCGGGCGGCCAAATCGAGCCCTTGTGTTGCAACTCGTCAGCCTGACGGGCCTCCGGCGAGGTGCTGCAAGCTGCTAGACTTCCTGGATGAGAGCGCACCGGTGCTGAGAGGCGAGGGCGACGCGAGCCGCAATCGGCGCGCCACGCGTTGGTTCGTTTACCTGCGCGAGCGCTACCGGGAGGTCGGCTTCAGCGTCATCCTGGCGCTCCTGGCGACGATCATCTTCGTGATCGGCCCGCTGGCTGGAACCGGCTATCTGAGCGGTGAGGTCGCCGAGGCGTTCCGCTTTGGACTGGCGGCGACGGCGATCCTGGTCGTGACGCGCAACCGGCTGTTCGGCGCCCTCGTCGCGGCGACCTTCGTGGTGTCCTTCGCCTCCCGGCTGTGGCTGAGATCCGGCGCGGCGGGCGAAACCGTCCACCTCGCCAATATCGGCCTGACCATCGCCTTCGACCTTGCCGTGGCCTGGACCGTGGCTCACGCCGCTTTCGACGGCGGCCGGATCACCGTGCACCGGATCATGGCGGCGGTGATCCTCTACCTCTATGTCGGCCTGATCTTCGCCGGCCTCTACCGGCTCGCCGCCGAGCTGTTGCACCCCTCGTTCTCCGGCCTGACGCCGCGGGGCGGTCTGAGCGACCTGCTCTACTTCAGCCTGGGCACGCTGACGACGTCCGGAGGCGGCGCCTTGACCCCGGTCCACCCGTTCATTCGCAGCCTGGTCAGCCTGGAATCGGTGATCGGCGCCCTCTATCCGGCCACCTTCCTGGCCCGCCTCGTCACGCTCCATGGCGCGGATTCGGCCCCACAGCCGGAGCGCCGGGAGCCCTGACCGCTGTGGAGAATCAATGACTCAGCGTGAAGCTTCCCGGTTTCGCGCCAGGAATGGCCGACCAGCCCGGCGCCAATTCGATTTTCCAACCGGGTCCTTCGAGGTGCGAGCCTTTGGTATCCGTTGGCGCGGCCAACGTCGTGCTGCTGAAATCGGTTGGAACGCGCACCCCGTCTTTCACGTCCAAGGTTCCCCATGCGGCCACGGCGTGGAAGGTGGGATAGACGGTGTAGCCGTCACCGAGCGAAATCAGCGCGCTGGGATTGAAACTGAAATTGCCCGGACCAGGCGTTGTCAGGGTGGGACCGGTCACCAACAGGGCCCGGTAACGCGCCTTTTCCGTTTCGGCCTTCGCCGCGCGGTCGGCTTCCATCATGCGGATTTCCGACGCCCCATAGAACGGCGCGCGCGCTTCGGCCGACCCCTGCCTGTGACCGGCCAGCGTCGACGCCAGCAAGGCGGCGAGATCGGATTGCGCGTTCAATCGTGACCGCCAGCCCGGCAGACGCTCATCGAGCAACAAGCCGTAGCCCGGACCGGAGGTGTAGGCGAAAGACCGTACGAACGAGATCGTGGTGTCCGGATGCGCCAGTTTTCCGGCTGCACGCCAGCGCGCCGCCTGAACGTCCGGCTCGCCGGTCATCACGCCGGTAAATTCCGGCACGCCCTCGGCGATCTCCTGGCTGGCCTCGGCCTTCTGCGCGCCCGCGAACTGCGACTGGCGATAGGCGCGGAAGGCCAGCGCATCGCCGATGGCGGCGGTTTGCGCCGGTCCGGATTCGATCAGGGCCGCGGCCAACGCCCGCCATTCCAGCTGCATCCACACTCGACCCTCCACCGTGTCGAGATGCAGGCACGGCATGTCGTCGGCCATGAGATGCAGGCCGGGCTGGATGCGATGAAACATCTCGTGCGCGAGCGTCACGGCGCGGTCGATGCGGTCGTCGGGAATGGTCTGCGGCATCAGCATCGTCCACCGCGCGCCCTCCCACTCGGTTGGCGCGTTGGAGATGATCACCTCCTTGGGCAGCGTGCCCTCGAAGACGCCGTTGTTCGGATGCAGCACCCCTTGCGCATCCGCCCCGTTCGACACCGCGAAGCCGGTCTCCGGGTCGACCAGCAGGATCTTGCCGTAGAGCCGCTTTCCCCACAGACGCCCGGCATCCTTGTCGGACGCAGCCTGTGCGTCGGCGAAAATCGTCTTGGCTTGCGCGACGTCGATGGGCTGGGCGCAGATCGCGCCAGGAACCAGCGCCCCAAGACCGACCGCGCTGACAAGAACGGAAGCAAAACAACGTTGCCTGGACATGCCCATCCCCAATCATGGCTCGAGAGAGGGATATCTGACGGCGACGATTACGTCTGCCGGCAATGCGCCTACGAGACGCGGTCGCGCCGAAACGGCCAATTGATCGCGCCGGCGCAAAACAGGGACCACCAGACCAGGACCGGCTGAAAGGCGAAACGCGGTCCGTTGAAGTCCCATCCGACCGCGTGGCCGCGAAACGGGATGTGGTCGAACGCCTGCCGGATGTTGGCCGGAAAAACACAGACGGCGTAGATCGCCAGCATGACGCCCGCGAACTTGCGCAGCCGCGGGATCAGCAACCCCGTGGCGCCCAGGAGCTCGCACCATCCGGTGAAGATCACCATCGCGTGGGGGGCGGGGACCCAAGCCGGCACGATCGGGACAAAGTCGCCCGGGATCGTCAGATGCCAGACGCCGGCCAAACAGTAGAGCGCGGCAAGCAACAGGCGCAGGCCGGTGCGAACGGGCTCAAAGCCGGTCATTTCGGCGCGATGACCATGTCTGCGCGTTCGCCGGCCCGCCACGTGCGCGTCATCCAATAGGCCAGCAGGATCAGCGGGATGAACTGCGGCAGGAAGAACAGCAGCGGCACGTGGTAGGGGCCGGGAAGGAACCGGGCGAAACCGTTGGTGAAAGCCGAGCCGGTCGCCAGCGTCAGGCCGACGCACATGCGCCACAGGTGACGGGCGATCCGCGAGCGTCCTGAGATCCCGCCGCGGAGGACGACCCTGGCGTCACCGGTCGCCGCCAGCGCGATGACGGCCGCGAAACTGCTGAGCGCGATCAGGATCGCGCCTTTGATCGCAAAGGCGGTGGCGAAGATCCTGATCCCGCTCACCAGCTGGAAGATGATCAGCGCGAACGGCGCGCAGAGCGTGAGGGATACCGCCAGGGCGACTTTCTCGGCCTTTCCGGCCACGCCGCTGGGCCGGCGGGCGGTGAGCCACGCCGTCGCCACCAGGTAGAGCGCGAAGGCGGCGATGAACAGATTGATGATCTGCCCTGGCCTCAGCACCGCCAGAACCGCGGCGAAGCTCGCCAACACGATCATCGCCATGAAGAAGATGTTGCCCGCCCGACGGTGCAGGCGGCCGCCCTTTGGCGCGCAGATCGCCGTCACGCCGGCGAGCAGGGCCACCGAACCGCCGGCGATGTGCAGACCGAAAACCAGCGCCAGGAACGTCGCCATCGGTCCGAACCTTCATGCCGGCGCCGGCCACGAACTGTGGCAAGCGGCCGTGCGTCTCGACGAAAGCTTCCGCAATCGCCGCTCAGTGTGTGTCGGGCTTTGGCTTCGGCTGCCAGAGCTCGATCTTGGCGCCGTCGGGATCGAGGATCCAGGCGAACCGGCCGTTGGGGTCGGAGTCGTCGCGCTTGAGGATGGTCACGCCTTTCGAGGTCAGCCGGGCGACGATGGCGTCCAGGTCATCGACCGCATAGTCGACCATGAATTCGCGCGTCGAGGGCGCCATGTACTTGGTCGTAGCCGAAAACGCCTGCCAGGCGACCACGGACGGATGTCCCGGCGCATCGTAGGGCAGTAGCGCACCGCCCCAGGATTCGATCTTCATGCCCAGCATATCGCGATACCAGGCGGCCAGGGCCTTGGGATCCTTGCTCTTGAAGAACACCCCGCCGACGCCGGTGACATGACCGGCCGGCTCGGCCGATATCGGGGTCTGAGAGAGCACCGCCAGAGCTATGGTCGTCAGGCCGCAAGCAAGTTCCAGCCTCATGGCCGTCCCCCAGGGTTCGAGGCCATCGATAGCACAGGAAGAGGCTGGGAGCATGAGACCGGGTTCTTGCGGACGATCCGCTCCGGCCCGCCGGACCGCTGACATTGCCGACGTCCGCTGTGGGGAGAGCGGTCAATGCGACCACGCCCCAAAGCGGACGTCGCTAGACCACCAGCTGTGGTCCGCTAAAAGCATGGGGCGCAAAGTGAGGAACATCGATGCCGATTGGACTGCTCGTGGCTGCGGTGATTGCCGCGTCTCCGCCGTCTGGCGGGGTGCTCTCCAACGAGCAAGTTGCCTACGACAAGATGTTAGCGACGCAGGTTATCGCGGCTGACAGGGCGTTCGGAGGTTTAAGCTGCGATGACGCCAAGACCGAGGTCGTTGGGATAACGCCCTGGAAGATCACCGATCATCCTGACGTGATTGTCTGGCGCGAGCGAGTGCGCGTCAGCGGCTGTGGTCGCAGCTCGGTCGAGAACGTCAATGTTGGGCGCATGGGCGGCGACCCTCCCTGGCGCATGACCACCGGCCTGCCGGGCGAAACGCTCACGGACATGACACTGCAGCAGTCGACCTTACCTAGCGCCGCTGCGCAGGCCAGAGCCGACCTGCCTGCTGTATGCCAGGGGCAAACGTTGGGCGACATTTACATCGCCGCGCGCCCCGGCGGGGTTGACGTCTCGCTTCCTGGAACGACCTTCCAGTCCCGCGACGGACGTCCTTCGGTGTCACTCCCCGACAGCGCCGGGTCGATGTTGGACAAGCTCGATCTGTCTGGCGCGTGGATGGAGGCGTGGCCGTTCCAGGAATGCGGGCACGATCGCACGCTCGGTGTGGTCTTCATTCCTCAGAAAGATCGCACGGCAACGCTCTTTCTCTTTCTCCCGGTCTGGCAACAAATCGCGGCGCATGGTCCAGGAGCGCGACCGGCCCCAGCTCCGCCGAGCTAGAGGCAAGAGCGATGGCGGTTGGGAGGCTGCCGACAACAGCCGCGGGGCGCTCGCGTCATCAAGCCCGCCATGACTGCACCTGGCGCACCAAGGCCTCGACGTGTTCGGGGGGCGTGGTCTTCAGGATCCCGTGGCCGAGATTGAAGATGAACGGTCCATGGCCCAAGGCGGCCAGGATGCGGTCCGCCTCCGCATGCATCGCCGCGCCCCCCGCCACCAGCAACTGGTTATCCAGGTTGCCTTGCACGCACCGCCTGAGGCGCGCCTGAACCTTGTCGGCGGCCCAGGCGAGCGGGACGGTGCTGTCGAGGCCGATGCCGTCGACCCCGGTCGCCTCGACGTAGCCGTCGTACTGCAGACCGGCGCCGCGTGGGAAGGCGATGATCGGCGTGGCGGGATATTTGGCGCGCAGGGCTTTGACGATGGCGGCGACAGGCCGCGCGCACCAGAGTTCGAAGAAAGGCTCCGGAAGAATCCCCGCCCAGCTTTCGAAGAGCTGGATGGCTTCGGCACCGGCCTCGATCTGCTTTTCCAGGAACTGGGCGATGGCCTCGGTCAGCAGGTCGATCAGCGGCTGAAAGCCCTCGGGATCGCTCAACGCCCATTGCTTGATCGCGGCGTGGTCCGTGGGGCCGCCCCCTCGGCCCTCGACCATGTAGGTCGCCACGGTCCACGGCGCGCCGGCATAGCCGATCAGAGCCACGTCCGGCGGCAGGGCGACGGTGAGCCGCCGCACCGTCTCATAGATCGGCGCCAGCTCCTGGTGCAGCCCGGCAAGGCTGAGGCGCGCCACATCCGCGGCCGAGCGGATCGGCGGCGATAGGACTGGGCCTTCGCCCTCCTTGTATTCGAGCGCCTGGCCAAGGGCGGCGGCGATCTGCGGCAGGTCAGCGAACAGGATGGCGGCATCGAACCCGAACCGGCGGATCGGCTGCAACGTCACCTCAACCGCATGTTCGGGCGAGTTGCACAGTTCCAGCATGCCTCCGGCTTCGGCCCGCGTCAGATGATACTCAGGCAGGTAGCGCCCGGCCTGTCGCATCAGCCAGATCGGTGGCCGCTCCGTGCGCTCGCCGGCCAGCGCCCGCAGAAGCAATTTTTTAGGCTCGGACTCCACCGTCGACACACTCCCGGTTCAGCTCTCCAAGCGCCGATACCATCTGCCGCCGCCTGAGCCACGTCGGAAAGCGCACCTAAGCAATGTCCGCGGTGGGTCGTTAGCGGCCGTGGCTTGGCCGGCAGATCGCGGCGGGAATTGTCGGCGCCCCGTTCGTCGGGCCGCCCAGCAATGATCACATCCTGCTCGCCGACGAACAGGCGTTCGAGCGGTTCATGAGTGAGATTCAATCGTCTCTCGCTCGGGCCGCCGGACCTGAGCCACTGGGATTCAACCGCTTTGGACCGCCTCCCGATCGTTGAGGTTACGTCCGCACGCGCGCGCCTATTCCTTGCTGCCGAACAGCCCCTTGACCAGCCCCATCAGGCCGCTCGATCCGGCCTGGGCGTCATCAGCCCCGCCAAGCAGACCGCCAACTGATCCCATCAACCCGCCGAGCATCCCCTGGACGCCATCGGAGGCGTTCTCCGCGTGACCCTGTAGGAGCGGCATGACGTGAGGCAGAAACTGCTGCACCTGGTCCGGCGATATTCCGGCCTTGGCGGCCAGCCCCTCAACCATACCGTCTTGGGCGCCGCCATTGGTGACGTGGTCGAGCACGCCCTGGAGGAGGCCTTGAGCCTGGTCTGGGCTCAGGCCCACCTTTCCGGCCACACTCGTCAAAGCGTCGCTCGATGCGATGCCCGAAACGATTTCTTGGATGTCCATGAAGTGCTCCTTCTTGCGGTCGCGGCCCGATCCTAGGCCCCCTGTCCATTGGCATCAACGTGCGGGGCCTCGGCCTCGTGTTGGGCGCTCCCAATGTCGCTAGTGGGTCGAGGCTGTGTGAGAACGCGCTTTTGACGCGGGCCTGGTGTCTGCTGGCTGAGTCGGTCGGATCGTTGGAGTTCGTCGGTTCGGTGGTTTGAAGAGAAGGCGCGACCAGGCCTCAGGCCCGCATCGCCTCCATGAGAGGTTGGGGACCCAGGATGGCGATCATTCGCTTCAGATTGTAGGCCAGGACGTGGAGGCTCATCTCGGTTCGGACCTTGTCGAGGGTGCGGGTCTTGAAGTGGGTGGCGCCCATCCAGGCCTTGAGCGTGCCGAACGGGTGCTCGACCGTGGCGCGGCGGATGCGCATGGCGTCGGGCTTGGCGTCGAGCCGGGCCTGCATGGCGTCGATGACGGCCTCATGCTCCCAGCGCCTGATCCGCCGCTCCCTGCCGTCTGCGCACCGGCTCTTCAGCGGGCAGCCGGCGCAGTTGGAGGTCCAGTACATGTGGATGTTCATGCCGCCCTCGACCGAGGTGAAGCGGCGGGTCAGGGTCTCGCCGGCCGGGCAGCGATAGACGTCATCCTCGGCGACGTAGGCGAAGTCCTGCTTGCCGAACCGGCCCTTGGCCCTGGCGCCCGAGGTCAGCGGCTTGGGGAGGATGGGCGTGACGCCGACGCCCTCGCAGGCCAGCACCTTCTCGCCGCTGAAGTAGCCGCGGTCCGCCAGCACCTCGAGCTGTTCGGCGCCCATCGCCGCCTTGGCCTCGCCCGCCATGTTTGCCAGCTAGCCGCGGTCGTGGCCGACGTTGGTGACCTCGTGGGCCACGATCAGGTGATGCCTGGCGTCGACGGCCGCCTGGACGTTGTAGCCGACCACCCCACTGCCGCGCCCGCTCGTCGCCATCGACCGGGCGTCCGGGTCGCCCAGCGACAGCTGCTGGTCCGGCGCGGCCCGCACCGCCGGCTCCAGGGCCTTGAACGCCGCCATCTGCTCGTGAAGCTGGGCGATCTTGTCCTTCAGGCGGACGGACTTGGCTTGCGCCAGCTCGCCCTCCTGGCGGTCGGCCGTCTCCAGGGCCGCCATATAGCGCTCGATGCTGGCCTCCACCTGGTCCATCCGCTTCTTCAGCTTGGCCTTGGTGAAGTTCCTGTCTCTCGCGTTCACCGCCTTGAACTTGCTGCCGTCGATCGCCGCCACGGCGTGGGTGAACAGCTCCAGGCGCCGGCACAGATCCACGAACCTGCGGCAGGTCGCCCCGATCGCCGCCGCGTTGTCCTTCCTGAAGTCGGCGATGGTCTTGAAGTCCGGCGCCAGCCGGCCCGTCAGCCACATCAGCTCGACGTTGCGCTGCGCCTCGCGCTCCAGCCGCCGGCTCGACGCCACCTGGTTGATGTAGCCGTAGACGTAGATCTTCAGCAGCAGGCCCGGGTGATAGGCCGGTCGGCCGGTCGCCTCAGGGATGACCCCCTCGAACCCCAGCGCCCCCAGGTCCAGCGCCCCAAGGTCCAGCGCCCCGACGAACGCATCGATCACCCGGACCGGGTTCTCTTCCGACACATAGTCATCCAGATATTCCGGAAGCAGGACTCCCTGCCGGCGGTCCTCACCCTCGACGAAGCGCTTCATCCCAGGCCCCGAAGCTGTTGCTTCGAGAGCCTAACCCCGCATCGTCACCGGTGGAATCGGCCACGCCCGCTGTCGGGGCGTTTTCACACAGCCTCGGTCGGAAGCGGTCGTTGGCCACGCGGCCCGCGCGGTTGTCTCGTCAACCGAACCTATTTGGGCCATCCGTGCTTCGGCGCACGAGTAGAACAACTAGTGCTCCGACAGAGATGAAATAGAGCAAGTCGCATACAAAAACCGAGAAAAAGAGCCCTAGCAGGCTGTTGAAATAGGTTTTTGAGACCTACCTCGGCGACAAGTTCGATCATAGTCCGGACAAAAAACCGAATGTTTTCAATGGCCGTGGTTGACAGATTTTCCGTCGAAGCACGCCAGAAGGTCAAAATCGGGCCCGAAGGCCGACTTTTTCAACAGCCTGCTAGGTTCGGTTCGCCGGTTCCAATTCTCGAAAATAGCCGTAGAAAGAGCGTAAAGGAGATAATCACGGGCGGCAGAGGCAGAAGCCCCCAAAAGGCGGACAACCCGCTATCATGCAGCCTTCGCGCCACTGCAGCGGCGATGAGTGCAACAAATAGGGAGAACATAGACAAGCTAAAAATAAAGAACACGTGCGTCGTTTGAAAGAAGGTCTGAGGGCTGAATATAGGATGATAGGCTAGATCGGTAATCAGTATTATAAAGCCGACCGGCACCCCCAATATGAGGTAGATAGCCAAAGCGGCAGCGGTGAACGGCCAAAATTCGGACCGCGTATCGCGACCAATGAAGCGAAGAATGCTTCTAAATCCTCGAAATACTGCTTCTCGCACTCTCGCCCCGCAGCTTGATGACGACAATCTGATTAGTCATGCTGCCATGGCGGATCACCGCTTGCTACCCGCTGCACTACGTTTACGCCGCAGAGCGGCCCCCCGGACGGGTCGTGAGCAGCGGCGGTTGCTCCGTCGATGGGAGCGCCTCAAGCTGCCCCCCCGCCAGCGGAGTCGGATTGTGGAGACAGACTTCGGGACAGAGATGGTCCTCGAGCGCCCAGGTTGTTCTTTGCATTATTGGCTCACGGGCGCCCAAGACAGCTTGCCGCTGGTCATGTTCATCCACGGGGCCGGCATCGATCACAGGGTCTGGGCTGGCCAGGTGCGCGCCTTCTCCACGCGCTACCGGGTTCTGACACTGGACCTGCGCGGTCATGGCCGGTCGCGCCCGGCGGTCGACTACGCGTGCGGACCGCTGATTGATGACAGCTTCGCGCTGCTCGACGCCGTCCACGCCAGCAGAGTGGTGCTTATCGGACTGTCGATGGGCGGGAATGTCGCGCAAGAGATGGTGTTTCGGGATCCCGATCGCTTCTCCGCGCTCGTCTGTGTGGACTGCACATGCAACACGCTTGTGCCCCGGCTGGACCGGGTGACGCTGCCGATCTTTCGGGCGCTGATCGGGCCTGCGATCCACGCCTATCCCAGACGACAGCTCCTTGAGGCGATCGCCAGGCGCACGAGCCTTACACGCGAAGGCCGGCGCTACGTGTTCGAGGCCACGGGTCAGTTGAGCAACAACGAGATTGCCAGGGTCATGGCGACCCTGCTGGCCGCGCTGCGCCACGAACCGGACTATCAGGTGACGATCCCCGAACTGCTCCTGCACGGGTCGGATGACAGCCTGGGCAACATCCGCAAGGTGATGCGCGCGTGGCGCGATCGCGACCCGAATAGCCAGGCGGCGATCATCCCGAACGCGGGGCACACTTCGAACCTGGACAACCCTGAGGATTTCAACCGATGGGTTCTCGACTGGCTTAGCCGAGCTGCGCACTAACGGCGCCGCGGCCGGTTGTGTTTCTCCTTCGGCGGAGCTTAGCTAAGCAGGGTGAGGAACTCTCACACTCGGAGGCCCCAGCCATGTCTGCGTTGATCAGAGGCGCAATCGCCGCGATCGCCATTCTCTCGACCGCCGCCATCGGCGCGCCGGCGCTGGCCCAGACACAGGGCGGCAACGGTCCGCCACCGCGGCCCACGCCGCAGCCGCCCCGGCCCAGGCCGCCGCTGCGCCCGCCGATCTCGCGGGCCGTTCACGGCGGGCGACTGACGCTCTACGCGCAGCCCCATTACCGCGGTCACCAAGCGACCTTGACCCGAAGCACAGCCAACCTTCGGTTCGCCGGCTTCAACGATCGCGCCATGAGTCTGCGCGTGCAGGGTCGCTGGCGGGTGTGCGAGCGCGCCGATTACCGCGGGCGGTGCGCCACCATGCGACATGACCAGTCGACCGTCCTCGGCCTGAGCGGTCACATCTCCTCGGCCCGTTTCGAGGGACGATGATCGCCCTGAGACGTGGCTCATCGGGCCCCTGAGCGGTCGTTTTTAGTGTCCGTGTGTAGACGCCCCTGCAGACGCAAGGGGTTTTTCGAAAGTTGAGCGCCGAGGTCCAGGCGCTTCCGGGTGTCCGGGCTGTTGATGCGGCGGGCAGGATCGGGCTTAAGCGAATCGGCGAATGCAGTCGGGAGGCCTCCAGCGATGTCTGAAACTCACGTTCCCCACCCCCACCTTGCGCGGCGAAAGGCCCAGGGCGCGGCCCTCGTCGCCAATGAGCACGTCGGCTTCAACGGCTGGCTTGCCGCGACCATCACCAAGGGCGTCGGATCGATGTGGTGCGCCTACGCCTTCGCGGCCCTGGCGCTGGTCAGCCTGCCCGAGGCGATCCATCAGGGCGTCGTCTCGCTGGTGTCCTGGATCAGTCAGACGTTCCTGCAATTGGTGCTGCTGTCGATCATCATGGTCGGGCAACGCGTGCTGGCCTCGGCGTCGGACAAGCAAGCACTGCAAACCTTCGAGGACGCGGAGGCGATTTTGCAAATGAGCAACGAGCTTCACAAGCTGATCGAGGTCAACAACAAGCTGACCGCCGAGATTCACAACGCCAGTTGTCGCGCGGCGGACAGCCGGACCACCTGACGAGACGGCCGATGTTGGCTCTGGGTCGAGGGCGGTCGTCGCGTTGACGCCGGAGAGCGAACATGACGGGGCGGTCTCGACGGCCCTCTGTCTTGGACATCCCCGAATCTCTGCGTATCCACACGGCCTCGGGGCCGGGGGAAGCTTATGTCTAAGAGTGTGATCGACACAGATCGCGTAGAGCTGCACACCACGCTGGCGAGCGACCTACTATACGCGCTCTTCGGCACTGCCATCTGCCTGGTTTTCCTACTGGGTTTGGTGCAAGCTGGCGGGAATATATTTGTCTTCGTTCGGCACGCCGGAGCAGCTGGCAGGCGGTCTGGCCCGGTGCTGGCGCCCGCCCTGGTCGTGTGCGTCGCCCCCATGTTCGCTATGTGGATGATCGGGGGCTGGCTGCGCGTTTTCGACCGCGGGCCGACGATAACCGCCACGGCGACGGGACTGAGCTTCCATCCAGCCTTCGGGCCAAGGAACGTTCCTTGGAGCCTGGTCGAGACGATGGAGTTGGACAACCGGCAGATTGCGGTGAGACTCCGCAAGCGCATTTGGTCGCCGTGGGTCTGGCTTTCTGGGCGGACCATTTCGCCCTACTTCAAGGAGCTAGGTCTGTCCAAGGCAAAGGCTCACGACGCGATCGCCGCCATGGTGGAGGTAAAGGCGCGCCCAGTGCCGAAACCAACGGCCGCTTACGGGTGAGCGGACTGTCCGCTGGCCGGATTGAGGTGGTAGGGGACCGGGCGCTTAGGAACCATGATCATGGATACTCAGGTTCTGATCGTCGGCGCCGGCCCCGTGGGCTTGACCATGGCGGCGGAGTTGACCCGCTACGGCGTATCGATCCGCATCGTCGATAAGGCGCCCCAGCCGACCGACAAGTCGAAGGCTCTGGTGCTGTGGTCGAGAACACTTGAACTGCTGGGGCGCGGCCCCGGCGCGGCCCGGTTCATCTCGGCGGGTTTCAAAGCTGAGGGAGCGAACATCGTCGCCGGCGACAAGCAGATCGGCCATGTGGACCTGGGCGGCGCCGACACCCCGTTCCCGTTCGGGTTGATGCTTCCGCAGTGTGATACCGAGCGCTTGCTGGGTGCGTATCTCGGCGAACTCGGCGTGAGCGTCGAACGGGGCGTCGAGGTCACCAGCTTCAACCGTCGCGCCGATGGCGTCGACGCCGCTCTGCAGCGAGCCGACGGCGGACAGGAGTCAGTCTCGGCTGACTGGCTGATCGGCTGCGACGGCGCCCATAGCCTGGTCCGGCACAGCGTCGGCGCGCCGTTCTCCGGCGAAACCATGGACAGTGACTGGATCCTGGCCGACGTGCACATCGATGGCTACCCGTTCCCCAACACCGACATCTCGGTCCATTGGCACAAGGACGGGGCGTTCGTGATCTTTCCGATCTCGCCGGGCCGCTACCGCTTGATCGCCGACCTGCCGCCGTCCGGCGAAGCCCATCCCCCCACACCTTCGCTGGACGAAGTCCAGGCCATCATGGACCGACGCGGACCCTCCGGCCTGAAGGCCTACAATCCAATCTGGCTCGCCGGCTTCCGCATCAATGGCCGCAAGGTCGCCAACTATCGTTGGGGCCGCGCCTTCCTGGTCGGCGACGCCGCCCATGTCCACAGCCCCGCCGGCGGCCAAGGCATGAACACCGGGATGCAGGACGCCTTCAATCTTGCCTGGAAGCTGGCGCTAGTTGTGCGTGGGGTGTGTTCCGAGGGGCTATTGGACAGCTACAGTCCCGAGCGAAGCCATGTCGGCGACCAAGTGCTCAAGTCGGCGGAACTGCTCACTGTCGTGGGAACCTTGAAGAATCCCGTCGCCCAGATGGTGCGCAATACGGTCGGCCATCTGATGTTCGGACTTGCGCCAGTGCGGAGCGGGTTTGCGGACACGATGACCGAAATCACGGTCGGTTACCTGAAGAGCCCGCTCAATGGGCCGGACATCGCCGGGGACGTTTGCAAGGCGGGTCAGCGCTATCGGCCCGGTGTCGAGGTTGCCCCCGAAGCCCCCGGGACGCCTCCGCGTTTCTCGCTGTTCTCCGCGTCCGGCGACACAGCGAAGGCTCTGCCCGCGCCGCACGCAACCTTCATCGACGCGAAAATCCGGCCGGACCTGGACGACCGCATCTATCTGGTCCGGCCAGATGGCTACCTCGCCTGCTCAACCCACGCGATGGAAGACGTGGCCTCGTACCTGGGGCGGATCGCCGCCGCTCATTGAGTCGCTCGAAGCGCCCCCATCGAGCTGGTTTCGCGTTCGCTCTGAATCGATAGCCGCCGCCAGGCCCGCGATCACCCCGTTGGCCCGCAGGCGCTGGCGGCCTAGAGTGGCTGCCGACATTCAAAGGCGGTGGGGACCGAGCGGACCAGAGGAGCCTGACAGATGGCGATTTCGCAGAAGGAAGAGGCGAGAGCCCTGAACACCGACGAGCATGAGCTGGTCGTGAAGTCCCATCATCCGAACCTCCAGGCGTTGCCGGACGGAGAGCTCGCCGATCTGGTCAAGCTGATCCGCGCCCGTCGCGAGAAAGCCAAGTCTCAGGCCAACCAACGACACCGCGAAATGCGCGGCAAGGCTGCTCCGAAAGGAAAGCAGCCGTCCAAGGCCGATGAAGGCTCGAAGGTGAAGGTGGCGGTGCTGGCCATGGCCATGCGGCGACTCAACGGCGAGGTCGTTCGCCGCCGCCAGATGGTCGCCAGCGTCTCCATGGCCGACAACGCCAGGAAAGCCCTGGCGATGAAGCGCGGCGCGCAGACCAAGGCCGCGAGCTTCAACAGCCGTCATGCCCACGAGGGCATGCACAACGCCTCGAACAAGCGCGCCCAGGACCTGGTCCGACCGATGGAGACCGGGCGCCTGCGCAAGGCCGCCAGCGTCGCCCAGGCCAAGCGCGACGGCCGCTGAGGCGCGGCGTTTTCCACCCGGCTGCTGCTGCCGCAGGGTAAAAGAACGACACGTCTTTGTAGCCACAAAATACACCTTCCGCCGCTGTCAGCCTTTCGGTATTCACGACAGCAGTTCGGGGGATTGTCGTGCTTTTCAGCCTGTTCGCCGCCGCGGCGGTTGCCGCCGCGCCTCAGCAAATCGCTAATCCGAGTTGGCGCTCACGCCCCTCCGGCGACCAGATGAGCGCCGTCTATCCCGCTCATGCCGCGCAACAACGCATTGGCGGGCGCGCGATGATCAATTGCGTGGCCAATGTGAACGGCCTCTTGGAGGCCTGTCAGGTGGTTTCCGAGTCGCCAACGGGCGAAGGCTTTGGGGCCGCCGCCCTGCTGCTCGCGCCGACTTTCAGCATGAATCCCGCCACGGGTCCGGATGGACCCGTGCCCGCGAAGATCACCATACCGATCGTCTGGAACCTCGGCGGCGCCGGCGCCCCGGTCCAAAAAGCCAGCGAGTCGCCTTATGGCGGCGGAAGCCGTCTGGCGTCGGTGAAGTCTAATGCGAGCTACGGCGACTACGACAAGACTCTCATCGTCCAACCGATCTGGGCGAGCGCCCCGTCCTTCGCTGACGTCGCGGCGGTCTATCCCACCGGCGCGGGCGGATCGCCGGGCCACGTCATTCTCAGGTGCCGCGTGGTCTCGGGCGGTGGCCTGAAGTCCTGCGCCACGGTCGTCGAGGAGCCCTCCGGCAAGGGCTTCGCCCGCGCCAGCCAGAACCTCGTCGGACACTTTCGGCTTTCAGCCGAATCCCTTCCGACCAAGGACGGCGACCCCGCCTACGTCGACGTGCCCTTCCGCCTGATCGATCCGCAAACTGACGAGTTCCGACAACACCGGATCGGTGCGCCAACCTGGCGACTGGCGCTGGATCCGACCAAGGTGGCTCAGGTCTATCCCGAAGAGGCCGCCGCCAAAGGGGTCGCCACCGGGCGCGGCGTGGCCAAATGCGCCGTGGCCGCCGACGGCGGCTTGACCGCCTGCGAGGAAATGCCGGCCGACCCGGATAAGCTGGGTTTCTCCCATTCGGCGGTGGTTGTCGCCAGTGCGATGGCGATGAACCCATGGACCGATGAGGGTGACCCGGTGGACGGTTCGTCCATCGTCCTGCCGATCCGCTTCAACCTTGCCCCCGACGCCAAGTCGTCTCCAGCCAAATAGGCGACGCGGGCTCCGCCGCGGCTCCAATCAGCAGGTCCCCGGCCTGCCGGTCTCCACGCATGGATTTCGCCGACGGCGCCGCCGGTTCGAGGAGGGGCGGTCGGGTAGTGCCGGCGAAATCGCCGCACGCCTGTCGGGGGCGAGACTGTGCATCGTCATCGAGGCTGGTCTGGATCGCCGTCTGAGGCTTCGTCGCCGCGAATCCCCGCCCTGGTGTTCGCGGGTCTGAAAGATTTCCGTTCCGCGTCGGTCTATCTGAACAGGACCGGAAGAGGACGCGTTGCGGATCGGGGCCAGCGAGCAGGACCGGCGGTATCTGGAGGCCGTGGCCGCGTTCGGGCCGGCGCTGGACCGACTGGCGCGGGGCTATGAAGCCGACGCCGACCTGCGCCGCGACCTGAAGCAGGAAATCCACACCGCCCTGTGGAAGAGCCTGCCCAAGTTCAACGGCGATTGTTCGCTGCGCACCTGGGTCTACCGCGTGGCCCACAACACCGCCGCGTCGCACGTGCTGAAGCATCGGCCTCGGCACGCCTTTGTCGGGCTGGAGGAGCTGGATGCGACGCGCAGCGACGATGACCCCGAGCGCGATGTCGTGGAGCGCGACGCCGGGCGCCGCCTGCTGGCGCTGGTGCAAGGGCTGAAGCCGGCCGACCGCCAACTGACGCTGCTCTATCTCGAGGACCTCGACACCGCCAGCATCGCCGACGTCACCGGCCTGACGGCCGCCGTCGTCGCCGTCAGGATCCACCGCATCAAGGCGGCGCTGGCCCGGCGCTTTCAGCAAGGAGGGGACCATGGCCGCTGACCTCCCCGGGCAAGACCCCCAAAGCCTTTGGCGAGACCAGGAACAGGAGATCGATCTGATGACCCTCGACCATATCCACGACCTTGTCCGGAAAATGGATCGCAGAGAGCGGTTCTTGCCGGCGATCTTGGCCTTGGCCCTGGTTTTTGTCGGACTCATGATCGGTCGTTTGTGGATGATCGCCCACACGCCGCTGATGCGTGTGGAGGCCGTCCTCTTCCTCGCCGGCGAGCTGGGGGCCATCTTCGTGATCTATCGGGCCAGTTTCACGCCTCGCGACCCGGCCGCGCCGGTCAGCGCCTATCTCCGCCGCCGCCTGCAGCGGAAACTTTCTTATCTGCAGGGCGGCTGGACCTTGGCCTTGCTGTCGATCGCGCCAGGCATGCTGATCGCGGGTTACGTCGTGTTCGTGACCAGGCACGGTCCCCTATGGCCGAGGCTCGCCCCCTTCGTGTTGTTGGCGGCTTTGGTGGTTTTCACGGCGGTGAGGGCCGGGGTCCGGGCGGGCAAGATTCGCGCCCAGATCCACGAGCTGGACGAGTTGCTCGATCGGTGAGCCCGCGGCCCAGACTCGACCGGCGCAACTTGCGGGCTCGAGCTAGACGCCGACCGGCCGGAACCGCCTGGCCGCCAGGACGCCCATGACCCCGAAGAACACCAGCGCGAGCCCCTGGGCGGCCGCGAACACGGGCCCCGAGGGCGGCGTTGTCGGCGCCAGGGCGTGCAAGGCCGGAAGCTTGCCGAAGGCCTGCGCAATGAGCACGAAGACGTTGAAATAGAGCGCGGTCACGCACCCAGCCGCGTAGAGCCAGCGCCACGGGCCGGCGAGATGGAATCCATACCGCCCGGCGACGGCGACCGCCAAGGCGATTAGCGACAGCACTCCGAGAACGATCCCCGGCGTCACCCCATGAAAGGCAAACAGAAAACCGGTCAGGCTGGTCGCCGCCGTGGTGGCGAGAAATGTCGCCGTCCAACCGTTCATCGGATTCGACGCCAGCAGTCCGCGCAAGACGACGAGCCCCGATCCGATGCCGATCAGGCTCAGCACCACGTGGACGAAGGTGAATGTGGTCATGCCGAAGATCATGTTGACGCCTCCCTTTGCCTTGAGTTTTCTACGGCGACGCACGCCGCCCGATCGGTGATCCCATTGAGGTCGATGGCGCGAGATCCTTCATCGGGGCTCGATGCCCCGTCCCCCACCGCGGCGGAGCAGATGGCGGCCGCGGCCGAAATGACTGTGCCAGCGATGGCGGCCAGGTGGAAGGCGCGCAGGAGGGCCGCGGCATGCGCCGCCAGCACCGCGCCGATCAGGGCGATGGCCACGACGCCACCGACGCGGGCGACGGCGCTGTTCAGTCCCGAGGCGGCGCCGGTGTGGCGCGCGTCGACCGAACTCAGCACTGCCGTGGTCAGGGGCGCGGCCGCGCAGGCCATGCCGAGACCAACCGCCAGCACGCTTGGCAGCACACCGGTCCAGTAGCCGGCGCCGGTGTTGACGAGGAGGGCGGCCAGCAGGCCCGCCGCCACCAGCAGGCATCCGGCGACGAGCGGGATCCTGGGCCCGATCCGGCCGGCGACCGCGCCGGCGACCGGCGAAATCAGGCCGACCACGAGCGGAAACGGCAGCAAGGCCGCGCCGGCCGCCAGCGCCGAATAGTGCAAGGCCTCGATCAGCGCGTAGGGCAGCAGCAGGAGGTAGCCCGCGAGCGCGCCATACAGCAGAAAGGTCATCAGATTGAGGGCCGCCACCGAGCGCGCCCCGAACAGCGCCAGGGGCGTCATGGCCCGATCGCCCTGGCGCTTCTCGGCCACGATGAAAGCGACGCCGAGTGCCAGGCCAGCTGCCGCTGCGGCTAGCGCGGCCGCGCTCCAGCCGTTCGACCCGGTGGTCAGCGCCCAGGTGAGGGCCCCCAGCGCAGCGGTCGCGATCACGGCTCCGGCGATATCGAGGCGCGCGCCCCGGGCATCGCCGCTGTCGTCGCGCACCGCATGGAGCCCGATCGCGATCGCCGCCGCGGCGAGAGGCAGGTTGATGAGGAAGATCGCCGGCCAGCCGACCCGGTCGATCAGCCAGCCGCCCAGCACCGGACCGAGTGCGCCCGCCATGGCGCCGGACGCCGACCAGATTCCGACCGCCCTGCCGCGCGCGGCGCCTTCGAACGCCCCGCCCAGAATCGCCAGACTGTTGGGCAACAGCAGCGCCGCGCCGACTCCCTGCAGAGCCCGCGCCACGCACAGCCACGCCAGCGTCGGCGCCATGGCGCAGGCGGCCGAGCTCGCGGCGAACAGGGCGACGCCGATGTTCAGCAGCCGCCGGCGGCCGAAGCGGTCGCCCAGCGCGCCACCGAACAGGATCAGGGCGCTGAGCGGCAACAGATAGGCGTTGATCACCCAGGAAAGGTCCGCGGCCGATCCGGTCAGGCTGTGGCCGATGGCCGGCAGTCCGACGTTGACCACCGACCCGTCGATGAAGGCGAGGCTGGAGGCCAGGATTGTCGTCGCCAGCACCAGTCGCGGATGATCCGGCCGCCGCCCTTGGCGGGAAAGCGCCATCCCACGGTCGCAGAGCGTATGAGCGGTCACGCTGAGCCCTTGGCCAGAAGCGCCCCTAGACCCCGATCAGCGGGTCGCTGATGCTCGGTTTGCCGGTCTCCATGCGGCCGGCGAAGCGGCGGTGGAAAACCCCGTCGTGGGCGTCGGTCACCTCCAGGTCGTACCAGCCGCCGCTCGGTTCGACGTACCAGACGACATCGACCGTGCCGCCGGGGGCCAGGGTCAGCCGGCTCGGCGGCAACTTCAGGTAGGCCCGGGCGCGGACGATGGCCGTGCGCGGCGCGGCGCTGGGATTGCGCACCACGACCGTGACCCGCCGCCCTGCGGGGTCATACTTCACCTCGGCCTCCAGCCCGGCCGCCCCGCCGGCGAACGTGCGCAGGAAGCCGTTCGGCCCATACACAGTGAGGTCGTAGGCCCCGGCCGGCAGCGGCGCGGCGGCCAGGGTCTTGCCGGCCTCGACGGTGTAGGACCACGGCCCCGCCAGCGCCCCCGGCGTGTGGGCGCTGAAGTGCGCCCCCGCCGCGCCGTCGTTGACCAAGGTCAGCTTCAGGCCGCCGCCCTCCACCGCCCCGCTAACTTGCAGGCTGTAGGGTAGGGCGCGGGAGGGACGCGAGCCGGGCTCCTGCTTGGGCAGGCTCTGGCTGCCGGCGGGAACCACCGGCTTCGGCAGCTTGGCGGCGGCCAGCACCCGCGCCCCGGCCCCGGAGGCGTCGGGCAGACCCGGCGCACTGGCGGCGCCGCCGGCGAAATCGAACACCGAGGTCAGGTCGCCGGTCACCGCCCGCCGCCACGGGCTGATGTTCGGTTCCTGGACGCCGAACCTCACCTCCAGGAAGCGGATCACCGAGGTGTGGTCGAACAGC
>Ga0302311_10000485_pt1 | contig 50155 bp, 35 predicted proteins | sample III_Palsa_N1_3_FD_200449 | JGI IMG/M metagenome (GOLD analysis project Ga0302311, IMG submission 200449) | Peat permafrost microbial communities from Stordalen Mire near Abisko, Sweden - III_Palsa_N1_3 | ecosystem: Environmental > Terrestrial > Soil > Palsa > Peat permafrost | place: Sweden... | reverse complement strand
CTACGCCATCTCGGCGCAGACGCCGCAGCGCGATCTCGACACGCTCGGCGGGCTGAAAAACCTGCCCCTGACCTCGGCCGGCTCGACCCAGCTGCTGGGTGGCCTCGCCACCATCTCGCGCGAGCGCAGCGATGCCGTGGTCACCCACTACAATATCCGCCCGGTGATCGACATCTTCGCCACGCCGCACGGCCGCGATCTCGGCGCCGTCGCCGCCGACATGCAACGGGTCATCGACGACAGCCTGGCCGGCCTACCGGTCGGCGCCCATGTCGAGATGCGCGGCCAGGTCACCACCATGACCAGCACTTATGCCCAATTGTTCCTCGGGCTGGCCTTCGCGGTGGTGCTGATCTATCTGCTGATCGTCGTCAATTTCCAGTCCTTCCTCGATCCCTTCGTCATCGTCCTGGCGCTGCCCACCGCGCTGGCCGGCATCGTCTGGATGCTATTCGCCACCGGCACCACCTTGAGCGTGCCGGCGCTGACCGGGGCGATCATGTGCATGGGCGTCGCCACCGCCAACTCGATCCTGGTGATCAGCTTCGCCCGCGAAAGGCTGGCGACCGGCATCTCCCCGCTGCAGGCGGCGATGGAGGCCGGCGCCACCCGCTTCCGCCCGGTGCTGATGACGGCGCTGGCGATGATCATCGGCATGGTGCCCATGGCGATCGAGCCCGGGCAGAACGCGCCGCTGGGCCGCGCCGTGATCGGCGGGCTGATCTTCGCCACCTGCGCCACCTTGTTCCTCGTCCCCACCCTGTTCAGCCTCGCCCACGACTGGCTGGACCGGCGATCCGTCGCCGCCCTGCCCGCCACCGACCCGACCCATGGTTGACCTTCCGGAGCCCCACATGACCCCCGATCCGATGCCCGTTCCCGGCCGCCGCCGTCTGATCCTGGCCGGCGGCACCGCCCTCGTCCTCGCCAGCGCGGTGGCCGCCTTCGGCCTGGCCGGCCGCGCCCACGATCTCCGCCAGGCGGAGGATTGGAGCAACGCGCGGGCGGTGCCGACCGTGGCCCTGGCCCATCTGACCCGCGGCGACGCCACCGAGACGGTCACCCTGCCGGGCAGCATCCAGGCCTATAACCGGGCCGCCATCTACGCCCGCATCAGCGGCTATCTGAAATCCTGGAGCCAGGATATCGGCGCCCATGTCGGGGCCGGCACGGTGCTGGCCGACATCGACACGCCCGATCTCGACCAGCAGCTCGACCAGGCCCAGGCCGATCTAGTCAGCGCCAAGGCCAATGAGAGGCTCGCGGCAATCACCGCCGACCGCTGGCGTACCCTGGTCGCCGCCCAGGCGGTGTCGCGCCAGACCGCCGACGAGAAGGACGGCGACGAAGAGGTCAAGAAGGCCGCCGTCGACGCCTCCCAGGCCAATGTGCGCCGGCTCGAAGCCATGGAAAACTTCAAGAAGGTTACCGCGCCCTTCGACGGGGTGGTGACGGCGCGCAACACCGACATCGGCGCCCTGATCAATGCAGGCGCTGGCGGCCAGCAGCTGTTCGAGGTCTCGGATCTGCACCGGGTGCGCATCTATGTGCGGGTTCCCCAGGCGCTGGCCGCCGATCTCGCCCCCGGCCAGAAAGCGACGCTGGACTTGCCGCAATATCCCGGCAAAAGCTTCGAGGCGACCCTGGTCACCACGTCCCGGTCGGTCAGCGAGAATTCCCGCACCATGCTGGTCGAGCTGCAGACCGACAATCCCGACGGCAAGCTGTGGCCCGGCACTTATTGCGACGTGCATTTCGAAATCCCCGGCAACCCGTCCCTGGTCCGCGTTCCGGCCACCGCTCTGGTGGCCGCCGACCAGGGCATGCAGGTGGCGGTGATCGGCCTCGACGGCAAGACCGCGCTGAAGCCGGTGCGGCTGGGCCGCGATCTCGGCGACACCGTCGAGGTGCTGGACGGGCTGACGCTGACCGACAACGTGATCGACAACCCGCCCGAGACGCTGCAGGCGGGCGAGGAGGTCCGGCTGGCCGCTGGCGCGGAGGCGCCCAAACTGGCAGAGCGCGCGGGCGCGCCAAAGCTGGCCGAGCGCGACGACAAGCACGAGGTCGACTGATCATGCGCGCCGCTTCGTTTCTGCCCCTGATCCTGGCCACAGCACTGGCCGGCTGCGACCTGGCGCCCGACTATCATCCGCCAGTGGTGACGGTGACCGACGCTTTCAAGGAAGCCGGCCCCTGGCACGCCGCCGATCCGGCCGACGCCGCGCCGCGGGGCGACTGGTGGACCCTGTTCCGCGACCCGACGATGGATCGGCTGGAGGCGTCGCTCGATTCCACCAATCCCGACTTGGCGGCGGCGCTCGCCCGCTATGACGAGGCGCGCGCCTTCGCCAACCAGGCGAAGTCGGGCCTCTTTCCCGAGATCGATGCCGGCGGGTCTTCCACCGTCAACCGCGAATCCGCCACCCGTCCCCTGCGCGGCAACGGCCAGCCCAATCAATATGGCGCCAACCAGCTCGACGTCGAAGCCGGCTACGAGGTCGATCTGTGGGGTGCGGTGCGTAACCGCGTCGCCGCCGGGCGCGCCCAAGCCCAGGCTAGCGCCGCCGATGTGGCGGCAGTCAAGCTCAGCCTGTCGGCCGAGCTGGCGGCGGATTACCTGACCTTGCGCGGGCTCGATTCCGACGCCAACCTGCTCGCCGATACCGTGGCCAATTACCAGAAGGCGCGCGATCTTACGCAAACTCTGTTCCAGGGCGCGGTCGCCGCGGGGATGGACGTTTCGCGGGCCGAAACCCAGCTCGCTTTGGCCCGCGCGCAATTGTCCGACATCGAGGGGCGGCGGGCGCTGATCGAGCACGCCATCGCAGCACTCCTCGGCAAGACCCCCGCCGAGCTGACCATTCCACCGGCAACGCCGACCGAGGCCCTGCCCGATCTGCCGGCCGGCCTGCCTTCCGAGCTGCTGCAGCGCCGTCCGGACATCGCCGCGGCGGAGCGACGGGTGGCGGCGGCCAATGCCGGGATCGGCGTCGCCAAGGCGGCCTTCTATCCCTCCTTGTCGCTCGGCCTGCTGGGCGGCGAGCAATCGACCAACGCCACATTGATCGGCCTGCCCAACAGCTTCTGGACGCTGGGGCCGGGGGTCAGCCTGCCCTTGTTCACCGGCGGACGGCTGGAGGCCCAGGAGGACCTGGCCTACGCCGCCTTCCACGAGGCCGGCGAGGCCTATCGCTCCACCGTTCTCCACGCCTTCCAGGACGTGGAGGACAATCTGGCCTTGATCAAATGGCTGGGCACCGAGGCCGGCGACGTCGATTCCGGCGTCTCGCAATCGGAACGGACCCTGTCCATCGCCCTGACGCTCTATCGGGAGGGCGCTGCCTCCTATCTCGAGGTGGTTACCGCCCAGACTACCTATCTGCAGACCCAACTTACGTCGATCGATCTGCGCACCCGGCGCCTGCAAGCCGATGTCGGGTTGATCCGCGCCTTGGGTGGCAGCTGGGGTTGATCAGTTCGTTCCGAGCTGCTTCAAGGAGGCGCGAGCTTCCTCGGCCGGCTTGGTGGTGGGTTCCTCGAAGGCAAGGAAGGCGTGGAATTCGTCAATCGCGTCTTCCGGCCGCCCTTCAGCCTGCGCGATGCGGCCCAGGCCCCAATGCGAATAGCCGGCGACGCTGGTCGCGCCATGGGCCCGGCTCCGCTCCAGGGCGGCACGGGCGTGGGGATAGTCCTTGGCGTCGAGATAAGCTAAACCGATCGCGAGATACCGCTTGGCGATCATATGAGCGAGAACCGAGTCCCCCGCCGCTTCCGGCAGCGGCGCCAGCTGTGCCTCGGCCTTGCGCAGGTCGCCCTCCTCCATCGCGATCAGGGCATAGAGCAGCCGGGCATAGTCGGGATTGATCTTGGCATAGTCATCAGTGTGCTTGTAGCCCTTCTTCATGCTGCCGCCGACGATGCCGGGTGCACGGATATAGAAGGTGACCAGCGATTCCCGGGCGTCGTAGCTGGCGGGATCGGCCGCCACTGCCGCCTCGAAGGCCTCGATGATCTTGGAAACCGAGCCCATCGCGTCGAACATGGTCTGCGACTTGATCAGCACGCCGAACACCTGGCCATAGGACAGACGGCACAGCCCGTCATCGGGACGGGCGGCGAGGCAGGCCTGGATCTTGTCCATCGCCTGGCTGCGCAGATTTTCGGAGCCGACCTCGCTGTCGATGGACATGCGCGACAAGGCATGAATCGCCGCCCCATCGAGCGGATCGGCCGCCAGACGCTCATGGGCGACGCGGTCCAGTTCGGACCATTGCTCGCCGATAATGAGGTCGAACATCGGATCGGCGGCCTGCGCCGATCCTGCTATTCCGCCGGCCAGCACGCCAATCAGCGCTCCAATACCGGCGAGTACGCTCTTCAAATCAGACTCGGAACTTATATTCCGCCCCTGGTGCACGCTCGACATCCGGCGGGCACGCCGCCCGCTTGTCGTCGTGATATTGCTGCCGCACGTCCCCGTGCGAAGACCCGTTATAGGTGAAGAACAGAGCCCGGCGGCGGCTGGAAGATAGATTATCCTGCGACGAATGGGGAGCAAAAGAGTCGAAGAAGATGGCGTCGCCCGGCTTCATCGGCAGCTTGATCATGGAAAGACCGCTCTCCTGCTCGTCGAGCGGGCGCCATTCCTCGCCGATCAGCGAGGTCACGCGGGGCAGGTCGCCGGCCAGTTCCAGGCAGCCATTCTCCAGGGTCGACGGATCGATGCAGACCATGGCGGTGACGAATAACGGGGCATAGCGGCCCCAGCCCGCCTGCTGGTCCTGATGCAGCTTGAAGCCCTCGCCGCCCGGCTCCTTGAAATTGATCTTTTCCTTGAACAGGCGGGACGGCTCGCCGAACAGTTGGGTCATGGCGTCCGAGAGGCGAGATCGGTTGGCCAGTTCCTCGTACTTGGCATGGGTCGGCACGAAATTCTCGATGCGCTGGATCACCTTGCGCGAGGGATCGAGCAGGCTCGGCTGGCGATACATCCAATGGCCGCCCACCACCTCCGTGCGGGCTTCCAATTCGTCGGTCCAGTCCGAAATGGCCTGGACTTCGGCGGGCGAGAACAGCCCCTCGGCCAGGGTCCAGCCGCTCTTGTCGAAACAGGCGACCTGCTCGGCGGACAGAGGTCCACGCAGGCGGACGGCATTACTCAACGAGACGTTCATGCTACCGCCTCCAGCTTGGGGAGAATGATGTTCCGGGCGCGGGCGACATCTTCCGAGAAGTCGATCTCGGTCCAGGGAATGTCGGAAATGTCGGTGGCCTCGAACCGCTCCGGCTCCAGCAGGATGCGGTCGCGGATCGCTTCCTCATATTCCTGATCGGTGCGACCGGTCCGCACATAGTCGGCGCAGACATCGGCGAGGATCGCGGCCATAGCCGGCGAGAACCGGAAGAAGCCGACCGATTCGCCGTGCCAGTCATGCTCATGCACCGGCTTCTTGCGGAAATCGACGATCAGCCCGTCCTTGAGACAGATCTTCACCGGCTCGTCGCCCGGCTCGAGATTGCGGTCGAGCAGCAGGACGTTCTCCTGGGGTGCCGCGATCAGGCGCCCGATCATCTCGGACGGATAGAGCACGTCGCCATCCATCAGGATGACCGAACGGCCCGAGCGCATGGTCTCGGCCTGGACATGCAGGGAAACCAGGCTGCCCTGGCGGAAATCGGGATTTTCAACCAGGCGGACCCGGCCCTCGAGGCGTAGGCGCTTCAATTCGGCGCGGATCATGTCGGCCTCGAAACCGACGGTCAGGGTGATGTCCTCGATGCCGTTGGCGTGCAGGGCGGAGAGATGGCGCTCCAGCAGCGTCTGGCCGCCGAAGCGCAGCAGCACCTTGGGGCCCTCCGCGAGTCCCTGCAGCCGACGACCGACGCCGGCCGCGAGCAGGATCACCGAAATCTGGTCAGGCCGCACTTCTGTTCTCCCTGATATCTTCGATCGCGACCAACAGCCGGCGGAAATCGGCCGGGCCGACCGCGCCGATGCAGCCGATGCGGAAACTCTCGGCCTTGCTCAACTTGCCCGGATAAATGACGAAACCGCGCGCCGCCAGCGCCTGATAGAAGCGCTCGAAATCGAACCCCGCATGGGGATGGCGGAAGGTGGCGATGATCGGCGCCTGCAGAGGGCGGTCGAGCAGCAGCGGGAAGCCCAGCCGCGCCATGCCGTCGATCAGGATCTCGCAGTTCTCGCGATACCGGGCCAGGCGTTCGGCCGGACCGCCTTCGGCCTCGAGCAGACGCAGCGCCTCGCCCAGCGCCGCCAGCACCTGCACCGGCGGGGTGAAGCGCCATTGTCCGTTGGACTCGAAGCCCTGCCACTGCTCGTAGAGATCGAAGCTGACAGAGGGACTATTTCCCTTCGATGCCGCCAAAGCCTGCTTCTCGATCAGGGCGTAGCCAAGGCCGGGCGTGCCCTCCAGGCATTTGTTGGAGGAAGCCATCACGGCGGTGGCCGGCAGCGTGGAAAGATCGATCGGCAGGGCGCCGAAACTGCTCATCGCATCGACCAGCAGCTTGCGCCCCGAGGCGGCGACCACCGTGGCGATCTCGGCCAGCGGGTTCAAGAGGCCGGTGGTGGTCTCGCAATGGATAACCGCGACATGGGTGATCGACAGATCGGCGTCCAGCGCGCGGGCAACGCGGCCGGGATCGATCGGATCGACCTCTTCCCATACCAAACTATCGACGGCGCGACCCAAACGCTGGGCGATCCTGACGATACGTTCGCCATAGGCGCCGTTGACCAGCACCAGCAGTTTATCCTTCGGTCCGACCAGCGTGCCGATCGTCGCCTCGACGATGAAGGTGCCGCTGCCCTGCAGGGGCACGGCGACATGGCTGTCGGCGCCATTGGCGATTTCGAGCAGGCGGCGGCGGACCTCGGCGGTCAGCGCGATAAAGTCGCTGTCGCGCGACCCCCAGTCGCGCAGCATGGCGCGGCGGGTCTCGTCGCGGGTGGTCAGCGGACCCGGGGTCAGCAGAATCGGGGTCATGCCGCGCTCCTTTGCAGCACGATCAGCCGGCGCAGCCGCCAGCCGGTCAGGACGGCCATCGAGACGGTGCCGACCACCGCGCCCACCAGCACCGGCATCAGCCAGTCGAGCCAGCAGAGCGGCGCCATCAGATAGAGCATGTCGTCGAAATCGAAACCCCACACGCCCGAATAGGCCTTCTTGGCGTGATCGATGCGCTTCTCCAGCGACATCGCCCAGTAGGAACAAAGGAACAGCGAGAGGCCGGCGACGAAACCGAGCGGAATGGCGAAATCGCCCAATATCGACTGGCGCTGGCCAAAGCCGATGGCGACGAAGAACACCGAATTGACGGTGATGTCGACGAAGGTGTCCCACACATGGCCACCGGGCGTCGACATATTGCCCAACCGCGCCAGTTCGCCGTCGGCGCGGTCGAGGAAGGCCGAAACCAGCCACAGCCAGCCGGCCCACAGATTCCACCCAGGCGTCCCGGGCACCAGCGCGGCGGCGGAGGCCAAGCCGACGATCAGCCGCAAGGTGGTCAGATGATTGGGGGTGATGCCGGTCCCGATCAGCGGCCGTACCAGGGGGCGCGCCATCTTATGGGTCCAAGATCCACCGGTAACTTGTGCCGTCACGATATGGTCTCCCCAGACATATCCTTGAGACGCGGGGCGAGCAGGCGCCGCCCCTCGATCCATTGCCACGCGATCAGGCCGGGAATGCCGATCCCGATCTCGCGGATGCGCTTGAGCAGCGACAATTCGATCGCGCCCTGGGCGTCCACGCCGATCAGGCGGCAGGCCAGGATCAGGCCGCCTTCCTGCACGCCGAGCGCGCCGGGAATGGCGAAACCGATCGATTTGAAGGCCTGGCCCAGGCTTTCGACAATCAAGGCGCCACGCGGATCGACATCGATGCCGACCACATGCAGCGCCGCCCAGATCTCGACGCCGCCCAAGGTCCAGGAGACCAGATGGAGCAGCGTGCCCCACACCAGCCGGCGGGGCGATTTATAGAGGGCGACGATTTCCTCGTTCAGCCCGACCAACCCCTCGGCACCCTTCCATTGCTGCTTGCGGGCAAGCTTGAGGATACCCTCCTCCAGCAGCCGGAAAAGCCCGAAACGCTGGGCGACGATGAAGGCGGCGACCAGTCCGATGGCGACCCCGATACTGCCGGCGATCACATTGATGATGTCGGCCTGGGCGGGATCGAGCATCAGCAGCGCCAAGCCAAGCAGAGTGAAGACAATCTGGCTGACGATTTCGAGGGTCTTGTCCACCGCCACCGAAGCGCCGGCGCTGGAGAGCGGCACGCCCTTCTGCCCCAAGAGACGGACATTGACGAATTCGCCGCCGACCTGGCCCACCGGCAACAGGCCGTTGATGGACTCGCGGATCAAACGAAGCCCAAAGAAGGTCGTCGCCGGCGGCACACGCTCGGACGCCAGCACTGCCCGCCAGCCCAGTGAGGAAAACAGAGACTGAGGGAAATGTGCCGCGATCACCCACAGAATGCCGAAGCCGGCCGACGCGATCGCCGTTTCGATGGCGACGCCGCCATTGGCCAGCACCAGAGCGACCAGGATGGCCAAGCCGAGCAGGGTCGCGAAGAGGGCCGCGAGTTTCATCCCGCGGCTCCCTCGGCAAGGAAGGCCTTGAAGCGCAGCGCTACCTCCGGCGGTTTGACGGTCGGACGGCCGAGCTTGCCCATCGAACCGGGTGAGATCTTCGCATGGATCAGCGCCGGTCCGCCGGCGCCTTGCGCCAGCTTGTAAGCCTCGGCGAAACCTTCGAGGCCCGAGCAGGACGCAACGAAAGCATAACCGCACGCCAACGCCACGCCAGCCATGTCGATGCCGGGTGAGACGGTGGCCTGGCCACCGGTCGAATCATGCACGCCATTATCGAGCACGATATGGATCAGATTGGCCGGACGATACGCGCCGATGGTAGCCAGATTACCCATCTTCATCAGAAAGGCACCGTCGCCATCGAGCACCACCACCTGCTTTTCGGTGTTGAGAGCGACGCCGAGACCCATGGCGCTGGCCCCGCCCATCGACCCGACCTGGTAGATATGCTGACGACGATCATCCAGGGTGAACAGCTCGCGCCCGCATTTGCCGGTGGTGGCGACCACGGCGGCGGAGGGATCGACCAGGGCGAGGAATTTCTCCAGCACGGCGGCGCGCGCCGGCATTTCGCCTTCACCCGCGAAATCGCGGCGCTGAGCCGGCAGACGCGTTAACGGCAACTGCGGGTTCAGGCCGGTTTCGGCCACGCTGTCCTTCTGCATGATCATGGCGAACGGCAACGACGTCGCCACCATCCGCGCCGAGGCCTGGTCGAGCGACGGCATCAAGGTCTCGAGACTGTCCGGAAACAGGCTGTGCTCGAGACCCATCAGGGTCAGAAGATCCGGCGTGATCACGCCCATCACCTCATGTTGCGGCTCGTCCGGAATACCGGGCTGGCCGCGCCAGGTGGTGACGAACAGGGTCGGGATGCGGAACGGGGCATTCAACGAAGTCAGCGGATTGACCGCGTTCCCAAGCCCCGAATTCTGGCACATCACGACCGTCTTGCGGCCGGCCAGCCAGGCGCCGGCGGCGATCGCCACCGCCTCGCCTTCGCTGGCCGCGCCGACATAACGCAGGCTCCTGTCATTCAACACCCCATTGATCAGGGGTGTCAGGAAGCTGCAGGGCACGCCGGCGAAGAAGTCGAATCCGTCCCTCTTCGCCGCGGCGATGAAGTCACTTGCTTGAATCATCAGGTAAAGTTTCGAGCAGCCGCCAAATCGGTGAGGGTGTCGACGTCGAGCCAATGGGAGGTGATGAAATGCACCGCCACCGGATGTTTCGCCGCCAAGCGGGTGAACAGCAACGGCAGATCGGCGCTCTCGAGCAGGCCTTCGGCCTCGATCGCGGCGATCTCCTCGCGCAGCCATTCGGAACCCTGGGCGGAGAAACGGGCCAGCCCGATCCATTCGCCGGTCGCCTTGGCGGCTTCCAGCGCCGCCGACATGGCGGAGAGACGCACCGGCTCGTCATCGAGATAAGAGCCGGTATAAGGATGGTCGGTCGCCACCAGATCGCCCTTGCGAGTCTTGGCATCGGCGACGATGACGATGTCGCCCTCGGTCTGCAGCAGACCGTCGAGGATGTAGTCGCGGAACAGCACGTCGCCATAGGAGACGACCAGCTCGCCCTTGAGCTTTTCCGAAGCACAAGCCAGCGAGAACAGCTCGCCGGTCTCGGCATGACGGTCATTGTCCACGGTCTGGATGCCGGGCAGCGAAACGGCGTCCTTGAAGGCGCCGCGCACCACCGAGATGTCGCGCACGCCGCCATTCGACAGCGAGGTCACCAGGCGCTGCAGCAGCGACTGGCCGCGGATATCGATCATGCATTTGGGCTTACCCTCGGTCAGCTCGCCGAGATCGCCGCCGGAGGCGGCCAGCACCACGGCGCCGAGATTGGCCTTACCGGGCAGATAGCGGCGCTCGGCGGCTTCCAGCTCGGCATTGCCGACCAGGCGGAAGATCTCCTTGACCGGAACCACGCGGCCTTCGACCTCGTGCAGGGACTGGTCCTCGAAGATCTGGCGGCTGGTTTCGCGCATGGCCGAAATGGCCGAACGCATATTGTGGTTGGCCCAGATGATGGTCGAGATGCCGGCGTCGCGGAACACCTGGGTCGGGGTGTTCATGCTGTACATGGTCGGCACGATCACCAGCGGCGCACGATTGGCCCAGCGCTGGGTAAATTCCAGGATCTCGTTGGCGGTCGAGCGCTTGGAATGGATCAGGATCGCATCGGCGCCGGCGGCGTGATAGGCCTCGGCGCGCAGCAGCGCCTCTTCCATCGAATGGCCCGAAATCAGCGCCTCGACACGGGCGACCAGGACGAAATCATCGTCGGTCTGGCTGTCCTTGCCGGCCTTGATGCGGCCGCAGAATTCGTCCATATCGGCCAGCGGCTGGCGCTCGCCGATGAAGGAATTGGTCTTGGGGAACAGCTTGTCCTCGATGCAGACGCCGGCGATGTGGGTGTCGCACAGCTTCTTCACCAGGCGGCGCACATTGTTGAAATTGCCATAGCCGGTATCGCCGTCCACCAGGATAGGTAGCGTGGTGGCATCGGCCATATATTCCAGCACGTCCAGCACCTGGGTCCAGGACGCCTCGTTGCTGTCGCGCAGGCCCAGACTGGTGGAAATGGTCAGGCCCGAGGCCCACAAACCCTTGAACCCGGCTTCTTCGGCGATCTTGGCCGAGATACCGTTATGCGCTTCCATCAGGAAGGCGAGTTCGGGCGAAAAGATCTGCTCGCGCAGAGCCGCGCCGCGGCTCAGAATCGTCTGGCTGCTCTGCGCGGACCTATCGACGACAACGTTGTCGGAATTAGTCCCCATGAAAACACTCCTCCTGCGCCAGCCCTACTGGCTGACGAGCCCTTATATTCCTGTAATGACCGTTTTAACGATTGTACCTTAATTCGCACTAAACTGTGCGGTTCAGTCCCACCATCAACCATGTTGGGTTCTGTCAACCGCAAGTCAAGGAAATTTCTGTTGCGGTTTCGAACGAATCCAGGCGGGCCGGGCGTGTAACCGTCACTCCGGATTGGCAGTGAAGATCCAATCGGCATAGCTCGGCTTGGCTTCAAATCCCTGAAAGATCAGGGGGAAATTCGCGATCTTGATCGGCCTGTCCTGGGACAGGCTGTGAATGCCGACGATGCTCTGGCCGTCGGGTCCTAAAATTATTCCCCAACTCACTTGACCGGTCAGCGGGTCGGCCGGGACGCGGCGCAGATGACGCTTCGGATTGGGGTAGCGCGGATCTCGCACAAGATCCTCTAACCTATGCGGCGCGGCGCCCCCGACCCCCACATTGGCATGGGCGTAACTCTTGAGCGCCTCGTGAAACTCGAGTCCGATGGCCAGCAATTCCTCCTCGGCGGCATGGCGCTGCAGCACGGCGCCCATCTGCAGCGTGCCGGCGGCCGCCACGCCGATGATCGCCAGGACGATCATCAGGCCGAGATAGGTGAAGCCCTGGTCTGCCCGGCGGGTCACTTTTCCAAGCGTTCCACGCGTCATTTTTCAACGTACGGACGCCCGTCGTGCCCGCTCCCCTCCGCGCCGCTATGGATGTCGTAGATGTTGCCGGCGATTCCCTCCTGCGGCGGCACGATGATCCAGGCTTCGGCGCTGTCGGCGACCGGATCGAAGGGAACGGCGCGCAGATACCGCTTATCGACCAGTTCGTCGAGGGTGTCCGGATAGCGGCCGGTATCGCCGTAGAATTTGTCGATCGCCTCACGCGTGATGCGCAGATTTTCCGCCAGCACCGTCTCCTTGGACGAGTCGATGACATGGAAGTAGCGCGGCAAGCACAGCCCGAGCAGCAGCCCCATGATGGCCAGCACCACCAGCAATTCGACCAGGGTGAACCCCGCCTCGCGCCGGTTTTTCATCGCCTCACCATTTTCGATACGGCACGCCGTTGAGCCCGGCCCGCGCGGTCGGGACATAGACGTCATAGACGTCGTCGCCCTCCTGCGGATCATCCGGCTCGCTGGCATAAGAGCGCTTGCCCCAGGTCTCCGAATTCGACAGCCCCGGGTCCGAAGCGAACGGATCGCGGGGAATTCGCCGCAGGAAATAGATCTTGCCACGCTTGGGATCGCGCTGGTCGACCACGCCGTCGGCCAGCAGATCGAGATCCTTCGGATAGGAGCTCACCCCCACATCCTTGGCGATGCGCCCCTCCTCGGCCGCCTTGTGATAGGCGTCGATACCGGCGCGGATCTCGCGCAAGGACCGGCGCAGCTCGGCTTCCTGGCTGCGCTGCGCCGCGACTTGCGCCACCGGCACGGCGATGCTGGCCAGCATCCCGACGATGGCCAGCGTCACCAGCAGCTCGATCAGGGTGAAGCCAGCCTGGCCCCTGGCGGATTTTTCGTCATTCCCGCGAAGGCGGGAATCCGGGCACAAGCCGCGTCTGCGGCGATATGAGTCTATCTCCGCGCTGATGCGCATAACGCTGGATTCCCGCCTTCGCGGGAATGACGGGGTTTGTTCAGCGGCAGATCTATCCCGCCTCATTGGGTGATCTGCAGACTGAAGGGCGCCGGCGGCGCCAGCGAGACCGAGACATTGCCTATTCCGGTCGGGGCGGCCGACAGCAACTGGATGCTGGTCGAGGTCGCCGCCGCCAGGGGCTGGAAGGTAACGGTGGCGAACACGCCCTCCGCCGTCGCCCCGGCGCCCGAGCTGGCGACGTCGGACAGGGTCAATTGCCCGCTGGCCAGCCTGCTGGTGAAGTTGGTGGCCGACCCGCTGCTGCGCAGCCACGGTCCTTCAGCGATATTAACCACCTCCAGCTTGGTCGGATCGAAGCCGATGGTCATCGGCAGGCTGGTAATGGCCTGGGTCGATTGCATCACCAGGGCCAGGGTGAAAGGGGCGCCGACAGTGGCCACCGCGTTGCCCTGCCATTGCAGCTGAGCGATGCCGGCGGCCGGCACGCCGCCGGCGGCGACCTCGCCGGTGCCGGTCGAGGCGGCGTCGGTGCCGGTCAGCGCCGTCTGCTGGAGGCCGGTGTCGCCGCCGGTACTGGAGCTAAGACCGGTTCCGCCCGTGCCCGCGGTCCCGGCGCCGCTCGTCGTCTTGTCGGCCGATGCCGAGGTCGAGGATGAGGAGGAGCTGGATGGCGCGGAAACGACCGGCGTCGAACTGCCCCCGCCCGATCCGCCGCCGGCATGCAGGCTCGTTTCGGTCCCGGAATTGAACAGCGCATTGGCGGCGTCCGGGCGTTGCACGTTGCGCACCAGATGCGGGGTGATGGCCAGAACGATCTCGGTCTTCTCGTCATCGTCGGTGTTGGCGCCGAACAGGCTGCCCAGGATCGGCATGTCGCCGAGACCCGGCAGCTTGTTGCCGGAGGTGCGCTCGGTGGTGTCGATCAGCCCGGCCAGCACATCCGTCTCGCCATTCTTGAGGCGCAGCGAAGTCGAGGTGTTGCGGGTGCCGATCTCATAGGCGGTGGTGCCGGTCTGGGTGGTGATGGTGTTGATGATGGAAGACACTTCCAGCGACACCTTGATGCCAACATTATCGTCGAGATAGATGGTCGGCTCCACGCTCAGCGTCAGGCCGACATCGATATAGCTGATCGATTGCGACAGGAAGCCGGTCGATGTGGCGGTCGAGGTGATATTGGGCACCCGCTCGCCGATCAGGATCTTGGCCTTGTCGTGATTGCGCACGCGAATGCGGGGATTGGTCAGCAGCTTGGCGTTGGAATCCTGCAGATTGGCATTGGCGGTGGCGCCGCCCACACTGACCCCGATGCTGCGCGAGGTCTGCTGCGCCAGATCGTGCAGCGACAGGATCGAGGTGGAGCTGCCGGTGGTGCTGGTACTGGTCGTACCGGTGGTGCCGGTGCCGGACGAGCTGCTGACATTGCTGCCCACCGCCTGGCCGAGCGGCGTCGGGGTCAGAGAGGCCGAGGCCGGCCATTGGATGCCGAGATCCTGCAGCCAGGTGCGCTGCACCTCCAGCACCTCGACGTCGAGCATCACCTCGGGATCGGCGACATCCTCGACCGCCACGAGTTTCTCGGCCATGCGGATGGCGTCGGGCGTGTCGCGCAGGACGATCATGTTGAGCTTCTCGTCGATGGCGATGTCACGGATCTTCAGGATCGTCTTCAGCGTGTTGGCCACCACCTTGGCCTCGGCGTTGCCGAGATAGAAGGTGCGCACGTCGAGCTCCTGGTAATCCTTTTGCTTGGCGGCGTTGTTGGGATAGATCAGCACCGTGTTGCCGCCCATCACCTGCTGGTCGAGCTGGTTGGTCAGCAGCACGAAGCGCACCGCCTCCTCGATGGTGCTGTTCTTCAGGAAGATCGAGGTGTGCTGGTCGGTCTTCACATCCTTGTCGAACAGGAAATTGAGACCGGAGCTGTGCGCGATCACCTCGAACACCTGTTTGAGCGACACATCCTTGAATTCGATGGTAATCGGCTTCTTGTAGGTCTGGCCCAGCTTCTGGTCGGCCGGCGGGGGCTGGCGAGCGTCGATCTGTCTTTTCAGGCCCAGCGCGCGCGGATCGCCGGGCGATTCGGTCAGGACCCGCGTCACCTTCTGCGCCGCCTCGTCGGTCTGGCCCTTGCCGAGCAGGGCCTCGGCCTCGTCGAGCAGGCCGGCCTGCCGGACCCGGGCATCGACCATGGCCAGCCCGTCCAGCGCTCGCACATAAGCGGAATCGAGCGACAAGGCATGGCGGTAAAGCTTGCGCGATTCCTCGTAGGCGCCGCGGGCCGCCAGCTTGTCGGCCTGTTCGACCGACACGGTCAGGGCGCGCTCGCGGGCCGCCAGCCAGGCCGAGCGGTATTGCACATCGTGCGGTTCGTGGGCCAGGGCCTCCTCGAACTTGGTCATGCTCTCCTCGGGCTTGTCCTGGTCCATCAGGGTCACGCCGTCGCGATAGGCCTTGTCGCCGGAGCAGCCGGCCACCAGCAGGGCCAGAGAGAGAAACAAAGCCCGCTTCATTGTTCGGCGCCGATGGTCAAGGTCTGCATCTCTTTCTGGGGCAGGAAGGTCAGGATCATCGAGGGCGGCTTGATGGCATTGACGACATAGGTGCCGTCGATGACGCTGCCCTCGCGCACGAAATAGGTCCGCTCGCCGATGGCCAGGAAGATCTCCCACTTGCCGTTCTCGAATTTCTTGCCGAGATAGGTGAAGGGGAGCGGCGGCGTGGCGGGCGCTGCCGGGGCGGCGGCTTCGGCCGGCGCGGCCTGCTTCTCGAACAAGGCGCGGGTGCCGAACAAGGCCGGCGGCTCGCTGGGGGGCGCATGGTCGATCAGCTCCCGGCGCGGTACCAAGGCGAGGATGGGCACTGCCGCATGCTTGCGATCGGTAGGGCGGGCCGGCGCGGCGGAGGGAACGGCGCGCGGCGCCGCCTCGACAGTCGCGCCGCCATTGTTCGGGGTGCGGTCGCCGAAGATCGCGACGCCGGCCGACAGGACCACGCTACCGATCATCAGCAGGGTGCGGCGGTTCATCGCGCTCCCTCCCGCCCATTGGCGGCGATGCCGGCGGCATAATCGGGCGGTCCAGCCAGATAGAGGGTGAAATGCAGGCGGGCGTCGAGATCGGTTTCTCCCGCCGCCCGGCGCTTGAAACTGATTTCGTCGAGCGAGGCGTAAGGCAGCGCCAGCAGCACCTGCTCGCAGAAGATCCGCAAGGCGAGATAGCCGCCTTTGACCGGCAAGCGCACCGAATAGGCATAGAAGCCGCCGGCCTTGTCGTAGGCCAGGCGGTATTCGGCCTCGTCCAGAACGAGCAATTGGCGATCGGCCTCGGCGAAGATCGTCTTCAGCGCCTGATCGGCCTGATGGATGTCGCCCAATGCCGCCTGAAAGGCGCCGAGATTGGAGGGCGGGGCGGCTTGCGGAGCGGCGGAGGCCTGGCGGATCTCGTGCCTTAACCGTGACTGCAGATCGGCCAAAGTCTCGTGACGCGAGGTCAGTCGCTCCTGCAGCGTGGGCAGCAGGATCAGGCAGGCGCAGGCTCCCGCCAGCAGCAGCGCCAGGGCGGCCAGATTGGTCCAGCCGAAGCGGCCGAGGGCGAGGCGCCCCAACAGCAGACGCGCGCGCAGAGCCGCCGCGTTCATGGCGCTCCACCCCGCCACGCCGCTTCGATCTGAAGGCGCAGCGCATGATGCGGGTCCGTCTCCTCGACGGCATGGCGGGTCAGGAACACGCCGGCCAGGAAGGGCTGGGTCTTCAATTGTTCGACCGCTTCCAGCATATGGTCGCTGTCGGCGGCTTCGGCCTCGATGCGGATCACCGAGCGCTTGGCGTCGGGCTCGAGCGCCAGCAATTCGAGGCCGGGCGGAACGCCGCCTTCGACCGCATCGAGCACATCGCGCCAGGGCAGGTTCAGCTGGCGGATCGCCGCATTGATCGCGGCCGCCTGCTCCTCGCCGACCCCGCTCTCGACCGGGACGCGCCTTTGCCGGATATGCTGGTCGAGTTCGCCCTGCACACCGGCGATCTCCTCATCCGCCGAGTCCACCTGCGACAGGATGCGCTGGGCCTGCCAGCCGGCGACCAGGCACAATGCCAGTCCGGCCAGCGCGGCCAGCCGCGCCGCCGGCCCGGTCTGTTCGACCAACCGGCTCCACGACGCCGGTGCGAAATCGAGGGTCTGGCGCCTCATCCCGCCGACGGCCTTTCGCCGATCAGCGGCAGGAACAGATCTCCCCCGAAGCGCCGCCGCCGGGGCGGATCGATGCGGGTCATGGTCAGCCCGTCCTGGGTGGCGGGCAGAACCAGGCCGGGCACCGCGCCGCCGAACAGCTTCAGGTCGACCGGTTCGTCGAGGCCATAGCGCAGCGACGCGGTGCGCACCAGCTCACGCAGCCGGGCGCCCGCCAGCGGCACTCGGTGAACCGCGGCGAGGTCGGCGCCATCGGTGCAGCCCAGCGTGATCTGGCCGCCCTGCACCACCCCGAGCCAGGCGGAGCCCAGCCGGCGATGCAGCCGGTTCCAGGCCAGCACGAAGGTCGGCGCCAGCGAGACCAGCCGCAGGCCGTGGTCGCGCGCCGCCGCCTGCACCGAGGATGAAAGAACCGCCGGCAGCGCGCAGGCCAGGAAGGGCCGGTCGGAGGCGGCGGCGCATTCGATGCGCCAGGCGGAAGGATCGTCGCCATAAAGCGTGTGGAACCGCATCGCCGCCGCCGCCCGCACATCCTGCAGACTGACCGCGTTGCGCGGCGGGGGCACCATGAACAGACGCACGCACTCATCACCCAGCGTCACCGCCAGCGGCAGGCCGGCATAGCGCCCGCCGACCAGGGCCGGCGCCAGGCGGGCCGGGAGATCCGCGCCGGTGGCGTCGCCGGGCAGATCGAGCAGGGTCGACGCTTTGCGCTGCCAGCCATTGGGGCGATGGACCAGGGTCAGGCCAGCCCGCGACAGGCCGAGATGCAGGCGAGCGCCGGACAGGATGGGCAGCAGGTTACGCATGCTGGGTCACCCGCTTCACTTCGGCCAGCGTCGTCTCGCCATTCCTCGCGAGAACCAGCGCCGCTTCGCGCAGGGATCGCGTGCCGTTCCTGTGCGCCGCCTCCTTGATCTGACGGATCGGCCGCTTCTCCACCACCATTTCCCGGATTTCGTCGGACAGGGTCAGGATCTCGGCGATGGCGCGGCGGCCCTTATAGCCGGTGCCGCGACAGTCCCCACACCCCTCGCCGCGGCGGAAATCGAATCCGTCCGCCGCCGCTATGTCCAGCCGGGCCAGCTCGGACTCGTCGGGCGTGTGGGAGGTGGCGCAATGCGGGCAGACGACGCGGATCAGGCGCTGCGCCCAGATGCCGTTCAGCGCCGAGACGAAGGCGTAGGGATCGATGCCCATATGGGTGAAGCGGCCAAACACGTCGAACACATTGTTGGCATGCACGGTGGTCAGCACGAGATGACCGGTCAGGGCCGATTGCACGGCGATCTCGGCGGTCTCGCGGTCGCGGATCTCGCCGACCATGATCTTGTCGGGGTCGTGGCGCAGGATCGAGCGCAGCCCCTTGGCGAAGGTCAGACCCTTCCGCTCATTGACCGGGATCTGCAGGATGCCCGCCAGCTGGTATTCGACCGGATCCTCGATGGTGATGATCTTGTCGCGGCCGTTATGGATCTCGGTCAGCGCCGCATAGAGGGTGGTGGTCTTGCCCGAGCCGGTCGGCCCGGTGACCAGCAGCATGCCGTGCGGCTCCTCGGCCAGCGCCCGCAAAGTGACCAGCGAGGTGGCGTCGAAGCCCAACGTCTCCAGTCGCAGGGCGCCGTAAGCCGCCATCATCGCCCGCTTGTCCAAGATTCGGATCACCGCGTCCTCGCCATGGATCGAGGGCATGATCGAGACGCGCAGATCTATTTCACGTCCGGCCGCCTCGACACGGAAACTGCCATCCTGCGGCACCCGGCGTTCGGCGATGTCGAGTTCGGCCAGGACTTTCAGACGAGAGATCACCTGTTCGGCGGTCTCGGTGCCATTGACCGAGGTGCCGCGGTCGAGCACCCCGTCGATGCGGTATTTGACGGCCAATCCCCCCGCCGTGCTTTCCAGATGGATGTCCGAGGCGCCGGCCTTCAGCGCGTCGTAAAGGGTGGAATTGACCAGCTTCACCGCCGGGCTGGCCGCTTCCGACACCGAGGCGAAAGACAGGATCGCCGCCGTGCGTCCGTCGCGCTGGGTGAGGCCGTTATCCTGCACCACGCTGTCCATGGCGCGCACGGTCTCTTCGATCTTAGACAGATAGGCCTGCACATCGGCGGGCAGCGCCAGGGCGATCTCGACGCTTTCGCCGGCCTGGGTCTCGACCCAGGTCAGCAGATCGGCGTCGAAGGGATCGGCCACCGCCGCCACCAACCGCGTTCCGTCCCGCAGCAGCACGCAATGGCGCTGCATCGCCCGGGACAGAGGCAGGCGGTCGAACACACCCTCCATCGCCAGCATGTCGGCGGTCTCGAGCACTGGCAGGGCCAGCAGCCGCGAGATCCTCCCTAACAATTGGCGTGGCTCGGTCCCGGCAAGTGCGTCGAATTCGGCCAGCACGCCGCGCCGGGATTTGAGGGCGGCGGCGCGTGCCTGGCGCAGAAGGGCGGCGTCTTCGGCGCTCATGACAGTGAATCCGCCAGGTCGAAGATCGGCATGTAGAGCAGCACGACGATGGCGCCGACGACGATGCCGATGGCGGCCATCAGCATGGGCTCGAACAGCTTGGTGAAGCGGTCGATCCAGCGGCCGATCTCGCCATCATAAAATTCCGCCGAACGGGTCAGCATCGTGCCTAATTCACCCGAACGTTCACCAACCCGCAGCATGCGCAGCGAGATCGGCGTGGTCAGGCCCTCGGCCTCGAAAGCCTCGGACAGAGGCGTGCCGCCTTGAATGACGGCCGAGGCGCGCCCCAGCGAGGCGGCCATCGCCGGCGACATCATGGTCAGCACGCCGTCGAGGGCGCCGATCACGGTGATGCCGCCCTCCAGCAACATGCCCAGCGTCAGATAGAGCCGCGACAGCTCATAGATCCGCACCCGTTCGCCGAGGCCCGGCACCATCGTCAGCAGCCGGGTCACGCCACCGCGCGCCAGGATGGCGCGCGTGCCCAGGACCATCAGAGCGATGAAGGCGGCGACACCGCACAGCAGCGCCAGCGAATTGGCGCCGGCGAAACGGCCCCATTGCATCAGAAGGCGGGACGCCAGCGGCAAGGATCGGCCGGTCTCCTGATAGACCTGGGCGAATTTCGGCACCACATAGCCGATCAGGAAGAAGGAGACACCCCCACCAACCACCGCCAGGAAAGCCGGATAGATGGTGGCGCTGATGATCTTGTTACGCACGCCGTCGACGCGCTTGCGGTAGTCGAGATAGCGCGACAACGAGCGCGGCAGGTCGCTGGTGCCCTCGGCGGCGCGCACGATGCCGACATAAAGCGTCGGGAAATGATAAGGCTGCTCGGCCAGCACCGCCGAGAAGCGCTTGCCGTCGCGCAGGCCGGCCAGCAGACGTTCGAGGATACCGCGCACCCCGTCGTTCGCTTCTTTCTCGGCCAGCGCCTCCAGCCCTTCGACAATCGATAAGCCGGCGGTCAGCAAGGCGAGCAATTCCTGGCTGAACAGGATCAGCGACCAATGCCGGCCCAAGCGTCCGCGCGACAGGCGCCGCGCAGACAGACCCGCCGCCGGACGAATCTCGGCGGCGAACAGGCCTTTCAGTTCCACCTGGCGCCTTGCGTCCTGCTCGTCGCGGGCTTCCAGCGTCAGGTGGGATATCAGATGGTCGGGCGACAGGGCCCGCACGTCATAGTGCACAGGATGATCTCACTCGCTGCTGATGTCGGCGTCGAGACCCGCTCCGCCCGGCTGGCCGTCGCGCCCCAATGACAGGACCTCGAATTCGCTCTTGGTGCCGGGAGCGTGGTAGAGGTAGGGGTGCCCCCAGGGATCGGGCACCACGTCCTTGCGCAAATAGGGTCCGTTCCATTTGTCGCCGTCGGCGGGGCGGGCGGTCAGCGCCGCCAGCCCCTCCTCGGTGGTCGGGAACCGCCCCATATCGAGCCGGAAATTGTCGACGGCTTTCGCGTAGGCCTCCACCTGGGCCTTGGCCGCCGTCGCCTCCGACTTGCCGATCTGCGAGAAATATTTCGGCCCGACGTAAGAAGCCAAAAGCCCGATGATCAGCACCACGACAAGCAGTTCGAGAAGGGTAAAGCCGGCTTCGTTCCTGCGGTTCTTCATCATTAATGTCCGATGGTCATGATCATGTATTCCGAGCCGGGCATGTCGATCAGGGTGCTCTGGTTCTCGGTGTCGTCGAAGGGCATGCCATAGGCCTTCCCGCCGATATTGTGGGTGTGCCAGAAGGCGGCATAGAAGTCGGCGGGCCCGCTTTGGTAATAAGCCGCCGGATTGCCCCAATTGGCAGTGTCGGTCATCACGTGACGATTGATCTGGGCGCCGACCAGATCCTGGATATGGGCGCCGACCAGCATGTCGGTGGCGAGCAGGATTTCTTGCGTGTTCGGCTTGGCGATCGACGCCACGGCCGGGGTAATGACGGCGTCGGTGGTGGCGTCGACGATGTCGAAGGTCAGATTGCCGTTCACCATGTAGCCGTCATAGGCGGTGTTGTTCTCATCCATCACCCGCACCCGGCCGTTCGAGTAATAGGTCCAGATCTGGTCGACATAGGCGTCGTAATAGGTCTGGTTGGGATTGGTGGCCGACGCGTACCAGGCATGGCCCGGCGACTGGATGCGCTGCGCCGACATGGCGGGCTGCTGGAAGGCCACCGGCGTCTCCTGGACATAGGCGGAGTAGAGCGCGGCTCGGCTCTGATTAATGCCGATCTGCTGATGGACGGTGGCGCCCTTGCCATAGACGTCGAGGGTAATCGGCCAGCCGAACGCGTCGACCTGGGTGGTGTTGATGTTGATCTCGCGGCCGGTGGCGTTGCCGTAGGTGAACTCGGTCCAGTCGTAATAGATGTTCAGGTTGGGGTCGGTGCCGTTGTCCGGATTGGGGGCGGCGAAGCCGTTGCTGCCAGTGTTGGGGTCCTGATTGACGGCGATATAGAGCGGGCTGCCGAACGAGACGAACATGCGGCCCGAGCCGAGCAGCGGAGTCAGCTTCCAGGTCTTGGCCTGGGCCAGGGTGAAGTAATAGTTGGGATAGGTGCTGCCGTTCGGCGCGGTGTTGGCGTTGGCCGCGGTGTTGTCGGCGATCGACATCGTCTGGTAGGTGCCGTCGGGGGCGGTCCAGACCCACTGAGTGCCGGTCCCGATCTTGCCAAAGACCGCGATATAGATCTGGTCGTCGCTGTACTCGCCCTGGGTGTTGTTGACCAGCTGCGTCAGCAGATAGCCGTTGGGGTCGGGAGTGTAGGCCGGCACCGTATTGCTGACCGACAGCGTCCCCGCGGTCGAGGGAGTGCTGAGACCGTTGGCGTCGGTCACCACCACCGAATATTGATCGCCATTGTTGGTGGTGGCGGCGAAGGGGGTGCTGTAGGCCAGGCTGGTGGCGCCCGGAATGGCGATGCCGTTCTTCTGCCATTGATAGGTCAAGGGTGCCGTGCCCGAGGCGGTCACCTCGAAGGGCGCGCTCTGCCCGACGAGGATCGACTGGTTGGCCGGCTGGGCCGTGATGGACGGGCCCTGGCCGGCGCCCGAACCCGTGCCGCCCGACGACGTACCGGTGTTGAAGATCTGCACGTCGAACAGCGAGTAGCCATATTGGGTGGCGCGCTGCACGCCCTGCATCCGCACATAGCGGGCGGTGGCCGGGGTGGTCAGGGTGTCGGTCTCCATACCGCCCTGGCTGGCGGCCTGGGTATAAACCGTCTGCCAGTCAGTCCCGTTATTGGTGTTGGAAGTCTGGATCAGATAGGACTTACCGTAGGCGTTCTGCCAGTAGAGGACCAGTTGGTTGAAGGTCTTGGGCGTGCCCAGATCGATGGTCATCCAGGCATTGTCGTCCCAGTCGGACGACCAGCGGGTGTTGAGATTGCCGTCCACCGCAAGGTTCGAGGACAGGCCGTCGGTGGCGTCGCCGGTCGCGCCGACGGTTTCGTCGCCGCTCTGATGGGTGGCCATGTTGAGGGCCATGTTCACCGCCGCCGCGGCCGGCACGAAATTGACCGCGACGGTGTGATTGGCCAGCACGTCGGTGAAGGTGTAGCTGGTCAGTTGGCCGACATTCTGGCCGTCGATGAGCACAGTGCCAACGCCATATCCGCTGGCGGGGGTGAAGGTGAAGGTCTGCGAAGCACCCTGCAGCACCTGGGTAGCGCCGGCCGGCGCGATAGCCCCGTTGGTCGGCACCGTGGCGGTCAGGGCGAATTGCGGCGTGGTCGCTGTGTTGTACACCTCGAACTCATAGAGCGAGTAGCCGTACTGGGTGGCGCGCTTGACACCCTGCATACGGACATAGCGCGCGCTCTGGGCGGGAAAGATCAGATCCTCGACGCCGCCCTGGCCGTTCGGCTGGATATAGGCGTCCTGGAAGGTCTTGTTATCGGTGGAATATTGGATGTGATACTGGGCGCCATAGGCGTTCTCCCAGCGCAGAACCGTCCGATTGACGGTCTGGACCGACCCGAGATCGACGGTCATCCAGGCAGTGTCGTCGAAATCGGACGACCAGCGGGTGCCAAGATTGCCATCGACCGCATTGGCCGCCGACAGGCCGTCGGTGGCATCGCCGACCTGGCCGATAGTCTGGTCGCCGCTCTGATGGGTGACCATGGCCAGCGCCAGGTTCGGGCTGCCCGACGAGGAGGAACCCGTACCGGTGCCCCCCCCGGTGCCGCCGGTGGAACCGCCCTGGACGGTGAGGGTGGCACTGTTGGACTGGGCCGTCTGGGCGGAGCCGTTCGACACCACCACCCAGATTTGGGCGTTGTTGTCATTGGCGGTCAGCGGCTGGGTGGTGAAGGTCGGCTGAGTGGTCGAGCCGATCTGCGCGCCATTTTCGAACCAGGCATAGGTCAGCGGGTTCGAACCGGTGGCGGCGATGGTGAAGGTCGCCGTTCCGCCCGCCGTCACGGTCTGGTTGGCCAGCGTGCCGGTCACCTTCGGCGCGATCGACTGAACGGTGACGGTCGCCTTGTTGGACTGGGCCGTGCCGGCGGAATTGGCCGCCACCACCCAGAACTGGGCGTTGTTGTCATTGGCCGCCGACAGGGGCGCGGTGATGAAGCTGGCCGAGGAGGTGGCACCCAGCAGGGTGCCGTTCTCGTACCAATTATAGGTCAGGGGCGCGGTGCCGGTGGCGGTGACCGTGAAACTGGCGCTCTGCCCGTCGGTCACCGTCTGGTTGGCCAGGGTGCTGGTCACCGTGGGCGGGGTCGGCATGTCGTAGATCTGGAATTCGTAGAACGAGTAGCCGTAGACGGTCGAGCGCGTGCCGCCATTGAAGCGGACATAGCGCGCGGTCACTTCCCCGAAGGTGAGATCGTCGATCCCGCCCTTGCCGTTGGCCTGCGGATAGACGGTCACCCAATCGGTGCCGTTATTGGTGTTGGAGGTCTGGATGTCATAGGCCACGCCATAGGCGTTCTGCCAATTGATCACCACGCGGTCGAACGGCATCGGCGTGCCGAGATCGACCACCATCCAGGCATTGTTGTTGAAGTCCGACGACCAGCGTGTGGTCTGGTTGCCGTCGACGGCGTTGCCCGAGGACAGCCCGTCGGTGGTGTCGCCGACCCGGCCGGCGGTTTCGTCGCCGCTCTGGTGGGTCTGCTTGTTCAGCGCCAGGTTCACCGCCGACTGGACCGGAGTGAAGGTCACCGCAAGGGTGTGCGGCACCTGGACGTTGGTGAAGGCGTAGGATGTGATCACGCCTTGGCTCAGGCCATCCACCAGCACCCCGGTCGCGGCATAGCCGCCGGCCGGCTGGAAGGTGAAGGCCTGCTGGCCGCCCTGATAGAGCTGCACCGCGCCGGACGGAGTGATCGCGCCGTTGGTCCCGGCCGTCGCCGTCACCGCGAATTGCGGGGTGGCGGCAGTGTTGTAGATCTCGAATTCATAGAGCGAGAAGCCGTATTGGGTGGCCGGCTGGGTGCCGTTCATGCGGACATAGCGGGCCTGCACCGCGGCGGTGAAGCGCAGATCTTCCGAACCGCCCTGACCTTGGGTCTGAGTGACCTGGCTGGTCCAGGCCTGGCCGTCGGGCGAGGTGTCGATGGTGTACCCCACGCCATAGGCGTTCTCCCAGCGCAGCACCACGCGGTCGACGGTCTGAACCGAGCCGAGATCGACGGTGAGAATGGCCTGGGTGCCGCTATCCGACGACCAGCGCGACCCGAGATTGCCGTCCACCGCGTTGGAGGCCGGATTGCCCGGATCCTGGATGCCGGTGGCGGTGGCGGTCTTGCCGAGGGCAAGGTTGGTGCTGGCCTGCGGCTGGGTTCCGGTACCAGTTCCGGTACCAGTCCCTGTGCCCGTTCCAGTACCGGTGCCCGTACCAGTCCCCGTTCCGGTGCCTGTACCCGTTCCGGTGCCGCCCGTGCCGGCATTGTCGTTGACGGTCAGGATGGCGGGCTGGCTGATGGCGGTACCGCCGGCGCTGTGCACGATCACCATGAAGGAGGACTGGTTGTCGCTGTCCTGCACCGGCGGGGTGTTGTAGACCGGCAGGGTGGTGCTGGCGACCTGGGTGGCTCCGTCCATCCACACATACCAGAGCGGGGCCGGGCCGGTGGCGGTGACGGTGAATTGGGCCGAGCTGCCGGCGGCCGCGGTGACATTGGCCGGCTCGACGGTGATGTTGGGCACCGCCACGGTCTGGCCCGAGGTGCAGACCACCGCGCCCGGGCTGTTGTCGATGATCGCCGTGCCGTCCGAGGTGCCGTTCGAGCTGACCTGATAGGCATGGTCGGCGACATTGGGCACCGCGGTGGTGGTCCAGGTGGTCCAGGGCTGCGGGAAGGCGCAGGCGGCGAAATTGGTGCCGGCCACCGACAGCGCCTCGTCCTGCGAGGGGACGCGCATTTTGACGCTCGTGCAGTAACTGGTCGCCGAGATCTGGGTGAACTGAGCCCCATCGGTGCTGTTGCTGGTGGGGAATTGCTGCCAGGTCAGGCCGGTCTGGTTGTCGGTTACCGTCTGGGCGGAGTTGTTGACGCTATAGCGCTCGGTGGCCGCGCCGCATTGCGGCACGTCATAGACCTGGAACTCGAACAGCGAGTAGCCGTATTGGGTGGCGCGGGCCTGCCCCCTCATGCGGACATAGCGCGACGTGGTGCTGGGGAAGGTGAAGTTCTGGTTGCCGACGACGCCGTCGAGATAGCCGGTCGCGTCGGGAGCCGGGGTGGTATTGGCGATCGGCTGCCATTCCGTGTCGCTGGTGCCGCCGGTGCTCGAGGTTTCCAGCAGGAACTGCTTGCCATAGGCGTTCTGCCAGTTCAGCGAGATCTGGTCGAAGGTCATCAGGTTGCCCAGATCGATGCTCATCCAGGCATTGTCGGCGAAATTGGACGACCAGCGGGTGGTGGTGTTGCCGTCCACCGCATTGTTCGAGGACAGAGTGTCGCTGGCGTCGCCGAGCGGGCCGGCGCCTTGGGTTTCGTCGCCGCTCTGATGGGTATTCCTGTTGAGGGCGAAATTGCTGCCATAAGAACCGCTCACCGTCAGGGTCGCGCTGCTTTGGACCGAGCCCGAGGCGTTGCTGACGGTGACCTGATAGGCGCCCTGATCGGAATCCTGGGCGCTGGGCACCACATAGCTCGATTGGTTCGAACCGACCGTCGCGCCATTGAGAGTCCAGGCGTAATTAAGCGGCGCGGTTCCATTGGCGGTCACCGAGAACACCGCCGACTGGCCGATCGAGACCTGCTGGCTGACCAGCCCTTCGACGATGGTCGGCGCGGCGCCGGCCACGATCGTGATGGTGGCCGGATTGGAGGGTATCGAGCCGGCGCTATTGGAGACCAGCACCTTATAGACGTCGCCATTGTTGGCGGTCGTCTGGACAGGCGTGTCGTAGGTCGCTGAATTGGCGCCGGAGATGGTGGTGCCGTTGACGCTCCACTGATAGCCCAGCACCGGCGAGCCCGAAGCAGCCACGGTGAGCTGGGCGTTCTGGCCGGCGACCACGGTTTGCGACAGCGGCTGGGTGACGATCTGCGGCGCTTGCGGCGCCACCACGGTCAACAGGGCCGGGTTCGAGGGAACCATGACGGTGCTCGCCCCGGTCACCTGCACGGTGAATTGGGCGCCGCTGTCGCTCAGCGGCTCGGCCGGGGTGGTGTAGCTGACGCCGATGGCGCCGGCGATCAACGTGCCGTTCTTGTACCATTGGAAGGTGGGTGAGGACGCCCCGGCCACCAGCACCGAGAAGGTGGCGCTCTGCCCCTGGGTCACGGTCTGGTCGGCCGGCTGCTGCACGATGGTCAGCGCGCTGGCCGGCGCGCCCTGCACCGGCAGGGAGGCCGAACCGCTGCCGAGGGTCGGCTCGCCGCTCGGCACGGTGGTGAAGGTGACGGACTGGCCCTTTAGGCCGGGCGAGCTGGCCGTGACGGTCACCGAGCCCGGGGTGAAGGTCGATCGCACCGAGACACGGGTGATGCCGGCGTCGGCCGACAGGTTGGTGTCGGTCGGCGAATGATAGGTCAGGGGCTGGCCGGAGGTGATGTAATGGTCGGCCGAGCCGCGGTAATTGCCGGGACCGCTGACACTGAAGGTAACCACCGGATAGGGGTTGCCCACCACGCTGCCGGTCGAATCGAGAGTGATCGCCGAGGTCGGGCTCTGCACCAGATTGTTGTTGGCGTCGACGATGCGGGCGGTGATCAGCGCGGCGTCGGTGCCGTTGGCGCGAACCGCGAAGGCCGCATGGTTGGGCGAGGCCAGCTCGGGCTCGACGGTCAGCAGGATATGGTCGGGCGCGCCGGCGCTGGAGACCTGGTCCTGGATCACCGCTCCGGTGGCGTCCAGCACTGGATCATGGTTGGGGTCGAGGCATTGCGCCGTGATCGTGCCGGGCGTGAAAGTGACATTGTCCCAATGCGCCTGGCTGGGCAGAAGGACGGTGTTTTCCGACAGGTCGCTGCTCGGATCCGAGGTGGTCGGATTGGGCACCTGGTCGGCGCCGAAGCGCGTGCCATTGATCAGCAGGCGCACCGCCGGGCAGTTGGAGAAGGCGTTGACGCGCAAGCTGCTGCCGGCCGGGGTCTGCGCCCATTGATTGGCCAGCTTGACCACCTTGCGGAATTCGTAGGACTGCCAATTGGCGGCGTAGATGTAATAGAGCAGGCGCGGGATGCGGTTATGGTCGACCATCGAATCGACGATGCCGCGCGTGGTGTTGGAATTCTCGCCCGGGGTCGGGTTGGTCGCGGCGGTGCCGTTGGGATTGATGGCCAGGGTCGCCGGCTCGCCGGGCGTGTCGGCGAAATACCATTGGGCGATGCCGAAATCCTTGACTTGAACCGTCTGGACCCAGTCATTGACGTAGGGTGCGGCGAACAGCAGTTCCTGGTTGAACTGGTCACGGTCGGAGCCCAGGCCCCAATATTCGGCGCCCCAATGCGGGATGTTGGGCAGAGCCTCCTTCTGAGCGACCTCGCAGCCGGCGCCCGAGCAGGACAGGATGTCGCCCGAGCCCGGATTGTTGCCGCGTGCCGACTGGACGCGCGGATTGACCGGTTCCCAGGCGGTGGAGATCTGCTTGAGCACCGACATGTAGGTCGGGTCGCCGGTGCCGTTGTTGGATTCCCAGGACAGCACGGACGGATGGTTGCGGTCATGCACCACCATGTCGCGGTGCATTTCCATCTTCATTTCCCAATCGTCGCCATTCTCGCCGCAGCCATTGGGATGCGGCCAACCGGCGGGATAGGGCGGCGGGTCGTTGTAGTGGATGCTGGTGCACAGAGTGTCGAAACCGTTCTCGCCGTCGCCCGACGGCTGCACGGTCATCACGCCATAGGCATCGCCCGCCGCCAGCAGTTCCGGCCCTTCCATCGAATGGCCGGGTCGGTAGAGCGCGCCGCCGGCCTGGGCGATCATCTGGATGTCGCGCCATTTCAGTTCTTCCGGCACGGCGGTGCCGAGCGCCGGCCAATCCTCGCGGGCGCCGACGCCCCACAAGGGCAACGGCGTGCCGGTGAAGGCGGGAAAGTTCTGGTCCCAGGTGATGGTGCGGATTCCGAGCGGCGTGGTGGTGGAATCGACCACGACCCCGCCGATGCTGACGGTCTGCACCACGCTGTACATGTAGGGCGACCCGACGATGGTGTTGTTCGGGTACCACAGATGCGGGCTGTTGACGGTCAGCGTCTGATCGAAGGTCGGCGCCTGCGGCCCGGCGTTCGGATCGGTGCGCACCGGAATCACCGGCTGCGGATTGGCGGCGATGGTCTGCTCGGACTGCCCCTGGGCGACGACATTTCCGGTCGCATCGACGATCTCGGTGTTCAAAACGACATCGCGCGCGACGCCGTCGGAATATTCGTTGAGCACATTCGTCTGAATACGAATGTCCGCCGACACGCTCGAGGCGTCGACGGTCGAGACATAGGTGCCCCAGGTGTTAATGACGGAGAAGGTGTTGCGCGGAATATGAACCTTATCGGTGACATACATGTAGACGGGCCGGAACAGGCCGGCGTCCGACTGGCCGAAACGATAGGCGCCCGAGAAATTCGGCGCCTGGAAGAACGTGTCGCCGCGCGCCACATGGACCGCCAGCACATTGTCCGTGCCGTCGAAGCGAACATAGTTGGTAACGTCGACGATGAACGGGACGAACCCGTTCACATGAGTCGCGTTGAAATTGACCGCCGTCAGCGTATTGCCCGGCAGGAAGGTGCCGTTGACATAGACGGCGGCGCCCATATGGGCGCCCTCGAACTCGACATAGATCTTGCGATTAGCCAGGGACGAATCGAGGGAGAAATGCTTGCGGTACCAGTTGGTGGAGCCGCCCAGGAAGCCGTCGCCGCCGCCGGAAATACCGTTCAGGAAACTGTCCACGTCATTGGGTGTGTGCGGCACGCCGACATCGACCCAGGCGTCGACGCCGCTGCTGACGGTATCGTTGTAGGAGGGCTGGGACGGGTCCTGCGCCGGATCGTGACTGATGAACCGCCAGGGCGTCGCGCCCAGATTGATGGTGATGCGGTTCGAGGGGGGCGCTGCGATCACGCCCTCGGCCCTTGCCGCGCGAACGCCCGAAAGGCCGGTAACGGCCGTTCCAATAGCCAACACGACGACAATGGCTTTCCCCAGGCGCGACAACGCGCCGTGCAGGCCTGCAATCATTTGGTGCCCCCATCTCGGCTGTCCCACCGGTGTCCACGGCGGTGCAGTCAGGTGTGATACATACCCCCCTATTACACGGAGACTCGGCTATACCCGAAGAAACTTATTCTCAACTCCCAGTGACGATTGTCACTGTAACCGTTCTCATCAAATGATATGAATTTTTAACGATATTTCATTTTCATTAAGATTGGTTCTTTTTAGAACTATCTTAATGAAGAGGGCGCCATTTCCACATGAGCGTCATGAATAACTTCACAAAAATTGGTTAGTACTGACTTACGGCTGGGCATGACTGACAGTAATTTGGAAATTCATGGGCTCGCCGCCTTGGGCGACGCCACCCGCCGGCTGATCTTCGAAAAGATCGCCGCCAACCCCGCCACGGTGGGCGAACTGGCGCGCGGCATGCCGGTCAGCCGGTCGGCGGTGTCGCAGCATTTGCGCGTCCTGAAGCTGGCCCGCCTGGTGATCGACCACGCCGACGGATCGCGGCGGGTCTACCGCCTCGATCCGCGCGGCATCTCCGCCCTGCGCGCCTGGCTCGAGGCCACCGCGATACGCGCCGCCTTGCCGTGAGCCCCCGCCCCGCATAACAATGGGGAAAATGAGAGCTTGGGGGAGAGATACGGTGCCGAAGGACAAGAACAAGATGCCGCGCGGCGCGGGCGTGGCGCGCATCCTGGCTGCCAGCATGGTCGGCACCGCCGTCGAGTTCTACGATTTCTATATCTACGGCACCGCCGCCTCGCTGGTGTTCGGCGCCTTGTTTTTCCCCAAGGCCAGCGGCCCAAGTCAGTTGTTGGCCGCCTACGCCACCTTCGCCGTCGCCTTCATCGCCCGCCCGATCGGAGCACTCCTGTTCGGCCATTTCGGCGACCGTATCGGGCGCAAATCGACCCTGGTCGCCTCGCTGCTGCTGATGGGCGGCTCGACGGTGGCGGTCGGGGCGCTTCCGACCTACGAAGCCTGGAACCTGTGGGCCCCGGCCTTGCTCTGCGTGCTGCGCTTCTGCCAGGGCCTCGGCCTGGGCGGCGAATGGGGCGGAGCCGCCCTGCTGGCGGTGGAGAACGCCCCGCCCGGTTACACCGCGCGCTTCGGCATGATGCCGCAGCTCGGCGCCCCGATCGGCTTCATCGGCTCGAACGGCCTGTTCCTGATCCTCGGCTTGATCCTCACCCCACAGCAATTCGCCGAGTGGGGCTGGCGCCTGCCGTTCCTAGGGAGTTTGCCTCTGATCGCGCTGGGGCTCTGGATACGGCTTAAGATCGTCGAAACACCTGCCTTCGCCAAAGCCTTGGCGGAGGCACCACCGTCCCGGGTACCGTTGGCGGATCTGTTGCGCGACTATCCTCGCGAGGTCGTGGCCGGAACCTTCGCGGTAATCGCCTGCTTCGCCGTCTTCTATCTATCGACGACCTTCGCTCTTGGATACGGCACCTCGGCCCTCGGCTTCGACCGCCGCACCTTCCTCGAGCTGCAACTGCTCGCCATCCCCTTCATGGCGATTGGCATCGTCGTAGCTGGTGTCTGGTCGGATAAAGCCAGCCCGCGCAAGGTGCTGGCGATCGGCTGCGTCGGCACGGTGATAGTGGGCGGCCTGCTCGCACCGATGCTGAGCGCCGGTTCCAACCTCCTGGTGTGGGGCTTCCTGTCGCTGGCCCTGTTGGCGATGGGCTTCGTCTATGGCCCGCTCGGCGCCTTCCTGCCGGGCCTGTTTCCACCGCGCGTGCGCTATACCGGCATCTCGCTGGCCTTCAGCGTCGGCGGCATCCTCGGCGGCGGGCTGGTTCCCGCGTTGGCCCAGAGCTTGGCCGCCAGCGGCAATCTCGCTTATGTCGGCGTCTATCTGTCGGGTGCCGCGGCGATCAGCCTCGGCGCGCTGGCGATGGTCGGCAGGAAGGCCTGATCACTTCCGCGCCGCCTGCAGCGCTTTCACCCCGGCGCCCAGCGCATTGGCCAGATCCTTGCTGACGGGCGCCAATGGGGTGGCCAGCAAGCCGACGATCACCGCCTGCCAGAATTCCGGCGTAAACCAATAGGGATCAGAATGGGGCAGCAGCCAGCCGCCGAACAGAGCGAGGCCGAGCGACACCGCCACCGCCCAGGCCTTGGCGGCGTTGCGGTAGGCCTGGTCGGCATGCTGATAGGCGCCGTCCAGCAAGGCCGTGACGATCTGGTCGAAGCGGTCGAGCAGCGCCTTGCCGCCATCATCGAGCGGCGTTCCCGCCTCGATCTTGCCGGCCACCGCCGTCAACCGCGCCGCGTCGAGCCCGGTGGCGGCGGCCAGGGCCGGCGCGGAGGCCTCATCGAAGCGCAATTTGATCAGGCCGCGCGCCTGGACGATCTGATCGGCCATCGGCTTGCCGTTGAGCCAGCTCGCCCGCAATTCGTCCAACGCCTCGGTCAGGTCGAGCGGGCCGGACTCCACCGGATAGAGCTTCCTCATCGTCGCGGCGATGCGGGCGAAACCGTAGTTGGAGACGCCGCCGCCGAAGGCTTTGCTGACATCGACCAGGCCGTAGGATGCGGTGCCCAACGCGCCCACCGCGATGATCAGGTCGGAAAGAGACTCCAGCATCGGCACTAACCCCGCTCTTCGGCCTTATTTTCGTCATAGGCCCGCTATAAACCCTGACGAAGCATCATCGACGAGGCCCTTCAGATGAACAAGCGTCCCTTTCTGCTGATCGCCGTGCTCGCATCGCTGAGCGCGGCACGGCCCGCCGGCGCCTGGGGCGTCGAGGGACATGAAGTGGTGGCCACCATCGCTTACACCTTGCTGTCGGAGCAGGCCCGCGCCAATGCGGACGCGCTGCTGGCCGGCGATCCGGTCCCGTCCCACTGCGGCGCCGGCTCCTTCGCCTTCGCTTCGATCTGGCCGGACCGCCTGCGCGAGGACCCCAAGCAATGCGCCAGCGCCAATAAATGGGGCGACACCGAGGCCTGGCATTCCGTCGCTATCCCGCTCTCATCCAACTCCTATGAGCCGGCGCGGGACTGCCCCAACGACGCTTGCGTCACCGCCAAGCTGACCTATTTCGCCAAGCTGTTGGGCGACAGGAAGGCCGATATCTCGAAGCGACGCGATGCGCTGAAATTCGTCATCCATTTCGCCGGCGACCTGCATGAGCCGATGCACGCAATCGCGGGTCCGCTCGACGCCCAGCGCGCCGCCAAGGCCCGCGCGGCCGGCGGCAAGCAAGAGAGCGATTGCCTGAAAAAGAAAGCCGCCAACGATCGCGGCGGCGCTTGCCTCGATGTCCGGGTCGATGGCAGTCCCGGCACTCTGCACACCTTCTGGGACGAGGATATCGTCGCCACCCTGTCGCCCGACGCCGACACCGCCGCCGAGATGCTGATCAAGAACACGCCCTCGACCGCGACCATCGCCGCCGGCACGCCGATCGACTGGACCAACCAGTCTCACCGCCTCGCCGTCAAAGTCGCCTATGGCATGCTGCCGCCAGGGCCGATGCCGGAACTCACCGGCGGCGACGGCTCCTACGAGGCGAAGATCGAACCGACCGCCGCGGGGCAGTTGCAGGCGGCGGGGATCAGGTTGGCCGCGATCTTGGAGCCGCTGCTGAGGTAGGGCCGACTAGTCTTCAGACCCTCCAGAAAAAGCCCCGACCGGCGGCGGGATCGCCGGTCGGGCAGGAGGACTCAGCTAAGAACCGATCTCGACACCCAGATCCGCCGAACGGGACGAGCCACCCACATTCAGGGCCCGTTTCCCGGCCACCGGTTGCCAGCTGGCCTTGGCTTCCGACCAGTATTGGAAGCGTTTCGCCGGAATGCGGATCTCAACCTGCTTCGTCTCCCCGGCGCCGAGATGCACGCGGGAGAAACCGACCAACGCCTCGGGCGCGACCTGCCCGTCCGCGGGAAGCGTCGGCGGGGCGGCGAGATAAAGCTGCGGCACGTCGTCCCCCTCTCTCCTACCGATATTGGTCACCGAGAAGGACACATCGTAGGAGCCATCGGCCGCCCGGACCGCTTTCAGGTCGCGATAGCCGAACCGGGTGTAGGAGAGGCCGAAGCCGAAGGGATAACGCGGGGCGATATGCTGGCTGTCGAACCAGCGATAGCCGACCATGATCCCCTCGGAATAGGTGGTCTTGCCATCGATTCCGGCCAGCGATCGTTCAGGATGGTCGGGAGTGTTGGCGACGCTGTCCTCCAGGCGCAGAGGCCAGGTGAAGGGCAGACGGCCGGCGGGGTTCACCTTGCCGGTCAGCACATCGGCGGTGGCCCAGCCGCCTTCGTCGCCGGGATACCACATCTGGACGATCGCCTTGACCTTGTCGGCCCACGGCATCGCGACCGGTTCGGAGGTATTGAGCACCACCACGATATTGGGGTTGGCGGCGGCGACATCCTCGATCAGGCGGTCCTGGTCGCCCGGCAGGCCGAAGACCGGCCTGTTGCGTCCCCACACGAAGACGACCGCCGTCTTGGCGTGGCGCGCGGCGTCCACGGCACGCTGATAGTTTTGGTGCTGGTCCTCCGGAGTGACCCAGGCCAGACGAACCTGCACAGGCGCGCCGGAAGTATCGGCGTCGGCGGTGATCTGGATCGGGTGACGGCCCGGCGTCAGATCGATGGCTGCGCGGAGATTATCCAACCCGTCGGTGGTCGGCAGGACATTGTCCTGTCCGGGCTGCAACACGTCCCCGTGCAAGGCGAGACTGCCGCCCTTGAGAAAGGACTGTCCGTCCAGGGTCATCTTCCCCGCCGCGCCGATGACCTGCAGATGCAGCTGGTATCGGCCGGCCGCCGGCACGACGAGATCGCCAGTCCAGACATAGGATTTGCCGGCCTTCAGCGCGGCCTTGGCCTTGAGAGTGTGGTTCACCTGCTTGTCGGCGGCATCCGGCTCGCCGGCGCTCTTGCGCAGGAGACCTGACAGAACGCTGGCCGGAACGAGCGTGCCATCCATGTCGTTAGCGACGGCATAGCGGATGTTTTTCATCGAAGCTTGCAGCGCTGCCAGCGGACTGACCTGGCGCTCGATATGCCCGAGCGCCTTTTCGCCCGACAGGCCGACGGCGACCACCTGGCCGGCGCCGGGACCGATCAGAACGACGGAATCCGCCGCCGAATTGCCGAGAGGAAGAACGCCGTCATTCTTCAGCAGAACGGCCGCGTCCGCCGCCACCTTGCGCCCGATCGCGGCATTCTCCGCCACCGGCTCGGGCGTCTGGGCGAGATCGGGGGCCGTCTTCAGCCAGCCGAACCGGTCGATCTGCCGCAAGATATTGCGGGCGGCGCGGGTGATCTCGGCCTCATTCACCGATCCGTCCTTGAGCTTGTCCTTCATCGCGCTCGGAGGATCCATGGCCGGGAAGGCCATGGCGGCGAGAACCGGCTCCTCCGGCGGGGTGATGCCCGAGAACAACCCCATCAATGTCGAGGGATCGAAGGGCGGCGGGATATCCGCCGCGAAATGGCTCGGCAGCATGCCGCCGCCCGGCATCTCCATGTCGAGCCCCACGCGTACGAATTCGCTGGCATGGGTGGCGCCCCAATCGGAGGTCACGAAGCCCTGGAAGCCCAGTTCCTTGCGCAACAGATCCGTCAGCGTGGCGGCGTTGCCGCAGGAATAGGGACCGTTGAGCTTGTTGTAGGAGCACATCAGCGACGAGACGCCGGCCTCGATGGCGTCGGCGAAGGGCGCCGCATAGATCTCGCGCAGGGCCTGGCCGCCGACGACCACGTCCGAGCCGCCTTCATAGGCGATGAAATGCTTGGCCTGGGCCATCACGCCCTGGCCCTGCACCCCTTTGATGAAGGCGGCGCCGACCGCGCCCGTCAGCACGGGATCCTCGCCATAGGTGTTGTAGGCGCGCTCGAAAGCCTGGTCGCGCAGGATGTTGATATAGGGTTCCAGCACGATCTGCTGGCCCAGCGCCTTGGCGCTGCGGGCGACGGCCTTGCCTTCGGCCTCCGCGTCGTCGGCGCTGAAGGTCGCCGCCAGCGCCATGGTCGCCGGAAACCCGGTCGACGGCCGGCGGGTCAGCACGCCGGGCGGACCGTCCGTCAGGCGCAGGGGTGGAATGCCCAGGGAGGGCAGGCCCGGCCACCAGCCGGCCTGCCCCTGATAGGTCCGCGACGGTTCCGTCCCGCCATGGATCAGGGAAATCTTCTCCTCGATCGTCATCTTGGCCAGCAGGGCATCGACCGAAGCGTCGTTCGCCCCAGCCGGCGCGGACAAGGCGGCAGCCGCGCAGGCCGCCATCAGGAACCGCCTCATGATCTTCCCCCCTCCTAGTGCTTGGGCGCCTCGGCGGCCTTTTCCGTCAGATCCAAGCGCGCCTTCAACGGGTCTTCTTCCATTTTGGCCGCGGCCCCGAACTCCATGAGCTTCTCCGCCTTTGCATCCTCGAAGGCCGCCCACACCGGAAGCCCCGCCGGATCGGGCTTGCCGGTCTTGCCGAAAGCCACCCAGTAAGCATGGGCGGACTTGGCCGCGGCAGCGTCGGCCGGGGTTAACGCATCGCCATAGCGGGCGGAGACGGTGTCGAAGAAAAACGGAATATCGGTGGCGTGCGGGGCTCCCGGCCATTGCGCGCGCATGCTGTCGGCCACATAGGTGAAGCGGAACAGATAGGCCGGCCGCTGATGCGAGGACAGCCAGCGGGCGACATGGCGCGCCGGTTCGATGAACATGCTGTCGCCGGCGGTCCGCCCGCCGATCACTTTGACGTCGCGTGTCCCTTCCGGGTCATAGAGACGCAACGCCAAGTCCTTGTCGGCGCCGAAGGGCGCCAGCACCGAGTCCAGCGTTCCGCCGAAGAAGAAGCCGTCGGCCCCGGTGGCCCCGACGATCACCGGCACCTTGGCGACCGCGTCCTGCGACACCCGGCCGGCATAGATCTCGGAGAAATCGACGGGCTGCACCTTGCCGTCGACCATCGGGCCGGAATAAGTCGGCACGCCCATCGTCGCCATATTGAGACCGTCCACCACCGTGTCGGCCGGAAGCTTGCGCAGGGCGTCCAGGCCCGCGCTGCCGGTATCGGTAATGGCATGCGCCTTGGCGAAGGCCTCGCCCGCCTTTTCGGCCTCCGGCAGCGTCGGCGTGCCGAGCAGCTTGCGCCCGCCGCCGGACTCGATGATCGCCTTCTGGAACAGACCCTTCGCCAAAGGCGAGGTCAGCAGCATATGCACCGAGACGCCGCCCGCCGATTCGCCGAACACCGTGACATTGTTCGGATCGCCGCCGAAGGAAGCGATATTGCGCTTCACCCAGTCGAGGGCGGCGATCTGGTCCATATAGCCGTAATTGCCCTCCATCCCCCCGGCGGCTTCGGCGCTCAACGCCGGATGAGCGAAAAAGCCGAAGCGGCCGAGACGGTAATTGAAGCTGACCAGAACCACCCCGTCGCGGGCGAAGGCCGACCCGTCATAGACGGCGGGAGAGCTGCCGCCATTGACGAAACCGCCGCCATAGATCCACACCATGACCGGCCGCTTGGCGTCCGGCTTCGCGACCACGCCAGCCGGCGTCCAGACATTGAGATAGAGACAGTCTTCGGCGGGGGGAACGCCTAGCGGCGCCGCGTCGCCGGGGAACGGCAGCTGCATGCAGTCGGACCCGTAGGACGCGGCGGAACGGACTCCGCTCCAGGCGGCGACCGGCTGCGGCGGCCGCCACCGCAGCGCACCGACCGGGGGTGCTGCGAAGGGGATTCCCTTGAAAGCCGCCACACCCGCGGCCAGCGTGCCGGACAGGCGGCCGCTATCGATCTTGACGGCAGGCGCATCCGCCGCCGAGACCGTCGACGCCGTCACCATCAGCAAAGCGGCAGCGGCCAATCCCAATCTACGCATATCGGTTTCTCCTTACGGTTTGCGGGTGGACGCGGTCACGGCGGCATGGCCCTTCAGGGTCAGGGTCTCGGCCGAATCGCCGAGCGCCACCTGATAGTCTCCGCCATCGACCTTCCAGACATGGGCGGCGGCATCGAAATGCCCCAGCAGGCGCGGGTCGGCGGTGACGGTGACGGTGCGCGTCTCGCCTGGCGCCAACGTGACTTTCGACCAGCCGATCAGACGGGTGTGTTTCGCCCCGGGGGCAGAGGTCAAATAGAGCTGCGGCACGGCATCGCCGGGACGGGAGCCCTTGTTGCTGACCTCGAAACTGGCCGTCAGCGTTTCGCCGCCGGCGACCTGCAGCTTGGAGAAGGAGAAGCTGGTGTAACTAAGGCCATAGCCGAACGGGAACAACGGCTTGAGGTTGGCCTGGGCGTAGTGGCGATAGCCGACCTCGGCCCCCTCGGTATAGGTGATCTCGGCCGGGGTCAAATCCGGCTTGGACCAGCCGGGGATATCCTTGCGGATCAGCTGGGCGTCGGAAGCCGGGAAGGTGATCGGCAGACGGCCGGACGGATTGGCGCGGCCGAACAGAATGTCGGCGATCGCCTCGCCACCCTTGGAACCGGGATACCAGGCCTCGACCACCCCGGCGACCTTGTTCAGCCAAGGCATCAGCACCGGTCCGCCGGTCTGCAGCACGACGATGGTGTGCGGATTGGCGGCGGCCACCGCCTCGATCAGCCGATCCTGGCCGTTGGGCAGCGTCAGATCGGGAATATCGGCTCCTTCGGACGTCCATTGGGTCGCGAAGACGATGGCGATATCGGCGTTGCGGGCCATCGTCGCGGCTGCGCTGGGATAGAGGCCGTCGATGTAATGCACCGACTTCTCGCCGGCGATGGCTTTGATGGCCTTGAGCGGCGAGGACGCGTGGTACACCGCCTTGCGGAACAGGTCCAGCATCCCGTCGCCGCCCAGCGGCAGCATGGCGGCCGGGCCGCCTTCCGAGATGACTTGGGCCGAGCCGCCACCCGACACCACGCCGACATTGGCGAAGCCGCCGATGACGGCGATGGTCTTGCCCTCGGGCAGCGGCAAAGCGCCGCCCTTATTGGCGAGAAGAACGATGCCTTCGGTCCCCGCCGCGCGGGCGACCTTGCCATCGGCCTCGAAATCCAACGGCGCCTTGACCGGCGGAGCATCGAACAGGCCGGCGGCGAACATCGAGCGCAGGATGCGCCTGGCCATGTCGTCCAGACGCGCGGCCGGGACCTTGCCCGACTCGACCGCCTCCTTGAGCGGCTGCCCGAACCACACCTTGCCACCCGGCGCGAACACGGAGTCGAGCTGTTCGCCCGACTCCTGGTCCAAACCGTGCAGGGCGGTCTGCACGCCAGGCACCGCGCCCCAATCCGACATCACCCAGCCGGGATACCCCCAATCGGCCTTCAGCACGCGATTGAGCAGGAAATCGCTGTCGCAGGCCTTGGCGCCCTCGACCTTGTTATAGGCGCACATGACCGATCCCGGCTTGCCCTTCTCGATGGCCAGTTCGAACGCCAGCAAGTCGGACTCCCGCGCCGCCGCCTCGTCGATATGGACGTCCACGGTCAAGCGCTGGGTTTCCTGATCGTTGAGCGCGAAGTGCTTGACCGTCGACACCACATGCTGGTCCTGGATGCCGCGGATGGCCTCGCCGTCCAGCGTTCCGGCCAGCAACGGATCCTCGCCCAGATATTCGAAATTACGGCCGTTGCGCGGATCGCGCGCCAGATTGACGCCGCCGGCCAGCAGCACGTTGAACCCCTTGCGCCAGGCTTCCTGGCCGATCATGGCCCCGCCCTTATAGGCCGTTTGCGGATTCCAGCTGGCCGCCAGCGACAAGCCCGACGGCAAGCCGGTCGAGACATCGCCCGGCCGCACATTGTCCGGATTGGCTATGCCGAGGCTGGCGTCGGTTTCCTGCAAAGCCGGCACGCCGAGGCGCGCAATGCCGGGAATGTACCCCGCCGACCCCAACGCCCCCTCCGGCATGGTGCCGCCGAACAACGGCACCGCCATCGGCCCATGCAGCAGGCCGATCTTCTCGTCGAGAGTCATCTCCTTTTCCAGCAACCCGGCACGATCATCCGGCGACAAGGCGGTGTTCATCCAGGGCCTGGCCGCCGGACTATCTCCGGCGGCATGGGCGGCGCCGGCCAGCAGCGCCAAGGTCAGCAGACCAGAGAGACGATTTCGCATGATCACCCCCCGAACCGCGCGCCGAACGTAATGCCAAAGGTGCGCGGCGGCGCCAGCGAGGCGAAGCTCTCGTTATTGGTCAGGCTGGCCTGCACCGCGATGTTGTTGTCTTCGAGATTGCGGCCATAGACCTGCACATAATAGCGCCCGTCCGGCGAGTCGTAATTCAGGAAGACGTCGGTTCGGGTATAGGCGTTCTGCTCCATCTGAGTGTTGTTGATCGGGAACAGGTAATATTTGGTCGAAAAATAGGTCCTGACCGAACCGGTCAGGGAGCCCTCATTGCCCAGGGTCCAGACATGCTGGTAGCCGGGCGAGATGGTCCAGGCCGGCGCATGCTGCAAGCGGTTGCCGGTCATGTTGCAGAAGCCCTGGGCGTTGGGCTGGATGAAGCCGTCGGGGCATTGCGGCGTAACCGTGGCCGCCGGCAGGACGAACTGATTGAACTGGGTATGCTCGTAGGTGACGTTCAGGTCGAGCTTGTCGTCGGGGGTGATCTTGAAGATGCTTTCCAGCTCCAGCCCTTCGGCGGTCGCCTTCTGGGCGTTGTAGGTCACCGTGCCGAGCGCGCCCTGCGGCTCGTTCGGCAATTGCGTCACCTCGGAGATCTGGAAGTTCTCGTAGTCGTAATAATAGGCCGACAAATTGATCTGGGCGCGGTTGTCGAAGAAGCGGTTCTTCGAGCCGAGCTCGTAGGCGGTCAGATTTTCCGGCTTATAGGTGTTGTTGGCCGATCCGTCGTCATAGCCGCCCGCCTTATAGCCGGTGCCGGCCGAGGCATAGAGCGAATTGCCGGTCTGCCACTCCCAATCCAGATTGGTCTTCCAATTGACCCGGTGCGACGCGACATGAGCGGCGTTGGGAAGGATATCGGCGATCACCGTTTCAGGGTTCGTGGTGTCGTCCACTTCATTGGTCGAGCCATAGCGCGTCTTGTCGTCGTCGGTGCCGCGCAAGCCGAAGCTCAGCTTCAGACTGTCGGTGATACTGTAATCGGCCTGACCGAAGGCTGCCCGCGAATTTTCCTTCACGACCGGCTGGATGAAACGCAGCCCCAAACCCTTCACGATGCTGTTGGTGAGGTCGAGATAGACGTCGTTATGTTCCTGATAATAGAAGAGCCCGGCCACCCATTGCAGAGGGGACGAATAGTTGGATGCAGCGCGGAGTTCCTGGGAAAACTGATTGAAGCGGCTCCAGAAAGTGGCGACTTCCGAGGGACTGTAGGTCGCCGTGTCGTCGCTGTCCGCGAGCGTGTTGCGGTTGTTGATGCGGTAGGCGGTGACCGAGGTCAGTTTCACCAATCCGACATCGTAGTTAACGTCGAGCGAAGTGCCGCCGAAGGTGTCGTCCAGCGACCCTTGCGTATCCAGCAGATTGGTGCGGCCGGCCTTCCCCGATTGGTCGACGATGGAGAACGGCACCTGGCTGGGGCCGACGCCGCCGGCGTGATAATAATCGGCGCTGAAACGGATCGAGAGATCCTCGTTCGGCGTATAGAGCGCCTTGAAGCGCGCGCCGACATTCTGCGCGTCGTTGGCGTTCTCGGTGACGCCCTCCGAGACATTCTTATTGTCGAGATACCCGGAATGATCCTCGGTGCGGAAAGCGGCGCGCACCGCCAGATCGTCCGTGACCGGAATATTCGCCATGCCCTCGGTGTCGATCGTACCGTAATTGCCGAAGGTGACCGAGGCATCCCCGGCATATTTCTGCGTCGGATCGTTGGTGATGACGTTCACCGCGCCGGCGGTGGCGTTGCGGCCATACAGCGTTCCCTGCGGACCGCGCAGCACTTCGACGCGGTTGATATCGTAGAAGGTGCCGCCGGCGCCGCTCGGACGGCCGTTATAGATGCCATCGACATTGAAGGCGACAGCCGGATCGCCGACCTCGGTGTCGTTGGTGCTGCCGATGCCACGGACGAAGATTTCCATCGAATCGCCGTTATTGCCGATCTCCAGGGACGGCACGGAATTCGCCAGGGTCAGAGCATTGTCGATGCCGGCATCCTTCAGCGAATCGCCGGTCAGGGCGGTGATCGAGATCGGCACGTTCTGCGCGCTTTCGGATCGCTTCTGGGCGGTCACTACCACCTCGTCGATGCCGGTGGACGGCGTCGATTGGGCGTGCGCGGCGGCGCAGAGCGCGAAAAGGCTGCATCCGATCAGAATCCGGCCACGCTTGTTGAGATACATCATGAATCCCCCTTTCTAAGACAGCACCACTCCGTGAGAGCCCGCCGACGAGGCAAAGCTTCTCCGTCATCGCCAGTCGGTTACGACAGCAAGCGATCGGTCGGCGCAAAGCGCGCGACACAACTATTAGTTTAATTTGTGAATGGTCAGCGCGGCTCGCTCGCCGCCCCGCACCTCAGAGCCTTATTCGGCCCCGGTCCCGGCTTGAACGCATTTATGTCCTCTCCTATGCCCGGCGTTTTCGCACGCCGTGGTTTTGTCTAACGTTAGACATACTAGGACATAACTTCGCTGCCAAGAAAAAATTGTCCAACGCTGTCAATTGGGGGAAGTTCTTTCCGAAGCGTGGTTTCGCAGCCACAGTCGCTCCCCCTTGCCGGATCCGAACTTTCGGCTCAGATTGGCGGCGAAACCGTCCCAGAAGATCAGATTTTCCGAGCCGATCCGCGATGAGCGCCCCCCCCCCCCCCCACCCCCCCCAAACACAATTCGCCGCGCATGCGGGCGTGTCGGTCAAGACCGTCTCGCGCATTTTGAACAATGCGCCGAACATCAGTTCGCGCATGATCGCCAGGGTCAAGGCGTCGATGGAGGCGCTGTCCTTCACCCCCAATCAGAACGCCCGCAATCTGGCCGGCGCGACCGATTTCGTGATCGCGACGCCGGTAATCAGCTTCGGCTTCCAGTACAGTGGTTATTTCGCCACGGTGCAGGCGGCGTCGAGCCAGGTCTGCGAGGAGAACCATTTCGGCTATATGATGCAGCGCCATATCGGCCCCTCGACCGATCTCACCCCCCAGAACTTGCTGGAAGTGCTGCGCCATCGCCGTGTCGCCGGGGCTCTGCTGCTGCCGCCGACCGCGGATTTGGAAGGCCTGCCGGGGCTGCTGGAGCGCAACGGCATCCCCTGCGCCACGATCTCCCCCAAGAACCCCGACAGCTGCCGGATCTCGGCCTCCCTCGACGAGCGCAAGGCCGCCCGCGAGATGGCCGCCTATCTGCTCGATCTGGGCCATGAGAGAATCGGCTTCGTCGGCGGCCCGGATGCGCATGGCGCGGCGAAGGCGCGCTATGACGGTTATGCCGACGCCCTGAAGGCCCGAGGCATTACCCTCGACCCCGCCCTGATCGACCAGGGAGCCTTCACCGCTCCTTCGGGACGCGAAGCGGCGTCGCGGCTGCTGTCGCAGCCCCGGCGCCCCACGGCGATCATGGCCTGCAATGATGAAATGGCGGCCGGCGTGTTGCAGCAGGCTCTGAGCCTCGGCTTACAAATCCCGGCGGATCTGTCGGTCACCGGCTTCGACGACGGTCCGGTCGTCGAGTTCGTCTGGCCGAGACTGACCACCGTGCATCAACCGATCGCCGACATGACGATGGCCGCCGTCCGCGCCCTGATCGACACGATCCGCACCCCTCCGTCCCCTGGCGAACCGCCGGTCAGTATCCAGTTCTCCCACAAACTGATGATCCGCGAGTCCACCGGCCCCGCGCCGACGGTTCGATTTCAGAAATAGCTCAGCGCGACGGCAGGAGCCCAGCCACGCGATAGCTGTCGATCAACGAGTCATAGAGTGAGAGATCCGCCCGGCTCCTCGCCAGCAACTGGGCGCCGGCTATCGCGGCGAAAATGGCCCGAGCTCTCTTCTCGCTCTCCTGCGGACCAGCCACGCCGGCAGCGGCCAAAAGCTTGGACAGCCATGCCACATTCACGTCGGCGAAGGCCTGGACTTCCTGCTTCACCGGTGCGGGCAGGTCGTCATATTCAGCCGACATGAAGCTGCACAGGCACATACGGTTGTCGCTCTCGAGCGACCTGCGGAAAATCTCGGGATAGCGGCGCAGGCTGCCGATCGGATCCGGCCCCTCCTCCGACATGATTTCGAGATCGGCGGCGATATCTTGCCAATAACGCTTGGCGACCGCCGCGCCGAGATCCGCCTTGCTCGGAAAGTGGTGGTAGATGCTCGCGGCCTTGATCCCCACTTCCTCCGCGAGATCGCGGAAATTCAGCCCGCTATAGCCGTGCGCCATTGCGGTCCGCCGCGCCGCCGCCAGGATCGCTTCCTTGGAATTCGTGCTCATGTCGCTGTCTCACTCGCCGCATCACAAACCTACCAACTGATAGATAGGCCTTGACGGCGCCAAATCAAAGTCCTAAGTTTTCCCTACCAACTGATAGGTAGGATATTCATCATGACCTCCGAAACCTCCGCATCCTCGCCCAAGCTTCAGCTCTTTACCTCGCCCTCGGCCTTCCCGAATCCGCAGCGCCTGCGCCTGTTCATGCATGAAAAGGGGATTGCCGATCTGTTCGAGGAGCGCATCTACGACATGGCGCCGGTCGGCGAGCAGCGTCAATGGCCGCATTTGAAGATGAATCCCTGGGGCGAGACTCCCACCCTCAAATTGGCGGATGGCGGCTATCTCGCCGAAACCGACGCCATTGCCCGCTATCTCGACCAGTCCTATCCCGGGCGCAAGATCTTGGGCGAGACCCCGTTGCAGCAGGGTCAGGACACCATGTGGAACAACCGCATCTGGGTGCATATCCTCTACCGGATCGTCACCGCGTTCCATGTGCTGCATCAGGGGTTGGGGCCGAAGCTCGAACTGACGACCAATCACGCCTGGGGCGAGCATTGCCGCAAGGAAGCGCTGGCCCATGCCGGCCTGGTCAACCAGCATCTCGCGGATGGACGCGACTGGCTGCTGGGCGGGGAGGCCCCCACTTTCTCGGACATGACGCTGGCGACCGCGATCGCCTTTTCCAAATTTCCCGTGAACGCGACCCCGCTGGACGAGCGTTTCGAGCATCTGGACACGTTCTGGCGGCGCTGGCAGCTTCGCCCCAGCTTCCAGGCCGCCTATGCCGACCGCCAAAGCGGCGTTCCGGAGTTGGACGATCAGGGAAAGATCTGATCCTGCCGGTCAACCCCATGCCTCCGCGACGGAGCGCATGGGGGCCCGCCACCCTTATCGCGGCGGCTGGACCGCCAGATAGACCGTGCTCCACAGCTGGGCCGCGTTCGACTCATCAGCGTCGGCGGCGTCCGCGCCAAAAGCCGTCGCGACGATATGGCCCTGGTCGGCCTTCCAGGTCCACAGCTCGGAATTGCTGTAGGCGCGGTTGACCTCGATGACGCTCCACAGGGTCTTCTGCGCGGCAACCAGTTTGGCGCGCAGCGGCGCCGGCAGGTCGGCGCGCTTCAATTGACGCTCTAATCCCGCCGCGAACAGGGCCTGCTGCCAGGACCAGATCACCGCGCCGTGATAGGCCTTGGGCGAGAAGCGCGCCTGCATGTCGGCATCGGCGAAAACCGGATTGGCCACCACCATGCCGGCGGCGGTCATCAGGCCGAGCGGGAAGGGCCGCGCCACCGTCTCGACGGCGCGCTCGAGATCGGCCGGCGCGGGGTTGGAGAACAGCAGAGCGAAGCCTTCGTCGGAATTGACCACCGGCACCTTGTTGCCCTGCTCGTCGAGCGTCAGCGCATGGAAGCGAACGCTCTTTTCCTTCACCGGGACAGAGACGATTCCTTGCGATTTGGCGTAGCTATCGACCGCGTCCTGCGCCGCCTTTTGCGGGATCGCCATGTCGAACATCGCCGGGGCGCGGGCGCGCCACACGGAAGCGGCATGAGCGGCCTGGGCGAAGGAAGCGCGCTGGGCCGGGTCGAGATAGGGATCCAACAAACGACTGTCGAGCAGACGGGAGATCGACTCCAGCGCCGTCGGCACCATCACGGCATTGACGTCGTAGGGATAGACCCCGCGACCATTACCCTCCTCGCTATCGCGCCACTGCCCGACCAGCTTGCCGGGCTTGAAGCGCACGAGATGGCGCCAACCGGGCTGGTCCGTGAAGGGCTGCGTGGTCCGCATCACATAAGCGAGATTGCGCGCCAGGGCCTGACCGTTGCCGTCCCTGGCGAGGAAATCGGCGGCGCGCGGCGCGCCCTGCGCATCATCGAGCAGATAGGCGGCGGCCAGCGGCGCCAGCATGTAGTCGCTGTCGATCATGGTGTAGTCGAAGAGGGGCTTGGCGCTACCGCCCTTGACCACGGCGAATTCGCCGATTCCTTCCTCATGCGCGACTTCACCCGCTTCGTTCAGTCGCGACAGCACCGAGCCCAGCCCGGCCTCGGCGGCGTCGGGAGCCAACACCGGCAGCAGCAGGCGCATCGACATCATGGTGTCGCGGCCGAAATAGGTGTCGAAGCGCCAGGAGCCGGCCAGGAACTTCTCGCGATAGCTCAGGAAGGTGAGAGCGTTGCGGGCGGCGGGATCGGCGGCCGCATTGTCTTTCAGTAGAGCGGCGCCGGCCAGCGGCGAGAGCGGGGCCTCGCCGCTGAAGGCGGCGAATTTCAGTCGGATCACCCCGTCCGCTCCGGCCAGGATCTTGCCATCGGCGTTCAAGCTGCCGTCTTCGATCTCGACTGACAGGCGATAGCCGGGCGCACCGTCCAAGCGATCGCGCGACCACAGCAAGCCATTGGCCTGACGCACCGGCGCGACCAGGATCTCGCCCGGGATCGCCGCATTGGCCTGATAGTCGCGCAGGAAACGCACGCTCGACAGGACAGCCTGCTTCGGCCTCAGGACCGGGGTCCTGAGGCTGGCCTCGGCGGTGATGCCATAGAGCGTCTGGCCAGCCTTATCCTTGATCTCGGTTTCCTTGGGTGCTTGGTCCAGCACCCATTGCGGATCGCCGTCGACCGGCTCGAACCACAATCCGTCACCGCTATTGCCGGCCGGAAAGATGGCGAGGAAGCGCGGCTCATGCCCCGAGCGCAGCAGCATATGCGCCGAGACCGGCCCGTCGCGCAGGAACTCGTTGAGATTGAGCCCCTCCTTGACCTCGTAGTGAAAAGGCTCCTCGGCGAAAGCTGATGTCGTGGCTAAGGCGAGAAGGAGGGCGAGGGCTTTCATCGGGAACCTATCAATCTGCGAAGATACTCTTCGTGCGACGGGAGAGACGCCGCGGCCTGGACGATCTGCTGGCGGACGCGGGCGAGATGGGCCTTGTTGTCGGCCTCGGAAAAACAATCGAGCAGCGGATTGTAGTCAGTAGCGCGCAGCCCCTGCCCCATCAGCACCGCGAACCAGCTCGACTCGCGGAACAGCTCGTCGGTGGACAGCACGATTCGGCCCGTGCGGGTGAAGTGCGCTTCCTTGTCGGTGAGCCCCTCGGGCACCGCCATCGCCTGGCAATGTTTCCACAGCGGCTCGCCGCGGCCCTCGGTGCGGTGGTAATGCAGCACCAGGAAATCGCGCACCGATTCGACGTCGGCGCCATAGACCCGGTTGAACTGCTCGGCGGTTTCCACCGGACAGTCCCGGGTCGGGAACAGCGACAGCAGCTTGGCGATGCCGCTCTGAATGAGGTGAATCGACGTGGATTCCAACGGTTCGAGGAAGCCGCTCGACAGGCCGATGGCGATGACGTTCTTGACCCAGCTCTTCTTGCGGCGCCCGGTGCGGAACTTGATCGGCCGCGGATCGGCCAGCGCCTTGCCGTCGAGATTGGCGAGCAGCGCGCTCGCAACCTCGTCGTCGCTGGCGAAGGCGCTGCTATAGACCATGCCGTTGCCGGTGCGGTGCTGCAGAGGAATGCGCCATTGCCAGCCGAATTTGTGCGCGGTCGCGCGGGTATAGGGAATCGGATCGGCGACCCGTTCGCAGGGCACGGCCAGCGCGCGGTCGCAGGGCAGCCAATGCGTCCAATCCTCGAAGCCGGCCCCCAGCGTTCCCTCGATCAGCAGGGCGCGAAGGCCCGAGCAATCGATGAAGAGATCGCCTTCAAGCTCATCGCCGCGATGGGTGGTGATTTTGGTGATGAAGCCGGTTTCCGGATCCTGCTCGATCTTTTCAGCCTTGCCCTCGACCCGCTTCACCCCGCGCGCTTCGGAATAGCGGCGCAGATATTGGGCATAGAGCCCGGCATCGAAATGATAGGCGCAGCCCAGGGTCGAGAAGATCGAATTGGGATCCCCCGCCGGCGGACCGAATTTGCCGGCCATCGCCGCCACCGTGGACAGCGAATAATCCGCCCAATTGCCCGCTTCGCCAGCCAGATTGGCGCGGATCCAGCGATGGAAGAACATCTGCTGGTCCGCTTGGGCCCCATAGCGCCCAAACGGATGGAAATAGCGGCTGTCTTTCCCGTTCCAGCCGACGAACTCGATGCCGAGCTTGTAGGTGGCGCGGGTCTCGCGCAGGAACTCGGCCTCGTTGAGGTCGACCAGCCGGTTGAACCAATGGATGGTCGGGATGGTCGCCTCGCCGACGCCGATGATGCCGATCTCGTCGGATTCCAGCAGCGTCACCTCGAATTGCGGCGGGCTGTTGACCTTGGCGAGAGCGGCAGCCGTCATCCAGCCGGCGGTGCCGCCGCCGAGGATCACGACTTTTCGGATACGCCGGTCTGACATGGAGTTTCTTCCCTACCAAAAAAAGGGGCGGCGCAATCGCCGCCCCAGTCGAGGGTACGGGTTAGAACTTCGAGGTCAGAGAGACCATACCCGTCGGGCCGACGATGCCGCGGCCATAGAAATAGCCGCTGGTGACCGACTGGGTAAAGCCCTGGCGGGGATTGCCCTCGGTCAAGCCCAGCGCGTTGGTGACGTTGTCGACGCTGACATTGAGGGTGGTGCCCGGCGTGATGTTGTACATCCCGCCGATGGTCACGACGCCATAACCCGGCAGTGGGACCTGATCGCCGTTATCGGCATAGATGCGGCCGATATATTTGTAGCGCATATAGATCTGGCCGAGATGGTCGGGCAGGTCGTATTCCGGCGTGATGGTGTACATGACCTGCGGCGTGACGCCCGGGGTCTTGCCGTCATAGAAGGAATTGACCTGGGCGCCGATATTCTGGCCGTTGATGTTGATCAAACCCGTCGTGACATTGCTGAAGGTCGGGTCCTGGAAGGTCGCCTGGGCATGCACCGCGAAGGGCTTCAACGGCTCGTAGGTCGGACGGTAGAACAGGTCGAGATCGACGCCGTTGGTGGTCGAGTTGGCGAAGAATCCCTGGTTCAGATTGGGATTGGCCGGATCGACGCCGCCGCCCCAGCTCTGATTGTCGAACTCGGTGCGGAAGCCGCGCACGGTGCCGGTCAGGCCGTAATCGGAATAGGTGACGCCGCCTTCATACAGGGTGACGCCAATGGCCTGAGCATTCTCGCCATTGGTCTCATAGGCGTGCTCATAGCGGCCATAGACCGACAGGTTCGAGGCGATGGTGTAGTTGATGCCGGCGGTGACGCTGATCGGCGATTCATGGCCCGACGCGTAGGAATAGGTGCCGTTGAACGCGTTGGGATTGACCTGAATGACGCCGCCGACGCCGGCCGGAATGGCGGCCGGCGAGCTGTTGCCCGAGGCCGAGCTTTCATCCTCGCGTTCGTAGCGCAAGCCGAAATCGATATGCAGCCGCTCGTTCCAGGTGAATTCGTCATTCACATAGACCGACTTCGAGGATTGGTTATAGGCGCTGATACCGGAACCCCAATCGCCGTAGGAGATCAGGCCGTTATTGCTC
>Ga0302311_10000482_pt1 | contig 50371 bp, 55 predicted proteins | sample III_Palsa_N1_3_FD_200449 | JGI IMG/M metagenome (GOLD analysis project Ga0302311, IMG submission 200449) | Peat permafrost microbial communities from Stordalen Mire near Abisko, Sweden - III_Palsa_N1_3 | ecosystem: Environmental > Terrestrial > Soil > Palsa > Peat permafrost | place: Sweden... | reverse complement strand
CACCGACGGCCACACGGGCACCTATGTGGTCGATCCGCCGCCGTCCTCCCCCACCGGCCACAACGCCTTCGTCCAGGCCATGGCCAGCCTCGGGGCCGCACCCGGCGGGGCCAGCGGGCTCAATCCCCTCTCCGGCCGGCATGATCCGTTCGGCGATGGGCTGAACCTGACGGTGGCCAACCGCGAGGCCCGGCCGCTGTAGACAAGCTGACGCGGAAGAGACTGAGGATGAGCGATCTCCAGTCGCTCAAAATCCTTACTTCTTGACCAGTTCGACGCGGCGGTTCTTGGCGCGGCCGGCGTCGGTGTCGTTGGGAGCGATCGGCTTGTCGGGGCCGTAGCCCGTCGAAGTCAGGCGACTGGCGGCAATCGACTGCGCCTCCAGCGCGGCGACCACCGCCGCCGCCCGCGCCTGTGACAACTTCACGTTGTAGTCGTGCAGGCCGACGCCGTCCGTGTAGCCCTCAATCGACAGATTGAGGTTCGGGTTGGCCTTCAGCAACGCCACGATCTGGGCGATGATCGGGGCCGCGTCCGGCTTCAACGTCGCCTTGTTGAAATCGAAGTTGATGTAGAGCGTCACATGGCCGTCACGGTCGAGCGCGGTCTTCATATCGGTCGCCTGCGGCGGCTTCACCGTAAGCTGGAAAGGCTTCTCCTCAAGGGTGTCGACGGTGACAGCGGCGTTGCTCATGACGCTGATCCACACCGTCTTGCCGCCGTCGTTGATCCGGGCGGTGGTCAAACCCGGTTCCCTGCTGGGGTCGGCATAGAGAATCTGGGCGCCGAGATCCTTCAGGACGGCGCGATAGTTGAGCTGGCTTTCGAGACCGCTGATGTGGCGGTCGGACGGCAGGTCGTAGATCATCTTGTAGTGATAGCCGCGCACCTTGACCGGCTTGGTCCCGGCGCCGTCAGCCACGTCGAACGAGACCTCGTCGTAGTTCGTCTTGACCGGCGCGCGCGGGGTCGTCTGCGGCAGGTGGCCGAGCAGGTGGAAGTCGTCGCCGCTCGGCGGCAGGATCGTCCGCTGGAACGGAACCATCCCGATCTCGTATACTGTGATGCTGTCGCCGTTCTGGGAGACCTCGATCCAGTATTCGGCGCCGCCTTTCACGAGTTTCGCATAGAGGTCGTCGCCACCGCTTCGCCCGGTGTTGGTGATCTGGGCGCCCGCGGCCGGAAGAGACTGTTCATAGTTCGACATGATCTCGAGGCCGCTCAGAGCGGGGTTCCCTGATTTCAGGCGATAGATCTGCTCGCAGAACTGGCCCGTCTTGGTGACGGATTTGAGTTTTCCAGCGTCGACAACCTTGAAATCGTACGAGTCGTAGGTGCGAACGATCGGACCCTGCGGGGCCGCGAAGTTTTGCAAGGGCCCGACGAACGGACAGTCTCCGGATGCGCCAGGCGCCGGCATCGTCGCCGGCGTGGTGATGATTTCGGGGACCGCAACTGTCGCGGCGGCTGGGGGCGTGGGCGCCGTGGCCGCTGAAGGAGGCGCACCCGTCGCCGCGGTCGCGGGCGTTTTCGACGACGGAGAGCAATTTGCTGTCGCGACCACCAACGCAGCCATAGCGGCCGTGCGCAACCAGACCTTAAGAGACATTTCAGTCACCCCCATCCGCCCAGACGGCACATCTACCCTGGCGCTTAAGGTCTAGCTAGAGCGGCGGGAGCCCATTCACCTCAACCTCCCTCCCCTTGATGGGGAGGGTGGATCGCGCGAAGCGCGAGACGGGTGGGGTGGCCGCTCCACCCCCTCCGACCTCGCTGCGCGACGCCACCTCCCCCATCGAAGGGGGAGGAGGAGGGTAGAGCAATCCGCCGCCACCGATGCTATCTCCCCTCCAAACGCAGCGAGGAGACGATCATGGACACACCGCGTTCGACGCGGCCGTTTGACGGCAATATCCTGGCCCAGACACCGGCGGCGCTGCAGGGCGTGGTCGACAACGGCGATCTTTCGGGGGCGGTGACTCTGATCTGGCGGGGCGGCGAGATCGTCCGGCTCGACACTGTCGGGCGAGCCGACATCGAAGCCGACCGGCCCATGCGCCGCGACACCCTCTTCCGCATCGCCTCCATGACCAAGCCGGTCACCTCCGTGGCCGCCCTGATGCTGATGGAGGAAGGCGCCTTCAAGCTCGACGACCCGATCGTGAAGTGGGCCCCCGAATTCGCCGATATGAAGGTGTTGAAGTCGCCGTCGGGCCCGCTGGGCGAGACCTATCCCGCACCGCGCGAGATCACCTTCGACGACCTCTTCACCCATCGCGCCGGTCTGGCCTACGGCTTCACCTCAGTGGGGCCGATCGCCCACGCCCACCAGAAGGCGCTGGGCGATGTGCTCAACAGCGACATGAGCCCGGACGCCTGGATGGCGGCCCTGGGCGGCCTGCCACTCTCCTTCGCGCCGGGCGAACGCTTCCACTACAGCCACGCCACCGACGTGCTGGGTTTCCTCGTCGGGCGGATCGTCGGCAAGGGCTTCCGCGAGGTGCTGATGGAGCGGATTTTCGCCCCCCTCGGCATGGCCGACACCGACTTCTATTTCCCACCGGAGAAGCGCGAGCGCGCGGCCGTGGTCTACCGGCAGGACGACAAGACCGGCGCGCTGGAGCCGGTGGCCTTTCGCCGGCACGATACGCCGCCCGTCTATTGCGGCGGGGGCGGCGGCCTTGTGTCCACCGCTGACGACTACCTCAAGTTCGCGCGGATGATGCTGGGCCGCGGCGAGGTCGACGGCGTGAGGCTGCTGAAGGCGGAAACGGTCGATCTGATGCGCGCCAATCGCCTCACCGAGGCGCAGCGGGCCATCGACTTCCTCGGCATGCCGTTCTGGGCCGGCCAGGGCTTCGGCCTCGGGGTGTCGATGATCCTCGATGCGGAGAAACACGCCTGGATGGGCGCCGGATCGAACGGCTCCTTCGGCTGGCCGGGGGCCTTCGGCACCTGGTGGCAGGCCGATCCGGAGGAGGACCTGATCCTCATCTATCTGATCCAGAACTCGATGCCCCTGGGCCCCGAGGCGGTGACCCAGATCGCCACGTCCGAGCGCATGGGCGCCCGCCTCGCTCTGCCGATCTTCCAGAAACAGGTCTACGCGGCGCTGGAAAAATAAGACTCCTCCCTCCCCTTGATGGGGAGGGTCGAGACGGCGATGCTGTCCGGGGTGGGGTGGTGTCCCCCACCCGTCTCGCGCTTTGCGCGATCCACCCTCCCCACAAGGGGGAGGAAGCAGAGTCTCTAAAACCCCTGGCCGACCGTGTTCAGGCGCGTGCGGAGCTGTTTCAAGCGCTTGTCGATCTCGGCCATGGTGCGGTTGAGGGCGCCTTCGTCGGCGCGCCAGACTTGGACGATGCGCGCCCACACCGCGGTCATGGCCGCCAGGCGGGGCGCGGTCGCCTCGACGCCGGCGGCCTCCAGGATGGCGCGCGCGGCCCTCGGCAGATGCGGCAGCAGCGGGACGACCGCCGAGCCCTCGACCCCCGCCAGGACCGCGCGCCAGGGCTCCATGGCCTCGACGCGGGCCATGGCGGCGTCGAACAGGCGATCGTGTGGATCGTCCGAGGCGGTGGCGGCCGTGGCCAGGGCGGCGGCGTCGAGCCGCTCGCCCAAATGATCGATCAGGGCCGTCTTGGAATTGGCCTCGCGGTAGAGATCGGCCAGTGGAATTCCGGCCTTTTCGGCCACGTCGCGCAGGGTGACCGCGCGCCACGGCCGCTCGCCGCATAGGGCGTTGAGGGCGACGAGCGCACGCTCCAGGATGTCGGCTTCCCCGCTCATCCGCCCAGTTCCCGCGACCTGGCGACTGCCGCCGCCACCGCCCGCGCCATCAGCGGCGGCAGCTCAGGCGCCAGGACTGCGAGCGCTGCCTGGGTGGTGCCGCCGGGCGAGGTCACGCGTCGGCGCAGCTCGGCCGGGTCGTCGCCGCTGGCGGTGAGCAGGGCCGCCGCGCCGCAGATGGTGGCCCGGACCATGCGGGCGGCGTCGTCCGCCGGCAGGCCGGCCTCGGCCGCGCCGGCTTCCAGGGCCTCAATGAAGGCGTAGAGGTAGGCTGGCGCCGAGCCGGAGGCGGCGGTGGCGACGTGCATCAACTCTTCGTCGGCCAGGCGTGTCACCGCCCCCAGAGGCGCGAACAGGGCGGCGGCGTCTTCGGCCAGTCCGGCGTCGGCGGACCACAGGGCGATGGAGCCTTGGCCGATGGCGGCGGCCAGGGTCGGCATGACGCGGGCGACCGGCCGGCCGGCGAAGGCTTCAGCGAGGTCGCGCGCGGAAACCCCGGCGATCACCGAGATGACGGCCGCGTCTGGAGCGATCAAGGGCGCGAGCTCGGCCGCCGCTGCTCGCCACATCTGCGGCTTGACGGCGAAGATGACGGTGCGGGCGGGGCTGAGGTCGGGCGGATTGAGGGCCGCGCCGGCTGTCACGGCGGCGAGGGCGTCGGAGCCCGGATGGGGGTCGCGGATCAGGATGTCCCCCGCCGCGATTGCGTCCGCGCGCCGCCAGCCGGCGATCAACGCCCCGCCCATGGCGCCTGCGCCGGCGACGAGAATGGGGAGGCGGGTGGCGGTCATGGGATGCACTCTACCTCCTTCCGTTGGCGGATGGGGAAGGTGGCCTGAAAGGCCGGATGGGGTGGAGCGGCGTCCCCCACCCGTCCCGCGCTGTCGCGCGGTCCACCCTCCCCGCAACGGGGAGGGTGGGATTCAGGCGTTCCCGACCGTCTCGAACATGCAGGCGGCCATGGCTTCGGCGGGGGTCTTGGCGCCGGTGAAGAGGAATTCGAAGGCCGGGTAGAAACGGTCGGCGGCTTCCATGGCGGCGTCGATCATCGAGGCCGTCTGGCCGGGGGTCGGCCGCTCGCCGTCGGGCAGACACAGGGAGTGGCGGAAGATCACCTCGCCGTCGTCGGCCCATACCTCGAAGTGGCCGAGCCAGACGCGCTGGTTGACCAGATTGATCAGCTCGTGCGCGGCAGGGCGCTGGACGGCTTCGGCCTTGCGGTCGATCGAGAGACAGAGCTGCAGGCAGTCGGCCTCGGGCCGCCAGGCGAACCACAGCTCGTAGTCCCGCCAGTCGCCGGTGAGCGAAAAGGCCAGGTCGCCGTCCTCGGTGCGGTCGAAGCTGAGGTTCTCAGCCGACAGCACATGCTCGACCACGTCGAGGGGATCGAGCGCGATGAGGCCGTCGTCTTCGTCCGGTCTGAGGTTGTCCATGGGGCGTGAGGCGTCCTTGGGGTTGGTGGGAATCGCTAACGCAACACGAAGGCTTAGAGTGCTTCGCGCCGGCCGTCTCGCGCGAGTTCAGGCGTTTTTCGACAGGGCGTCGATCTTGGCTTCCAGGGCGTCGATGCGGGCCTTCAGCGCCTCGAACTCCTCGCGGCGGACGAGGTCGAGCTCCGAGGCCCATTTGTCCGACTGGGCGCGGAAGGCGCTCTTGGCCTCCTCGCCGGCGGCCTGGGCGAGGCCCATGGCAGCCTGAGTCAGCTTGGCCATTTCGTCGAGGAAGGGGTTTTGCGATTGCATGGTCTCTCCTTAGCGCATGGCGCGAGTGTTTGCGAACACCCTACACCCGGCGCCGCGTTGGCATTAAGACGCGCCACATGGCGCTCTCGTTCCCGAACATTCGGCCGGACCTCTTCACCCTGCCGCAGATACATATAGGGAGCCTCGCCCTCGGCCCGTTCCCCCTGCGTTGGTATGCGCTGGCCTATATCGCCGGCATCCTCGCCGGCTGGCGCTACGCCTTGTCGATCGTCGGCAATCAGAAGCTTTGGCGCGGGAGAGCGCCGACGGTCACGGCGTTGCAGATCGACGACCTCATCCTGTGGCTGACACTGGGCGTGATCGCCGGCGGCCGGATCGGCTACATCCTGTTCTACATGCTGCCGCTGGCCGATGGACGGGCGCAGCTCATCGCCGACCCCCTGACCGTGTTCAAGGTCTGGCAGGGCGGCATGAGCTTTCACGGCGGCATGATCGGGGTGGGGCTGGCCATCCTCGGCTTCGCGCTGCGCGAGCGGCTGCCGCTGCTCGGCGTCTCGGACGTGGTGGCGCCCGCCGTTCCCATCGGCCTCTTCTTCGGGCGCATCGCCAACTTCATCAACGGCGAGCTGTGGGGCCGGCCGACGACCCTGCCCTGGGGGATGATCTTCTGCTCGCCGACCATCGCTGCGAATCCCGACGGGACCTGTGTCGCCGGCCACGTCGCCCGCCATCCGAGCCAGCTCTACGAGGCGGGATTGGAGGGGATCGCGCTGTTTCTGGTCCTGCGCCTCGCCACCCACACCGGCGGCTGGTTGACGAAGCGCGGGGCGCTGACCGGGCTGTTCCTGGCCGGCTACGGCGTCATCCGCATCAGCCTGGAGAACGTACGCATGCCCGACGCCGGCCTGCGCGACCTCCCCTTCGGCCTCACTGTCGGAATGATGCTGTCGGCCCCCATGGTCCTCGCCGGCGTGTGGCTGATCTGGCGGGGGCTCAGGGCGCCGGCGCATGACAGCGCCTGAGGCGCCACCCCCTCCGACCTCGCTGCGCGAGGCCACCTCCCCCATCGAGGGGGAGGAGGATCAAAACCTCCCTCCCCCTTGTGGGGAGGGTGGCGCGTGTAGCGCGACGGGTGGGGGACTGCGCGCGCGCGTCATCGCCCGCATCGCCGCCGAGGGGCCGATCACGGTGGCGGACTATATGCAGGCCTGCCTGCACGATCCGGCGGCCGGTTACTACGCCACCCGGCCGGGGCTGGGCGCGGCGGGCGATTTCATCACCGCCCCGCACGTCTCGCAGATGTTCGGCGAGCTGCTCGGGGCATGGGCCGCGGAGATCTGGCGCCAGATGGGCGCGCCGGCGCGCGTGCGCCTCGTCGAACTGGGACCGGGCGACGGAACGATGATGAGCGACGTGCTGCGCGCCGCCCACGCCGCGCCCGGCTTTGTCGAAGCGATCGAACTGGTGCTGATGGAAACCAGCGCGCCACTGCGTGCGATCCAGGCGGGGAAGCTTCCAACCGTCCGGTGGATCGATTCGATCGACAGGTTGGGCGGCGAGACGCCACTGATTGTCCTCGCCAATGAATTCCTCGACTGTTTGCCGATCCGCCAGGCGGTGAAATGCGCGGACGGCTGGCGTGAGCGACGGGTCGGTGTGGGGAGCGACGGCGCGCTCGCTTTTGTCGTCGGCGAAGCTTTGTCCTGGATGGGCCCGCCTGTGACAACGAATGAGATCTCCGAGGGAACCATCCTCGAGTTTTCGTGGGTGCTTGACACCGTCGCGCGCGACATCTCCCGCACGATCGCGGTGGCCGGCGGGGCGGCGCTTTTCATCGATTATGCCAGTGACGGCTTCGGCGACACACTCCAAGCTCTCCGCGGGCACCGCAAGGAAACCGCGCTCGCATCGCCGGGGCTGGCGGACCTCACCGCCCGGGTTGACCTTGATCACTTCTGCGCCCTCTGCCGAGACGTCGACACCTTCGGCCCGGTCGGCCAAGGCGCGTTCCTGCAGGCGCTGGGCATCGAGGCGCGCGCGGCCGCTCTGGCCCGCGCCAACCCCAGCGAGGCGGCGAAGATCGGCCGCCAGGTCGCGCGGCTGACGGGGTCGGAGCAGATGGGTGAATTGTTCAAGGTCGCCTGCATCGCTTCGCCAGGGCTGCAGCCGCCGGGGTTCTCATGACCGCACCGCTCATCCTGCAATCGACGCTGTTGGCCCAGGCGGCCGGCATGCGCCACGCCTTCTTCACGCGCCGCGGCGGGGTCTCGACCGGCGTCTATGAGAGCCTCAATGTCGGGGTCGGCTCGGACGACCAGCCCGAAGCCGTGTTCGAGAACCGGCGGCGGGCGGCGGCGATGTTCGACGTGGGGCCCGAGGCGCTGCTTACCTGCTACCAGATCCACTCGGCCAAGGTGGCCGTCGCCGACATCCCCTGGTCGGTGCGACCGCAGGCCGATGGCGTCGCCACCCAGACGCCCGGCCTGGTCTGCGGCGCCCTGGCGGCCGACTGCGCGCCGGTGCTGCTGGCCGACGCCGAAGCGGGCGTGATCGCCGCCGCTCACGCCGGCTGGCGCGGAGCGCTGGAGGGCGTGGTCGGCGCGGCCGTGACCGCCATGACCGGCCTGGGCGCCCGACCGGAACGGATCGTGGCGGCGGTGGGGCCGTGCATCGGGCCGAAGTCCTATGAGGTGGGCCTGGAATTCCTGGCCGCCTTCGAGGAGCGCGATGCGGACCATACGCGGTTCTTCACGCCGGGCGCCCGCGCGGACAAACTGATGTTCGACCTGCCGGGCTTCGTGCTGGGCCGCCTCGCGGCGGCCGGCGTGGAGCGCCGCGAATGGATCGGCGCCGACACCTTCGCCGATCCGGGCGCCTTCTTCTCCAACCGCCGCGCATTCCGCCGCGGCGAAGCCGACTACGGCCGCCTGCTGTCGGCGATCATGCTGGAGGGGTGAGAGTGGGGTGTGAGCCCTTGCTCCCGTGCCCGGCGCTGATAGAAGCCGCGGGAACGCATCTCGACGGGGGCCTCGAATGAAGCTGGTGGCCGGCAATTCCAACCGCAGGCTCGCCGAGGCCATCGCCCAGTCGCTGGACGTGCCTCTGACCAAGGCCCAGGTGAAGCGCTTCGCCGACAACGAGGCCTGGGTCACCATCGAGGAGAATGTGCGCGGCGAGGACGTCTTCGTCCTGCAGTCGACCAGCTATCCAGCCAACGACAATCTGATGGAGCTGCTCATCTGCATCGATGCGCTCAAGCGCGCCTCGGCCAAGCGGATCACAGCCGTGACGCCCTACTTCGGCTACGCGCGCCAGGACCGCAAGGTGGGCGGGCGCACGCCGATCTCGGCCAAGCTGGTGGCCAATCTGATCACCCGCGCCGGCGCCGACCGGGTGCTGACCATGGATCTGCACTCGGGTCAGATCCAGGGCTTCTTCGACATCCCCACCGACAATCTGCAGGCCGCCCCGCTGATGGCCGCCGACATCAAGGCCCACTATCGCGACTGCCACGACCTTCTGATCGTCTCGCCGGACGTCGGCGGGGTGGTGCGCGCCCTGGCCCTGGCCAGCCGGCTGAACGCGGGCCTGGCCATCGTCGACAAACGCCGCTCCGGGCCCGGGGTGTCGGAGGTGGCCAACATCATCGGCGACGTCGCCGGCCGCCGGCTGATCATCTTCGACGACATCGTCGATTCGGCGACCACTCTGTGCAGCGCCGCCAAGTCGCTGGCCGAGGCCGGCGCGGCCGAGGTCTCGGCCTATGTCACCCACGGGGTGCTGTCCGGCATCGCCGTCGAGCGGGTGCAGGACTCGGTGTTGAAGGAGCTGGTGATCACCGATTCCATCGCCACCGACGAGCGCCTGCAGACCGGCGGCAAGGTGCGTGTGGTCAGCTGCGCGCGCCTGATCGGCGAAGCCATCCGCCGCATCGCCAACGAGGAGTCGGTGTCGAAGCTGTTCGATTGATTTTATCCGCGGATGACATTGATGTTGTCCGCGGATGACGCGGATCGAGCCGGGTAGCGGCGCTGAAGGCGCAACATTCTGCGGCATGCTTTAGGGTGTTTCGCGCAGAGTTTGGCGTGGTCTGCATCCATCTGCGTGATCTGCGGATCCATCCTTCGATTGCGTCGATACGCCGACTCCAGACACATTCTCGCCGCGTCGGCGGAGCATTGCCGCCACGCACGACAAGACGCTCGGGAACCGATTGATGAAGACGACGCGCGCGCTCGCTCTGGTTGGCGCAGCCGCCATCGCCACCCTGGCCATGCCGCCGATCTGGAGCGCCTTGGCGAGGCCCAAGCCGCCGCCGATCATCGAGGCCCCGCCCCCGCCCCCACCGCCGCCCGGACCGGTGTCGCTGCCGGCCCACACCCTGGCCGACGCCGCCGCCTACCAGGCCTGGCTCGAGCGGGCCGGGGCCGTCTCGCCGGCCTTCGTCGACGGTCCGTCGATCGCCAAGGCGCTGAAGGACACCACCGCCGCCAGCCCCGACGCTATCATCCGCGACGCCGTGGCCCTGGGCGCGGTCGCCGCCCTGCAGGACCAGGGTTTCGTCAACGAAATCCGCAACGCCGGCACCTCGCCGGACAACCGCGCCCTGATGGTGCGCTACCTGATCGCCGACGCGCGCTACGCCCTGATCTTCAAGGGCTCGGACCACGCCGCCGGCCTGGCGCAGCAGGCCATCGGCGCGCCGGCGCTGAAGCTTTATCTGAACGCCCGGGCGATCAAGCAGGCCTCCTACGACATCCAGCACCAGGACTGGTCCAAGGAGGACGTCACCGACCGGCCTGCACGCCTGGCCATGGTCGAGCAGGCGGGGAATGTCTCGCTGAACGACGCCGCCGACCACGTCGAGGCGCTGAGGGCCGCCTCCACCGGCGGGACGCCGATGGGCGTCACCGCCGCGCCGCTGGCGCCGCCCTATACGCCGCTGGTGGCCGAGTCGCTCCAACTCGCGGCCATCGCCGCCCTGGGCCTGGCCAGCGACGACATGTACGACCGCCTGGCGGCCCTGGCTGGCGACGACCGCGACACCAAACCGTGCCTGCACGAGGCCAAGCTCAACCTCTATCAGTGCCTGGCCGTGGCCAAGCCGCACTATGAGGACGTCTACTGCATGGGCCAGCACGCCATGAGCGACACGGCCGCGTGCCTGGTGACCAACGTCGGCCTGAGCCTGCCGCCCGAACCGCCGCCGCCCCCTCCTCCGCCGGCCCCGCCGGTGAAGAAGAAGGTCCCCGTGCGCCACAAACGGAAGGCCTGATTGCATCGCGGCGCGGCATCGTGTATCGAGCCGCACCCTATTTTCGAGCGGGCCTGAGGCCCAACGCCGCGCGTCTCGAGTCCTTGGATTCGTGAGGGGCGCGGCGGTTTACTTTTAGAGGCGAGGCCATGGCCGATATCGTTTTGAACGTGGAGGTGCGCGAGCACATCGGCACCGGCGGCGCGCGCGCCGCCCGGCGCGAGGGCTTTGTGCCCGGAATCCTCTATGGCGGGGATCAGGCGCCCGTCGCCATCGCCGTCAAGGAGCGCGAGTTCCACAAGGCGCTGCACACCGGCAAGCTACTGGGGCACCTGGTGAAGCTGAAGTACGGCAAGGAGACCCAGTCGGTCATCGCCAAGGACGTGCAGTTCCATCCGGTAACAGATGCTCCGCTGCACTTCGACCTCTACCGCGTCGACGCGCACCAGCAGGTCCATATCGAGGTGCCAGTCACCTTCCAGAACCATGAGGACTCGCCGGGCCTGAAGCGAGGCGGCGCGCTCAACGTCAACCTGCACGAAATCGAAGTCCTGGCCGCGGCCGACCACATCCCCGAAGAGATCGTCATCGACCTGACCGGCCTCGAGATTGGTGATTCGGTGCGCGCGTCCGACCTCAAGCTGCCCAAGGGCGTGGAAATCTCCGCGCGTCACCGCGACGCCACGGTGGCCTCGGTCGCCACCTCCTCGGCCATGGTCGCCGAAGACGCCGAAACCGAAGAAGGCGAAGCGGCCCCGGGCGAAACGGCGGAATAAGCCACTCTCTCTTCCCCCCTCCCTCCCCTTGATGGGGTGGGTGGACCGCCCGACGGTCGGGACGGGTGGGGTGGAGACGCCGCACCACCCCCTCCGGCCCTTCGGGCCACCTCCCCCATCGAGGGGGAGGAGGAGAATGATCCCATGCTGATCTTCGCCGGGCTGGGGAATCCGGGGCGGGAGTACGCCGGCAACCGCCATAACCTGGGCGCCATGACCGTCGAGGCCATCGCCCAGCGCTGGAATTTCGACCGCGAGCGTTCGAAGTTCGCCGGCCTGGCGCGCGAGGGCCAGATCGGCGAGACACGCGTGCTGATCCTCAGACCCCAAACCTTCTACAACGAGAGCGGCCGCTCGGTGGGCGAGGCCGCGGCCTTCTACAAGCTGACGCCGGCCGAGGTGGTGATTTTCCACGACGAGGTCGATCTCGCGCCCGGACGTTTCCGGATGAAGACCGGCGGCGGGGCGGCGGGCAACAACGGCGTGCGCTCCCTGATCTCCCGCATCGGCCCGGATTTCCGCCGTGGGCGCCTGGGCATCGGCCATCCCGGCCACAAGGACCGGGTGATGGGCCACGTGCTGAGCGACTTCCACAAGGTCGAGACCCAGTGGGTGCGAGACCTCACCTCCGCCTGCGCCGAGGCCGCGAGCCTGCTGGTCGCCGGCGAAGACGAGCGCTATCAGGCCGAGGTCATGCGCCTGGCCCCCGCCACCAAGCTCGATCCACGCGCCGCGGCGCGTGAGCATCCCGAAACATGATGCTGCCCGGCGTCGGCCTGTGGTTGATCCTGGCGATCGCCTGCTGCGTGCACGTGGTGCGCACCAATCAGTCGATGTACTGGCTGTTCATCATCCTGGCGATCCCGTGGCTGGGCTCGCTGATCTACGCCCTGGTCATCATCCTGCCCTCCCTGGGCCAAGGACCGACGGCGCGGCGGCTCGGCCAGAGCGCGCGCGAGACCCTCGATCCCACCCGCGAATATCGCCAGGCCCGGCAGGCCTGCGAAGACAGCGGCACGGTGCACAACCGCATGCGCCTGGCCAAGGCGGCGGCGGCCATGGGCCGCCACGACGAGGCCGAGCATCTCTACGGCCTGGCCGCCACCGGTATCCACGCCGAGGACCCGGCCCTCCTGCTCGGTCGCGCCCAGGCCCTGGTCGAGCTGAACCGGCCGGAGGAAGCGTTGGTGTTGCTGCAGAAGCTGGGCGAAGACGGCGGGCGCACCCCACCCTCGGAGCTGGCCCTCGCCCGGGCGCTGGAGGGACTGGGGCGGATCAGCGAGGCCGACCAGGCCTATGAATGGGCGGCCGGGCGCATGCCGGGCCTGGAAGCCGTGGGCCGCTACGCCGCCTTCCTCGCCCGCCAGGGCCGCGCCGCCGAGGCCCGCGACCTGCTGAGCGAAATGGACCGCCGCATCGCCGGGGCCAACCCCCAGTTCCGCCGCGAAGCCCGCCACTGGCGCGACCTGGCGGCCAAGGCCGTGGCGGGCGGCTGATCCATCCGCGGATGACGCAGACGGGCACCAATTCCACCTCTCCCTGACTTCTACCGTTAGGGCGGCCGCCGCGCCAACATTCGCTCCGTGCGCGAGCTCGATCGCCGGCGAATTTCGGGGCGCCGAGCCGTGAGGCCGCGAAAAGCCAATGAATTCCACGAGAAATGACCGAAAAATCAGAGCTCAAGCTTCAGCATGGCTCGCCTCGATTTCTTGCGGAATCGGCCACGAATATTCAGCAATTATTGAGCGTTAACGATTACGTCCTTGACAAAGGCGAGATTGGGGCGTGAGTGTGGCGATACGAACGTGGGGGGTTATGCGTTTCGGCCTGAGAGGGCGGATAGATGACGTCAAATCGCAATCACATCCGGATGAGCGCTCTGGCGGTCGCTGCCGGGCTGACCCTCGTCGCCGCGCCGGCCGGCGCTATCACCAGCATTTCCAGTTCCGGTTACGGTCTCGGCATCGACCTGACGGTTCTTGGCTTCCTGCCTGTGACGCTCGGGCCGATCGCATCCGACAGCGGTTCTTCGCCTCCCGGACCCTACAGTGGCTCCAATTCGGTCCTGTCGCTCAATTCAAGCTTGGGGCTCGGGAGCGCCTTGTCGCCCCTCGGCTCGCTTCAACTGAAAACAGGCCTGCTCACCGGCAGCGCCAGTTCGCCGTTCATGCCGACGCCGACAGGCACGGGCACCGGCACGGTGGACAACATAACCTCGCTCAACATGGTTGCTGTGCTTGTGAAAGAACTCGGGATCAGCGCCACGACCATTTCATCGACTTCCAACGTGAGCGGTTCCGGAAGTCTGGAAGCCTTCGGCTCGACGACAATCGAGGACCTGGTGATCTCCGGGACCTCCATCGGCTCGACCATTAAGGTGGGGGCCACCGCAGCCGTCAATCCGGCGCCCGATGATGTCATCTTCGATGCGGGCGGCCTCGAGATCGAACTGAATCGGCAAACGTTCACCGGCGCCGACGGGGCGACATCCACAGCCGACGGCATCACAACCGATGCGCTCTATATCGATTTCAACAACTTCGCCCTCGGTACGGGGCTTGTGGACGGCGACATCGTGGTTGGAGAGTCCCAGGCCAGTATCTTTGGGCCGCCCACGCCGGTTCTCCCGGAGCCGGGGACTTGGGCCCTGATGCTGGTTGGGTTTGCGGGACTCGGCGCGGCCTTGCGCGCCCGTCGCCGCACCGCTTCCGCGCCCACCGCGATCTAGGAACGCCCGCTTCGCCGCCTGAAGGCCACGCGATCACCGCGCGCGCCGCCGTTGGCGCGACCTGGCGGCGAAGGCCGTGGCGTTCTTTGTAGGAGGTGATTGTCGCTCCGCAATCGTGCTAGGGCGCGGGCATGGCTTTGAAGGTTGCGATCGTGGGGCTGCCCAATGTCGGCAAGTCCACCCTGTTCAATGCGTTGACGCAGACCGCGGCGGCGCAGGCGGCGAACTATCCGTTCTGCACCATCGAACCCAATGTCGGCGAGGTGGCCGTGCCCGAGCCGCGCCTGGACGCATTGGCCAAGATCGCCGGCTCGAAGGAGATCATCCCGGCGCGCATCACTTTCGTCGACGTGGCCGGGCTGGTGCGCGGGGCCAGCCAGGGCGAGGGCCTAGGCAATCAGTTTCTGGCCAACATCCGCGACTGTGACGCTGTCGCCCTGGTGGTGCGCTGTTTCGAGGACGACGACGTCACCCACGTAGAAGGCCGCGTCGATCCGCTGGGCGACATCGACATCATCGCCACCGAGCTGATGCTGGCCGACCTCGACAGCCTGGAGCGGCGCCTGCCGGCCCTGGAAAAGCGCGCCAAGGGCGGCGACAAGGAGGCGACGCAGGCCCTGCGCCTGGCCAAGGCGGCGCACGTCGAGCTCAGCGCCGGGCGGCCCGCGCGGGCGGCCAAGGTCAGCGAAGACGACGTCAAGGCGTGGCGCATGCTTCAGCTCCTGACCGCCAAGCCGGCCCTCTATGTCGCCAATGTCGACGAGGCCAGCGCGGCCGCCGGCAACGCCCTTTCCGAACGCGTGGCCGAACGCGCCGCGGCCGAGGCGGCCAAGGCGGTGGCCATCTCCGCCCGTATCGAAAGCGAGATCGCCGTGCTCGACGCCGGCGAGCGGGCCGAGTTCCTGGAGGCCCTGGGCCTGCACGAAGCCGGCCTCGACCGCCTGATCCACGAGGCCTACGCGCTGCTCGGCCTGCAGACCTATTTCACCGCCGGCCCCAAGGAGGCGCGCGCCTGGACCATCCCCGTGGGCGCGTCGGCGCCGGAGGCGGCCGGGGTGATCCACACCGATTTCGAAAAGCGCTTCATCCGCGCCGAGACCATCGCCTTCGACGACTATGTGCGCCTCGTCGGCGAGGCGGGGGCGCGGTCGGCGGGGCGGCTGCGCGCCGAAGGGCGAGAGTATGTTGTGCGCGACGGCGACGTGATGAACTTCCTGCACGGGGCCTGAGGATGGCGGCGAAGCAGGAGACGCTGAGGAGCGGCCTGGACGGCTTCGAATTCGCCGCCTGGCGCCAGACCCCGCCCGACGCGCGGCGCGGCGGCCTGATCGTCATCCAGGAGATCTTCGGGGTCACCGACCACATCCGCGAGACGGCGGCGGCCTATGCCGAGGAGGGCTTCGAGACCCTGGCCCCGTCCCTGTACGACCGCCGCGCGCCGGGTTTCGAGGCGGCCTATGACGCCCCTGACGTCGCCCGCGCCGTCGAGCTGTCGCAGGCGACGCCCTGGGACGAGGTGGCGGCGGATCTGGCCGCCTGTGTCGCCGCGCTGGCCCCGCCGGTGTTCGTTGTCGGCTGGTGCTGGGGCGGCGCGGCGGCATGGATGGCCGCCTGTCGGGTGGCCGGGCTGACGGCCGCCAGTTGTTATTACGGCCGGCGCATCCCCGAGTTCGTCGGCGAGACGCCCAAGTGCCCGACCATCGCCCACTTCGGCCGCCGCGACGCGTCCATTCCGGAGGCGGTGGTGGAGGCCATCGGCGAGGCCCATCCGGATATCCCGATCTATATCTACGACGCCGGCCACGGCTTCGCCTCCGACCGCCGCGCCGACTACGACGCCGACTGCGCCCGGCTCGCGCGCCTGCGCACCCTGCAACTCTTCAGCCGCGCCGGCGGGCGTGGGGAGTTCTGATCCGCGGATGCTGAACCTCCCCTCCCTCCCCTTGATGGGGAGGGTGGATCGCGCGAAGCGCGAGACGGGTGGGGTGGCCGCTCCACCCCTTCCGACCTCGCTGCGCGAGGCCACCTCCCCCATCAAGGGGGAGGAGGAATAGTGACACCGCCGTTTGTGCTTCTCGAGGACCGGCTGACGGTCGGGGCGCAGGCGCGGCTCTATGTTGACCCGGTCGAGATCGTGCGGTGTGACGACGCGGGCGATGTGATGGTGGCGTTGGCCCGGGTCGAGGCGGGCGCGGCGCGGGGACTGCATGCGGCGGGGTTCCTCAGCTATGAGCTCGGCTATCTGCTGGAGCCTCGGCTGGCGCGACGGCTGCCGGCGCGGCGGGCGACGCCCCTCCTCTGGTTCGGGCTGTTCGCGCCGCCGCGGCTAATTGCGACCGAGGTCCTGGACGCCACTTTGGCCGAGCTGGGTCCGCCGCCACCGATCATGGACCTGACCCCGGGCCACGACCGCGCCGAACATGTGGCCAAGGTCCGGCGCGTACTGGCCTTGATCCGGGCCGGCGACCTCTACCAGGCCAACCTGACCTTTCCGATGCGGTTTCGCTACGCCGGTGAGCCGCTGGCGCTCTACGCCGCCCTGCGCGCGCGCCAGCCGGTGGCGCACGGCGGCGTCGTGGCCACGGGCGAGACGACGGTGTTGTCGGTCTCGCCGGAGCTGTTCTTCGAGCTTTCAGCCGGCCAGGCGACCACACGGCCGATGAAGGGCACGGCGGCGCGCGGCGCAGATCCGCAGGCCGACGAGGCGGCCCGCGCGGCCCTGATCGCCGACCCCAAGCAGCGGGCCGAGAACCTGATGATCGTCGATCTTCTGAGGAACGACCTGTCGCGGATCGCGATGCCCGGCACGGTTACAACGCCGGCGCTGTTCACGGCCGAGATCTATCCGACCTTCCACGCCCTGACCTCGACGGTGACCGCCAGGTTGCGGCCAGGCGTCGGCCTGGGCGAGACGCTGGCGGCGTTGTTTCCGTGCGGCTCGATCGTCGGCGCGCCGAAGATCCGGGCGATGGAGGCCCTGGCGGAACTCGAAGTGGGGCCGCGCGGCGTCTATACCGGGGCCATCGGGTCGGTCGCGCCCGGCGGCGACATGGCCTTCAACGTGGCCATCCGCACCGCCGTCATCGGGCGGGGCGGCGAGGGCCTCTATGGCGTCGGCGGCGGGATCGTCGCCGATTCCGATCCGGCCGCGGAATATGACGAGGCCCTGCTGAAGGCGCGGGTGCTGAGCGACCTGGCGGCCGACTACGGGCTGATCGAGACCTTTCGCTGGTCGGCGGAGCGGGGCTTCGTCCGGCTGGCGGCGCATCTGGACCGGCTGTCGCGCTCGGCGGGCGAGCTGGGTTTCGCGTTCGACTGGGGCCAGGCCGAGGCCGAGTTGGCGCGGATGGCTGGAGCGTGGCGCGGCGACCGGCGCGTGCGGCTGCTGCTGGCGCGGGGTGGGGACCTGACCATCGGCAGCGAGGCGGCGGCTGAATCGGGACCTGTGACAATCACTGTCGCGACCGGCCGATTGGATGCGGGCGACCCGTTCCTGCGGCACAAAACCACGCGGCGCGAGGCCTTCGACGCCGCCTCGTCCGAGGCTGTGGCGCGGGGCGCGGACGAGGCTCTGCTGCTCAACCGGCAGGACGCTGTGGCCGACGCCGCCCGCCACAGCGTATTCGTGGAGATCGGCGACCGCCTGGTCACCCCGCCTCTGACGGCGGGCGCCCTGCCGGGCGTCCTGCGCGCCACCCTGATCGCCGAGGGCGCCGCCATCGAGGGCGAGATCACCCTGGCTGATGTGCGCACGGCCCCCGCCTGGTTCGTCGGCAACAGCCTGCACGGGCTGAGGCGAGCGCGATTGATGTGATCAGCAAATGCTGACTTGTCTCCTGTTGGCGCGGGAAGCCCGACCGATTGCCGGTTCTAGGCGGCGACTACCCGCCGCTCGGCCAGTGTGGCCGAGCGTCTCTCCGTTGCAAGCGGCAGTGACGCCGAGATCGGAGCGCCTTCGAAACGGAATTTCTTGGACCATTGAAATCCCACTGATGCGATATGAAACTGGGCGGCGAGCGTTCGCCTTGAAACCGTTGCTCGCGTTGTCAGCCTTGGCGAAATCGTCAGTCAGAAGGCGGCAGCCCGGCGCGCTGGCACGTTGCGTGGCTCACCTTCGAGGATCTCGCCCAGAGCATGCGCGACGACGTGGCCAGAATCCGCAACCACCCGCTCACGCCGAAGGACGTTCCCGTCCACGGCTTCATCTACGACGTCCTGACCGGTAGCCTGATCCCGGTCGAAAAGGACGCTTGATCGAACAAAAGCCGCTCGGAGAGCCTCCTCCCCATCGAAGCGGCGGGAGGGTAAGCAGGGGCGATGTTCCAGGACGACACGACCAAATCCATCGTCGAACGGGCCGCCGAGCGGCTGGCCGCCGATCCAGCCGAGGCCGAGCGGCTGGCGCGGACGGTCCTGGCGCGGGCGCCGGCCGATCCGCGGGCGCAACTGATCTTCGCCTCCGCTCGCCGGCGGCAGGGCCGGGCGGCGGAGGCGCTCGCCATCCTGAAGCCCCTTGCCATCGCCTGGCCGAACGCCGCCAACACGCAATTCGAATATGGGGCGTCCCTCACGGCGCTCGGCCGTGACGGCGAAGCCGTCGAGCCGCTGAGCCGCGCCGTCGCGCTCAACCGCGACCTGGCGCTGGCGTGGAAAACCCTGGGCGAAGCGCTGTTCCGGCTCGGCGAGGACCAGGACGCGGAGCGCGCCTTCGCCGAGTATGCGCGCAGCCAGATGACGGACCCGGTGCTGAAGCCTGTGGCGGAAGCCTTGTTCGCCAGACGGTACGAGCAGGCGGAGGCCCAGCTTCGCACCCATCTCGCCCGACGCGCGACCGATTCGGACGCGTTGCGCCTGCTCGCGCAGGCGGTCATCGGCCTTGGCCGACGGGACGAAGGGGAGGCGATCCTCCATCGCTGTCTCGAGCTGGCGCCGGACGACCACCCCGCGCGCTTCATGCTCGCCAACCTCTATTTCCTCCGCCAGATTCCGGCCGCGGCGCTGCCGCACGTGCGGATGCTTTTGCAGGCCGACCCCCAGGAGATCGCCTATCTCTCGCTGGAGGCCGGTTGCCTGGCGAGGCTCGGCGATTCGGATCGCGTGACCGAGATCAACGAGGGTCTGGCGGCGCGCTTCCCGGCCCAGCCGAAGATGTGGCTCAATGTCGGCCACTCACACCGCACGGCCGGCGATCGGGCGCGGGCGAAGGCGGCGTACGAGCGGGCCTTGTCGCTAGCGCCAGGGCTCGGCGAGGCATGGTGGGCGCTCGCCAACCTCAAGGTCGAGCCGTTCTCCGAGGCCGACATGGCGGCCATGACGGCGCGGCTCGCCGGCGGATCCGACAACGACCGGCTGCACCTGCATTACGCCCTGGGAAAGGCGCTGGAGGATCGAAAGGACTTCTCCCCCGCCTTCGTCCACTACACCGAGGGCTCGAAGATGCATCTGGCGCAGGCGCCGCATGACGCGACGGCCGTCACAGCCAGGATTGACCGAACGATTCGGTTCTTCACGCGGGAGGTCTTCGAAGCGCGAGCTGGGCAGGGCGATCCTTCAGCCGCGCCGATCTTCGTGGTCGGTCTGCCGCGCTCCGGCTCGACTCTGATCGAGCAGATCCTCGCCAGTCACTCCACGGTCGAAGGCACAATGGAGCTGCCGGACATCCCCAACCTCGTCCTCGAGTTGGAGGCCTCGGCCCGGCGTCATGGCGCGCCATGGCCCGAGGCCCTGGCGGACCTCTCCCCGCAGGATTTCGCGCGCCTCGGCGCCGCCTTTCTGGAAAGCGCCGGCGCCTACCGCCGCACCGACCGGCCGCGCTTCATCGACAAGATGCCCAACAATTTCATGCACGCGGGGCTTATCGCCCTGATCCTGCCGAACGCGCGCATCGTCGACGTGCGCCGCCACCCGATGGCGACGGGCTTCTCCTGCTTCAAGCAGCACTTCGAAGGCGGCGCGTCATTCTCCTACGACCTTGGCGACATCGGTCGCTGGTACGCCGACTATGTGCGCCTGATGGACCATTTCGACCAGGTCGCCCCCGGCCGCGTGCATCGGGTCGTGTATGAAGACCTCGTGGAGGACACGGAAGGAGAGGTGCGCCGGCTGCTCGCCGCTCTCGGCCTGCCGTTCGAGGCCGCGTGCCTGGCCTTCCACGAGAACCGGCGCGCCGTAAGGACCATCAGCTCCGAGCAGGTTCGTCGACCCATCTTCCGCGACGGGCTTGAGCAGTGGCGTCATTTCGAGGCTTGGCTTGGGCCGCTGGAGGCGGCGCTGGGACCCACGCTGGAGCAGTGGCGCCGAGCGCGGGCTCGGGACTGACGGGTCGGACATTTGTCGGCTGATCGAGAACGCCTCGAATGATGGCGGCGTAAACGCCACCCCGGCGGATCGCCGGCCCGCCGACCAGAAAATCTGAATATGCCGACAGGTCTTCTGGATTTGCAGCCAAGGACATAGTCCTCAAATGCATATTAAAAAGGTAGGCACACTAGTTTATATGGCCGTTGTGGACTTGAAAGATCTGGGCTTGGGGCGGGACGACCGCGCTCCGCGAGGCGCCCATTGGACAGGCAGAGGGCGCCCGATTTCGAGCGCCCAGCGCCAATTCAGGCCGGATGATGACGGATTTATTGCAGGTGCGAGGGCGCACGAGCGTTGATGCTCTCTGAGACTCATGAGTCCGGGGAGGCCCTCAAGCCTCAACCCCGAGCCGAACCGACAACCAAGACGGGGGACTTTCATGCTTAGACTCAAGACTTCGGTTTCCGTGGCCGTGCTCGCCGCCGCCGCCGGATTCGCCGGCCAGGCTCTCGCCGCCGACCAGCCTGCCTCGGTGGAGGAGGTGATCGTTACCGGCACCCGTGAGGTGGGCATCAAGGCCGCCGATAGCCCGGCGCCGATCCAAGTGGTCGGGGCCCAGGTGCTGCAAAAGAGTGGCGCGTCCGACTTGGCGACCTCGCTGGCCGCCAACGTGCCGTCGCTGAACATCCAGACCACCGGCGGCGACGCCGCGGCGGTACAGATCCAGGCGGCGCTGCGCGGGCTCGGCCCCAACGACACCCTGGTCCTGGTCGACGGCAAACGCCGTCACACCACATCCAACCTCGCAGTCGATTCCGGCAGCCCCTACACCGGGTCGGCGACCACCGACCTGTCGTTCATCCCGGTGGGGTTGATCGATCACGTCGAAGTGCTGACGGACGGCGCGGCGGCGCAATACGGCTCGGACGCCATCGCCGGCGTGGTCAACATCATCCTGAAGCACGGCGAGACACCGGCCACTCTGTCTCTCACCGGCGGCCAATACTACAATGGTCAAGGCAACAACTTCGATGTGTCGTTCAACAAAGGCTTTGACCTGGGCGGCCGCGGTTACTTCGACATCGCTCTCGAAGAGCACTACCACGAATTCACCTACACGGGGATCGGCGACAACCGGGTTACGGACTCCTCCGGAAATCTCCTGCCGGGGTTGCCCTTCCCCAATTCGAACTCGGGCAGCGCGTATAATTTTCCGCACCTCAATATGTTGACCGGAGATCCTCAGTTCAATCTCTACAACGCCATGTATAACTCAGCCTATCAGCTGAGCGACGATATCGAGTTTTACAGTTTCGGCAGCTTCGGTTATCGCGCGGCTTGGCACTACGAAAATTATCGCAGGCCCGCCACTGTCGAGGCCACGACCTCCACCGGCGACGCTGTCCTGCCATTCCCCTATGGCTTCGACCCCCGGGAGAAGTTCGACGAGACCGACTATTCCTTTACCGGTGGTCTTCGCGGAGTAGCGGCGGGCTGGCGCTGGGATATTTCTTCGACCTACGGCGGCAACCACGTCGACGCCTACACCGTCAACTCCGCCAACCCCGGACTCTTCACAGTCCTGCAGGGCCTGTCGCCGACGCCGATCGTCCCGCAGACCAACTTCTATGACGGGTCGTTCGACGCCACCGAATGGACCACGGACCTCGACATCGAAAAGCTGTTCACTTTCGATTCCGGGCCGACGGTCGATTTCGCCTTCGGCGGCGAATTCCGGCGCGACACCTTCGCCATCGGCGCCGGCGAACCGTCTTCCTATGAATACGGCGGCGGTCAGTCCTTCGAAGGCTATCTGCCGGCGGAAGCTGGCAACTGGAACCGCAACAACTACAGCGCCTACGTCGACGTGGCGGTGAATCCGATCAAGGCCCTGCACCTCGACGTCGCCGGTCGGTACGAGCACTACAGCGACTTCGGCAGTGCGACGGTAGGCAAGTTCACCGGCCGCTACGACTTCAACGACATGTTCGCCATCCGTGGCACGGTCAGCACCGGCTTCCGGGCCCCGACTCTGGCCGAAGAGCATTACTTCGGGGTCAACGTGGCGCCGAGCTCGGCCTTCGGCCAGTTGCCGCCGAATTCGGCCGCTGCCGCCCTGGCTGGGTTCAATCCTCTCAAACCGGAAAAATCCGACAACTACAGCGTCGGCTTCGTCCTCCACCCGGCCCCACGTCTGCAGATCACCGTCGACGCCTACGACATCGAACTGCACAACCGCATCATCAACAGCGGCGATATCTTCGGCCTGCTCGGCGGCGAAACGGTCTCGAACAACGTTCTCAACGCCGTCGTCGCAGGCGGCATCTCACTGCCGACCGGCGTTTCCACGGTCGGGATTCAGATCTTTGAAAACACCGCCAACACCAGCACCAAGGGCGTCGAGGTGACCGGCAGCTACGCCAGTGACTTCGACGAGTTCGGCCACGTCGATTGGACCTTGGGCTTCAACTACAACAAGACCGACATCACGAGGCTGTTCGCGTTGCCAGAGGATGTGGTGGTCCCGGACATCGGTCAGACGTCCTTGTTGACCGCCCAGTCCGCGTCTGCGCTGACGAACGCCACACCGCGCTACAAGATCGTCCTGCAGGCCCTGTGGACGCTTCACAAGTGGTCGGCGACCCTGCGCGAGACGATCTATGGTCCGACGGCGCAATGGTCCGCCGCGCCCAGCATTCCTATCTACTATCAGATCGGAACCACCGGCATCACCGACCTCGACATCGGCTACAAATTCAACAAAAATATTCAGCTGGATGTCGGCGCCAACAATCTGTTCAACACCATCCCGCCGGGGCTCCAGAACCCGGCGAGCAACTTCATTCATACCTTCAATTCGCCCTACGCCTTCGCCCCGTGGAATCCCAACGGCGGCTACTACTACGGCAAACTGACCTTGACGTTCTAAAGTCGGATGGGGCGGTGGCGGGTAGCCTCGTCCTCGCTTATCCCCCTTCGACCTCCGCACTCAGCGGGGAGAAAATCTCGCACGAAAGCCACCGCCTCCGACCCTGCTTCGCCAAGGCTTCGCAAGGTCGCCTCCCCCATCAAGGGAGAGGAGGATTCGAACTGAGCCCCCTCACTTCCGCAGGACAGTGTCGTTCATCAGGCCCTGGTGGAGGATCACGGAGGCCGGGGGGCCGGGGACGAATTCGGCGTCCAGTTGCAGGGCCGGGGCGGCGAAGGTCGGGTGGCCGTTCCGGAGACCCTCATAGACGAGGACGGAAGCGCGCGTGGGGCCCTTCATCACCAGGTGATCGCCCTCGCGCGCGACGACCACGGAAATCTCCGGCGCGAGCGGGTAGACGCCTTCGAACCGGGCCAGCTCCGCCGCCGCGATGGGCGCCCCCGCCTGTTCGCCGGCCAGGAACACCGGCCGGCCGAGCGCGACATCCAGCAGTTGCGTTCCGACGACGTCCGGCAGGCCGTTGTCGATGTTGCTGAGCACGGCGACCGTCACTTGCCGGTCGGGCGCATAGGCGAGGAAGGCGTGGAAACCCTCGATGCCGCCGTTGTGCCAGATGACGCGCTGGCCGTCGTGCTGGATAACCAGCAGACCCAGCCCGTAGTCACCCTTGCCGGCTGTGGTCATGGCCGCCAGCGAGGCGGCGCTGAGGAGCTTGCCGCTGTAGAGGCCCCGCTGCCAGCGCAGGAGATCGCCTGTGGTGGAGTACATCGCCCCAGCCGCCCAGGGCACGGTGAGGGACTCCGAGCGCGCCTGAACCAGGCCGTCCTTGCCGCGCCTGTAGCCCTGCGCGCGTTTCGCAAGGATCAGATCGTCGGCGTCGAGGCCGGTGTCGTTCATCCCCAGCGGTTTGAGAATCCGCTCGCTGAGGAGATCGGCGTAGGACTTGCCGCTGACCTTCTCGATGACCGCGCCCAGAACCTCATAGTTGGAGTTGCTGTAGGAGAACTTCGCGCCCGGTTCGAACGTCAGCGGCAGGGGCTCGAAGAAGGCCAGCAACTCGGCGCTGGCGCGCGGGCTCATGGCCCATTCGTGGAAGCGCTTGTCGGCGGTGAAGTCCGGTATGCCCGAAGTCTGGCCGAGCAGATCGGCGAGGGTGACCTTGTCCCACGCCTTGGGCGCGTCCGGGAGATAGCGGCCGACCGGGTCGGCGAGGCTGAGCTTGCCCTCGTCGCGCAGCATCAGCACCAGGGCGGCGGTGAACTGCTTGGTGATCGAGCCAATGCGGAACTTCACGTCCGGCGCGTTCGGCAGACCCCAGGCGAGGTCGGCCTGGCCGTAGCCCTTGTCGAGCAGCACCTGATCGCCGCGCGCGACCAGCACCGCGCCCATGAAGGCGTTGTCCGGCGCATAGGATCCCGCCACCTGGGCCAGGCGCGCCTGAACGTTCGCCTGATCGGGCGGCTGGGCCGCCGCGAGGCCGGCCGCGCAGGCCCACGCCGCGCCGGCGGCCACGATGTTCAACGCCCAGCCCATCAACTCACCCTCTCCACACGCCAGGAGATTGTCAGCCGCGGCGCGCGCGACCTAGTGAATCCTCGGTAAGGCGAGGCGGACGCGGTGTGATCGGAGGGAAGATTTGATCCGCAGATGGCGCAGATGAAGCAGATTGATGGCGCCAATCCCCGCGCGGAGCGCCTTTGGGCGTCAAGCCGAACGACGCGCCTCCTGCCTGCGCGAAGCCGAGGCTTCGCTTCGGCGAAGGCAGGTCGGCGCCGCTACCCGCGCCCTTCCGCGTCATCAACCTGCTTCATCTGCGTCATCTGCGGATACCCCTTTCCCTACGCCGCCGCGACGAGGTTGGGGGGCCCGAGGTGTTGCAGGAAGTCGGGTTTGCCGAGGGCGACGCCGTGGGCGCGCAGCAGGGCGTAGGCGGTGGTGACGTGGAAGAAGAAGTTGGGCAGGGCGAAGCCGGTCAGATAGGCGGCGCCGGTGAATTTATAACCCATCCCGTTGGGGAATTTCAGCACCACCTCGCGCGCATCGCCGCCCTGATACGCGGCGCGATCGACGCTGGCGATATAGTCGATCGTGCGCTGCAAACGGGCCTTGAGCTCGTCGAAGCTCGACTCGTCATCGGCCATGGCGGGCGCCTCCACGCCGGTCAGGCGGGCGACGGAGGCCTTGGCGGTGTCCGAGGCGATCTGGAACTGGCGGGAGAAGGGCAGCATGTCGGGCGCGAGGCGCGCCTCCATGAGCGCCGCCTCTTTGCGGCCCTCGGCGAGGGCCTTGTCCAGCCAGGCCTGCATGTCGGTGAGGGCGTTCGTGAACACGGGCGCCGATGCGTCGTAGATGGTGAAGCTCATGGTTTCCTCCGCGCGGTCCGTTCGATCCGCAGACCACGCAGATGGGTGCGCGCGCGCCCGGATGTAACCGGGCGGTGGTCTGATCCGCGGATGACGCCCAATTCAATCCGCGGATTTCGCCGATGTGCCCGGGTGGCGGCGCCTCCCTCCTCCTTGTGGGGAGGGTCGAGACGGCGAAGCCGTCCGGGGTGGGGGACGCCGCTCCACCCCATCCGGCCCTTCGGGCCACCTTCCCCATCAAGGGGAAGGAGGGCGCTTCGCGCGGGGTGTCGCGCTACCCGCGCCCATCTGCGACGCCATCCGCGTCATCTGTGGATAGCTCGTGAAAAGCGCTGCCGTTACGGCCGGACGAACTTGAGGGCGAACTGGCTGGTGTGGCCCTTGATGGCCGGATCGAAGACCGGTTTGGAGAGATCGTCGGCGGGGCGCTCGAGGAACCGGCCCTCGCCGACCAGCTTGAAGCCGGCCGCCTCCACCTCGGCGATCACCTGAGCCTTGGGGATACGGTGGAGATGGGCGATCTCGCCAGCGGGCGTCCCCGGCTTCGCCGCGTGGTCGAGGATGAAGTAGACGCCGCCGGGCTTCAGGGCGGCGAACACCGCCCGGTTGAAAGCCGCCATATCGACCTGGCCGTACCCGGCGATGTGGAGGTCGTGATAGTTCTGGGTGGTCCAGACCAAGTCCGCGCGTCCGGGCAGGGTGAGCTGACCCCAGGGCTGCGCATCCAGCGTCAGGTTGGGGCGATTGAGCTCAGCCGAGACCTTGCGGTCGGCGGCGACATCATCCTTCCAGCCGGCGTTCTCCACGCCCCAGACCGCGCCCTTCGGACCGACGACGTCGATCAGCAGGCGGGTGTAGTAGCCGCCCTCCGGGGCCAGTTCGGCCACCTTCATGCCGGGCCGGACGCCGGCGAAGGCCAGGGTGTCGGCCGGATCGCGCAGGACGTCCTTCGCGACCTCGTCCTTGGGCCGCGAGGTGTCGGCGATGGCGGCCGCGACGTAAGGAGGGATGTGGGCGGCCAGGGCGGGGCCGGCGGTGAGGGTGAGACAAGCGACGGCGGCGACCAACTTCATCGAGTATCCTCCACGGCGGCGGCGAGCTTGGCCATGAGCGAGGATTGGCCGGACGGCGGCAAGAGTCGAGGGGGGTGGCGTTCGGCGGGCCCGCGCCTCCCTCCGTCGGCGGATGGGGAGGGTGGATCGCGCGCAGCGCGAGACGGGTGGAGTGGAGACGCCGCACCACCCCCTCCGTCTTGCTTCGCAAGCCACCTCCCCCATCGAGGGGGAGGAGGAGTCGTGAAGAGTGATACACTGATCCCAATGCAAACTCCTTGGCTTCACGCCATCACCACGGTCGCCTTTGTGCTGCACATCGGCGGCGGGACGGTGGCGTTGGTTGCGGGGACGACGGCGGCGATCGCGCGCAAGGGCGGGCGGCTGCACCGGGCGGCCGGCAATGTCTTCTTCGCCGCCATGCTGGTGATGGCGACCTTCGCCGCCTGGCTGGCCGTGGTCATGCCCGATCAGATGGTCAATCTCTTCATCGCCAGCTTCGCCACCTATCTGGTGACGACGGCGTGGCTGACCGCGCGGCGCGCGCCCGGGGCTACGGGCGTGGCGGAGAAAGTCGCCCTCGTCGTCGGCGCCCTCCTCAGCGCGCCGTTCGTGATCCTCAGCTTTCAGCTCGCGGCCGGACTGCCGCCCCTCTTTAAGAGCGCCGTGCCCTACAAGGGGCCGGTCGAGATCGCCATCTGGGGCTTCACCACCGTGCTGGTCACAGCGGCCCTCGGCGACGCCAAGGTGGCCCTGGCCGGCGGCATCGCCGGCGCGCCCCGGATCGCGCGACACCTGTGGCGCATGTGCCTGGGCCTGACTCTGGCGGCCGGCTCGGCCTTCACCAACGGCGCGGCGCGGCTGCTGCCCGGGCCTTACCACGTGCCGCCGGCGTTCTTCCTGCCGCAGTTCCTACCGCTGGGCCTGCTGATCTTCTGGATGATCCGCGTGCGGTTCACGGGGTGGTATGGGCGGCGGTAGCGGCCGTTCAGCCTCCGCCGACGGCCAGCTTCCGCCGGCCCGTCGGCGGTGGTTTGCCGGCGGCCACATCGCCGAGGCGTTCGATCTTAAGCGGCGGCCGTGAGGGCAATGTCACGATCAGCTCCAGCTGGCCCCCGACGGCCTCGACATAGTTCTTCAGGGTCGAAAGGTAGAGATCGGCCTGCTTCTCAATCTTCGAGACCGAGGGCTGCTTGATATTGAGCGCGGCCGCGATCTCGGCCTGGGCCTTGCCGGCGGCGCGGCGGAGTTCGCCCAGGCCCTCGACCTCACCCTTCAGTTCCTCGAACCGCGCATCGATGCGCGCGCGCCGCGCCTCCGGGAGGCTTGCTACGACCTCGTTCAGCGTGCGGCCCACTACTTCTTCTCCTTCTTCCTCGCCGCCGTCAGGCGGCCGAGATGATCGCCGTAGCGCTCGTCGGCCTTGGCGATCAGCACCCTGTAGAAGCGCCGCTCGCCACCACCTGACTTGTCTCCGGCGACGAGCAGAATGGCTTTGCGCTCGGGATCGAACGCGAAGGCCACTCGCCAGACGCCGCCATCCGCCTCGAACCGGAGCTCCTTCATGTTGGAGAACGCCGAGTCTTTCAGCGTATCCGCATGGGCACGCCCGAGGTGCGGTCCGAATTCGCCGAGGAGCTTGGCCGACGCCAGCAGTTCGTCCTGGACGGACGGCGCCAACGTCTCGAACTCCTCGTCGAACTCATCGCCGAAGGTGACATTCCACGGTATCATATAGCTTCCAGGCTATGTACGGTCAATGCGAGGCCGGAACGCGGGTCACCATGACGGGACAGGGCGCGGCGCGCAGCAGGGCCTGCAAGGTCGCGGCGTCGTCCCAGCGGCCCGTCCGGGCCAGGACGATGAGATCGGCCGACTCCTCGCCCGCCACGCGGACCGTCTCCCCCGCCAGATCGCCATGCTCCACCCGCAGCCGAACCCGCATATCGGCAAGCGGGCAGACGCCGCCCAGCCGGTGCAGGAATTCCCGGGACCATGCGGGCCAACTGTGCTGGATCTGATCCAGATACACCGGCGGCGCGATCGAGCCCGGCTCCAGGGCGCACTCGCCGCCGGCCACCTGCAGCACGACGAGTTCGGCGCCGGCCGCGCGGGCGAACTCGGCCGCCGGTCTCAGCGCGTCGCTGACCGACGGACTGCCGTCATGGGGCGCCAGCACTCGCCTGAGCGCCCAGTCGCCGGGCGCCTGCGCCCGATTGACTAGCACCACCGGGCCATGGGCCGCGCGCAGCACCGCCAGCGCCGCCTCGCCGATCGAATCCGCCGATGGGGCGCTCATCACGATCAGCCCGGCGTCGGTGAGACTCGCCTCGGCGGGATGTCCGGCGCGGACCTCGAGCGGGACGCCGCGCAGCTCGGCAAGGCGCCTGGCGACGGGCAGCGCGCCGAGGGCGTCCTTCGATCCATCCAGCGAGACCAGAACGACTGTATCGGTCATGACGCTGTCTCCTGCGCCGACGCCTTGAGCGCATAGTCCTGTCCGCGCCAGCGGATGCGGAACGACAGCGCGCGCCATCCGGGCGGCAGTTTCGGATCCAGCCTTGGACCGTCTTCGGTGAGACGCAGGCCGGCGAAACCGAACACGGCCGCCTGCCACAGCCCGCCCAGCCCGCCGATGTGAACGCCGCCGGTGGCGGCGCCCGTGTTGTCGCTCAGATCGATCCGGCTCGCCTGGCGGAAGTAGGTTTCGGCCAGGGCCATATCGCCCAGGCGCGCGGCCAGCAGCGCATGGATGCAGGGGCTGAGCGAACTGCCGTGCGCGCACCGCGGCTCGTAGAAGCGGAAGTTCGCCTCCCGCACCTCCGGCGTGAAGTCGTCCCAGAGCAGATAGATCAGCATCAGCACGTCGGGCTGTTTGATGATCGGGAAGGGCACGACGCGATCGAGGCCCAGGAGCACGTCGACCGGAATGATGCGCGACACCGAGCTGGAGATCGGCAGGTCCTTCAGGGCGAAGTAGCCGTGGAACTGCTCGATCAATCCGGTCTTGGGATCGAGGCCGGTGTAGAGATCGCGGGCGGCGGCTGACCAGTCGGCCAGCTCGGCGTCTTCGAGCCCCAGCGTGGCGCGCAGCGCCGCCCACGGCTCCGGCCATCGCGTCGCCATGTCCTGGACCACGGCCACGGCCGTCCTCAGGTTCCAGCGCGCCATGCCGTTGGTGTAGGCGTCGTCATCGACGTGCTCGTGGTATTCATCCGGGCCGATGACGCCGCGGATATGGCGCTTGCCGTCGCTTCCAGGCGCGGCCCGCGAAGCCCAGAAGCGCGCGGTTTCGATGATGATCTCGGCCCCGGCCTCCAACAGGAAGACGTCGTCGCCGGTGGCGCGCCAATAGCTCCAGGCGCCGAACGCCACGTCGGCGCTGATGTGCTGTTCCTGCGCCGCGACCTTGATCGAAATCACCACGCCGGCCGGCCCGACCACCGAAGCCGGCGTGACATCCTCGCCCGTATCCGCCGACTCCCAGGCGTAGAACGCCCCGCGCGCGCCGTACCGGGTGGCTTTCGCCCGGGCGGCCGGCAGGGTGCGATGCCGGTACATCAGGAGAGCGCGCGCCGCCTCCGGCCAGGTGAGCGCGAAAAACGGCAGCATATAGATCTCGGTGTCCCAGAACGCATGGCCGCTGTAGGCGTCGCCGGTCATGCCGCGGGCGCCGATCGACACGCGGTCGTCGGTGGGATCGGCGGCGCTCAAGAGATGGTAGGCGGCGAATCGCAGGGCGCGCTGGGCCTCGGCATCGCCGTCCACGTGGATGTCGCTGGCCTCCCAGCGGGCCGACCAGGCGGCGCGGTGGCGCGCGATCAGATCGCCCATGCCGCGCGCCTGGGCGGCGGCGACATGCGCCTCGGCCACCGCGCGCGGGTCCTGGTCCTGACGCGAGACGCCGACCGCCGCGATGCGATCGATGCGCCAGGTCTGAGCCTGCAACGCGGGCAGCGTCAGGTCGGCCAGACGCACGGCTCGCGCCTCAAGGTCCGGCGTCGCGGCGCAGAGCGTGGCCGTGCTGACCACCGCGACGCCGCCGCCGCCCGTCCGGATCTCGGTCGATCCGTCGAGCTGGCTCTCGAAGCTGAGGGCGCCGCTCCAGGTCTCGGGCGTCAGGGCCAGCGCCTGAAGCAGGAGTCGGCGGTCATAGGCGGAGGCCAGGCGGCACTCCTGCAGATGCGTGACGCGGCCGGCCGGATCCTGATGACGCCAATCGCGCCAGATCATGCCCTGGCGCATGTCGAGCGTCCGGCGCTGGGCGATGAGCCGACCCGATCGCAAGTTGAGCGGCGCGCCCTCGATGACCGGCGCCACGCCGCTCCAGTCTGGAAGCTTCGTCGGCGTTGGGACGGCCCCTGGACCGGCGTCGAACAGTCCGGCGGCGAAGGTCGCCGGCGCGGACATGGCGCCGCCCTCGGCCAGCGAGGCCCGGCTGCCGAGATGGCCGTTGCCGATGGCGAAGATCGACTCGATCTCATGCTCGCGCGTGGGCGTGAAGCCGTCCTCGACGATCAGCCAGTCCGCATCTTCCGTCGGCGCCGCGGGCGGCCAGGGCGCCAGACGCGGATCGGCCGTCGCCGGCGCGACCTCGAGCGTCCGCAGGTCCGTGACCGCGATATCGGCGCCGTGGGCGACCAGCGCGGCCGACTGGCCCGCCCGATCGACGCCCACGACCAGGCCGTAGCCGGCGGCGCGGATCGCCGCGACGCCGACCAGGGCGTCCTCGAAGCCGACGGCGCGCGCGGCCGCGACGCCCAGCTGCTGGAGGGCGCGCAGGAAGGTGTCCGGCGCCGGCTTGCCCTTCAGCCCCAGGCGCGCCGCCTCCACCCCGTCGACGACCACGTCGATCAGCGCCGTCAGGCCGGCCGCCTCCAGCACGGCCTTGGCGTTGCGGCTGGAGGAGACCAGCGCCGTCCTCAGGCCCGCGGCGCGCAGGTTGACCAGCAGCGGCCGGGCGTCGGGGAAGACCTTCACGCCGGACTGGGCCAGGCGCGCCAGGAAATAGGCGTCCTTGCGCGCGCCGAGCGCCTGGACCGTGAGGGCGTCGGCCGGATCGCCCGCCTGACCCTCCGGGAGCGTGATTCCGCGCGCGGCCAGGAAGGTGCGCACGCCATCGCTTCGCGGGCGGCCGTCGACATAGGCCAGATAGTCGCTGCTCGCGTCGAAGGGCTGGAAGGCCTTTCCCGACGTGGCGCCCTCACGCGCGAGAACCTCGTCGAAGAGCTGTTTCCAGGCCTGGGCGTGGATCGCGGCGGTTTCGGTCAGCACGCCGTCGAGATCGAAGACCGCGGCCTCGAACCGGATCGTATCGATCGCTGTCGGCGAGGGCGCCGCCCGTGGCTGGCCGCCCGGCGACGCCGCGCCGCCGGTTTCAGCCCCCTCAACCTGCGCGGCGTCGGTCGATACTGCCATTGATCCTATCCCCAAGCGCCCCGGCGACCGACCGCCGTGAGACGGCGGCCATGACACGAACTCCTGTCACCTCAGCATCTCAACTCGCTGACCAAGATCGTCCATGACATCGTCACAGCCGTCGATCACCGGTTATCAGTGTGGAGGAAGTGGGATGGGCTTCGCGAGCCGTTTCTGAAGTCCGCGGCGCTCTGCTGGGTTCCGATCGAGGACCTGGCGGCTTTTTTGAACGAACTCCCAGGTCCACCCCTCACAAAGACCGACGTCGCCCAGAGGCTGCGCGCTTTTCACGAGGAACCCTACGAGTCTTACCCAAACGAGGATGTGAAGGTGGGCTGTTTGGCGCTCTACGAGCACGAGAAGGCTGCCAGCACCGAGATGCCGGCGATTGTGGGGGCGCTCCAGGAATTTGTTGAGAGTGAAGAGCAGCGACTACGCGACGAGCAACGGGCGGCAGGGCGTCGGCGCGCTGAGGAGGAGCGGATCGCCTTGGAGGAGCGGTTCTTGGCCGGAGCCGACTGCAAATGGACGCCAATCGGGAATTCCGAGGAGCTCTACATTCGAAAGAATGGCCGCCCATTTCGCCTTTCGCCGACCAAGGAGAAGCGTTGGGACCTCCACCGAATTGAGTCCCGGGAGGTTGCAGGCAAAATCGTTGGCACCTATGGAACCCGGGGTGACGCCAACAGGGTGATTGCCAAGTTGGCCTATGAGCCTGAGCCGCGGTGGTATCTAACCGATTCACCGCCTCACCCCACAAGCCCGCGCAATGGGTGAAACGAAGTCTGGCACTCGGGCTCACTGCAGGGGGTCTTAATGGATACCACGGCCGTTGCGCTCGCAGACCTGGGCGTGTCGCTCGCAGTGGCGGCCAACGCCTACAAGGGTTTTGCGATCAGCGGGGAAGTGGTCGACAAAGCAGCGTTTCTTAGGGAGCTATCCGCCGAGCGAGCGCGAAACGCCTCCGAAATTCGGATTGCCGGCGAAAAGGATGATCTTGAATCCATTGACCCTTCGCAAGATCGCCCAGCGGCACTTGAATTGCTTGGCCTAGCCGGTTCGGCATCACTTTCGCTGCGTCAGATTGCGTTTCGCGTTCAGCGTGCCGAGAACATGTTGGGGCGACTGACATCTCAGCTGTTCACAGCGACCCCTCGCAAATTCGTCCGTGAAGCACTTTTGTTGGTTCAGAAGGGCATCAGCGACCGCGCGGAGCAAGTTCGAGACTTTCGTTACCAAGCGCGGGGTTTGGAAGCGTCAGAGCCGGGGCGGGATTATTTTTTTGCTGGATTCACGCCCACGTCGCCGCCCGCGCGGGGCTCCACGCCCGGTGAGCAACCGTCGACTCCAGGTCAACAAGTAACGGTTTGGTTCGGCACTAATCGCGCTGATATTGCAGGGCGCACCGCTGCCGACTGCAGTGACGTTACCACCTACGGCAACTGCCAGGTTTTCGTGCCTACCGCGAATCGATCGGTGGGTAGTCTGGGCTCGGGTCCGATAGGTCGAATGATTCACGGTGACAATCGGATAAGACTAATATCCACAAATAAAATTAACCCTCAATATTTTTGGCGAGAAATACAGTCGGAGTTAAGTATAACTGACGACTCAGACAAACATGGACTTATATTTATTCACGGATATAACACGAAATTTTCGAATGCAGCTTTGCGAACCGCGCAGCTAAAGGTGGACCTAAAACACAAAGGGCCAGCGGCGTTTTTTAGCTGGCCGTCACTTGGTCGGTGGGCCGGATACGGCGGTGACGAGGCAGCAATGGAGGGAAGCGAGGCACCTATTCGCTCCTTCCTTGAAGACTTCGCGACACGGTCGGGTGTGACGTCCGTTCATATCATCGCCCACAGCATGGGAAATCGCGGTCTTCTGAGGGCTATGGACAGGTTCGCGCACGCTGCGTCGACTCAAGTAAATGTCCGGTTTGGCCAAATAATTCTGGCCGCCCCGGATGTCGATACAAATCTATTTGGGAGTCTCGCTTCAGCATACGGGAAACTATCGAGGCGATCGACACTGTACGTATCTAATAATGATTTTGCGGTTGGAATATCGAAAACGCTACACAGATACTCTAGAGCTGGTTTTTCACCACCTATAACTATAGTAAAAGGAATTGATACGGTCGATACGAGCAACGTAAATTTCGTCGACATCAAGAATTTTGGTCACGATTATTTTGTTAGCCAGCGAGCTGTATTGACCGATATATACCATTTGATTAATGGTGACTTAGAACCATCTAAGAGAATTGGGTTGCTTGCCAAGAATTCGGGAGGCGGTAAGTACTGGGAGCTGCAGCCTGGATAGCAATTGCTCGGACCCGCCACGCCGGTGCGGTACAACGGGCGTTATCGGAAGTGATCAAAGCTCAGCGGCGGGCCCGGCGAGAAGACCGGCATTCCGTCTGGTTGGATTGCGGTCCCATAGATGGATGCGCAGCGGACCAGGCTGTAAGATGCTCAATCAGGACCGGCTGAGTGGCTGAGAGCGGGGTTGCGAAATGGGTTTCTTGCTAAATTCGTTAGCAAATTTGCCAGTCGACGACGAAGTTCATTTCTACATCTTTGTTATCAACGGCCAGTGGCAAGAGCCGCTATACGATTTGATGGAGCAGAATTTTGCTCGCGTGGCGCGGTCGATCGGCGATCACGCGGTGATAGCAAAAGGTCTAGATCCACAAGCGTTTTATGGCGAGATTGAAGAGCGCTATTTTGGGAATGACGCAGACATGCTATTCTCGTTACTTCCGGCTTTATTGATAACGGACGCTCACCCCGAAGAAATAACCGGTCAATCGATGCGATTGATCGTGCCCCTGCGAGAGGCGGAAGAGCGGTTCGGCGGCTGGGCACAATTCTTCGCGCTCCTCAGCGATTTTGTCCAATTCCGAAGTGATGAGTTCGTGAAGCGCTTCGCCAAGCTAGAAGACGTGGTGGACGCCGCGAACAGATTTGTAGAAATCAAACCGGGAATCTTTGGCGTTTCGATCAACGTGAATGAGATTATTTCTTGGTGGCGCCGTCGTGCAGCTGCCGCCTGAATCGGTGCTAGCCCCCAAGGCTATCGAGCCTTTCGTCGCGATGAAGGAAGCAGATAGACGAAGGGGGTCAATAGCGGCTGCTCGCGTAGAAAAAGTGTACCGGGTGGTCGACTGAAAAGCGGATCACGGCTGTTACCCTTTTTCGAAACGCACCTGACAGCCGAGGCCCGGTTCAAGACACACGAGAGGCCGGGCGCCATGCGGCAGCGGGGCTCCGTCCTCCAATCCCAGCTCCCGCGCCAGATCTGGATCCATCCAGACACGGTTCAGTTCAATCCCGTCAAGGCTGCAGCGCTGCACGACCGGGCCTTCTTCGAGGCGACGGTCGGTGGAAACGCCGTCTCGCTCTATGACTATGGCGATGGCCAGTGGCGTAGCTTTAGTGCGAGCTGAGGCCGTCGCAGGGGTAGCGCCACATCGGCCGGTCCCGAAGCCAATTTAATAATGCATATATTATCGAATAATTGCAATCTAATAATATAAATGTTATTGAAACGGCGGAGGCCCAAACCCATGCGTTCCGCTCGCGCCCAAAACAGACATGACGTCGGCGTCCTCGCGCGAGGCGTCCTGGACTCAGAATTCGCCGCGCTCCGCAAGGCGGCGCCTGTCGCGCTGTCCGGCGGGAGTTGGGTCAGGGCGATCCGTGAGGCGCTGGGCATGACCACAGGCCAGCTGGCCAAGCGCATCGGCGTCTCGCAGCCACGTGTCACGGGGATCGAGAAGGCCGAGGCGGACGGCTCGATCACGCTCAAGAGCCTGAGGCACGCGGCCGAGGGGCTCGACTGCACGCTGGTCTACGTCCTCCTGCCCAACGCGCGGCTGGAGGCGATGGTGCGCGAGAGGGCCGAACGCGTCGCCGCCGACCAGCTTGGCCGCACGCACCAGACCATGACGCTGGAGAACCAGGCGGTGACGCCGATCCGGCTCAGGAAGGAACGCGAGCGCCTGGTGGACGAACTGCTGCGCGGCGATCCCCGGCGGCTGTGGGACGAACCGTGACCGATCCGCTCACGGATGCCGACGACGAAGCTTCGACACCGCTCACGCCGGAGGAACGGGCGGCGTTGATCCCGAGCTACATCACCAACCGGGGCCTACTGAACGAGGCCGAACAGCTGGCCATCAACAACGCCGTCGCCTGGGCCTTCTCTCGCCGCCGAAACGTCTTGAGCGAGCCGTTCCTGCGCCGGTTGCACGCGCGCATGTTCGCCGGCGTCTGGAGTTGGGCCGGCGAATTCCGGACCACGCCGCGCAACATCGGCGTCGAAGCCTGGAAGATCGAGGTCGAGGTGCGCCAACTGTTGGACGACGCGCGCTATTGGGTCGACCATCAGACCTACCCGGCCGACGAGATCGCCGTGCGCTTCCATCACCGGCTGGTGTTCATCCATCCGTTTCCGAACGGCAACGGCCGTCTCACGCGCATGGCCGCCGATCTGCTGGCGGTGCGGCTGGGCCGGGTGCGGTTCAGCTGGGGCGGCGGCGATCTTGCGGGCGCGGCTGACGTGAGAAAGCGTTACATCGCCGCGCTGAAGGCAGCGGATGGCAATGAGATCGGCCCGCTGCTCGAATTCGCAAGGTCGTAGGCGGGTGCCCGTTCAGTTGTCGGCCGGCGCCACTTCCGGGAGATCCGATCCATGAGTTCACCTATTCGGCGCTGGTCGACAGGCGTCGCGCGCAGGGCGCATCAAGGCCGTGGTGGCGGCCGCGCCGGCCTTCGGCTTCACCTTCGACCGGATGGGGCTTGCCAGCGTGCGCGTCCCCGTCCAGCTCTGGCGGGCGGCGGACGATCGCCACCAGCCGCACCCCTACTACGACGAGGCGGTCCGCGCGGCGCTGCCGGGGCCTGTGGACTATCACGTGGTCCCGCTGGCCGGGCACTACGCCTTCCTGCCGCCGTGCGACGCGCGTCTGGCCGCCGCGCAGCCCGCGATCTGCAAGGACGCCCCGGGCTTCGACCGCGCCGCCTTTCACAAGGCCTTCAACGCCGAGATCGTGCGCTTCTTCCGGACGCACCTCGGCGGGTAGGACGGCGTGGGCTCTGGTGCTCGGCTCCCTCGCGGTGACAGGTGTTTGTCACCAGAGATCGTCAAGGGGGAGGAGGTTCAAGCCCTTTCCGAGATCGGATAAACGTACTACTTAAAGCCCTCTAATCCAGTCTCGGAGCGCACCCATGACATTCACGGTTCTGACCCGGACGGCGGCCAGCGTCTCGGAGCTGAAGAAGAATCCCATGGGCGCCGTGGCGGCCGGCGACGGGGCGGCGGTGGCCATCCTCAACCGCAATGAGCCGGTTTTCTATTGCGTGCCGGCCAAGGCCTATGAGGCCCTGATGGAGCGTCTGGAGGACGCCGAGCTGAACGCCATCGCCGACGCGCGCGCCGGCCAGGCGGTGGTCAAGCTCACCCTCGATGAGCTTTGAACTCGGCTTCCTGACCGAGGCGCTGAAGGAATGGCGCGCCCTGGACGGCGGCACGCGCGAGCAATTCAAGAAGAAGCTGGCCGAACGGCTGGAGACCCCACGCATCGCCTCGGCCAAGCTCACCGGCGCGAAGGACCGCTATAAGATCGAGCTGCGTTCGGCCGGCTATCGCCTGGTCTATGAGGTGCGCGACACGACGGTGGTCGTGGTCGCCGTGGGTCGGCGTGACAAGAACGCCGTCTACCGCGCGGCGGAGCGGCGGTAGTCGCGGAACACGGGAGCGCTGACCAACCCACCTGTTGTGCGATGCGCTTTGCCTCATCTCCCGCCTTGACTCCATTTCTTACAAATTGCATAATGCAAGTCTACAATACGCAATGAATGCGGAGACGGACCCGTGGCGGGTATGGTGGATATGGTGCGGTTGGAGAAGTTCGCGCGGGGGGTGGCGGCGAACATGTCGAAGCGGCAGGCGGCCAACGCCGCAGGCTATTCGCCGAAGTCCAATCGCTGTTACGAACTTGCCCAGCGCCCTGTCTTCACCGACATGCTGGCGCAATTCCGCGACGAGCGGGCGCGCGCCGGGCCGGCCCTGGCGCAGGTGATCCTGGCCCTGCTGGACGGGGCGACGCGGGCGCTGAACGAGGCCTCGCCGGCGGCGTGGAGCGCGGGGACACGCATGCTGGACGTCGCCGGCAGGTTCAAAATGAAACTGCCCGAGGACGAGCGGGCGCGGCTGGCGGGCGGCGGGGAGGAGGCTAGCCTGAAGGCGTGGGTCGACGAGTTCGGGCCGGAAGACTGATGTGGCGGCCGCAGCCGGGCCCACAGATGCAATTCGTCAAGAGCCGGGTCTTCGAGGTCGTCTATGGCGGCGCGCGCGGCGGGGGGAAGACCGATGCGGTGCTGGGCGAGTTCGCGCTGCACGCCGCGCGGCACAGGGGCCTGGCGCGCGGGCTGCTGGTCCGGCGCACGCGCACGGCCCTGGAGCCGACGATCGCGCGGGCGCGGGAGATCTATCGACCGTCCGGCGGGGCGTGGAGCGAAAGCCGCTCGCGCTTCGAATGGGCCTCGGGGGCGGTGCTTTCTTTCCGCCACCTGGACAATGACGCCGACGCCGATCTCTACCAGGGCCACGACTACACCCGGGTCTATGTGGAGGAGCTGACCCAGTTCCCCCGCCCGGGGCCGATTTCCAAACTGAAGGCGACGCTGAGGAGCGCCGGGGCGGTGCGCTGCGCCTTCCGCGCCACCTGCAACCCCGGCGGGGCCGGCCACGGCTGGGTGAAGGCGCGTTATATCGACGCCGGGCCGTGGGCGGTGACGGCGGAGGACGGGCTGGAGCGGATGTTCATCCCCGCGCGCCTGGCCGACAACCCCAGGCTGACCGCCGCCGATCCGGGCTATGTGGCGCGGCTGCGTCAGGTCGGCTCGGCAGAGCTGGTGCGCGCCTGGCTGGAGGGGGATTGGGACGCGGTCGAGGGGGCGTTCTTCGATACTTGGTCGGGACGCAATGTGCTGGCGCCGTTCGAGATCCCCCGCTGGTGGAACCGGTTCCGGGCCTTCGATTGGGGCTATGCGGCGCCGTTTTCCGTCGGCTGGTGGGCGGTGGTCGGCGACGACTGGCCGCATCCGGCCGGCGTGCTGCCGCGCGGGGCGCTGGTGCGCTATCGCGAGTGGTATGGGCGCGAGGCGCGGACGGGCGCGGGCCTTAGGCTGACCGCCGAGGAGGTGGCGGCGGGCATCCGCGAGCGCGAGGCCGGCGAGGGCGTCGCCTGGGGCGTGGCCGATCCGTCGATCTTCGCCGAGAACGGCGGCCCGTCGCTGGCCGAACGCATGCGGCGGCTGGGGGTGGTGTTCTCGCCGGCGGACAACACCCGCGTCGGCCGGGCCGGGGCGCTCAGCGGCTGGGACCAGATGCGGGCGCGGATCGCGGGCGCGGCGGGCGGGCGGCCGATGCTCTATGTGTTCGACGCCTGCCGCGACTTCATCCGCACCGTGCCGGCGCTGGCCCACGATCCGGCCCGGCTGGAGGACCTGGACACAGAGGCCGAGGACCACATCGCCGACGAGACCCGCTACGCCTGTCTGGCGCGGCCGCTGACGGTTGGGGCAGCGAAGCCCGCGCCCCGCCCCTCCCCCGGCGGCTGGGACTGGGACCGCATGCGGCGCGAGAGCGAGCGCGTGAGCTGGAAGGCGATGTAACGACCCTCCTCCCCCTTTATAAGGGAGGTGGCTCGCGAAGCGAGACCGAGGGGGTGGTGCGGCCACCCCACCCCGGACGGCTTCGCCGTCTCGACCCTCCCCATCAAGGGGAGGGAGGAAGAGAGTTCCCCTTCGCCCGCCATGCCCGGGGACTCATCCCCGTCCAGCGTTTGAAGGCGTGGGAGAAGGCGGCGGGTTCGGAGAAGCCGACGAGGTAGGCGGTTTCGTTGACCGAGACCTTGCGGGCGGTGAGGTAGTCCACCGCCAGGCGGTGGCGCAGGGCGTCCAGCACCGCCTCGAAGGTGACGCCCTCGGCGCGCAGGCGGCGCCACAGGGTCTGGCGGCTGACGCCCAGGCCGGCGGCGACGGCGTCGGCGCTGGCGTCGCCGGTGTGCAGCATGGGCATCAGCAGGCGCTCGACGCGGCCGCGCGCGGTCTTCGACGCCTCGAGTTCGGCCAGCAGGGCGTCGCCGCGCTGGCTCAGGACCCCGAAGGCGTAGCGCGGCAGGCGGGCGACCTGGTGCGTCGCCCAGTCCGGATCGACGCGCATGGCGTTCCAGGCGGCGTCGAAGGCGACCGGCGCGCCCAGGATGCGCTCATATTCGCCGCGGTAGCCGGGGTCGGGATGGGTGACCTCCACGGCGGTGACCAGGGGCGTCGTCCCGAACTTGCGCGTGCCGCAGACCAGGTGGGCGAAGGCGTTTTCGGTGAGCTCGGGAAAGGCGCCCGGATCGCGCCGCGTATCGACCACCCACGCCCCGCCGCGCTCGAAGCGGATCTGGAAGCGGTCGCCATCGGCCAGGCCGTCGACCTCGACGATCAGGCGGACATAGCGGTTCAGCTGGGTGAAGGCCTCGGTCATGGTCGCCGACGCCTCGGCGATCAGGCCGGCGATGGAGAACTGGGTCACCTCGACCGCCTCGCCGAAGTGGAGGGCCAGGGCCGGATCGCCGGTCTGGGCCTTGGCGGCGGCCATCAGGGCGACATAGCGGGCGAACGGCAGGCGGTTGTCCTGGTCGTCCAGGATCTCGGGATCGACGTCGGAGGCGGCCAGCAGCGCCGGCCGGGCGGCGCCCCGGGAGACCGCGAAGTCAGCCAATGCGCGGACGAAGCCGGCGGAGACGGTCGCCTCGGCAAGGGGTGGGCTGTTACGCAGGATCAAGCGATCGGTCCCCAGCGTCATGGTCCTCCGCCCCGCCCCGGCCCAAGACTGGCGCCATGTCGCCCGTCCTCCTCATTCATATCAGCGCGGCCAGCGTCGGCCTACTGACCGGGGCGGCGGCGCTGATCGCGCGCAAGGGCGAGCGGGCGCACCGGGCGGCGGGCCGGGCCTTCTGCGTGGCCATGCTGACCATGACGGCGGCGGCGGCCGTGCTGAGCGTCACCGTGCCCGGCCAGGGCGGCAATCTGCCCGGCGCGGTGTTCACCTTCTACCTGACAGCCACGGCCTGGATGACCATGCGGCGACCGCCGATGACCGTCGGGCGGTGGGACAAGGCGGCCCTGGCCGTGCCGGCGGCGATGGCCGCGGTGATGATCTACTTCACCTATTTCGCCGTCACCGACCCGGCCAGCCAGCCGATGAGCGCGCCGCCCCTGCCCGCCTATTTCATCCTGACGGGCGTGATCGTTCTGGTGGCGTCGCTGGACCTCAAGGTGGTGCTGGCCGGCGGGGTGGCCGGACGCGCGCGCCTGACCCGGCACCTGTGGCGGATGTGCGTGGGCTTTTTCGTCGCCACCGGCTCGTTCTTCCTGGGCAAGCAGGCCCACATGCCGGCCATGGTGCGCGGCTCGCCGCTGCTGATCCTCCTGGCCGTGGCCCCACTGCTGGCCATGCTATTCTGGCTGGCGCGGGTCGGGATGGCGAAGCGCTATCGCGCGCCAGCGTTGGCGGGTTGAGTCGCTCAACAGATCAATCGGGGACAGGGGCCATTTTCCTCCAGCCCAAAACAGCCCCAGGTGAACACTGCTCTTGTCACCGGAATCGCTCGTAGGTTTATCCACAGATGACACGGATCACACGGATTGATGACCACGGATGCTTCCGGGTGGCGGCGCCGACCTGCCTTCGCCGAAGCGAAGCCTCGGCTTCGCGCAGGCAGGGGGCGCGTCAATCGGCGCGAGTTTCAAGGGCGCTTCGCGCGGAGTTGAGCCATCCACGTCATCAATCCGTGTCATCCGTGTCATCTGTGGATCACTCTTCGATCAACCGCCCCAGCTCCGGATCGTGCTCGACGCCGAGCTGCGACCTCGGGGACAGGACGGCAGTCGTGGTGGAAGCGAGGAAGAAGCAATGACGATCAACGACTTGCCGGCGATCATGGGAACCGTTCTGATTGTCGCCGGCCTCGTCCTGGTAGGCATCTACACACGGTTCCGCACCGAAGGCAGTGACAAAAGCGTTCAGGCCGGGGCGCTTCTGGTTGTGGTCGGCGCCGTCCTCTTGGGGGTGTCGCTGTTCGTACCCCACGCAAAATAGGACTCCGGTCCGCGCCCGTTCAAATTAGGGCGCCACCAATCCGTAGCCGCGTGTTCATCGAACCGTTTCCTTCTCCTTGGGCGCCGAAACGCGGCGCATCTTCGTCTCGGCCTTGGGCTTGGGCAGGAGTCGGAAGCGCGTCTGGCACCAGCCGTAATCAACTCCCACGTCCAACAGGGCGTCGGAACGTCCGCAGGGACAGACAAACGCCATGACCGCGGCGACACGGTAGGTCTCCCCGGCTCGCAGGGGCACTGGCCGTCCCGTGAAATGGTTCGGGGCGGCATTCACGCATAGAACCAGATCACCAGGGCCGACAGCGTCGCTCATGGCTCCCACTCACTACCCCCAGACGCAAACTAGACCCTGACCCGCAGGGAGCAAGGACCGTCTTTCTGCCCGGTCGGACGTCGCGAGCAACCGGTTTCAGCGAAGCGGATTTCGAGGCCGTCGCGCGCGGCGGTGAGATCGAGATCCTGCGTGGCCACGAATCTCGCGCCGCCCCAATCGCCGGCCGTGATGGCCAGGTGATCGAACGCGCCGAGGGTCTCGAAGAAGCCGGACACGCTGGCCTCGTCGCGCAGATCGACGGCGCCGCCCGCGGCGCCCGGCAGACGCTCGACGGCCGCGGCGACCTTTTCCGCGTTTCTGGACGCGATCACCACCTGCGCGCCGATTTCCCTGGCGAGGGCGGCGACGGCGCAACCGATCCCCGAAGCGCCGCCGATGACGACGACACGCTTCCCGGCAAGTGACATGGCCGCATCGCTCATTGCTCGTTCCCTTCAGACTTGGGGGAGCGTCAGTCCAAGACCTTCCGCGTGGCCGCCGCCGCGGCCTCGGCGTGCGCGGCGTCGTGAACCGCCTGGTTCTTGGCCAGGTGAGCGAACATCTGAATGCCGAAGCCGCCGTCGAGGTCGTCGACGATCCGCCGCTTCCACGGCCGGCGGATGATCTGGGTGGTCAGGCGGCGGGTGACGCGCGGCTGGCTCATGATGTGATCAGCCAGCTTCCAGGCGCGGTCCAGGAGCCGGTTGCGCGGCAGCACCTCATTGACCATGCCCCACTCCAGGGCGGTCTTCGCGTCGATGCGCTGGCCGGTGAGAAGCGCATAGGCCGCGCGCTTCACGCCCAACAGCTCCTGCAGACAACTGTGGATTCCGTCGCCGGGAACCGAACCCATGTTGTAGTGCGGATCGAAGATCACCGCCTCCTCGGCGCACAGGGTCAGGTCGCACATCAGGCAGACCTCGGCGTGGGCGGCGTGGCCGTTGATGACCCCGATGGTCGGGATCTCCAGATCGTTGATCAGTGAACTGACGTTTATCCGCCCATCCTTGTAGGCGTATTCATAGGCCCAGTGCTGGAGGTTCTCGCGCTCGAGGGCGAAGCCGTCCGGGTCGAGGGCGGCCAGGAAATGCTCGCCCGAGCCGGTGAGGATCAACAGCTCATTGTCGGGGTCGGCGCCGATGGCCTTGAAGAGCTGGCCGAGGGCGCGGTGGTTCTCGACGCTCAACTGGACGGAGCCGCCCAGGGTGTGGGCCTGGGCCAACACCACCCCGTCGGCCCGGCGCTCGAGCTTGAAGCAGTCCTTGAAGCGCGCCTGGTAGTCTTCGAACTTCGGGGTCGGGACGAATGGACTGAGCGACATGACCCTGGCTCCTTAGGTAAGCGTCCCCGCGCCTAGCCGCGGTCGATGTCGGTGAAGCAGCTCCAGTCCTTGTCCCGCCAACCGCGGGCGATCGCCGCCTCGAGCTTGGCGCGGACCGCCTCGGCGCTGGTCAGCCTCTGGTGCGCCGCCGCGGCGGCGTCGATCATCAGCCCGACATCCTTGAGGCCGCCGGCGGCGGTGAAGCCGACGTCGTCGAAGTCGCGGGCGCCGACCTTGGCGATGTAGTCGCGGCTGGCCGGATTGCCGAAGAAGCCCGTCAGCATCTGCGGGAGCAGGGCGGGCGGCAGGCCGGCCTTCTCCGCCCAGGCCACGGACTGGCCGATCAGGTCGATGGCCGAGACGCCGAGGAAGTTGGCGATCAGCTTGGCGATGGACGCCTGGCCGTGGCGCTCGCCGACCACCAGCATCATCGGCGCATAGGTGGCGATCACCGGGCGGGCGGTTTCGATCGCTGCGGCCTCGCCGGCGACGAAGGTGACGAGTTGGGCGGCCACGGCGGCGGGCACGCGGCCGAGGACCGGGCCGGCGAGGTAGCGGGCGCCATGCTCGGCGTGCAGCTTGGCGAGGTCTTCGGAGAGGTCTGGAGAGACGGTGCTCGTGCCGACGTGGATGGCGCCGGGGCTCAGGCCGGCGAGGACGCCGTCCGGCCCGTCAACGACCGCCCTGAAGGAGGCGTCGTCAGCCAGGCTGGAGATGACGATGTCGGCCCCGCGGACAGCTTCGGCGGGCGAGGCGGCCAGACGGGCGCCGGCGGCGACGAGCGGCGCGGCCTTGTCGGCCGAGCGGTTCCAGACCGTCAGCGGATAGCCGGCCTTGTGCAGATTGGCGGCCATGGCGGCGCCCATCTTGCCGAGGCCGATGAAAGCCAGCGGCGGCTTGTCGGGTGCGGGGGTCGTCATGTCCGGTCGTCCCTATTTGAGCTCGAAGTACTCAAGTGTCCCCTGCCCCGCCGCCGGAGATCGGCCCGGCAGGCTGAGGGCGATCGGGCTCACGAAGCGCGTGTACCAGGGCTTCATGCCCATGGCGGAAGCCGCCGCGCGCAGGGCCAGCGGCGCATTCGCGAGCAGATTGGCGGAGGTCAGGACGTGGTCGGAGATCCTGAACTCGGCCCGGCTTCCGTCAGCCGCCCTGAAGGAGACGCCAGAGGCGATCGGGCGCTCGTGCTTGGGATCCGGGTGGCGCGTCGGCGCGCCCTCGGTCGCGGTCACGGCGGCGCCGAAGGCGTCGACCTGGACCAGGCGCTCATCGCCGACGAAGAAGAGCGGGACGGTCGTACCACCGACGGCCGGCTTGCCATGGATCACCGAGGCGATGATGGTCTCATCGCCGGCGCGGCCGCGGCCCCACCACCAGTTGTCGAACAGCTTGGCGGGCGAGACATTGCCCCAGTTGTGATCGTGGTAGCCGCTGCCGGTAACCTGGCGCGTGACGCCATCCGCTGTCAGCGTTCCGGTGATCGCGCCCTCGGGCACGGCGACGAGCCAGGCGAAGTACGGCTTGCCGGCCTCGATGTAGCCGGTGGCGGGGCGGTAGGAGGCGACCCGGCGGCGCAGGGTCAGATCGCAGCCGACGCCGCCGGTCTCGGCCGCATCGACGTGGATGGAATAGACGCCGAGATCGCCCTTGAAACGGTGAGGTCCGATCTGGATGTCGGCCTGGTCGGTCGCGAACGATCCCGGCGCATCGAAGGTGCGCATGATGCGGCGGGTCGGCTTGCCGGGCTGGGTCAGCTCGATGTTCACCGCCCGCTTGTGCGAGCCATAGAACCAGTTGTCGCCGAACCAAACGACCACGACCGTGCCATCGTCCAGCAGGCCGTCGAAGTACCACCACTCGAAATTGTCCGGGGACTGGGTCGTCCGCCGGCCGTCTTCGCGGACCGCGATGTCCTTGCCGAGGCCGAGGGCCTGGAAGTCGGCCGGCGAGGCGGCCAGGTGGAGCGTTCGATCGTCGGGCGACGGCGTTTCGGCGTGGGCGGTCAGGCCCATGGCCAACGCCCCAAGCCCCACGCCCACGACCCGCTTCCAACGCGCGCTCATCACCGACCATCTCCGTGCATAATGCACGGAGCCTATAGCGCGCCCTTATTGCCGGCGGCAAGCCTATTCGTGCATAATGCACGGATGACTGATTGGTCGGACGAAATCCATGCCGTGCTCCTGCGGCTCAACGGCTATATGAACCGGCCCGATGTCGATCAGGCGTTCCTGGCGCGCGCCGGGGTCAAGCTGGATCGGGCGCTGTTTCCCCTGTTGACCCGGATCGGGCTTTCACATCCGATCGGCGTCGTCGAACTGGCGGGCCTCGTCGGCCGAAGCCATTCCACCGTCAGCCGGCAGGCCGCCAAGCTCGAGGCCCTGGGCCTGGTGGAGCGGGAGGCCGCGAAGGGCGATCAGCGCGTGAGGCTCCTGCAGCCCTCGGCGGCGGGCTGGAAGATGCTGGACCGGTTCGACGTGGTCCGGCGCGGGTTTCTCGCCAAACGCCTGGCCGATTGGACCGACGAAGAGCGCTCCGTGTTGCTCGACCTGCTCAAGCGGCTGATCGGGACCGTCGAGCAAGCCGCCGAGCCCCCTCCTCGTGAGCGGGTCCGCTGACTACTCCTGGATCAACCGTCCAAGCTCGGGGTCGCGTTCGATGCGGCGGATGAGGACGGCCTGGGCGAGGAGGAGGCCGATGCCGGCGGCGTAGCCGGAGAAGGCGCCCGCCGGATAGTGGCCGCCGTGAGCGGCGCCGCGGATCTGCCAGACGATGAAGGCGGCCAGGGCGAACAGCACGCCAAGCCCGGCCAGGACGGAGATGACGCTCTGGCCGAAACCGGTGCGATAGCTGGTCCACAGGTGGCGGATGAGCAGGCGCGAGAACGCCGGCACGCCAAGGATCAGGCCGATGGAAACGGCCATGAAGCCGGCCGGAAAGACGACGGTGCGGAGAAGCTTCAGGGTCTCGGCCGCCGCCGGCAGGGTCCAGGCCTCCAGGGCGATGCCGAGGTAGGTGAGCGCCGCCACCGCGATCAGGGAATACTGCATGCGCCGGAAAAGGCGCCAGGATTTGACGTGAACCATCCAGCCTTAGATGGCGACGTGGGCGTTCGGTGGCAATTGGTCCGCGGATGCCGCGAATCCTAATGACCCTCGAACGCCACCAGGGCTTGCACCGGGACGCCGGCGGCGCGGAGGCGGGCGGCGCCGCCGAGTTCGGGGAGGTCGATGACGGCGCCCAGGCCGACCACTTCCGCCCCCGCCTCGCGCAGGAGATGGACGGCGGCGAGCGCCGTGCCGCCGGTGGCGATAAGGTCGTCGACCAGGAAGACCTGCTCGCCGGCGACGACCGCGTCGAGGTGCATCTCCAGCACGTCGACCCCGTATTCCAGGGCGTATTCCACCGAGCGGGTGGCGTGGGGCAGCTTGCCCTTCTTGCGCAGCGGCACGAAGCCGGCGGACCGCTGGTGGGCCACCGCGCCGCCCAGGATAAATCCGCGGGCCTCGATGCCGGCGACCTTGTCGACCTTCATGCCGGCCAGAGGCTGGACCAGCTCGTCCACCGCCTGGCGAAAGGCGCGGGCGTCCGCCAGCAGGGTGGTGATGTCGCGGAACAGGATCCCCGGCTTGGGATAGTCCGGGATCGTCCGGATAGCGTTGGCGAGGTTCATGCTCTGAGCACCCTGCCCGCCACGGCGGAGAGTTTCTCGATCATGGCCGGGTCGCGGGCTTCGAGGACGGTGATGACGGCATGGTCGAGGGCGGTGTCGATCGGCGAGGGCGCGCGCGTCGCCGGCAGGGCCAGGACGAGGCGGCGGACGAGATCGCGGGCCTTGGCCGAGTTCGCGTGCATGACCTCGAGAATGTGGGCGACTTCAACGTGGGCGATCTCCTCATGCCAGCCGTCGTAGTCCGTGACCATGGCGACGCTGGCGTAGGGCAACTCGGCCTCCCGCGCGAGCTTGGCCTCGGGCATGTTGGTCATGCCGATGACGTCGCACCCCCAGGAACGGTAGAGGGCGCTTTCGGCCTTGGTGGAGAACTGCGGCCCCTCCATGGCCAGGTAGCAGCCGCCCTCGACGACGCGGGCGCCGGCGGCCCGGGCCGCCTCGGCGGCCAGGGCGGAGAGACGCGGGCAGACCGGCTCGGCCACCGAAACGTGGGCGACGAGGCCCGGGCCGAAGAAGCTTTTCTCACGGGCGAAGGTGCGGTCGATGAACTGGTCGACGACCACGAAGGCGCCGGGCTCGATGGCCTCGCGCAGGGAGCCGACCGCAGAGAGCGACAGGATGTCGGTGCAGCCGAAGCGCTTCAAGGCGTCGATGTTGGCGCGGGCGTTGACCGCCGACGGCGGCAGGACGTGGCCGCGGCCGTGGCGGGGCAGGAAGGCCAGGGTCACGTCGCCCAGGCGGCCGGTAAGCAGGGCGTCGGAGGGCGCGCCGAAGGGGCTCTCCACGCTGACCCAGCGACGGTCCTCCAGACCCTCGAGGTCATAGAGCCCCGAGCCGCCGATCACACCCAAAGTCCAAGTTTTCATTTCGCCTCCGCTCACGCGGAGCGCTATCGCATATGCCGGATGACAAACAAGAACGCGATGGTCGGGGAAGGCGTCCTCCCTCCCCTCGATGGGGAGGGTGGACCGCGTGAAACGCGGGACGGGTGGGGTGGCCGCTCCACCCCCACCCCCCACGCGGCGCCCCCCCCCCTGGTGGGGGGGGGTGGGCCCGGGGCGGGCGCGGGGCGGCGGCGCCCCGCCGCTCCACCCCCTCCGACCTCGCTGCGCGAGGCCACCTCCCCCATCGAGGGGGAGGAGGTTACCTACTTTCACTCCTCATCCTCCTCACCGCCGGAGCGGCGCGGGCGGGGGAGACGGGGTGTTGGCTGGACCATGGGGCGATCGTGGTGCCGGCGGCGTTCGGCGACATCGCCGGGGATTTCCTGCTCGACGCGGCGACGCCGAAGAGCGCCCTGCATGTGACGGTGGCCAACAGCTTCGGCGTCACGAGCGATACGACGCGGGCGGACTTGCGCCTGGCGGGCCAGCGCCTGCCGGCCTTTGAGATGAAGGTGGCCGACCTGGACGTGCAGGCGCGGCCGCGTACGGCGGGACTGGCAGGCGTGATCGGCGCCGACGCCCTGGCCGGCTATGTCACCGAGATCACCACCCGCCCGTGCCGGGTGAAGCTGTCGCTACGGGCGGGCCGGCCGTGGCCGGTGCGGGCGGAGCTCAGCTGGATCGGCGGGGCGATGGCGGTGAAGGCGGCGGTGTCGGACGGGACGACCAGCCGGGCCGGCTGGTTCGCGGTGGCCACCGGCGCGCCGGGGGTGACCGTGGCCCAGGCGACCCTGACCCGCGATCCGCCCAAGGACTCCGATCCCGACTGGCCGCCGGCCCGGCTGCGGGCCCTCTCCGTCGGCGGGCTGCTCTTCGAGCAGGTTCCAGCCGGGGCGGAGGCGGACGCGCCGGCGGGGCTGGCCGGCGCCATCGGCGAGGAGGTGTGGTGTGGCCGGCCCTTGAGGCTCGATCCGCGCCACGGCCGACTGGAGCTGGGAGCGAAAACACCCGACAGCCATTGATATTGTGGAAACCGGGGCCTTGGCCGTGCTAAGGTCTGCAATCCATCAGCTCGGAGCAGGATAACCGAACGTGAGCCTCGCCTCCGACACCCACAGCCTCGAGCCGCCGGCGACGCGCGGGACGGAAGACTTCCGTCTCTATCGCGCCCAGGCGGCCAGCTTCGAGCGCCAGGCGGCGCTGGCGCGGCGGGCGGGCGCGCGGGCCGAATTCCTTGAGCTGGCCCGGGCGTGGAACGAGCTGGCCGACGAGACCGAACGGGCGGCGCGGGGCAAGACCCTTGCCACGGCAGGGAAAGGCCTTTAGCCTAGAGGGGTCAAATATCGACGAGCTCGGCCGCTCTCCACCGCTCTATCCTTTGGATTGAGCCCCGGACTCGACCCTAATCTCATCGAAATATTGATATGCCGGGCCGGTGGTCCGCGCATAATCTCTTACCGAAGGAACTATCCAATATGTCTACCGGAACCGTGAAGTGGTTCAACGGCCAAAAGGGCTTCGGCTTCATCCAGCCGGACCAAGGCGGCAACGATGTGTTCGTTCACATCTCCGCCGTGGAACGCGCGGGCCTGCACGGCCTCACTGAAGGCCAGAAGGTCTCCTATGAGCTCGAGCAAGACCGCCGCAGCGGCAAGACCTCGGCCGGTCAACTGCAAGCCATCTAAGA
>Ga0302311_10000476_pt1 | contig 50547 bp, 37 predicted proteins | sample III_Palsa_N1_3_FD_200449 | JGI IMG/M metagenome (GOLD analysis project Ga0302311, IMG submission 200449) | Peat permafrost microbial communities from Stordalen Mire near Abisko, Sweden - III_Palsa_N1_3 | ecosystem: Environmental > Terrestrial > Soil > Palsa > Peat permafrost | place: Sweden... | reverse complement strand
GCAAGCGCCGCCCGGCCGCGCCGTTCACCACGTCAACGCTGCAGCAGGAGGCCGCGCGCAAGCTCGGTTTCACCACCAGCCGCACGATGAAGGTGGCGCAGGGCTTGTATGAAGGCGTGGCGCTCGGTGCGGAGGGCAACGTTGGCCTGATCACCTACATGCGTACCGACTCCACCATGCTCGGTGACGACGCGCTGGCCGAGCTGCGCCAGTTGATCGCACGTGATTTCGGCACCAAGGCGCTGCCGGACGCGCCGCAGGTCTACAAAACCAAGTCCAAGAATGCGCAGGAGGCGCACGAAGCCATTCGTCCGACCTCGGCGATGTACACGCCACGCGATGTCATGGCGTTTCTCAATGACGACCAGCGCAAGCTGTACGAGCTGATCTGGAAGCGCACGGTCGCCTGCCAGATGATCCACGCCACGCTGAATACCGTCTCGGTCGAATTCGCCCTGCGCGATGTGCCCGGCGGTGATGCCTCGTTCCGCGCTAGCGGCACCACGGTGATCGATCCGGGCTTTCTCGCCGTGTACGAGGAAGGCCGCGATCAGAAGACCGCCGACGATGACGACGAAGGCCGCCGCCTGCCGCGCATGGAAACCGGCGAGCAGGTGCCGCTGCACGATATCGCCGCCGACCAGCATTTCACCGAGCCACCGCCGCGGTATTCCGAGGCCAGCCTGGTCAAGGCGCTGGAAGAGCACGGCATCGGCCGGCCGTCGACCTATGCCAGCATCATCCAGGTGCTGCAGAATCGGGAGTACGTCTACCTCGACAGCCGCCGCTTCAAGCCCAGCGACGTCGGCCGCGCGGTAAGCAATTTCCTCACCTCGCATTTCACCCGCTACGTCGATTACGACTTCACCGCCAAACTCGAGGACGAGCTCGACGCGGTAAGCCGTGGCGAGGAAGCCTGGGTGCCGCTGATGGAGCGCTTCTGGCTGCCGTTCAAGCAGCAGGTGGACGAGAAAACCGAATCGGTCGATCGCAACGAGGCCACCGGCGCCCGCGAACTGGGCATTGATCCGAAAAGCGGCAAGCCGGTGTCCGTTCGGCTGGGCCGCTACGGACCGTTCGCCCAGATCGGCACCAAGGAAGACGAAGACAAACCGACCTTCGCCAGCCTGCGCACCGGCCAGAGCATGCACACCATCTCGCTGCCCGACGCGCTGGAGCTGTTCAAGCTGCCGCGCAAACTCGGTCAGGCCGAGAACGGTGACGACGTCAGCGTGGCGATCGGCCGCTTCGGTCCGTTCGTAAAGCAGGGTGAAACGTACGCCTCGCTCAAGCCCGAGGACGACCCGTACACGATCGAACTGCCACGCGCCCTGCAGATCGTGCAGGAGCGGCTGGAGATGCTGGCCAACCGGCTGATCCTCGACTTCGGCAATGGCGTGCAGGTGCTCAACGGCCGCTATGGCGCCTACATCACCGATGGCGAAAAGAATGCCCGCATTCCCAAGGAGCAAGAACCGAAGGAGCTGACCGAAGCGCAGTGCATCGAGCTGCTGGCCGCTGCGCCGGTGCGCAAGGGCCGCTTCGGCAAGAAGACGGCGAGCAAGAAGGCCGCCGCGAAGAAAACCGCGAGCAAAAAGGCCGCTTCGGAAAAATCACCTGCGGTGAAGAAGGCAGCCCGCAAAAAAGCGGCCAGCAAGAAAGCGCCCGCAAAAAAGACCGCCGCCAAAAAATCCGCAACAAAAAAGGCAGCGGCCAAAAAAACGGCAGTCAAAAAAGTGGCCGCAAAAAAGCCGGCCGAAAACACGACCGGGGTCTGAGTGCCGCAGCACTTTACGCTCGCGACGATCGACGCTGCGGGGGCGCTACTGCGCGACGGCGGCGTCGTGGCCTACCCAACCGAGGCGGTATTCGGTCTGGGTTGCGATCCGCAGGATCGAGCAGCCTTCGAGCGGCTGTTTGCGCTGAAGCAGCGGCCGCCGTTGCAAGGGGTGCTGCTGATTGCGGCAGACTTCGACCAAGTTGAACAGTACATCGCGCATGCGCTGGTGCCTCCCGCCGTCATGCAGCGGGTGCGTGCGAGCTGGCCTGGGGCCAATACCTGGGTTTTCCCGCGTTCAACGCGCGTGCCCGACTGGGTGGCCGGCGCGCATGCGGGCATTGCCTTGCGGGTCACGGCGCATCCCGCTGCGGCGGCGCTGTGTCGGGCCTTCGGTGGCGCGCTGGTCTCGACGAGCGCCAATCCGCACGGTGAATCGCCCGCCCGCTCGGCCCACGCGGTCGAGCAGTTTTTTGGCGAGGCGCTGGATGGTCTGCTGGACGCACCGCTCGGTGGCGCTTCCAGCCCCACGATGATCCGCGATGCGCTTTCCGGCACTATCATTCGCAGCTGATGCCAGGCCGACATGACCAAAAGCTGAGGCGCGGTGCGCGCAGACAGCACCGGCCGTTGCCGCCTCTGGCCTGCCATGGTTTATCGTTTCCAGTGCTGTACCTCGAGCGACCCAACTGATAGGGGCAAGACTGCAACATGCCGATTGCTGAGGAAAATCGCGAGCGCGAAGTGTCAGTGCTTTTGCCGTTGATGATTGGAGCCGATACCGGTCGCATTGTCGCTTGGCGTCACGGCGTGGCGGTCAGAGCGCCGCAGTTCCTTGAACACGTGCGTGCCGTTGCAGCGCTGTTGCCTGATGCGCAGGCGGCGGTCAATTTGTGCGAAGACCGCTACGCTTTTCTGGTGGCGTTTTGCGCCGTCGTGATGCGCGGCCAGACAAATTTGTTGCCCTCGTCGCGCGCGCATCAGGCGGTCGATGAGGTGATGACCGCTTATGCCGGTTGCTATGCGCTGGGTGATCTTGAGCTGGACCCGGCGCCGCGCCATTACCAGCGCCTGCCGGCGTTCGAGGCGCTGCTTCTGCAAGGCTCCGATGACGCGGTGCCGTTGATTCCGGCCGACCAGATCGTGGCCATCGGCTATACCTCCGGCTCAACCGGCACACCCGGCGCAAACAAGAAAACCTGGGGCAGTTTCCACGCCAGCAATGCCGGCAATCTGGGCATGCTGCACGCCGCCGTTGGCCAGCATTTCGACGTCGTGGCCACAGTACCCGCGCAGCACATGTACGGCATGGAGCTTTCGGTGGTGATGCCACTGCTGGGCGACGTCAGTGTGCATGCCGGGCGGCCCTTTTTCCCCGCCGATGTGGCCGCGGCGCTGGCCAGCGTGCCGTCACCGCGGGTACTGGTGACCACGCCGGTACACCTGCGTGCCTTGGTTGAATCGGGCGTCGAGCTGCCGCCGATCGCGGCCATGGTATCGGCGACTGCGCCGCTGCCCCTGCCGCTGGCGCTGGCCGCCGAGCAGCGCTTCGGCGCGCCGCTGCGGGAGGTGTTCGGCTCGACCGAAACCTGCGTGTTCGCCAGCCGCCGCCCTACGGAGCACGAAGACTGGCAGCTTTATGAAGGCGTCACCTTGCATCCTCAGCCTGATGGCACGCTGGTCGATGCGCCGCAGCTGAGCGCGCCGATCGTGCTGGCGGACATTGTGAGCCTGTCTGATCACGGGCGGCGTTTCAGCCTGCGCGGTCGCCATGCCGACATGCTGGAGATTGCCGGCAAGCGCGCCTCAATGGCCGATCTCACGCGTCGTCTGCTGGCGATACCGGGCGTGCTGGACGGCGTGGTCATTCAGTTGGGCGAAGGCGACGCGCTAGGCGTGCATCGTATTGCGGCCCTTGCCGTCGCGCCGGGAATGCAAGAGCACGACATCCTCAATGCGTTGCGCTCGGCCATCGACCCGGTTTTTTTGCCGCGGCCGCTGCGCCTGGTTGACGCATTGCCGCGCAATGAAACCGGCAAGCTGCCGCGCACGGCGCTGCTCGACCTGCTGCGCCAGGCGTAAGCGCGCGCCACGTTTTCAGCCTGTGGCATGCGTCCACCGCGCACATAATGCCAACGATTGATGCGGCTGTAATCGCGTGACTTACAATGCGCGATCGGCAACCGCCGCAGCACATCTCATCCATCGGAATCCCGCATGAAAGTTCTTGTCATCGGCAACGGCGGCCGCGAGCACGCGCTGGCGTGGAAGCTTATGCAATCGTCGCAGGTCAGCGAGGTCATCGTGGCGCCCGGTAATGCCGGCACCGGGCGCGAGCAGGGCGTGCGTAATGCGGACGTGGCCGTTGGCGATATTGACGGCCTGCTGAAACTGGCCAAGGCGGAAAAAATCGGCCTGACCGTCGTCGGCCCGGAAGTGCCGCTGGTGGCTGGCGTGGTCGATCGCTTTCGCGCGGCCGGCCTGCGTATTTTTGGGCCGCGCGCCATTGCCGCGCAGCTGGAAGGATCCAAGGCGTTCGCCAAGGATTTCTTGCTACGCCACAACATCCCGACGTCGCGCTATGCGGTTTTCACCGAGTTGAATCTGGCGCTGGCCTACGTGCGCAAGCACGGCGCACCGATCGTGATCAAGGCCGACGGCCTGGCCGCAGGCAAGGGGGTTGTGGTGGCCTTGACCCTGACCGATGCCGAACTGGCGCTGCACGACATGCTCGGTGCACACAGCTTTGGCGACGCCTCGGCGCGGGTCGTGATCGAGGAGTTTCTCGAAGGCGAAGAGGCCAGTTATATCGTGATGAGCGACGGTAGCCACGCGCTGCCCATGGCCAGCAGCCAGGACCACAAACGGCGGGATGACCACGATCTGGGACCCAATACGGGCGGCATGGGCGCGTATTCGCCGGCGCCGGTGGTCACGCCGGAAATCGAGCAGCGCATCCTCAGGGAAGTCATCGAGCCGACGCTGCGCGGCATGGCCAGTGAGGGCGCACCGTTTATCGGGTTTCTCTACGCCGGGCTGATGATCGACAAGCACGGCACGCCCAACGTGATCGAATTCAACGTGCGCTTTGGCGATCCGGAAACCCAGCCGATTCTGATGCGGCTGAAATCCGATCTGGTGGATCTGATCGATGCCGCGCTCGACGGCCGGCTGCAAAGCACCACTGCACGCTGGGATACGCGCCCGGCGATCGGCGTGGTCATGGCGGCCGGAGGCTATCCCGGCAAGGTGCGCAGCGGCGATGTGATCGAGGGCCTCGGCGCGCCAGCGGTGGCCGACGTCAAGGTGTTCCACGCGGGTACGACGCTGGACGCCCAGGGTCACGTCAAAACCGCCGGTGGCCGCGTTCTGACGGTGTGCGCACTGGGCAGTGATATCGCTGCGGCTCGCCAAAGCGCATACGCTGCCGTCGACAAAATCCATTACGAAGGGGCGTTCTGTCGACGCGATATCGCGTATCGCGCGTTGCGTCGTCTTTGATGATTTCTTCGCGGTGGATGCGGCAAGGTCAAGTCAGTAAGCCTCGTTGACGCCTGCTAAAAAAGCGTTCGCCTGTTATAGGCATACGCTGGCGAATGGATTCGCCGGGCACCATCCGGGTTTTTATTCGACCTTTCATTTCGGCTATGCTTCGGGCTTCCCCCGCGAAAAAATCGATGGCGCAGCGCGTCTGATGAGCTATTCGCGCCCGCTTTCACGTTGATGAGGTTCCTCCATGCGCAAGCTGGCTTTGTCGCTGATTCCCGTCGCCGCACTGGCTTTGTTGTCCGGCTGCAGTTCTTCTTCGTCCTCGTCCGATGATGCCGCTACGTCGGGGCAGGCGTCGGCCCCGAAGATCGCCAATGCGGTCAACGGCACGGTGTCCCTGCGCGCGCCCGCGCCAGCGGTATCGCCTAAGGCGGCCTTGGTGATCAATCTGGTCGACGTGTCGTCTACGGCGGACGCCGGCGCACCGCCGCTGGCGAGCAAGACCGTGGCCCCGGTGAATCAGCTGCCGCAGTCGTTCTCGCTGACCTTTGATTCGTCGAAAGTCAAAGCGGACGACTTGTACGTCGTGCAAGCCGTGCTGACCGATGGCGACCGCCATTACTCCATGCCGATCCAGGCGCCTGTGCTGACCAAGGGCAACAAGGCCGACGGCATCGCGATCGAGTTGATTCCGGAAAAGACGGCCGGCGAAAAAACCCTGGCCGATTTCACCGCCGAGCAAAAAGAGCTCGGTGCGATGAAAGTCAAAAGCGGCACCAAGCTGGACGCCGACGCGTCGCGCAGCTGGCAGGTTTTCCGGCAGAACAACGATCTGAAGTTCATCCGTGAGCTGGTCGATTCGGGCGCCAAGGGTTTCACCACCACCGACTTTGCCTACCGCAACGGCAAGCCGTGGGTCGCTGTGCAACAGACCAAGGCCAACCAGAACGCCAAATCGAGTGCGATCGATCGCGCCGGCTGGGATGACAACGGCAACCTGGTGCTGAAGCAGCACGAGGTCAACGGTAATGTCCAGGTGCTCGACGATGCGGCTGCAGCGAATCTGCAGAAAGAGGCGCTGCAGGCCTTGAGCCTGGCAACCGCCGGCAAGAACTGACCAGGCGCAGCGGCATCACGCCGTCGCCTGCCGGGTCGATTAGCCGTCTGGATGGCTAATACCTACAAAAAAGCCGCCTGAGCAAGGCGGCTTTTTTGTGGTTCGAGTTTCTTAGAAACGGTACTGCAGCCCGACGTTGAACGCGTTGTATTTCTGGCTGCTGTCGCTGATATGCGCGTTGTAGGAGAACGTGCCGCTGAGCTGCTGCGTGAAGTGCGCGGTCAGGCCTACATCGGCCGTGCCCCAGTTTTTGTCCGGGATAAAACCCGCCAGTGCGAATTGGCCGGCCAGTGAGTTGAGGCCGGTGGTAATGTCGCGCGCATTCGCCTTGCTGTCGTGATTCCAGGCCAGTTCGGCATATGGAATGAGCAAGGTGTTCTGCGTCTGCCACTGGCCCTGCAGCCGCCATCCGAGGGTGCTGATCAGCGCGTTGCGATGCTGGCTACCGAAGTGCATGGCGGTGCTGTCATCGCCGTTCTCCTGGTAGGCGTCCACACGGATACTCTGAAATTCCGCATTCGCAAACGGGCCGTTTTTCAGCGTGCCCTGGCCAAACCACCAGCCGCCGGTGAGGCCAGCGCCAAGATGCGAACCATTCGGGTCACCCGTTTCGGTGCGGTTGAGCAGGCCCAGCTGGATGGTGCGATTGACGTCGGTAAAGTTGGAGTGGCCCGCCTCGCCGTAAGCACCGACATACCCCCCGTCGACGTGATACGTCGCATAAGCCAGCAGCGCAGTATCGTTCAGATCGTAACGGCCACCGCCGTTGACGTCGGCACTATTGCGACCCAGCCCCAGCGCTGCGCCCAGCGAAAGATTGTCGTTGGCGCGCAGATCGCCGCCGAGGGTGACGTTGGTGTTGTTGCTGCTGGTGCGCGGCGAATTATCGTTGCCGTTGAAATGCTGAAGCCCGAAGTTCACGCTGGCGAACATGCGGCTATCCGCACCGGTGTCGTCGGACTGCATCTGCGTGCGCACGGCCTTGCTTTGCGCGGTACTCACGGCCAGCGGCGCTTCGCCAAGCAGGGATATCTGGCCGGGTGCGCGCAGTTCGGAAAGCACGTACTGACCGAACACGGCATGTGCCGCGGTGGTCGGATGCACGCCGTCGGCAAAAAGATAGGTCTGGGCGGCATTGGGTGCTACGAGCGTGCTGCTGTTGCAATCGTGCGAGCTGTCAGTCGTGCAGGCCGGCACGGTGGTGTTGGTCAATCCGAACGCCGCCGGATTGGCCAGCACCTCGTTGAACAGCGCGTAGGTGTTGACCGAAAGAATGTTGGCCCCGGTCGCCGCCAGGCCGGCATTCAGCGTCTGGTTGAACGAGGCGGACACATTGCTCAGAAACGTCTTGATGCCCGGAACCACCGCTTCATCGGAGGCCGCTTCCGGCGTTTTGCCGATGTCCGGCAGGTTGAACACCACCACGTATTTCGCACCGGCCTGCTTGAGCTGGCTGATCAGGGCCAGCTCCTGCGTGGCGGCCGCATTGATGTTGGCGGTCGCTTGCGCGGCGGTTTCAAAGCCGCTGCCGAAAAAGGTGTTCAACCCGTACTGGGTCGAGTGATAAAAAATGTCGTTGGCGCCACCCCAGACCATATACAGGCTGTGCGAGTCGGCCCTGGCGCCGTTAGCCAGGTAGCCGTTGACCTGCTGCGTCAGCGTGGGGATGGTCGGGTCGGGACCGTTATCGTCAACGATCACGCCCGAGCCGCCATAAGCGTAGTCGCTGCCGCCCACCCGCGAGGGCTGCAGATCAATGCCGTATCCCGCCGCAATATGCTGTACGGCCACTTCGCCGGGGTTGGTGGTGAATCGCGTATAGGCATTCAGCGACGGCGAAAAAAACTGACCGGCGTCGCTCAGGCTGTCGCCGAACACCACGACGTTATCAAACGGAGACTGGGTCGCCTGCGCGTTGGCGGCGAGCAGCATGGCGGCCGCTATGGCCGAGGCAAGATAACGGGTGCGAAGCATGGTCTGATCCCCTGATGGCCCGACCCCCAACAGGGTCGCAACAAGCGCGCACGATATCGGAAAGCTCGTTCCCGCGCATGCGCACCTGCAGCATGAAAAGCCTTCGATTCGCTAGTTCTTGCGCGCCTTGGCAAACGCGTCGGCAAAGGCACCGCTGGCGGGTGCCGCTGCCGGTTTTGCCACGCTGCCGCCAGCGTAGGACGATGGTCGCGAGGCACCGCTTTTTGCATTGCCGCTCTTCGCGTCGCGTGCCGTACGCGCATCGTTGTTCGAGCCAGCGCGTGCGCGGCTCTGTCCCGGCTCATCATCCAGGCGCATCGACAAGCCGATGCGCTGGCGCGGCAGGTCGACTTCCATCACCTTGACCTTGACGATATCGCCGGCCTTGACCGCGTCACGCGGATCCTTGACGAAGGTGTGCGACAGCGCCGAAACGTGCACCAGCCCATCCTGATGCACGCCAATGTCGACGAAGGCACCGAACGCGGCGACGTTGGTGACGCGCCCTTCGAGAATCATGCCGGGCTTGAGATCCTTTACGTCTTCGACGCCCTCGGCAAAACTCGGCGCGACGAATTCGGGGCGCGGGTCGCGGCCGGGTTTTTCCAGCTCTTTCAGAATGTCCCGCACGGTCGGCACGCCGAAGCGTTCGTCGGTGAATTGCTCGGGTTTGAGGCCGCGCAGAAATGCGCTGTCGCCGATCACGCTTTTCACTTCACGGCCGCACTGGGCGATGATCCGCTCGACCACCGGATACGCTTCCGGATGTACCGAGCTGGCGTCCAGCGGATTATCGCCATGCGACACGCGCAGAAATCCGGCGCACTGCTCGAACGCCTTGTCGCCCAGCCGCGGCACTTTCAGCAGCGCCTTGCGGTTGGCGAACGGGCCATTGGCATCGCGATGCTTCACCACGTTCTCGGCTACCGCGGCCGAGAGACCGGCGACGCGCGACAGCAGAGCGGCCGAGGCGGTGTTCACATCGACGCCGACCGCGTTGACGCAGTCCTCGACGCGGGTTTCCAGCGCGCGCGCCAGCTTGATCTGGTTGACGTCGTGCTGGTACTGACCCACGCCAATCGCCTTCGGCTCGATTTTCACCAGCTCGGCCAGCGGATCCTGCAGGCGGCGTGCGATGGATACGGCGCCGCGCAGGGTCACGTCGAGTTCCGGGAATTCCTTGGCGGCAATCTCCGACGCCGAATACACTGACGCGCCGGCTTCGCTCACCACCACTTTCGCCATGTTGAGATCGGCGTGCTTCTTGATCAGTTCGCCGGCCAGCTTGTCGGTTTCGCGCGAGGCGGTGCCGTTGCCGATGGCGATCAGGTCAACGCCGTGTTTCTTGCCCAGCTTGGCCAGCTGCGCAATCGATTCATTCCACTGCTTGCGCGGCTCGTGTGGGTAGATCACGTCGGTGGCAACCAGCTTGCCGGTGGCGTCGACAACGGCCACCTTGACGCCCGTGCGGATGCCGGGGTCCAGCCCCATCACCGTGCGCGCGCCGGCCGGCGCGGCCAGCATCAGGTCCTTGAGGTTGTCGCCGAACACGCGGATCGCCTCGTCCTCGGCGCCTTCGCGCACGCGGCCGAACAGGTCCAGTGTGAGATGCAGATGCAGCTTCACGCGCCAGGTCAGCCGCACGGTTTCGCGCAGCCACGCGTCGGCGGCGCGGCCGCGGTTGTGAATATCGGCACGCGCGGCGACGCGGCCCTCGCCTTCGATGTGGCCCTGTTCGCTGTCGACGTCGGGGCTGAGCTCCAACTCGATCACGCCCTCGTTGCGGGCCCGCATCAGCGCCAGCAGGCGATGCGAGGGAATCTTGCCAATCGGTTCGACGTGGTCGAAGTAGTCACGAAATTTCGCGCCCTCGTTTTCCTTGCCGGCAACCACCTTGGCGCGGATCTGGCCCTTGGCCCACATCCAGTCGCGCAGCTCGCCGACCAGATAGGCGTCCTCGGCGATCGACTCCATCAAGATCGCGCGCGCGCCATCGAGCGCAGAGCGCACGTCGGCCACGCCTTTCTCGGCGTCGACAAAGGCTTCGGCAAAGGTTTCCGGCGTCTGCGTCGGATCTTCGCGTAAGCCAATGGCCAGTGGCTCAAGCCCGGCTTCGCGGGCGATCTGCGCCTTGGTGCGGCGCTTGGGCTTGTACGGCAGGTAGAGATCTTCCAGCCGCGCCTTGCTGTCGGCCGCGAGCAGATCGTTTTTCAGCGTATCGGTCAGCTTGCCCTGTTCCTCGACGCTGGCCAGAATCGTCGCGCGTCGGTCTTCGAGTTCGCGCAGGTAGTGCAGTCGTTCTTCCAGCAGTCGTAACTGCGTGTCATCGAGGCCGCCGGTGACTTCCTTGCGGTAGCGCGAAATGAACGGCACGGTGGCACCACCGTCGAGTAGTTCCACCGCGGCGCGAACCTGTTCGGGTTTGGCGGCAATATCCTGGGCAATGCGATGTTCGATGCTGAGCATGGTGCTGGGGGCGTTCTCTGCTGATCCGGCGCAGCCGGAGGGGACTGCGAATGATAGCAAGCCGCCTGAAAGCGCCTTCGCCTCGTCACGCAGCGCGGGCCAATGTTCAGGCGCTGAAGGAGTTATTACCCTTGTCTGGCGTCGTCCGCGCTGGGCTATTTTCGCCGGCACGGCCGTTCAGCACCAGCGTTTTTGCCAGCAGGTCGTGCAGCCCCTGCTTGCGCTGGGTCCACGCCACGGCAATGTAGGCAATGAAAGGAATGACCCAGATGATCGCGTTGACCAGCCGGACGGCATTGCGCGTCAGGCTTCGGCCAAGGCCAAGACGGTTGCCGTCCATGTCGGTCACGCGCAGGCCGAGCAGCTTCTTGCCGGGCGTGGCCTGCCATTTCGAGCACTCGAAAAGGGCGTAATAGGCAAACCCGATCACGATCACTACCAGGCTGATCGGTCGCATGGCCTGCGCATATTCAGTCAGCGCGGCGGGCGTAATGCCCGCCTGCAGCTCGGTAACCAGCTTCTCGACGATGGTCGTGGCGCCCATGTTGAACGAGACAATGGCGGTAGGGATCAGCAGCAGCAGATAGTCGATGAGCCACGCGCCGGTACGACGTCCAAAACTGGCATAGCTCTCCAGCGAGGTGATGGTGGCAGTGGGCAGCGGCGACATCGTCGCGGCAGCGGATGCAGGGAAGGCCGGGGGTATCGATGCGTCACGTACGGCATCGGGGAAAAGCACCGACAGTGGCTGCCAGTCGGCCAGCCCTTCATACCAGCCCAGATCGTCACGACTGACCTGGCCACTGCCGAGCCACTGCCGAATATCCGCGTCGCTATACGGGCCATGTCGCTCACCGTCGCGTCCGATCCACACTTCCATGACTGCGCCTCTCGCTAATCAAACCATGCCGCATGATGCCATGGGTGCACGCCGCCCGAGCATGCCAAAAGGCTCAGGCCGCGGCGCGGCGTTTGAGGTGAACAAGCAGCAGTGAAATGGCCGCGGGCGTGACGCCGCTGACGCGTGCGGCCTGTCCGACGGTGGCCGGCAGCGTGCGCTTGAGTTTCAGCAGCACCTCGGCCGATAGCCCGCGCACCTTGTCATAGTCAAAGCTGGCCGGGATGGCGGTGTGCTCGTTGCGCCGTTGCCGTTCAATCTCTTCGCGCTGGCGCTGCAGATAGCCGGCGTACTTCACCTGCACCTCGACCTGCGCGGCGACATCCTCGCGCTCGACCGTTGGGCCGAGTTGACTGACCGTGGCGAGCTTTGCGTAGTCCAGCTCCGGTCGACGAAGCAGGTCCAGCGCGTTCGTTTCGCGGCTCACGCTGACCCCCAGCTGACGCTCGATCGCTGCGCCCAAGGCATTGGCTGGCGTGGCCCAAAGGCTCTGCAGGCGTTGTATCTCGGCATCCACCGCGTCGCGCTTGGTGCGCATGGCGTCGAAACGAACCTGCGGCACCACGCCCAGCGCATGACCGGTTTCGGTGAGGCGCAGATCGGCGTTGTCCTCGCGCAGATGCAGCCGGTATTCGGCACGCGAGGTGAACATGCGATACGGCTCGATCGTGCCGTTGCTGGTGAGGTCGTCGATCAGCACGCCGATGTATGCCTCGTCGCGGCGCGGATACCACGGCGCCTTGTCCTGCGTCGCGAGCGCCGCGTTCATGCCGGCAATCAAGCCCTGCGCGGCGGCTTCTTCATAGCCGGTGGTGCCGTTGATCTGGCCGGCAAAATACAGTCCGCCGATGGCCTTGGTTTCCAGCCAGGGATTGAGCCCGCGCGGATCGAAGTAATCGTATTCGATGGCGTAGCCGGGTCGGGTGATGTGCGCCTTTTCAAAACCCTTGATCGACTGCACCAGAGCCAGCTGCACGTCGTACGGCAGCGAAGTGGATATACCGTTCGGGTAGATCTCGAAGGTATCGAGCCCCTCCGGCTCGATGAAGATCTGATGCGAGGATTTTTCGGCGAAGCGCACCACCTTGTCCTCGATCGACGGACAGTAGCGCGGGCCGACGCCTTCGATCTGGCCGGTGAACAGTGGCGAACGATCCAGCGCGCCACGGATCAGCTCATGCGTGCGCTCGGAGGTGTGGGTGATCCAGCAGCTGATCTGACGCGGATGTTCATCGCGCGTGCCGAGATAGGAGAACACCGGGGCAGGATCATCGCCGGGCTGCTCTTCCAGTTCGCTGAAGTCGATGCTGCGCAGATCGATGCGCGGCGGCGTGCCGGTCTTGAGTCGATCGGCGGCCACCGGCAGTTCGCGCAGCCTCGAAGCCAGCGTGGTCGCCGGCGGATCGCCCGCCCGGCCACCGGCGTATTGCGCCGGGCCGATATGGATATTGCCGGCGAGAAAAGTACCGGCAGTCAGCACCACGCTCTTCGCGCCGAACGACAGGCCCATCTGCGTGACCACGCCAGTGACGCGGCCGTTCTCGATAATCAGGTCATCCACTGCCTGCTGGAACAGTTCGAGATTCGGCTGGGTTTCCACGATGCGCCGGATGGCCGCTTTGTAGAGCGATCGATCAGCCTGGCAGCGGGTGGCGCGCACGGCCGGCCCCTTCGAGGCGTTGAGCGTGCGCCACTGGATACCGGCGCGATCGGCCGCGTGCGCCATCGCCCCGCCGAGCGCATCGATCTCCTTGACCAGATGCCCCTTGCCGATACCGCCAATGGCCGGGTTGCAGCTCATCTGGCCGATGGTTTCGATGTTGTGACTGAGCAGCAACGTGCGCGCACCGGTTCGCGCGGCGGCGAGCGCCGCTTCGGTGCCGGCGTGGCCGCCGCCGATCACGATGACGTCGTAGTGGATGGGATGACGCATCAGGCTGCCCCGGACAATCGCAAAGTGCTCAAATAGAGCGCGGATTTTAGCGCTTTCGCCCCTGGGGCGCTTGCATCAGGTCAGTGGCACGCTTTCTGCTTTGACACGATCAGCACTTTCACAGGCAGACGCTGCGCGTATCGCGCGCCGAGGTCGAACGGACAGGGGTTCGATTGTGTACTGGGAAAGGTAGCAAGACGGCACCCCTCGGGGTGCCGTCGTCTTTTGTGGAAGACCAAAACAAAACCCCGCCATGGCTGACGGGGTTTTGTTTTGAATAAATCTGGTGCCTGGCGGTCTCAGGAACAGGGGGAATCCAGGAAGACCGTATTGCCAGGCACCAGAAAACTGATTGGTGAAGTCGGTCAACTTACTGCGACCGAAATCGAATATCGATTGTTGTCGCCGTATGGTGAACACGATGTGACTGAAACGCTAGTTTGTGCCGACTCGTGCCAGCAGGTGACGCGTTACGTCATCTTACCTACTGCACGAGGCAGGCGGGCGCGATGTCCGTCACAGCATTGTCCGGGCCAAGCGACCGGCTCCCCTCAGTGTTTGAATACGCTGTCGACGATTTCGGTCAGATTGCGCGACAGGTTTTCGTGCCGAGCCAGCGCGGCAATGGCGGCATGGGCGGCCTCCCGACGCCCGGGTTCCAGCCGCTGCCAGCCGTTGAAGGCGGTGGCGATACGGGCGGCTAGCTGCGGGTTCAAGGCATCGATCTGCACCAGCCGGTCGGCCAGCAGCCGGTAGCCCGCACCATCGGCTCGATGAAAGCCTGTCGGGTTGCCGCGCACAAAGGCGCCCAGCAGGGCGTGCACCCGGTTTGGGTTTTTCAGCGTAAACGCCGGGTCGCTTTCCAGCGCCTGCACGTGATTGATCGCGTCGCTACCCGGCGTTTGCGCCTGAACCATGAACCACTTGTCCATGGCCAGCGCGTTTTCGGCGTAGCGTTCGCGATAGTGCAGCAGCGCGGGAGCCGCCTGCGCCGGACCGCCACGCAGCAGCACGGCCAGTGCGGCGAGCCGGTCGGTCATCGACGGCGCATTGTCGTATTGCGCCAGGGCCAGCCTGGAGGCCGCTTCGCTGTCGACCAGGGCAAGCAGCTCGAGCGTACGACGCTTGAGTCGCCTTCTGGCTTGGCTCAGCGGATCCAGCGCCGCGCTTGTCTGCGCCGCGAGATCCTCGTAACGCCGGTGCAGAACGTCGGCGCCGATACGTGTGGCCAGCTGCAGTTGCAGGGTTTGACGTAGCTGATGGATCTGCTGCGGATCAACCACGCTTTCGCGTTCCGCAAGCTCGATCTCGCCCGGGGGCGTCAGCAAATCGGCGAGCAAGGCGTCGTCGATCGCATCGCTGCCGAACAGTTTGCTCAGCGTATCGCACCACGCCTGCAACGCCTCGGTAGCGTCGCCGTCGCGCAGGTTTTCGTAAGCGCGAACCGCGAGCTGCTGACCGGCCTCCCAGCGATTGAAACCATCAACGTCATGGCCGAGCAACAGCGCGAGCTGGGCCGGTGTGTAGTCGTACTCGAGAATGACCGGTGCAGAAAACCCGCGCAGCAGCGAGGGCACGGGCTCGGCGTTGAGGCCGCTGAACACAAAAGTCTGTTCGAGCTGGGCCAGCAGCAGCACGCGTTCGGTGGGCGACGTGCCGGAAGCGTCGGCCGTCTGGCCGTCCATATCCAGCGGCAGCATCTGGCCACTGTCGGCGAACAGCGCCAGTTTGACCGGGATAGGCAGGGGCGTCCGATGCTCGCGCCCGGCATTTTTTGGCGCGTGCTGGGACATAGTCAGTGCATAGGTCTGTCGTGCCGCATCATATTTTCCACGCGCCTTCAGTCGCGGGGTGCCGGCTTTTGCATACCAGTCGAGATTCGCCATCAGGTCGATATCGTTGGCATCGCCCAGTGCGGAAAGAAAATCTTCAAGCGTGGCCGCCTTGCCGTCATTGCGGGCGAAGTAAAGGTCCATGCCCTTGCGAAAACCCTGCTGGCCGAGCCGCGCGGCCAGCATGCGCACCAACTCGGAGCCCTTCTCGTAAACGGTGGCGGTGTAGAAATTGTTGATCTCGCTGTACTGCGCCGGACGCACCGGATGCGCGAGCTGGCCGGCGTCCTCGGGAAACTGGGCGCGGCGCAGCAGCGATACATCCTCGATGCGCTTCAGCGGCGCGGAGTTCATGTCGGCAGAAAAACTCTGCTCGCGAAAAACCGTGAGGCCTTCCTTCAGCGAGAGCTGGAACCAGTCGCGGCAGGTGACGCGATTGCCGCTCCAATTGTGGAAATACTCGTGCGCGACGACCGCCTCGACGTGTCGATACTCATCGTCGGTCGAACTGTCAGGGTCCGCCAGCAAGTACTTCGCGTTGAAGATGTTGAGACCCTTGTTCTCCATCGCGCCCATGTTGAAATCGTGCGTGGCCACGACGTGGAAAACGCCCAGATCATAATTGCGGCCGTACGTCTGTTCATCCCACCGCATCGCGCGCTCGAGCGAGTCCATGGCGTAATCGCACTGGTGGATCGCATCCGCCTCGGCCCAGATGTTCAGCGTCACCGGTCGCTGGTCGGCGGTAACGTACTCGCGCGAAATCTTTTCCAGCTTGCCGGCAACCAGCGCGAACAGATAACTCGGTTTGCGATACGGGTCGACGAAGCGCGCCCAGTGCCGGCCGCCCTCCAGCTCACCCGTGCCATCGGCATTGCCGCCAGCCAGCAGCACCGGAAAGCGAGCCTTGTCCGCGCGCAGGGTCACCGTGTACATCGACTGCACGTCGGGCCGATCGGGGAAAAACGTGATGTGCCGAAAGCCCTCGGCCTCGCACTGGGTCAGCAGAAAGCCGCTTTCCTGCTTGCCGGAAAAAAACAGTCCTTCCATCGTGGTGTTCGCCGCCGGACGCAGGCGAACCCGGGTTTCCAGCACGCTGCCGTCACGCACGCCGTCCACTTCGAGCTGGTGATTGGCATAGCGGTAAGCCGTTTTTGGCAGCGGGGTGCCGTCCAGCGAGATCGACAGCAGCTCGAGGTTTTCGCCATCGAGCCGCAGTGGCGCCGATTGCGCCGGATCGCGCCGCAGCAGCAGGCGCGAAGACAGTTCGGTCGTGTCGATGCCCAGGTCAAAGTCCAGCTCAACCGTCTCGACCTGCCAGGCAGGTGCGCGGTAATCGCTCAGACGGATGACGGACGGGCTTTGATCAAGGACAGCGTTCATGCGGGCACGACAAGGCTTAATGGTTGATCACGGTACCATGCGATGCTTTAACGCCAGAGAACTCCGCCGGGAACTCAAAGGACCTTGCCATGACCCGATATACCGCCGAGAAAGCCCTGCTGGGTGACCAGCCGATTATCGTTCTGACCGATCACGAGGACCGGCGCACGCTGCGCGTAGCCTGCCATGGCGCTGCACTGCTCAGCTTCGAGGTGCCGCTGGCCGGCAAGATGCATGACATTGCCGACGGCTACCGTAATGCGAAAGAGGTCGCCAAGCGCCCGGGCTCGCGCTTCGCCATCATGGCGCCCTTTGCCGGCCGCATCGGCGATGCGCGCTATACCTTCGATGGCCACGCGCAGGATCTGCAGCCGGGCGTTACCGGCGCTGATCGGGCCAGCCGGCACGGCTTTGTGCGTAACGCCGATTTCGACGTTACGGCGCTCAGCGCGAGTGACAGCGGCGCGCAGGTCACCCTGTCGACGTCGTCGATCCGGCCGCAGCCGGGCTATCCGCATGCCATCGATCTGGCGGTAACTTTTGCCCTCGACGTCGGCGGCATCATGCTGGAAGCGAGCATGAAGAACGTCGGCGATACCGCGGCGCCGTGCTTTTTTGGCTGGCATCCGTATTTCCGCGTGGGCGACAACGCGCGCCGCGGAGAAACGGTGGATGGCTGGCAACTGCAGATTCCTGCGCAGACGCTGATCCGCACCGATGCCGACCTTATCGCCTTGCCGGGCGATGCCGCGTACGTGCCGCTGGACGAAGCGCCGGCTTTCGATTTTCGCGACGCTCGATTGATCGGCCGCACGGTGCTCGATCACGAGTACACCGATCTACAGGCCGATGCGGACGGCTATATCCGCACGCATTTGCGTGACCCGGCCAGCGGCCTGGCCATCGCGGTGTGGCAGGAGCGTGGCGTGATGCATGCGTTTACCGCCGACACCGCGGCGCGCGATGCACGACGCGCGGTGGCGCTGGAGCCGATGGAGTGCATGGCCGACGCATTCAGCCGGCCGGATTGCGCGCAGGCGATTCGTCTTGAGCCCGGTGCAGAACGCCGGTTCCGGTTCGGCGTGGAAGTGCAGCTGCCATGAACGCTGTGCCGATGAATCAGTCGGCCTCGATCGATGCCCTGCCAAGCCATGCGCAGATTCTCGACGCCGCCGCACGCATCGCACCGCACGCGCGCGTGACGCCGGTGATGCGTAGCAGCGCGCTCGATGCGCTTTGCGGCGCCGAGCTGTATTTCAAATGCGAGAACCTGCAGTACGGCGGCGCGTTCAAATTTCGCGGCGCCTGCAATGCGGTCTGGGCGCTGACCGACGCGCAGGCGGCGGCTGGCGTGGTGACGCATTCCTCCGGCAATCACGGCAACGCGCTCGCGCTAGCCGCTGCCACGCGCGGGATTGTTGCCCACGTCGTGGTTCCGGAAGGCGCCGTGCAGGCCAAGGTTGACGCGATCGAACGCGCGGGCGCGATCCTGCATCGCTGCGCACCCACCCAGGCCGCGCGTGAGGCGAAGTCGGCCGAAGTGCAGCGCGCGACGGGCGCGGTGATGGTGCATCCGTATGCCGATACCCAAGTGATGGCCGGGCAGGGCACCGCGGCGCTGGAGCTGTTGCAGCAGGTGGTCGGGCTGGATGCGCTGATCACCCCGGTTGGCGGTGGCGGCATGGCCAGCGGCACCGCCATCGCCGCGCATGCCGTCGATCCACGCATCGTCCTGTTCGGTGCTGAGCCGCAAGGCGCCGACGATGCCGCTCGATCGCTCGCGCAAGGCCGCCGCGTCAGCGATCTCGTGCCCGATACATTATGCGATGGACTGCGCGCGCTGATCGGTCAAACCAATCTTGATGCGCTGCGTAAGCACGATGTCGAGGTGATCACCGTCGGCGATGCCGAGTCGATCGCCGCCATGCAACAGGTGTGGTCCGAACTGAAAATGATTGTCGAAGTATCCAGCGCCACCGTGTTGGCAGCGATATTTCAGCAGCCGCAGCGTTTTGCCGGTCGCCGCGTCGGCGTGATATTGACCGGCGGCAACGTCGACCTGCAGGCCTTGCCTTGGTGAAGTGTTTTTATCCGGAAACGGCGATGGATTAGCCTTCTTTTTGCCGCAAGCGCTTGTCGGAAGTCGTGTCGCTGACAGTGCGCAAGCGCGCTAAACAGGCCGCTCCTGCACGCGGCTCAGTGTTGTCAAAGTACGCCAATCTTTCTGCCGGCTTTCAACCGTCACCTTAAGCGTGTTTACGAAAGTCTTCGGCAGCAGGCTTATTCGAAGGCAAGCCCAACGCCAGTGGAACGGCGTGAAGCGGCACGTCACTGTCGCCTTCACAAATCCGTAAGATGGCGCCGCGGTGACAATCCCGTCCCGGGGAAATCCATTCATGCGACGACTGTCGTTTCTTTTTTCGCGCACTGGCAGAGCCATGGTCGTGGCTGCGGCGCTCGTGCTGTTTGCCGTTTGCATTTACGCCACCGCGCTGCAGGAGCCCAAGCCGCTGCAACAAGGCTTTGTCGTGGCGCTCATGCTGTGCGCCTTTGGTGCGCTGCTGTTTGCGTTTGCGCGCTTTGCGACGGCGTTGGTGGTTGCCGGTGCGCTGTTTGCCGCGATCAAGTTTCTGGCCGTGGTCAAGGTCAGGTATCTCGAAGAATCCTTGCTGCCGTCGGATTTTATCTACTACGCCAGTACCAGCTTGCTCGACACGGTGCGGCACTATCCCCATCTTTATCTACTGAGCATTGGCATTGTGCTGGTGGTACCGCCCGCGCTCTGGCTGATATGGCGCGGGGACTGGCGCCTGTTTGTCGGGCGCCGCCCGCAGTTTGCCTTCGGCCTGCGTTTGGGCGGCTTCGTACTTTTTGTGGCCGCGTTTCTGATCTGTCTGCTGCCGTCGGGGCCGTTCGCCCAGGTGCACAACCGCGGCGTGTGGGAGAAACTTTCCGACGATGCACAGCTGACCAATTTCTTCATCAACTTCGACGATTCGCGTGTGCATCTGCCGGCGATGTCCAGTGATGCCGTGGCCGAACAGCAATGGGGGTCAACCGCCCAGGGCGCGCCTGGCAGCGCGCATGCGCCGTATCCGGACATCGTGCAGGTGCTGGAAGAAAGCACCTTCGACCCATCGATTTTCACCGCCTGCGGCGCACCCGAATGCCGGGTACCGATGTTCCAGCCGGATGCGCGCACGCGCGGCACCGGCTTTTTGCGCACGCACACCTTCGGTGGCGGCACCTGGGTCAGTGAATTCGCCACGCTGACCGGCATGCCGCAGGATATTTTCGGGCCCGGCGGCATGTATGCGCCGTACGTGCTGGCGCCGCACGTGCGCGATGCGCTGGCGATGCAGCTGCGCCGGCTGGGTTACCTCACGATTGCCATCTATCCAACCGAGGGCAGCTTCCTCAACGGTCGCAACGCCTACACCTCGTATGGATTCGACCATCTTTACGACGTCAACGAACTGAAGCTGGACGAGTGGGAAGAGACCGACAAGCAGATGTTCGATGCCGCCAAGCGCGTCTACGATCAGGTCAAGAAACCGGGCCAGCCGGTCTTTATCATGGTGCTGACCATCAACCAGCACGGCCCGCACGACGATCTGCCGCTGGCGCAGTTGCCGGCACCGTTCAATCGCGGTCTGCTGAAAGGCTTGTCACCGGCGGCAACGATCAACTTCAGCGCCTACCTTTCTCGTCTGCACGATTCCGATGTCGCCATGCGCGGGCTGGAACACGATTTTCTCGATCGTCCACAGCCGACGCTGATCGTGCATTTCGGTGATCACCAGCCGTCGTTCGAGGGCATGATCCGGCCGATGGCGCGCACGCTGCCGCCGGCGCTGCAGCCGTACCGGGACTTTCTTACCTACTACATGCTGAAAACCAACTTCACCGCAGCGGCGCTGCCGAGTTATCCGATGATGGATATCGCGTTTCTGCCGAGCATGGTGCTGCAGGCGGCGGGGCTGCCAAAGGATCCGTACTTCTCCGCACTGCAGGAGCTGCGCACGCGCTGCGATGGCTTGTATGACGATTGCAAGACCCCCGGACTGATCGACTCTTACCACGCCTGGACGTTTGGACGGCTACACGTCTATCAGTAGCGATCGAGAGTCATGCGCTATCAGCGGCATCAGGCCATTGGCAGCGAGCCGGCCAGTCGTGCATCAGTCGGCCGATTCGAGTGCTTCAAACCAGACCACGCTGCCGGATCGCCTCAGTCGGTACGGCAGCGCGCTGCCGCGTAACTCGATATAGCGCAACGCCTTGCCCACCAGGGCTGCGCTTTCTTCATCGATGAAGTCGTCCCGCGGGATCTTCGTGTCGAATACGCGTCTGCCTGCGGCGTCCAGCACATGCGTGGAATACAGCTCGATGTCGGAGCGCGCCGCATGATCAGCCAGATCCATCGCCAGCGAGTGCAGGCATAGATGGTCGAAGATTTGGTCGACTTGTCGCGGGTTATGGTCAAGATTTGGCATGGCGCCGTACTCTCCGAGTAGAACAAAACGGTGTCACGCGCCCAACTGCCGCCCCAGCGCGGCCAGTTCGACGATGTCCTTGTGTAGCGACGCCCAGCGGTCGGTGCCAAAGCTTTCGACGAAGCGCGTTTGAACCTCCGACCAGCGCACGCTGGCGGCGTCCCGTATCTGACTTCCGGCCGGCGTGAGCAAAATCTGCTTCGCGTGCCCTTCGCCGACACAGCCGCCTTTTTCGATCACCCAGCCCGATGCGACCATCGGCTTGAGTGTGCGATAGAGCGACGTGCGCTCCATGAACAACCGGGTGGCGATTTGGTTGAGTGGTGTCCAGGCGTCCTGCGAGATATTGCGCAAGATCGGAAATTGCGCCGATGTCACCCCGGTGCTCGCAAGTGCTGCATCGTAGATACGACTGATGGACCGCGATGCCTTGCGTACGGTCGAGCACGCACAGGGAAGCTGGGTGGCCGGATTTGTTTTCACCTTTTGAGTGTATTTACATCTTGCAGACCTCGCAATTACGGTTTTTATCGTGCGCGATCGGCGTTCGAGGCAAATCGGCCGGTGCCGACGCGTTTGGCGGCGCTACGGAGAGGTCAATGAAATCCCTCCGAAGCTGGCCTTACTGGCTTGCGGCGCGGATATTCGCTGCCGCTATCGGAGCGGCGGAATGATTCGCCTATGCTTGATCATCCCCATTGCTGCCGGAACCCTGGCCATGTCCGTTGCCCCTCGCGCCGATGAAACCTTGCGCCACGAAACGCCGATGGCCAAAAAGGTGCTGGTGATTGGCCATCGCGGCGCGAGCGCGTTGCGCCCGGAGCACACGCTGGCTTCGTACGGCAAGGCGATTGCGGAGGGGGCAGACTTTGTCGAGCCCGATCTGGTGATGACGAAGGACGGCGTGCCGGTGGCGCGCCATGAAAACGAAATCGGCGGCACCACCGATGTAGCCGCGCATCCGGAATTCGCCGCGCGCGAGGTCACCAAGTGCATCGATGGCCGCGACGTCACCGGCTGGTTCACCGAAGACTTCACCCTGGCCGAACTGAAAACCCTGCGCGCGCGCGAACGGCTGCCCGAACTTCGCAGCACCCGATACGATGGCGAATTCCAGATACCCACGCTGGACGAAATTATCGATTTCGTTGCCGCCGAATCGGCGGCATCCGGGCATCCGGTCGGCATCATTCCGGAGATCAAGCACGGCACCTATTTCCAGAAGCTCGGTCTGTCGATGGAAGACAGGCTGCTGGCGATTCTCGACTCGCACAGCTACACGCAAACCGCGCCGGTGGAGATTCAGTCGTTCGAGGTCACCAATCTGCGCTATCTGCGCAAAAGGCTCGGCGGCATGGCCGAATCAAATAGCCGTCCAAACGTTCGCCTTCTGCAGCTGCTGGACGAGGCGGGCGAGCAGCCCTACGACGTGATCGCTGCCGGCGGCAGCCTCACCTATGGCGAGATGATGACGCCAGCGGGTCTGCGCGAAATCGCCAGCTATGCGGACGCCATCGGACCAAGTTCACGGGCCATCATTCCGCTGGCTTCCGATGGCTCGCTCGGCCAGCCGACCAGGCTGGTGCATGACGCGCACGCTGCAGGTCTGGAGCTGCACCCATACACGTTTCGCCCGGAGAACCAGTTCCAGCCGAGAAATTTCTGGCGCGGTGAGGATCCGAAAACCCTCAATGGCGAAGGCTCGATTGCCGAGATTCGCGCCTATCTCGATGCCGGCATCGATGCGTTCTTCACCGACGATCCGGCGCTGGGTCGACGGGCGCTTGACGGCCGATGAGTTGTAATCGGCATAGCCCAGGCAGGCGATGGCGGTCATCAGGCGGGCTTGATCGCCATCAAGCATGGGCGGCCTCCCGATCCTCTTGCGGATAGTTTTCATGCGTTTTTTGTTGTTCTCCCTGATGCTGCTTTTCCCGCTGCTCGGCATGAGCATGTCAACCTTCGCGCAGACAGCGCAGGCAAGGCCGGTGCTGCTGATTTCGATCGACGGCCTGCGCCCGGCCGACGTGCTTGAGGCCAAAAACCGCGGCCTGAATCTTCCGAACCTGCAGGCGTTTCTCAGCCGCGGTACGTATGCCCACGATGTGCGCGGTGTGCTGCCCACGCTGACCTATCCCAGCCACACGACGCTGATCACCGGCGTGTCGCCGAACGTGCACGGCATCGGCAGCAACCTCACGTTTGATCCGACCAACAAGAACCAGCAGGGCTGGGATTGGTACGCCAGCGACATTCGCGTGCCGACTTTATGGGACGCCGCGCGCGCCGCCGGGCTCACCACCGCCAACGTGCACTGGCCGGTCAGCGTGGGGGCGCAGATCGACTGGAATTTACCGCAGATCTGGCGCACCGGCCTGCCGGATGACCGCAAGCTGGTTGCCGCGCTGTCCACGCCGGGCTTGCTGCCGTCGCTGGAAGGAACTCTCGGCCCGTATGCCGACGGTATCGATGAGAGCCTGCCGGGCGACCAGAACCGCACGCGGTTTGCCATCCGTCTGCTGGAGATGCACAGGCCGCAATTCATGACTGTATACCTCACCGCACTCGATACCCAGCAGCATTCCAGCGGGCCGGATACGCCCGCCTCGCGCAAGACGCTGGAAGGCATTGATGGCTTGATCGGCGATCTAGTTGCTTCTGCGCAGCGGGTGCATCCCGACGGAATTATCGCCGTCGTCTCCGATCACGGTTTCGCGCCGATAAAACAGGACATCAATTTTTATGCGCCCTTTATCAAGGCCGGGCTGATCAGCATGAAAGACGGCGCCGTTACCGACTGGAAGGCGTCGATATGGAACGACGGCGGTAGCGCGGCCGTCGTGCTCAAAAATCCGAATGACGCGGCTATCAAGGCAAAAGTCGCCGCCTTGCTGAAGCAGCTGCAGAATGATCCGCAATATCGGATCGATCACGTGCTCGATCACGAGCAGCTCGTGGCTCAGGGTGGCTCCGGCATGGCGAGCTGGTTCGTGCTGATGAAGATGGGCTACGAACTGGGCGTGACGCCGGACGCGCCGCTTCCGGCGCCGCCGCACTTTCAGGGTATGCACGGTTTCGATCCGGCCAGCGACGAGATGCGTTCCACCTTTCTTATCGAAGGCCCGGGCATATCTGCCGGAAAAAATCTCGGCTCGATCGACATGCGCGATATCGCACCGACGCTGGCGAAACTCATGGGTGCCAGCCTGCCGCAGGCGCAAGGCCATGCGTTGCCGACGGTGGTGAAGTAGGCGGCCCGCTGGATTCGCCTGAGCGCCAGTGGTTGAAGGCGACGCGCACAGTTTGATGCAAACCTGCCGCCGTTGGCGCTACCAGAGCACGTCGTTGTCCAGGTCCACGGGTTTCAGATGATGCGTTTCGCCCAGGCTTTCACGCAGATCGATTTCAATGGCTCGCGTCAGGGTAGTGAGCGGCACGTCATTTTCGGTATTCGAAAACGGCGCCTGCATGTCGTTGCCGATTTGCAGCAAGGCTAGAAAAAGAAAGCCTGCCACGGTCGACCCCAGCGGCGTGTAGATGCCGAGTGAGCCCACCAGTCCCAGCGGCAGAAGCAGGCAGAATCCGTGCGTGAACACGATGGGGTAGTTGGCATACTGCCGGGGAAAAGGCGTGTTCTTGATCCGTTCCATGCCGCCCTGGGCATCAGAAAAATCGCTCAGCGTGTGCGCGAACGCAGCGAGTTTGATGCTGTCCAGGCCTTCGAGCTGGCCGATGATTTGCGCGGTCCTGTCCAGGATGGCGTTGGGCACGTTGGTGACCGTTTGCAGGTGTTCCCGTTCGCTCGAGGGCAGGCGATCTTCCAGTTCGCTCCACGGTGACTGCCGGCGCAGGTGCAGGCGCAGCGCATGCACATAAGCGATATGTCGCCGCACCAGCTCGGTGCGAATGGCCACGCACTCCGGCGGCAACAGCATCTTCAGTTCGCGGGCGAAGCTACGGGAACTGTTCACCATCGCGCCCCACAGCGTGCGCGCTTCCCACCAGCGCGCGTAAGCGGTGGTGTTGCGAAAGGCCAGGAATACCGCTATCGCCGAGCCGATCAGCGACAGCGGCAATGGTGGAGAGTTGAATGTGTAAGGCGTAATCATGTAGGCGACGGTGACCAGTACATCCCAGCAGAACAGCAGGGCCAGCGGACGCCCGACGTAATGCAGAATCTGCAGAACCTGCTTGGGATGGATGCGGCCGGCAACGATCATCCGCGGTCTCGGCTTTCGATCAGCGCGGTCGCTTCCGCCAGCGACTGAAACCGGCCTTCGCCTTCGTGGAATATCCGCACCTGGCCATGCTCGATGTCGTAGACCCATCCCTGCAGTTCGAGCCGGCCTTCCGCGAGGCTTGCGGCCACGGACGGGTGCGTGCGCAGATGCATCAGCTGCAGCTTGATGTTTTCCTCGACCAGCGCCTGCACCGTATCTTCGCGTTCAAGCTGGCGCGTCAGCACGACGCTGCGCGCAGCCTCGGCATTGCGCAGCCACGCTTCCACCGTGGGCATGTTGAGGGAAGCCGTGCCGTCGCACAGGCCTTTCATGGCGCCGCAGTCGGTATGGCCGCAGACCACGATCAGCCGAACGCCCAGGCCCAGCACGGCGTATTCGACCACAGCGGACACGCCGCCGAGCATCTCGCCGTAGCCGGGCACGATGTTGCCGATATTGCGGCAGACGAAAAGCTCGCCCGGTTGCGTCTGGGTGATCATCTCGGGCACGACGCGGGAGTCTGCGCAGGTGATGAACAGCGTATGCGGCGCCTGTCCCTTGGCCAGACTCTTGAACAGCGCTTCGCTCTCGGGAAACACGTGGTCGCTGAATTCACCCACGCCACGCAGCAGGCTTGCCAGCTCGACGTTGACGTCACTTTGTCCGGTTTCTTTCATATTTTTATCTGCTCTCGATGGTGTTGACCCAGTGTCTCATGCGCGGGTTGCCTGCCAGGAAGGATGGCAGCACTGACACGCGCGCAAAAGCAGACAGCGGCTGGGTGACGCTGACAGAAAGTTTTGCGCAAACACGATGTGTGCAGGGCCGCTGTGGCAGTGCAGCACGTGTCACGGGATGGGCAAGGCTATGATCACGCTCGTACATCCGTGAGACCGCTTGCGCCATGGACCCATTCCAAAACTGTCGTGCGCCCTTTGAAAAGGGGCAGGTAAAGCGATGACGCCCGAACGCATCATGGCCTGGGCCATTCCGGCCTTCTTTGTGCTGATCGCGATCGAGTTTGTGGTGGCGCGCCTGCGCGGGCACCGGGCGTACCGCAGCAACGATGCGATCAACAGCCTCGGGCTGGGCGTGATCTCGCAGATCGTTGGCGTGTTCACCAAGCTGCTGAGTGTGGGTGTGTATGCGTGGTGCGCGCAGCATCTGGCGCTGCTGCGTCTACCGGCGAACAGCGTGTGGGTCTGGGTCAGTGCGCTGCTGCTGTACGACTTTCTATATTACTGGCTGCATCGCATGGGCCACGAGGTCAACGTGCTGTGGGCGGCCCACGTGGTGCATCACCAGAGTGAGGATTACAACCTCACCACCGCGCTGCGCCAGACCGGCAGCGGTGTGCTTCTGGGCTGGCTGTTCTATCTGCCGATGGCGCTGCTCGGCTATCCGGTGGAAGTGTTCGTCATCGTGGCGCTGATCGACCTGCTGTATCAGTTCTGGGTGCATACCGGCGAGATCGGCAAGCTCGGCTGGTTCGATCGCGTGTTCTGTTCGCCGTCGAATCACCGCGCGCATCACGCGGTCAACGATCGCTACCTCGACAAGAATTACGGCGGCATTCTGATTCTGTGGGACCGGCTGTTTGGCACCTTCACCGAAGAGAACGACAGCGAGCCGCCGGTGTTTGGTACACGCTCGCCGCTGCAGAGCTGGAACCCGCTGTGGGCCAATGCCGAGGTCTACTGGGCGATGGCGCAGGACGCGTGGTACGCCGAGCGCTGGCGTGACAAGCTGCAGCTGTGGTTTCGCCCGCCGGGCTGGCGGCCGGCCGATGTGGCGGCGCGCTTTCCCAAGCCGGCGTTCGATATCGATCACCCGCGTTACGACCCGCCCGTGTCGCGCGGGCTTACGGTTTATCTGTTGCTGCAGTTTGCGCTGCTGCTCGGCATGTCGATGCATTTTCTGGCGCTGGTGCCGGTGGCATCGCTTCCGGTGCTGCTTGGCTATGCAGGGTATCTGGTGGCGAGCCTTTGCGTGCTGGGCGCGTTGATGGAAGGCCGTCGTTCGGCGACATGGCTCGAAGGTCTTCGCGTGGTGGGCACCGCGTTGCTTCCGGCGCTGAGCGGCATGTGGTTTGGCGTCGCTCATTTGGACGGCTATTTGATGCTGGCGATAGCCGTTATTTTCGGCCTCAGCGCATTGGCGTTGCCGTGGCTGCCAGGCAGGCAGAGCGCTTTCTCCCTGCATGATGGCGCCGCCCACGTTTGAGCTGGCAGCCCTGCGTGTGCCGGAAGCCATGGGGAAACAACGGCGCGATTCGCTATGATCGCCGTTCGTTTCCGGGGACTACCGCATGAGTTTTCTTAGCAGACTGCTGCGCCACAAGTCGGTCGAACAGCTGCAGGCCGAGGCGGGCCAGCGCGGTGATTTCCGACGCGTGCTGGGGCTGTGGCAGCTTACCGCCATCGGCATCGGCGGCATTATCGGCGTCGGCATCTTCGTGCTGGCCGGCCAGCAGGCGGCGGCCAACGCCGGTCCGGCGGTCGCGCTGAGCTTCATCATCGCCGGCCTGGGCAGCGCCTGCGCAGCCCTGTGCTATGCGGAGTTTGCCGGGCTGATTCCGGTGACCGGCAGCGCCTACACCTACGGCTATGCTGTGCTCGGCGAGTTCGTCGCCTGGATCATCGGCTGGGACCTGCTGCTGGAATATGCGCTGGTGGTGGCGGTGGTGGCGATCGGCTGGTCTGGCTACGTGCAGGTGCTATTGGCCTCGGCCGGCGTGCATCTGCCCGAATGGGCGCAGCAGAGCATGAGCGCGCAGACCATGCAATTTTATCTGCAACAGATCTTCGGTACGCACGGCACGCAGGCGATCGCCGCGCCCAGCGACGGTCACCGCTTCAACGTGATCGCCGCCGGCGTATCGATTGCAGTGGCGGTTTTGCTGACCCTGCGCACCGAGTGGGGCGCGCGCTTCAACACCTTCGTGGTGGCGATCAAGGTGATCGGCGTGCTGCTGGTGGTCGGCGTGGGTGTGTTTTATATCAATACGGCGAACTGGCATCCGTTTATTCCGGTGCGCGTCGTGGACGCTGCGACGGGGCTAGGCCACTTCGGCTGGCAGGGCGTGCTGACCGGCGCCAGCGTGGTGTTCTTCGCGGTGTTTGGCTACGACACGCTGACCACGGCGGCAGAAGAAGCCAAACATCCGCAGCGTGACCTGCCGCGCGCGGTGCTGCTGTCGCTGGCGATTGCGATGGTGCTGTATATCGCCGTGTCGCTGGTGCTCACCGGCATCGTGCCGTACAGCCACCTCGGTGGCGATGCGTCGGTATCGGACGCGTTCGAGTCGATCGGCCTGCACTGGCTCAGCATCACGATCGCGGTCGCGGCGGTGATCGGTGTGACCAGCGTGCTGTTCGCCTTCATGCTGGGCGCCGCGCGCATCTGGTTTGCGCTGGCGCGCGACGGCCTGCTGCCGGCGTGGTTCGCCAGGGTGAGCCCGCGCTTCGGCACGCCGGCGCGGCCGACGATCATCCTCGGGCTGTTCACCGCCATCGTCGCCGGGCTGCTGCCGATCGGTGAAGTGGCCGAGCTGGTGAACATCGGCACACTCAGCGCCTTCATCATCATCTGCGCCTCGATCATGGTGCTGCGCGTGCGCCGACCCGAGCTGCAGCGCAACTTCCGCACGCCGGCGGTCTGGTTCACCGCGCCACTGGGCATCGTGTTTTCGGCGGTGCTGATTTACGGCCTGCCGTGGATCACCTACGAACGCTTTGTGATCTGGATGGCGATCGGCTGCGTAATTTATTTCGCCTACGGCATGCGGCACAGCAAGCTGGAGCCGGTTGGCGGGTAATCAATCGATTATTCGTGACCTTCGGCATGGGTGCGGCGCGGTGGTCGGGCGCTAGCATCGAGGGCTTGAATCCCTGTCGCGGCAGCATTGCCCGTCGTGGAATGTTGCCACGCCTTCCGGAGAACGCATTGAAAGTTACTCGTCTCGCTTCCGCCATCGCCGCTGCCGCTCTCGGCTTGCCGTCGTTTGCCGCTTTCGCCGATATGGCAAATCCGCCGCCGATCCCGCCGCCGCAGAACGTGCCCTACGCGCCCGGCACGATCAAGATCGATGTTGACGGTACGGATGTCGCGCATCGCATCTTCCGCGTGCATGAAACCATTCCGGCGGCGGCCGGCCCGCTGACCCTGCTATACCCGCAGTGGATTCCGGGCAACCATTCGCCGACCGGCCCGATCGACAAGATCGCCGGTCTGGTGGTGAAAGCCAACGGCCAGACGCTGACCTGGACGCGCGACCAGTACAACGTCTACGCGTTTCATATCGACGTGCCGCAGGGCGTCAGCGCGGTCGAGGTGAACTTCGAATACCTCACGCCGCAGAGCCAGCGCGAAGGCCGCGTGGTGATGACGCCGGAAATGCTCGACGCGCAGTGGAGCGCCAGCACGCTTTATCCGGCCGGCTATTTTGCGCGGCAGATCAATACCGAGCCGAGCCTCAAGCTGCCGTCTGGATGGCAGGCGGGTACCGCGCTCGACGTCGCCTCCAAGGACGGCGACACGATTCATTTCAAGCCGATCAACTACGACGATCTGGTCGACTCGCCGGTGTTCGCCGGCAAGTACTTCAAGCGCGTCGATCTTGATCCCGGCGCCTCCACGCCGGTGCATGCCGACATCGTTGCCGACGATCCGAAGTACCTGGAGATCAAGCCGGAGCAGTTGAAGGCGCATCTCGCGCTGATCCAGCAGATGTACAAACTGTACGGCGCGCACCACTACAACCACTACGACTTCCTGTTTTCGCTGAGCGACAAGATGGGCGGCGAAGGCCTCGAACATCACCGGTCGAGCGAAGATGGCGTCGGCACGGACTATTTCACCGAATGGGACAAGAGCTGGGGCGAGCGTGATCTGCTCTCGCACGAATTCAACCACTCGTGGGACGGCAAATACCGCCGTGGCGCCGATCTGGCCACGCCGACGTTCAACGTGCCGATGGGCGACAGCCTGCTGTGGGTCTACGAGGGTCAGACCGAATTCTGGGGCCAGATGATGGCTACGCGCTCCGGCCTGTGGACGATGGACCAGGGCCACGACATGTTGGCCTATATGGCCGCCACCTACGACAAGGGCCGCCCGGGCCTGGCCAGCTGGCGCAATGTGCAGGACACCACCAACGACCCGACCATGTCGCAACGCGCGCCGCTGCCTTACCGCAACTACCAGGGCAGCGAGGACTACTACGTCGCTGGTGAAATGATCTGGCTGGACGTCGACGGCAAGCTGCGCGAGCTGACCGGCAACAAGCGCAGCATCGACGATTTCGCCAAGGCCTTCTTCGGCGTCAATCCCGGTGCGTGGGATGTCGACCCGTACACCTTCGACGACGTGGTCAAGACGCTCAACGACGTGGCGCCGTACGACTGGGCCAAATACCTGCGCGATCGTCTCGATGGCCACGGCTCGCTGACCGGCGGCCTTGCCTCGCACGGCTGGAAGCTGGTCTATACCGACAAGCCCTCGGCGGCGGTCAAGGCGATGGAAGAGCGTCGTCATTCCGCCGATCTGATGTATTCACTCGGCCTGTCGATCGGCAAGGGCGGCGACATCAGCGACGTGCTGTGGGACGGCCCGGCGTTCGCTGCAGGTATCTCGCCGGGAATGACCGTGATTGCGGTCAATGGCCACGACTACAACCCCGACGCACTCAAGGATGCCGTCACCGACGCCGCCAAGGACAAGAGTCAGCCGGTCGAACTGCTGCTGAAAAACTTTGATGAGTACAAGACCGTGCGCATCGATTACCACGCCGGCCTGATGTATCCGCATCTGGAGCGCGATACCGGCAAGCCGGATCACTTGACCGAATTGATGAAGGCCAAGAAGTAAGCCTTTGCCCTGAACGTGTGATCGGTGTTTAACGTTAGGCGTCCTGCCGAGGGCGCCTAACTTTTTTGGCAGGTCGTAACAGCGGTTTGTCAGCTGAGGTATGCCACTGCTGTCTCGTCCTCATGATGCGTGAGCTATGGCTGGCGTCGTCCAAGCCAACCACATCCGCAACTCGGCTATACTGCGCGCCCGTGGCACTGGCCTTTCAATTCTCGCCGCCACGCCGGCCACCAATGCGCTCGTAGCTCAGCTGGATAGAGTACCGCCCTCCGAAGGCGGTGGTCGTGGGTTCGAATCCCGCCGAGCGCACCACTCATCATGCCGTCCTGCAGTCCGGGATGCTTTGGGAATCTCACCCTGTCTGGTATCGGTGAACGCGCTAAGTGATGCGCCAGCCCTGGCTCATTCCGTTCAATACAACCGTCATTTTGTAGCGATATTCTTGACGCAGCGGTCGAGTGGCGCGGGCATGGCGTAAAAAAAACGTCCCTTGCTCCGCGGCGTTCCCTGACCCACGGCCGCAACCGCGTTTTGCGTCAGTGGTGACGCTCCGTGGGCATCGACTTTTGGCCGGCGCACTCCAGCTGGCGCAAGGCGCGAAGTGCTTTTTAATAAATTGCATATGTCAAGCGCTTGGGGTATGTTGCATTGTGACGAGGTTCACACTTTAAATCTCAATGGATATGACCCGTATGCAGATCCTCGGCCGTTTTCTGACGCTATGCCTCGTTCTGCTGCTGGGTGCCTGTGCCACCGGCAACGGCTCGACTGAAGCGCCCAAATTCAACGCCGAAGCGCAGGCGGTGGCGACGTATCACATCGGCGTCGACGACCAGCTGCAGGTGACGGTTTGGCATAACCCAGACCTCAGCGTCAGCGTGCCGGTCCGTCCCGACGGCAAGATCACCGTACCGCTGATCGGCGACGTGGCGGCTGGCGGCAAGACCCCGGAAGAGGTCGCTGCCGAAATCAAGGACAAGCTGCAGTCGTTTGTGCGCGATCCGCAGGTGGCCGTGATCCTGACCGAACTGCGCAGCCACGAATACCTGTCCCGCGTGCGCGTTACCGGTGCGGTGCGAACACCGGTGTCGCTGCCTTATCGGCAGGGTATGACGGTGCTCGACGCGGTTCTCGCTGCGGGCGGCACCACCGAATTTGCGGCGCCGGACCGCACCGAGCTCTATCGCGCCGGTGCCGGCGGCGTCACTACGCCATATGCCATCCGGCTAGACAAAGTGCTTCAGCAGGGCGATCTGGCAACCAATTATCCGGTACAGCCGGGCGACGTGATCACGGTTCCACTGCGCGCTTTCTGAATCGACAAGCTGCGGCAGCTAAAGGGTAGGGGAACGGAATGAGTGGGGAAATTGCACCGCTGGGAGCGATGTTGCCGGCACTGTTGAGTGAGGCAAAACGCCGTCGCATGGCGCTGGGCGCGATCTTTGCCTTTATCGCGCTGGCGGCGCTGGTCGTGGGCCTTTTCTGGCCCAAAAAATATGAGTCGTCCACGACGATCCTTGCGCAGGAAAGCAGCATCATCACGCCGTTGATGGAAGGCGCGGCATCGACGACGGCGAACAAGAATCGCGCCGGCATGGCGCGGGACGTGATCTTCAGCGGCAAGGTGATGGGCGAAATCCTGGTCAGCGGCGGCTGGATGGCGTCGCACCCCTCCCCGGTCGAGCAGGGCCGGCTGATCGATGGCATCAAGTCACGAACCAGCGTGCAGACAACGCACGACAACCTGATCACCATCAGCTATTTCGATTCCGATCCCCAGCGTGCCTTTGAAGTCACCCGGCAGCTCGGGCAGCTGTTCATCAGCGAAAGCCTGGCGTCCAAGCAGCGCGAAAGTCGCGATGCCTATGAATTCATCGATAGCCAGGTTGAAGCCTATCGACAAAAGCTCACGGACGCCGAGGACAAGCTCAAGAGTTACCGCCAAGCCAACGCCGATGCGCGGCCGGGCAGCGAGGCCGATACCAATTCGCGTATCAGCCAGCTGCGCACGCAGATTGAAACGACCCGAATGGATCTGATGGAAAAGCGCTCGCAGGCGGCATCGCTGTCTTCGCAGCTTTCCGGCGAGTCGGAGGTCAATGCCGTGCAGACCACGCAGGGCATCTACCAGACCCAGCTCGCGGATCTGCAGGCGCAGCTCGACAAACTGCGGTTGACCTATACCGACGAGTATCCCGATGTCGTGCGTATTCGCCACCAGATGCAGGACCTTCAGCAGCAGCTGGCGCAATCCGATCAGCGTAAGCAAAACCTCAGTCTGGGCGGCTCTCCGACAATCGACAGTCGTGTGCAGATCAATCCGCTCTATCAGCAGATGAAGAGCCAGCTGTCCTCCGCCACCAGCGACATTGCCGCGACCCAGGCGCGCATGAGCGCGAGTGAGGCGATGCTGCAGTCCGAACTGGATCGCAGCCAGCGTATCGCCAACTCGGACAACGTCACCTCCGAACTGACCCGCGACTACAACGTCAATCGCGACGTCTACCAGGATCTGCTCAAGCGCCGCGAAAACGCCCGCGTGTCGATGAACCTCGATGCCGAGCAGCGCGGGCTGTCTTTCATGATTCAGAATCCTGCAGTGATGCCGCTGACGCCATCGGGCCTGCGTTTCATGCATTTCGGCCTCGCAGGTATTGCCTTGTCGCTGGTCGTGCCGTTCGGCCTGCTTTTCGCACTGGTGCGTTTTGATCCGCGGGTGCGCTCGCTCGAGCAGCTCGAGCATTACACCGGTCTGACAGTGCTGGCGACAATTCCCTTTTATCCCACGCCGCACGACCGTCGGCGGGAACAGATGCAAAACACCATGCTGGTATTCACCGTTGTCGGTGTGGCGGCCGTTTACCTGATCCTTTTCTGGCTCAGGATGAAGAGATAAGTCATGACGAGCAAAGGAAGCGACAACGTGCTGTCCGAACCGGTCGGCGACATGCTGGAAGTGGCCGCTAACGCTTCGGCGTCACGGGCATCGAGCAGCCATTCGATCGCACTGATGAGCGAGAGCGTGGGCACGCTGGCCCCGCTGCAGCTCGAACAACGCGGGTTGATTCATCGCGAGGAATCCGCCCGGCGGCAGTCCGATGCGTTCCGTGAGATTCGCACGCGATTGCTGAGCCTTGCCGGTCCGCAGAACTTCGTGACCCTCGTTGTGTCGGTGAGTACGCGCTCGGGCGGCAGCTTCGTCGCGCGCAACCTGGCCGCCGCCTTCGCCTTCGACGAAGCCAAGACCAGCCTGCTGATCGATTGCAATCTGCGCTATCCGGACCAGCACAAGGCGCTTGGTGTGGATGCGAACGCCGGCGGCCTGATCGATTTTCTCGAGCATCCTGCTATCGGCATCAAGCAGGTGCTCTATCACACGGGCATTCCGCGCCTGCGACTGATACCAGCAGGGCGGCCGCGCGAAAACGGCGGCGAACAATTTTCTTCGTTTCGCATGCGCACGGCGATCGACTCGATACGCAGCCGCTATGCGGATCGTTATCTGTTTCTCGATGGTCCGGCGATCAAGGGCTCGCCGGATGCGCGCATCTTGTCGGATCTGGCGGATTTTGTGGTGGTTGTAGCGGGCTATGGGCGCGACACACCGAACGCCATCGCGCAGGCTGTTGCGCATTTCGATCCGGACAAGATGGCCGGTGTGGTGTTCAACCACGCGCCTTGAGGCGCGGGTAAGTCGCAACAACGTCGGACGGCGTCCGACAGGTGGGGAGGGGAAATGTCGACATCCATGACGCTTGCACGTTCGGTCGCGTTGGCGCTTGCCGCGACCTCGGGCATGGCCTCGGCCGGGCAGCTTGATTACACGCTGTATACCGGTATCGAGCACAGCAACAACATCAACCTGACCAGCAGCGATCCGATCAGCGAAAACATACTGAAGCCGGGTTTTTCCTTCAATTTCGTGCAGCAGGGCTCGACGCTGCAGGTCAATGCCCTCGGCAATCTCGAATACGAGGACTACCTCAACAACCACTTCGGTAACCAGGTTCTTGGCCAGCTTTCCGGTCAGGCCAACTGGACCATCGTGCCACAGCGCCTCGACCTGGTGGTCGAGGATTATGCCGGCGTGGAGCCGGTGGATCAGCTGGCCAGCAACGCACCGAACAATCAGCAGCAGACCAACGTTCTGGTGCTTGGCCCCACGCTGCATTTCCAACTGGGCGAAACGTTCCGGGGTCAGGCCGAGCTGCGCTACATCAACAGTTACGCTTCGAAGGTGACCCAATTCAACTCCTCGCGGGGCGAGGCCGCATTCCGCGTCTACAAGGATCTCAGCGCGACCGACCAACTGTCGGCCAACGTCGAAACCGAGCGCGTCGATTTCAACAACAGCACGGGCGGTCCGAATTACAACCGCAACGAGGTGTTTGGCCGCTACGTCACCAAGCTGGCGCAGTTTGACGCCGATGTGTCGGTTGGTTGGTCACAACTGAGCTTCGATCATGCGGGTTCGGATTCATCGCCGCTGGGCCGGGTGTCCCTGGGTTGGCGGCCGAACACGAGCAGCAGCCTGGTTCTGACCGGCGCCTATCAATACGCCGATGCGGCCGAGGAAATGATCTCGCAGCCGGGCCAGGTGCTTACCGCACAAACGGGTGGCATCAGCACCGGCAATGCCGTGATTGATTCGCAGGTCTATCTGGATCGCCGACTCGAACTGACCTACAGCTACCGAGCCGAACGCTGGTCGTTTTCTGTCGCCCCGCTTTATGAAAAGCTGGATTACATCAATGACACCACGTTCAACCAGACAGGCCGCGGCGGCAACGCCAGCATCGACTATCGCCTGCGCCCCACGCTGATTCTGTCCGGTTTCGCCACGGGCGAACGACTGACTTACCAGACGCTGGATCGCCTCGACAAAACCTATCGCTACGGACTGGATCTGAGCGAGCAATGGACGCCGCACTGGAGCTGGCATGTTGCCGTCTCGCGCCAGCTGCGTACCAGCGACGCGGTCGGCCAGAGCTATAACGAAAACGAAATCTATTTTGGTGTCGTATTCCGCCGATGACAACGCGACCGGAAGCCGAACGGCCTCTTTACTTCGGGGCTCATGGGGAACTGTTCGGCCTTTATCATCCCACCGTCAGCTCCGCGAAGAAGGCGGTTCTGCTTTGCCCACCACTGGGCCAGGAGCAGATCCGTTGCCACCGCCTCTATCGGCAGCTGGCCCGTACGCTGGCCGGAGAAGGCATTGCCGTACTGCGTTTTGATTACTACGGCAGCGGTGATTCCGCGGGCGCCAGCGCCGACGTCGATTGGGATCGCTGTGTGGCCGACACGATGGTTGCAGCCGATACCTTGCGCAGGCTTAGTGGCGCCGATCATGTTGTCGCGTTCGGCGCGCGGCTCGGCGGCAGCATCGCCATGAGCGCGGCGGCGGGACTTGCCGGGCTCGTCGTTTGGGATCCGGTACTCGACGGCGATGACTACATCGCCGCGCACGACGCCCTGCAGCTTGCGCTTCGCCAGGATCCGGAGCGATTCATTGCGCCGCGGAAGCCCAGCGATGCCGCTGGACAATGGCTCGGCTTTGCGATCAGCGAGCGCCTGCGTGATCAGCTGGCGTCGCTGCGACTGCCCCCACCGACCGTTCCCACACTGGTACTCGATTCGCTGCCACCTGCGCAACCGTCGCGCTGGGAGGCCCTCGCCGCGAGCCCGGCCGTGGTCAGGACGCTGCAGCCGACGACGCCGTGGGATGATCTGGCGCGCGCGGAAATCGCGATACTCTCGCACCCGCTTATCCAGGCAGTTAGCGGGCATCTGAGGGCGATGGCGTGATGCAGGAACGCGCTTTCCGCTTTGGCCGCGCACAGCACATGATCGGCATAGCCGGCGTGCCCGAGCAGCCGGCGGAAACGCCGGGCGTGATCGTGCTCAACGCCGGACTTGTGCACCGTATCGGACCGTTTCGCCTGCATGTCGAGCTGGCTCGACGGCTGAATGCCTGCGGCTATCCCACGCTGCGCTTCGATCTTTCCACCGTCGGCGACAGTGCGGCGAGCGAGGAATCGCAGACGCGCGAGCAGCAGGTTTGCGCCGATGTCGATGACGCCATGACGCTGCTGGGCGAACAGGCCGGCTGCACACGTTTCGTGGTGATTGGCCTGTGCTCGGGCGCGCAAAACGCGCACACCGTCGCCTGCGTTGATCCGAAAATCGCGGGTGCGGTTTTTCTTGACGGCTATGCCTACCGTACGTTCGGTTACAAGCTGCGCCGCTATCTGCCCAAGCTTCTCGATCCGGCAAGCTGGCGCCGCGCGCTGACGCATCGGCAGCGTTCGGTCGAGGTCGCCGCGGGCGAAGCCGTTTTCTCGGTGGCGCCGCTGCCGATCGCGGTGGTGCGTCAGGACCTGACCGGCATGCTCGCCCGCGGCCTCAAGTTATGCCTGATCTACAGCGGCGGCATCAGCAACTATTTCAATCATGCGCGTCAGTTCCGCGAGTGTTTCGGTCGCCTGGTCGGCCACCCCAACATCAGCACGCATTTTTTCGCCGAGACCGATCACACCTATATCCTCACCGGCGACCGTCGTCGGCTTATCGAGACGATCGAACGCTGGATCACTCAGCAGTTTCCAAGCGTCAACTCCAGGTCACCGTCATGAGCAAGGTTCTTGTCACCGGCGGCGCCGGCTATATCGGCAGCCATGTGGTTCAGCAACTGGTGACGCGCGGCGAGCAGGTCGTCGTCATCGACAACCTCAGCACGGGTTTTCGCGATTCGGTGCGCGGCGCGGAACTGGTGATCGGCAACGTCGGTGACCGCGGCCTGGTCACCGAGCTGCTCACCACGCATCGCATTGATGCCGTGCTGCATTTTGCGGCGCATACCGTGGTGCCCGAGTCGGTGACCGATCCACTGCGCTATTACGGCAACAACACCTGCAACACGTACAACCTGCTCGCCAGCTGCGCCGAGGCAGGCGTCGACAAGTTCATTTTTTCCTCGACCGCCGCCGTTTACGGCCTGACCGCGAGCGGCATCGCCGACGAAGATACGCCGACGCAACCGTACAATCCGTATGGCCGGTCCAAGCTGATGTCCGAAACCATGCTGTGCGATTTCTGCGCGACGGGCGCGATGCGGCATGTGATTTTGCGTTATTTCAACGTCGCGGGCTGCGATCCGCAGGGGCGCATTGGCCATTCCACGCCGTTGGCGACCCTGTTGATCAAGGCGGCCTGCGAGCACGCGGTCGGCAAGCGCGCCAGCCTCTCCATCTACGGCACCGACTACGACACGCCCGACGGCACCGGCATCCGGGATTACATCCATGTCGAAGATCTGGCGACGGCGCATCTGTGTGCGCTCGATCACCTGCGTGGCGAGGGCGCGTCGTTGATACTCAACTGCGGCTACGGTCACGGCTACAGCGTGCGTGAAGTGCTCGACGCCGTCGCCCGCATCAGTGGGCATCCGTTGAACATTCTCGAGCTGCCGCGCCGCGCCGGCGATCTGCCCATGCTGATCGCGTGCAGCGACAGGCTCAAAGAAGTCCTGGACTGGCGCCCGCGCTACGACGATCTGGATGTGATTGTGCGCACGGCACTGCAGTGGGAACAGAAGCTGGCGCTGAACGCTCCCACCGCGTTGAACGTGCCGTCATGACGCACTGTTCAGTCGCGGCTTGCGCTAAGCGCCAACGGCGTGATGGTGCCTTTCATCTCCCGCGTCAGCCAAGGAAGATCATCTTTACCTCTCGCCATCTCGTGGCCCTGCTTTGCGGCCTCGTCATGCTGATCTCCGCCGTCGGCGCAAATGCCACGCAGCTGGCCGCGCGTCATGCCTCAGCAATTCATGGCGCCGCCGCTCCCGCCAGCACCCATCCGAACACGCCCGCTTCGGACGTGATTCCCGAGCAGCGCATCACGCTGCACCGTAGGCCCGATGCGGGCGGCAATGCGCTGATATCGATCGGTATTCCGTTTCCTCCGGGCATGCTGCGCGATCCGCGGCTAGTGCGCCTGCTGGACGCGCACGGTGATGAAATACCTGCGGCCGTCCAGACGACCTTGAAGTGGTACGCGAAGGACGGCAGCGTACGCGCGGTTCGCGTGCAGTTCCATGCGCCGGCGGATGCGGACGCAGCGGCCTTTTATTTCGCCATCGGCAAACCGCGGGAGCACGATCTTGCCGGCTGGCCTTACGCCGATGGGCTGGTCGCCGGCGAACAAGGCCTGCGCGTGCCGGCCGTGGTGGCAACGCTGACGCCAGCCTGGTTATGCGCGTCGTTGATCGCCGGCCCGCAGTGGCCGGCGGCTGCGGGAGAACCCTACGCGGACTATGTCGCCACGCAGTTTAAATGGGCCGAAAAATTGCCGGTCAACGATTCCTCCGCGTGGCTATTCGATCGTCCGTCCACGTTATTCAAAGCGTATGTGCGAACCGGTCGGTTCGATTACCTGCAGGCGGCGGTTCTCAGCTATCACTTTTACATGAAATATATCCGCCGCGATGGGCTGACCATGAGCCCCTTCTGCGCCGGCGGCTGGACCTTCGACGGCAAACCCTGCGACGTGAAATACGTTTATGTCGAACCGATCCTGCTGGCCGTCGCGCTGACCGGCGACGACAGCGCGCACGACACCGATACCGTCGACAGGATGATGGCGCTATGGGCGATCGGCGGCTGGAGCGGCCAGGTCGAGCCTTACAAGGCAGCCTCGCAATATTTCACCGAGCGGCTGGCGGGACTCGGCCTGCTGGAAACCGTAAGCGCCTATGAGCTCACGGGCGAGGCAAGCTACAGGGCAAGCATCGTCCAGCAGATCGGCTGGCTGAAGGACCATCAGCAGCATAATCCTGACGGGCTTGGCGATGACGGCGCCTGGCGCAGCAGCTGGAACCTGCACGAAAACGACTCGTGGAATCCCGCCACCGACGTGCGCGGTGCATCGACCTGGATGACTGAAAACATCATCGACGGGCTGTGGCACGCCTGGCTGGTCACCGCCGACCCGCGCATTCCGGACATGATCACCGGCTACGGGCGTTACCTCGAACGCTACGGGTGGATCGCACCAAATCTCCTTACCTATCAGCACGACTGGCGCAACCCGTGTTCCGGCCCCAATGGGCAGATCCCTTGGTACTGGTCGTCGTCACATGCGCCGGTTGACGCACTGAAAAAAATTGAGGATTCCGAAGGCTGGTACAGCGACGCGCACACGGTCGAGCTTGCGCTGCCAGTGGCTGCGGCTTATTACTTCGAACGCGATCCGAAACAGGCCGAGGCATTGAAGCGTCGGCTCGCTGCGCTGTCTTCGTCCTATGCCACGAGTTGTGCAACGATCAGCGAAACCGCGCGCAAGTTCAACTGGAACAACCGGGGCAGCGGCGTGGTGCAATGGCTGATCCGCCAACCGGCGGGCAGCGGCGCGCTTCGTCCGGCCGCTGTGCAGGCGAAGCAGTGAAATTTTTCCCACCGATTCACGATACGGCGTCCACTCATCCATGAACCAGCGGCTTGCCGTCCTGCGCAGCGTCACCATTGTCTCGGTCGCCACCTATATCGAATACGCACTGGGCCTGGTGGTCAGCATATGGATCGCGCGCGCGCTCGGCCCGGCTGATTTCGGCCGCTATGCTTTCACGGTCTGGCTATGCGGCTGGCTGATCATCTGCAGCAACAATGCATTCACCACGTCCTCGATGAAGTTCATCGCCGAAGCGGATGGTGCCGGTGCCACCGATATCGCATCGCACATCTCGTACCGGCTCAACCAGCTGCAGCACAAAAGCTCGCTGATCGTGATGGCGCTGTTCCTGCTGGCGATTGCCATCGTACGGCCGAGCGAGTGGAATCAGTTTCTGCTGCCGGTGACGGTGCTGGCCACCATGGCGGTGGTGGCCAGGTCCAACTACGCGATGCTGGTGGCCATTGCGAAAGGCCAGGAACGTTTCGAGACCGAAGCGATTGCCACCGTGCTCGGTGGCGTCCTCGGTGTCGGGCTAGTGATCCTGGCGGCACTGGCGCACGCCGGCCTGCTGGCCTTCATCGGCATCTATGCGGTGGCGTCGCTGACGCTCAATGTGCTCAACCGACTGGCGTATCGAAAATACTGTCGTCCCTTTGCGGCCGGCTCGATTCCACCGGAAATCACCAAGCGCATGTATCGGCATCTGCGTCTGACCGCGATGCTGGTACTGATCGGTTCGCTGAAGGCCGGCACGATCGAAGTGTTTTTGCTCAACACCTTTTCCAGCACGACGGCGGTCGGTTTCTTCGCCATCGCCTCGACCCTCACCAAGGGAGCAGTGCAGCTGTTTTCCGTGGGTCTCACGTCGACCTTGCTGCCGTACATGGCCAAGTCCTTCGGCAAGCACGGTCAGGAACGTGCCGTGCATTTTCTCGGCGAGGCGACGCGTTTCTACTGGGCCGCCGGCATTGCGATCGCCGGTATCGGCATGGTCACCACGCCTGGCCTGGTTACGTTGATGTACGGCAATCGCTATGTCGAAGCGATTCCAGCGATCGAGGCCATGCTGGTGCTGGCCGGGTTGCTGCTGATCGTCAACGGCATCGTGGCGTTCCAGACCGTGGTCGATCGTCAGGACGATCGCATCCGTATCAGCGTCATTGCCCTGGTTGCCAATGTCGTGCTGGGCATCGTCCTGATTCCGCATTTCGGCCTGATCGGTGCCGTGCTGACCTACGCGGGCACACGAGTCAGCGAATTCGTGCTGGCGATTTACTATCTGCGCCGCGTCACCACCAGCGGGCTGCCCTGGTCGCCGATGGGGCGATTGTTTGTCATCGGCATTGTCGCCACCGCGTTGGCATGGCTGGCCAATTTCGTGGCGCCGGGTCGCTACGGATTTTTTGCGGGAGCCGCCGTGTTTGTCGCGGTATACCTGCCGACCAGCGTGCTGGCGCGCTACTGGACGGACGAGGATTTCCGCCTGATGGCGTCGATCACCGATCGGCTCGGCCGGCCCGGACGCATGCTGATGCGTGGATTGAACAGCCTGCATCAGCTGAAGTCGAAAGCGGCTTCTTGACGGCGGCAGCTTTCAACTCGCCGTCGTGACAGACCGCCGCTTGCTCAGTGCGTGCCACGCGTAGTGGCACATATGGATGGCTGAATCGGCGAGGCTGAGCTGCGCGACATCGCGATAGATTCGCCATTGCCAGCGTGCCGCCTTCCACTTGTCGGACGACACCGAGCCGTCGCGCACCAGATACCAGGTCAGCGGCGCGTCAAACGGCACTCGATGCGCTTGCCCCGCGCGCTGCACTAGCTCCAGCCAGAACGCATAATCCTCGTGACCCATCGCCTTGAAACGGGCGTCTCCCAGACGCCGGTCATACAGGCCGGTGGAAAGACCGATGCGATTGCTCTTGAGCATGTCCGCATACGACGTCGACGAGGGCGACTGGACGTGTGCCAACAATGAGCCATCTTCGGTCACCCTGGCGTAAGTGGTGTAGCTGATCTGTGCGCCGCTGCGCTGCATGTCGGCCAGCTGCCACTCCAGCTTGCGCGGGTGCCACCAGTCGTCGCTGTCGAGAAAGGCGATAAAACGGCCCTGCGCTGCATCGATGCCCGCGTTGCGTGCGGCGGCCACGCCGCTGTTCGTCGGCTGTCGCACCAGCCGAATTCGCGCGTCGGCCTGGCTGAGTGCATCGACCACCTGCATGGTCGCGTCGCTGGAACAGTCATCGATGACAATCAGTTCAAGCGCAGCATGCGATTGCTCCAGCACCGAAACGATGGACCGGCGGATGAATTTTTCCGTGTTGTAGGCCGGCATGATTACGCTGACAAGAGCACCGGCCATTACGCGGCGCCGGCAAGCGTTTTGCGCGCGATGAAGTCGATCGAGGTAATGCACAATCTTTCCGGTGCAATCGACTGGAACTGCGGATCGATCTTGAGCGCCGCCAGCTGATGCAGTCGCGTTTCCGGCGGCGTCGAAATGCTGAACGTGATGGTGAAGCCCGCCGCCTCGGCGCGCTCGGTGAAAACATCGGCGCGCAAACGATTTTGATAGAGGAAGTCGTTGTCCCAGAGCTTCCACTGCGCGTCGGAATACTGCAGGTAGTTCAGCTGGTTGATCCGGCTGTCGATGTACGCATAGTGGTCGCCGCAGTTGACCGAGTGGAACATGATGCCTTCGGGCGTGAGTATGCGCATCGCCTCTTTGTAGATACCGTCGATCACCGCCGGCACGACATGCTCAAGCACGCTGTTGGAAAATACGCAGTCGATGCTTCCGCCCCTGAGGCTCGTGCGCGTCGCGTCAGCGGGTGCATCGTAGGTCACCACGCCACGGGTCGCCGCGCCGATGTCGATCTGCTCGGAGAGCACCTGCACCAGGTGTTGCTGGCGCTCGCGAACATCCTCCTCCGGCACGCCGCAGCTTTCGGCAATCAATCGGGTATAGCGGCCCAGGCTGGCCGCGCAGGAACGCACCAGCTCCGGCTTGATGTGGCGACTGAGATCGACCGTGTGGACGACGCGCGCGCCGCCGAGATAGCAGGCGAACGGAAAGGTCGGATACCAGCCGCTGCCGATCTCGAACAGGCGCGAACCGGCGATGGAAAAACCGGCTTCGCGCAGGCGTGTTGCCATCAAGCGCCAGTCGTCCATCTTGACGTCGAACTCGCGCTCGAAGCCACGCAATCCACCGAACTTTTTCTGCAGCAGGTAATGCACGGGTTCACCGCCGGGCAGATGGCCGAGCAGCTTTTGCAGCAAACCCTTCGTACGCCAATGCATGATTGCCTACTCCCTGCCGATCAACGGTATCCCTTGAGTCAAACGCTCACGGTGCAGATGACACGCCGGCATCTGTGCTTTGCTTGGACGGGTTTGCTGCCGCGCCCGCCGGCGGTGATAAAACGAAATCACGGAAGGCGTGCGGGTCGCCAGTGTGTCCCGCTTCGGCTGCCTTGATGATGTTGAACATCTCGCGCGCCGTCACGTAATGCAGCACATGGTTTTGCCCGTCGTTGTAGGCCTGTTCGAGATGGTTGTGCATCGCATGTGCGGCGGGTCCGAGCAGGGTATCCATGTCGCGCTCCTGGGTGCCGTGCGTATGCACTTTCACGAACACCCATTCGGGCCGTCCCTCGACGTGGATACCGGTTTTTATCCAGTCATCCACGCGCGCCGGCGTGGGCGGGCACGCGCGGCGCACGTCCGCATTTTCGATGCGCGGGATGATGCCAAACTTGCGCTCGCGCCAGTTCAGCCCGAGCGGCCCCTGGATGATCATCAGGTCGCCGCTGGCGCGGCCGCCAACCCGCACGGGCTCACCGGTGTTGTGCGACTTCGGTCGATCGGGATCGTCGGTGGCGTAGTAGATCGCGTTGATCATCCGCGTCTGCGTGTCGCTCGGCGCCGAGGGCAGGGTGAAGTCGGCGTAGCAGCCCAGCTCGCGCAGCAGGATCAGTTCGTTGTTGATGCCGCACCAGCGGCCGTCGCCGCGCGAATTGTCCAGGCTCCAGTTGCCGTGGATGAAGGCGAAGCGCAGCTGGCCGGTTTGCGGATCACGCGGCAGCGCGCCGTGCCGCTCATGCAGCAGCGCATTGAAGCGGCTGATGGTGCTGCGGAAGTTGGCCTCGGTATCGTCGTCGTGGTGCAGATGGATCTCGATTTCGCCATAGCCGTCGCTGCACAGATCGGCAATCTTGCTCAGGTGCTCTTCGAGGTATTCCTCTTCGGGATAGAAAAACGTGTGCTGCGGGTGGCGCCCATCCGCATCGCGATGCGACGAGGCCAGCGTGCGGTAGTCGCGGCACCAGCGATCAACGCGCGCCCGCTGCGTCGCCAGCTCGACCTTGCCCCACGCCGGCTCGAAATGGTCGACAAAGCAGAACATCACGTGCACCGGGCCGTCGACCTTGGCCGGTCGCTTGCGGCGCAAATAGCTGCCCAGCCAGATTTGCATGTTGCGCGCGCGGATCGCCCACGCCAGCAACGCTATTGCCAGCAGCAGGGCCAGCAACAGCAACACGATCAGCGGCAGCAGAATGCCCATCATTGCGATGCTCCGGCCGGTACCAACGTCAGCAGCTCTTCGGCATTGTTGCGCCATTGGCGCTCGCGCGCGATGTAGTCACGCGCAGCGGCACCAACGCGCCGCTGCTCGTCGGTGTGAGTGGCCAGTTCGAGTACCCGCTGCACGCAGGTCGCGGTTTCGCGACGCGGAAAAAGCCAGCCGGTGGCGCCGTCGCGGATGACTTCGGCGACCGGCGCGTAATCCGGCGCGATCACCGCCACGCCCATGGCCATGAATTCGAACAGCTTCATCGGCGAACCGTAGTCGTTCGAGTCGGGCAGTACGGCGTAGTCCATGCAGGCGATCCAGCCGGCGATATCTTCGTGCGCGACGCGGCCGGGTAGCAGCACGCGCGTGGCCAGCCCGCGTTCGTTCACCAGCGTGCGTACGGCGGCCAGCCGATGGCCGTCGCCGACCAGTACCACGGTCAGCTGCGGCGTTTCGGCCAGACGGTCGGCAAGCGCATCGACGAACGCGTCAATACCGTGCCATGGCGCGAACGAGCCGATGAAGCCGCAGACCACGCCTTCGGCCATGCCGCGTTCGGCGCGCAGGTGCACGCGATCAAATCGCGCCGGGTTGAAGCGCGCCAGATCGGCGGCATTCGGTGAGATCACCGATGGCGCAATCTGGCCGTAAGCCGCTTCGACCTGCTGGCGGAAATGGCTGGAGATGAAAACCAGTCCGGCACATTCGCGCAGGCACCATCGCTCGATGCGGCGCGCCAGCGCCTTCAACCGCAGCGGCCGTACGCGTTCGACCAGAGCCGAGTCGTTGATTTCCAGCACGATCGGAATGCCGCGCCTGCGCGCCAGCCAGATCGTCGCAAACAGAAACAGCGAATAGCGTTCGTAGATCAGCTGGGGCCGCAGGCGCTTGAACGCGGCCTGCATGCGCGCCCAGGTAACCAGGTTGTAGCCAAGCTCGAAAATTTCGAACAGCACGCCGGGAAGATGCGCCACCGCGCTGGCCAGTCGTCCACGTCCGGCGCCAGCCTGTGCGGCCGGCTCCTGCTCGGGGTCGGCACCGGGAAAGGACACAACGGTAACCGTGTGGCCGAGATCGCGCAGCGCGTGAACAATGCCACGGATATGCACGCCCTCGACGTGCCGCCCACGCGTGCGGTGGTGGTAGAGAATTCTCATGCCGCTTCCATCGGCAGCGCGGCAAAGGTATAGCCGCTGGCCAGCCACTCCGGCAGCATCACGCGCAGCGCATCACCGGCGCGATCGCTGTCGTCATGCATCAGCACGATGTCTCCGGCGCGCGGCGGCTCGTTACGCAGGCGAGCCACCAGCACGTCATGCGAAGGATTCTGGTAGTCCAGGCTGTCGTAAGACCAGTGGATAAGGCTGCGTCGATGGCGCAGGCAATGCAGCAATAACGGCAGGCCGATATAGCCGCGGGGCGGCCGCACGCAGTGTCGCGGCTGATGGTCGAAGGTAACCAGCAAGGCGTCGGTCTGATGAATTTCTTCGAGCTGCTTGCGCAGCGTCATGTTGCGGAATTCCCAGTGCGTATACGAATGATTGCCGAGCCTGTGACCGTCGGCGACGATGCGCTCGACCACCTCAGGATGGCGTTCAATCTTTTCCCCGACCAGAAAAAAGGTCGCCTGCACGCCGTGCTTCGCCAGCAGGTCGAGCAGGCGCGGCGTGTGTTGCGGGTCGGGACCGTCATCGAACGTGAGATAGCGCGTGCTGCCGTTGCGTGCGCCGCGCGTCAGCACCAGCCGATCCGGCAGCAGGGCGAACAGCTGCTGTTTTTTTGGCTTCAGATTCATGCGGAGGAACCGGCGGTAGTGGACGATCGGGAAGCATGGACGACGTCTTTCAGAATGTGCTCGAGCTTGCGGACGTTATCTTCCCACTGAAACCCGCTGGCGTGAGCAGCAATACGAGCGCTGTCCCAACTTTTTTCGGTGGCCTGGACGAGCGCGGCCGACAAGCTGGCGCGATCCTGCGGGGGTACCAGGATGCCGGCAAAGTCCGGCAGCACTTCCGGAATGCCGCCGACGCGGCTGGCAACCACGGGAATGCCGCAGGCCATCGCCTCCAGCACCACATTGGGTACGCCTTCGTTATGGCTGGGCAGACACAGCAGGTCGGCGGCGCGAAACCAGTCGCCGAGTTCGGCATGCGTGGCAGCGCCGGCCAGTTGCACCCGCTCCGCGCAGCCCAGTGCGGCGGCGCGGTGGATCAGCTCCTTGCGGCAGCTGCCGGCACCGACATAGACGAGTCGCGCCTGCGGTCTTAGCGCGAGCAATGTCGGAAAGGCCTCCAGCAGATCGAGGCAGCCCTTGCTGGCCTTGAGATTGCCGACGAACAGCAGCAGCGGGTCATCGGCGTCGAGATGCAGCTTTGCCCGTGCCTCGCGCCGCGAGCCGGGCGTGAACAGCGCGCGGTCGACGCCGTTGTAGAGCACATGCACGCGCGCCGCCTGCGTGCCCAACGCCACGGCCTTGTCGGCCAGCGCGCGGCTCACCGCGACTACCGCACCGGCGCCGCGCAGCGCCGAGCGAATCTGCGGCCGGCGCAGCGCATCGTTTGCCTGCACGTTGAGGTCGCTGCCGTGCACCTTGACGATATAGGGGATGCCAAGGCGTCGCGCCAGCCAGCCGGCCGCGGCGGCGTCGGGATAGGCCCAGCTGAGCAACAGGCAATCATAGTTTCCGGCACGCAGCTTTCTGCCGCGCTGAACCAGCAGCGACAGCAGCCAGAAAAACGCGTGCAGCGCGCGCAGCCGTGGCGGATAGACGAAGACGAAGTGATCGGTGCGCAGGCCGGGCACATCGACCGCGCCGCGCACGCCGGCCATGCGTTCGCGAAAATCCACTGCCGTCAGCACGTCGACATCGTGTCGCTCGCCCAGCCGCTCGAACTGCTGTCGGTTGAACGCGCCGCGCAGCGGATCCCACGGCGTGGGAAACAGGTTGGTCAGCACCAGGATTCGCATGCGCATCGTTCAGTCCGCCGCGCCCTGGTACAGCCGTTCGTAGTGCGCCGCCATCGCTTCCAGCGAACCGTGCTGCTCAACCCACGTGCGCGCCGTCCGTCCCAGCGTGATCGTGCCTTGCGTATCCTGCAGCAGGGCGATCATCGCGTCGGCCAGCGCGCGCGGATCGCTGGCCGGCACCAGCCTGCCGTTGCGGCCGTCGCGCACGATCTCGCCGTTGCCGCCTACATCGGTGGCCACGATCGGCAACGCGACCGCGCAGGCTTCCAGCAAAGCCATCGAGTAGCCCTCGCTGACCGACGACAGCACGAACAGATCGAAGCCCTGCAGCAAGGCGCGCACATCGTTGCGATCGCCGAGAAAATGCACGGCATCGGTAACGCCTTCTTCTTGCGCGCACTGTTCCAGGTCGCGCCGCAGCTCGCCGTCGCCCACCAGCACCAGCGCTATCGATGGATGCCGTTCGTGCACGAGATGAAACGCCCTGATCAGACCGATCTGGTCCTTGGCCCAGTTGAGCCGGCCGACGGTACCGATGACGCGGGTGCCTGTCGGGCATCGCAGCATCTGCAGCAGGCGCGCATGCATGACCTCATTCGCGATCTGGAATGATTCGACGCGAATGCCGTTGGGCACGACCACGGCTTTTTCCTGCGGCACGATGCCCCGCGCTATCGCGTCGCGTCGTGCGGCCTCGCACACCGTGACGACGGTATGCGTTCGCGGCAACGCGCGCCGATACAGCCATTCGCGGCGCCCGGAGCGCTGCTTGCCGCCCATGCCGTGCCGTGTATTGATCACGTAGCGCACGTTCAATCCTGTCGTGGCCAGCACCGCCTGATAATGCGCCACCGCATTGTGCGTGTGCAGTATCTCGGTGGCGTGTGAACGTATCAATCGCCGCGCGCGGGCCAGCGCGCGCAGATCGAAGCCCTGACGTTTTTCGCAGGCTGTTACGGGAATGCCGAGTTCGTCCAGTTCGCTCGCCAGCGCGCCGCGTTCGTACAGGCAGACGACCTGGCAGCGATGCCCTTGCCGATGCTGCAGCTTGACCAGCTCCAGCACCATGCGCTCGAGTCCACCGCGGCCGAGGTTTTCAACGAAGTGGGTAATGTTCACGGCGGCAGTTCGGAAACGGTAACGCGCAGTTTGCCGCTGCGCGTCAGCGGAATGTCGTCGACAAAATGGCAATGCACGGCGACGCTGTCGCCCAGCACCTTGCCAATTTCGCGCCGGATGAAATGCAGCGAATCGTCATCGAAACCTTCGCCGCGCACAATCGACAGATCGAGCCGGTCCAGCTGGCGCTGCACCAGCTGGAAGCGCTCGACCCCACGTACCTCTTTCAGCATGTGCGGAAAAAATTCACCCGGCAGGATGTGCCCGTCCGGTGTGCGAATGGCGTCGAGCACGCGGCCATCGACGCGCTCCAGCAGCGGCAGTCCGCGCCCGCAGCTGCAGCGTTCATGCGAGGCCGTGGCCATGTCGCCGTTGACGTAGCGAATAAACGGCATGCCGTAGTTGAACAGGTCGGTGATCACCACCTCACCGGTCGGCGAGGCCGTCGTGATTTCGTTCTCCGGCTTGCGCAACTCGACCAGCAAATGGTCGGCATTGATATGCAGTCCGTGGCGTTGCTCGCATTCGGCGGCAATCAGCATGAATTCGCGGCAGCCGTAAGTGTTGAATGCCGGGCAGCCGAAGGCCTGCTGGATGATCTCGCGCTGAAACTCGTGCAGCGCTTCGGCCGCACCGATGATCGCCTGCGGCTTGAAGACCTTTCGGCCGGTGGCGAGCAGCCACTGCGCCAGGCGGAACAGCGGTCCGACATAGCTGACGAGGATCTCCGGTCGATAGCGGTCGATGGCGTTGGCGAACGCGACCATGTTCGCCTCGGTCATGTGGAAGCTGTTGAGCATGCGCCGGGCAAACACGGCGTTGTACATGTTGTCCTTGAGTTCACGCATACGCGTGCGTTCACCGACGGAGCCGCCCCACAGGTAAAGCGTGCGTCGACCCATGCGTGATCCGGCCCAGCCGTAGCCACGCCACATCACGGCCGTGCGGCGATCGTTGCTTTCGCGGGTATAGCCGAAACGCA
>Ga0302311_10000468_pt1 | contig 51091 bp, 48 predicted proteins | sample III_Palsa_N1_3_FD_200449 | JGI IMG/M metagenome (GOLD analysis project Ga0302311, IMG submission 200449) | Peat permafrost microbial communities from Stordalen Mire near Abisko, Sweden - III_Palsa_N1_3 | ecosystem: Environmental > Terrestrial > Soil > Palsa > Peat permafrost | place: Sweden... | reverse complement strand
ATCGTGTTGACGGTCAGGCGCGGCCGGACCCGGACCGCGCGGGCCGGCTTGCCGTCGACGGCCGGCGGGAAATTCCAGACCTCGCCTTCGCCGCCTTGGGCGAAGGACACGCAATCATGCTGGGCCAGATCCTCGAGTGTCCGCGGCGCGGGCCGTCGGGCCAGATAGGCCGGGGCAGCGCAGACCACGCGGCGCACGTCGCCGACGCGGACCGCGACCAGGCTCGAATCCGGCAGATGCGCGATGCGCAGGGCGACGTCGATGCCCTCGTCGACCAGATGGACCGGCCGGTCGAGCAGCACGAGGCGCGCCTGGACCGAGACATGCTGATCCAGGAACGCATCCAGGATCGGCCGCAGGATGCGCGTGCCGCTGACCACCGGCGCGGTCAAAGTCAGGATGCCGCGGGGTGCGGCGCGGTCGCCGGCCGCGTGCAGATCGGCCTCGGCCAGATCGGCCAGCACCCGCCGGCAGGTCGCGGCATAGCGGTCGCCGGCCTCGGTCAGCGTGATCGCGCGCGTCGTCCGGTGCAGCAGGCGCGTGCCCAGGTGCTGTTCCAGGAAATGGATCGCGCGGGTCACCGCCGCCGGCGAGCGGCCGAGCCGGCGCCCGGCCGCGGCCAGGCTGCCCTCGTCCAGTGCCGTCACGAACACCTGCATCGCATCGATGCGATCCATCTATTGTTCCGTTTAGTGGAAGGATGGCTTTCATATGACGCCAATTCCGGTGTTGAGTGCAACGGACTATCTCTCGGTGCACCGGCCAAGCACGGGCCGCGACCCCACCCAGGAGAGAGTTTATGAGCCGCATCGCCGCCATCGATCCCGCCGCCGCCGAAGGCAAAGCCAAGGACCTGCTCGGCAATGTGCAGAAGGCCCTCGGCATCACGCCGAACCTCTATCGCGTCGCCGGCCAGTCGTCGGCCGCCCTTGACGGGCTGCTGGCGCTCACCGGCGCGCTGAACCACACGAAGCTCGGCCCCAAGACCCGCGAGGCGGTCGCTCTCGCCGTCGCCCAGACCAACGCCTGCGACTATTGCCTGTCGGCCCATACGCTGCTGGGCAAGGGCGCCGGCCTGTCGCCGGAGCAGATCGCCCAGGCCCGCGACGGCGGCTCGTCCGACGCCAAGACCGATGCGGTGCTGCGCTTTGCCCGCTCGCTGGTGAAGAATCAGGGCCATGTCAGCGACGCCGAGCTGGCGGGCCTGCGCCAGGCCGGCCTGGCCGAGGGCGAGATCGTCGAGACGGTGGCGCTGACCGTGCTCAACATCTTCACCAACTACCTGAACCACGTGGCCGAGACCGACATCGACTTCCCCGTCGTGCGGGCCTGAACAACAGCGCGGCGTCTCGCCAAGGGACGCCGCGCTTTATTCTGATGGAGGCGACCATGCTCGACCATCCCAGCAGCGATATCGGCTTCACGCCCACGGTCAAGGCCATGCAGGCGAAGCACGGTTCGCGCGAACAATACCGGCGCTATGAACAGCGAGGCGGCTGGCGCACCGAGATCGACGCCGATCTGGTCGAATTCCTGGGCGATATCGACACCGCCTATCTGGCGACGGTCTCGTCCGAAGGGCAGCCCTATGCCCAGCATCGCGGCGGCCCGCGCGGCTTCATCCGTGCGCTGGGTCCGCGCACGCTGGGCTTCGTCGATTACGCCGGCAACCGGCAATACATCACGACCGGCAACCTCGCCGACAATGACAAGGCGTTCCTGTTCCTGATGGATTACGCCCACCGCCGCCGCGTCAAGCTCTGGGGCCGCGCCCGCGTGGTCGAGGGCGACGCGCATCTGACCCAGCTGCTGATGCCCAAGGGCACCGACGCGCGGGCCCAGCAGGTGATCCTGTTCGAGATCGAGGCCTGGGACGCGAACTGCCCGCAGCATATTCCGCGCAAGCTGGATGCGGCCGAGGCGGAGGCAACGATCGCGCGGCTGACGGACCGGGTGAGGGAGCTGGAGGCGGCGCTGAAGATTTCTTAAAACAGAATATCCGCAGCCAGCTTCAGATTGAGCGCCAGGATCACCAGCGAGATCGCCCAGGCGCCGAGCGACAGCAGGCGGGAATTGGCGAAGCTGCCCATCAGCCGCTTGTCGCAGGTCAGCCAGACCAGCGGGATCATGGCGAACGGCAGTTGCAGGCTGAGCGCCACCTGACTGCCGATCAGCATGTCGCCGGTCGCCCGGTCGCCGACCGTGGCGACGACGATCGCGGCCGGAATGACCGCGAGCGCGCGGGTGACCAGCCGGCGCAGCCAGGGCTGCAGGCGCAGATGGACGAAGCCCTCCATCACGACCTGGCCGGCGAGCGTGCCGGTCAGGGTCGAGTTCTGGCCGGCGAACAGCAGCGCCAGTGCGAAAACGGTCGCGGCCAGCGGTGCGCCCAGCAGCGGCGAGATCAGGCTATAGGCATCCTGCAGTTCGGCGACGTCGGTCCGGCCGGCCTTGTGGAACGTGGCGGCCGCCAGGATCAGGATCGCGGCATTGATCAGCAGCGCGAAACCCAGCGCGATATTGCTGTCGAGCGTGGCAAAGCGGATCGCCTCGCGCTTGCCGAGCTCGCTCGGCTCGTAGCCGCGGGTCTGGACCAGCGCCGAATGCAGGTAGAGATTATGCGGCATCACGGTCGCGCCGATGATGCCGATCGCCAGGTACAGCATGTCCCCGTTGGTCGCGATCTCGGCGTGCGGCACCAGCCCGCCCAGGATCGCCGCCATGTCGGGTGAGGACACCAGCAGTTCATAGCCGAAACAGAGCGCGATAACGGCGATCAGGCTGATGACCAAAGTCTCCAGCCCGCGGAAGCCCCAGCGCTGCAGGCCCAAGACCAACAGCGTATCGAACGCGGTCAAGAGCACACCCCAGAACAGCGGCAGCCCGAATAGCAGTTCGAGTGCGATGGCGGTGCCGATCACCTCGGCCAGGTCGCAGGCGACGATGCCGATCTCGGCCAGGATCCACAGCACGATCGAGGTTCGGCGGCCGAACCGCTCCCGGCTCAATTGCGCCAGGTCCTGGCCGGTGGCGATGCCCAGCCGCAGGCTCAATACCTGCAGCAGCATCGCCATCAGGCTGGAAATGACCACGATCGACAGCAACCCGTAGCCATAGGCCGAGCCGCCGGCGAGATCGGTCGCCCAATTGCCCGGGTCCATATAGCCGACGGAAATCAGATAGCCGGGACCGCCGAACGCCAGCAGCTTGCGGAACCAGCCGGCGCCGGCGGGGATGCGGATCAGCCGGTCGAGCGGCCCGAGCGAGACTATCCGGGGGGCGAGAGCCCCCGGTATCGGGTCGGCTAGGCTGAAATCGCTGGGCGCCATCGGCACATCGTCCCCGTTGGGATGAAGCTCTGGGACGAAAATATAGCATGTGCTATATTCGGTACAAGCTGGAGTGCTATATTTATTCGCCCTTGCGAACGCCGTCCGGGCCGTGATACGTCTTTCGTTGTTGCGATCCGTTCGCAACCGTAAGCGTTCAACGTCAACCAACGCGCATCCTGGGACACTCGAGGCCGTCGTGCATCGGTCGTCCCATCGCGCTCCAGGTCTGTCGTATGAACGCTTTTTCATTTCCGCTGCGACAGGCCTCGGGCTTCATCTTGAAGGAAACCCGATGACCAGTTCGTCACACCCCGAGGCCGCCGCGCAGACGCCCTCAGGCCTCAACCACCTCGTCCTGAATGTGCGCGACCTCGATGTCTCGCACCGCTTCTGGACCGAATGCCTGGGCTTTCGTCAGGTCGGCATCGTTGAACGTCCCGGCACCGACGGCAAGCCGCGGGCCCGTATGCGCTTCTACAGCGGCGAGATCGAGGGCAAGCTCAGCCACCATGATATCGCCTTGCTCGAGCGGACGGCGCTGCCGGCCGGTCTGGCTGACACGCCCCAGGCGCTCAATCATGTCGCGGTCGCCTATCCGAACCGCGCGGCCTGGCTGGCCCAGATCGAATTCCTCAGCCGCCGCGGTGTGGCGCTGCAGCGACGGATCGATCGCGGGGCGACCTGCAGCATCCATCTCAACGACCCAGACGGCAACGAGATCGAGCTGGTCTATGAAAAGCCGCGGGCGCTGTGGGAAGGCGACATCCAGGCGGCCTTGAACAAAGCCGTAGAACAGCCGATCCACGGCTAGACGATACCCGGCAGCGGGCGGGTGCCTTACAAAATCCCCGCCCGCTTGCTAGGATCACGCGCATGCACCTGGGGACATGCAGCGAATGACCGAAGAGACGCAGGCGCCGGTGATCGGCCTGCTGAGTTGCGTGGTCGACGAGCCCGAAAGCCAGACGCGCGCGTTCGAGCAGCAGCGCCGCCAGCGCGACAGCATGATGGCGCAGGATTATTGCGAGCTGATCGCCGATCTGATCGACGGCCAGGGCGAGGCGCGGGCGGTCGATATCTCGCGCCGGCTGGGTGTCGCCCACGCGACCGTGGTCAATACCATCGGCCGGCTGCAGCGCGACGGCTATGTGCTGCAGCAGCCCTATCGCTCGATCTTCCTTACCGAGACGGGCCGGGCGCTGGCGCTCGAATGCCGGCGCCGGCACCAGATCGTGCTGCGCTTTCTGGAGGCGCTCGGCATCGATCCGGAAACCGCACGTGCCGACGCGGAGGGCATGGAGCATCATGTGAGCGAACCGACGCTGGCCGCGTTCGAGCGCTTCATCGCGGAGAAGAATTTGGCGCGGGAATGACGAGGAAACCCACCCTTTCCTCTGTCCGGCCCGGCCCGGACTTGCTATAGGCGGGCCTGCCTTCTTTCCCGAGCCAGCCGAGGCGACATGGATCTCCTGCAAACCCTGATCATTTCCGTCATCCAGGGCATCACCGAACTGTTCCCGATTTCCAGCGTCGCCCATGCGGTGCTGACGCCCTTCGTCTTCGGCTGGGACCTCGGCCCGGAATTCCTGAAGGAGCATTTCCTGCCGTTCGTCGTCATGCTGCATCTGGGCACGGCGGTGGCACTCCTGGGGTTCTTCTGGCGCGACTGGCTCGATTTCATCAAGAGCCTGTTCGACAGCCGTGCCGTCGCCGCGCGGCGCACGCTGTTCCTGCTGATCGTCGGCACGATCCCGGCGGCGCTGATCGGCCTGGTGTTCGAGAAGCTGCTTAAAGGCATCTTTTCCAACGTCACCTCGGCCGCGTTCTTCCTGATCCTGAACGGCGTGCTGCTCTATGCCGGCGAAAAGCTGCAGAAGCGCGGCACGAAGGCGGTCGAGGAGCTGAGCTTCGTTCAGGCGCTGCTGATCGGTCTCGCCCAGTCGCTGGCACTCATCCCCGGCTTCTCGCGGTCCGGCGCCAGCATGGTCGCGGGCTTCTGGGCCGGATTGACCCACGAGGCCGCCGCACGCTTCTCGTTCCTCCTGGCGGCGCCGATCATCCTCGGCGCGAGCGTGCTCGAACTGCCGAAGCTGGCCCACGCGCCGGCCGGCACCATGGGCAATGCCGTGATCGGCGGCGTCGTCTCCGGCATCGTCGCCTTCTTCAGCGTCTGGGCGCTGATGGCCTGGTTCCGCAAGCACGAGGTCAACGCGATGCGGCCGTTCGCGATCTATTGCTGGATCGTCGGCGCGCTGGTGATCGCGCTCTCGTCGTAAGGGATGGCGTGCGGCTACCCGTGCTCGAACAGGTGCCGCATCACTTCCATATAGAACGAGCGGATATTGATCGTCTTGCGCCGGCGCAGCACGTACAGGCTCTCGCAGCTTTCCTCGATGTCGAAGAATTTCTCGACCAGGTAATATTGCGGCCGCAGCTCGTAGTCGTGGATGACGATGGTGGCGCTTTCGGCGGCGCAGGCGGCGGCGGCGAGTGCGGACGCGACCCGGAAGCGGCCGTCGATCAGGATCAGGTCGAACAGAATGTCGGTCGCGAAGAACGGATCGGCGTAATAGCGCGGCCAGTCCGCCCGGCGCGTCTCGTCGGTCGGGCTGCCCCATTCGCCGACCGGGCCGATGTCTGCATGGGTCAGGAACAGGCGCTGGGCCGTCACGGCCGCGGCGATCTCCGGATGCGCGCGGATCTTGTCGAGCCAGGCCGGATCGCTTTCGACCGTCAGGATGACCTTGGCCGGCGAGCGTACCGCCAGCAGCGTGCTGCCGCCGCTGCCGAATTCCAAGTAGCGTGTGGCTTTCGCCAAGGTGCGGACGAACAACTCGCGTTCGCCGTCGTTCATCCTGACCGGCAGATCCATCTCTTCCTCCCCAACGACTCCGAGCATGCCACGCGGCGCGATGGCTGTGCTAGAGGTCGCGCAGCAGCAGGCTTGCGGTCACATCGATACTGTCATTGCCGAGTCGCGGCCAAGTAAAATGACAGTTCAGAGACGATTTTATGGAGGCCCGGTGAAATGATTTCCCGGGCCGCCAAATTGAGTGGACCGACCTCGTCTTTGATCCTATTCCGCATCTTGATGTTGGCCCTGCCGCAGGGTCGAGGATGGACGGGGGCGGGGCGATGGTAGCACTGGCGCGCAGCAAGACCGCGGCGATCAAAAAGGCGGTCTATCGGGCCGCACCGGGCAAGAAGCAGGCCCTGCTCGACCGGTTGTTTGCGCTCTGGTTCGCCCGCTTCGTCTATAATCAGATCTGGGAAGATCCCGTCGTCGATCTGGAGGCGCTGCAGCTGCAGCCCGACAGTCAGGTCGTGACCATCGCGTCCGGCGGCTGCAACATCCTGAACTACCTGGTCGCCGATCCGGCCCATATCACGGCCCTCGACCTCAACCCGGCCCATATCGCGCTGACCCGGCTGAAGCTGGCGTCGCTCAAGCATCTGCCGGACCATGAGTCCTTCTTCCAATTCTTCGGCGTCGCCAAGAACCAGGAGAATGTCGATCTCTACCGGCAATATCTGGCGGCGCATCTGGACGAGGCGACACGCGGCTTCTGGGAGCATCGCTCGATCCTGGGCGGCGAGCGCATCGAGTTCTTCGCCAAGGGCCTCTATCGCAAGGCGCTGCTCGGCAAGTTCATCGGTTTCCTGCACGCCTTCGGCCGCATCGCCGGCAGCCATCCGGAACGCATCCTGAGCGCCCGCAGTCTGGAAGAGCAGCGCGAGATCTACGATCGCGAGATCGAGCCTTTGTTCGAGCTGAAGCTGGTCCGGCTGCTCGCCCGCCAGCCGATCGTGCTTTACAGCCTGGGCATTCCGGCCAACCAGTTCGACGCCATGAAGCAGGATTCGAGCGGCGATCTGGCCGAGCTCATCCGCTTCCGCATCCGGCGGCTCGCCTGCGATTTCGATCTGTCGGAAAATTACTTCGCCTGGCAGGCGTTCGGCCGGCACTACGACGTCAAGGACCGCCGTGCCACGCCGCCGTACCTGAAGGGCGAGTATTACGCGACCATCCGCGGCCGGCTCGACCGGGTCGAGGTCAAGCTGCAGTCGATGACCGACTATCTGGGTGCCCAGGATGCGGCGAGCAAGGATCGCTATATCCTGCTCGACAGTGTCGACTGGATGGACGCGACTATGCTGGCCGATCTCTGGGCCCAGATCCGCCGTACGGCGAAGCCGGGTGCCCGGGTGATCTTCCGCACCGCCGGCGCCGAATCGCCCTTTACCGAAAAGCTCGACCCGGCCGTCTTCGCCCGGCTGTTCGAGGGTTGGCACTATCACGAGGCCGACTCCAAGCGCTGGCTGGCCCAGGACCGCTCGGCGATCTACGGGGGCTTCCACCTCTATTCCCGCGTCGCCTGACGTGGCGGACGCGATGGTCGACCTGCCGGTCGCCGACGATGCCGCGCGGCGCATGGATGCGATGTACCGCTACCAGCGGCACATCTACGACCTGACCCGGAAATTCTATCTGCTGGGCCGCGACCGGCTGTTGGCGCGGCTGCCGATCAAGCCCGGCGCCTCGGTGTTGGAAATGGGCTGCGGCACCGGGCGCAACCTGGTCAAATTGGGCCATATGGCGCCCGACGCGCGGCTCCATGGCGTCGATGTCGCGGGCGTGATGATCGATACCGCCGCGCGCGCGCTGGAGCGCAAGGGCCTCGGCCACCGCGTGCGCCTGGCCCAGGCCGGCGGCCAGGGCTTCGATCCCGAGGCGGCATTCGGTCTCGCCCGCTTCGACGTGATCTATTTCAGCTATGTCCTGTCGATGATCCCGGATTGGCGGCCGGTGGTCGACCGTGCGCTCGACCAGCTGGCGCCGGGCGGCATCCTGGCCGTCGTCGATTTCGGCGACCAGCTGCGGGCCCCGCGCTGGCGCCGCCGGTTGCTCTTGGGCTGGCTCCGGCTGTTCGACGTGCATCCGCGCGCCGAGATCGAACGCGATCTGCGCCAGATGGCGGCGGCGCAGGACGGCCTCGCCATGGATGAGGATCTGTTCGACGGCTATGCCTATCTGCTCATGATCCGCAAAGCCTGAAGGGCTAGTTGCGCCACAGATCCCAGTTGATGTCGCAGGTCTTGTCGCCGCTGACCGATGTATGGCCGGTGATGTGGCCGTGCTTGAGTTCGCCGTCGAATGTGACGGCATAGCCGCCGTCGCGGAAACTCATCCTGAGGCGGCCGTCGGGGTTGATGCGGCCGCCCATCAGCCTGCCCGATTTCATGGCATAGCCGGATTTGGCGGTGCCATCCTCATCGATGTCCAAAACGAACTCATGGGAGCCCACGCTGCAGATCCCGGTCGAGATCGTGGTGAAGCCGATATAATGCCCGGCGACGCCGGCAGCCACCGGGGGCCTGGTACCGGCTGTCGGCGTGGGCGTCACACCCTTGCCGAATTCCGATTTAACGAACAGGCCGGCACAGATAAAGATCGCAACAAATATCAGTGTAAAAATAATTAAAGTATAAGTTGTGCTTCTGTTTTTGGCAGTTGGATCCTCCATCATTTGATCGTCGCCCGCTCCGGCTGAAGATGCTGAAACGGATACTACGGCGAAATGAAGAATTTCTCAATTGCCCGCCCGTGCGAGCCGGATCGCGACGCTCAGCGCTTGCCGTTGATCGCCGGATTGATCGCGAGCGCCGCGCCGGCGGCCTCGCCCGCACCATAGGCCTCGGGCGAGATGAAGCGGCGCCCGGCCCGGACCGTGCGGAGCTGCAGGTTGAGCTTGGCCAGCTCCGCGTCCACGACCGAGCCCTTGACCAGCACAAGGTCGCGGCCGCTGCTGCGGTTGGCATCGTCGCGCTCCGCCTTCATCGCCATCAGCTTGCCCGCGATCGAGGCGACCATGCCGAGGGCGAACGAGCTGTTGGCAAGATGCCGTTCCTTATGCGCGAAGCGCTGGTAGGGCTGAGAGTTCTTGAAGTTGCCGAGTTCGGTGCGCACGGCGCTGTCGATCAGGTCGGTCAGATAATGGGCGACCGCCACGTCGGCGCGCAGTCCGAAGAACACGTAGCGGAAGGCGCCGGTAGCGTTCTTCTCGCGCCAGATCTTGCAGTCGCAGAATTCGGCGACCGCGCCGACGCAGCCGTCCAGGGGGATGCGTTTCTTGCGCCCGGTCTCGAACGCCAATTGCTCGCATGGTTCGGCCCGGAGTTCGACGTCGCTCAGCGACAGATCGTAGCGGTCGAGCAGTTCGGCGACCTTGGCCGCGGCCGACAGCGCCTCGTCCTCGGTACAGCCATTATCGATGGTTTTGGCGCGGAGCGCCTGGATGCGGGCGTGGAGCTTGTCGAGATCGGCGGCGGACATGGACGGACCATAGGCGATGCCGGCGCCGGCTGCCATGGCTCTTGATGCCGATGCGCGCGCCCTGCAACAGTGGGCGCCTCGTCCCCGCTTGGCCCGGAGCCCCGATGACCGACGTGCTGATTACCGAATTCCTCGACGAGGATGCGCTGGCATCGCTCAGGGCCGATTATTCGGTGCATTACGATCCGGGCCTGTGCGAACGGCCGGACGAGATCGCGGCGCTGGCGCCGGGCGTGCCGGCTCTGGTCGTGCGCAACCGGACCCAGGTGCGCGGCGCGGTGCTGGCGGCGTTCGACCGCCTCAAGATCATCGGCCGGCTGGGTGTCGGGCTCGACAATATCGACGTGGCCGCGGCGCAAGCGATGGGTATCGAGGTCTGCCCGGCCACCGGTGCCAATGCCGCCTCGGTCGCGGAATATGTCATCGCCGGCTGCCTGATCACACTGCGCAACATCTGGCAATCGGGTGACGCCGTGCTGGCCGGCAAATGGCCGCGCAACCAGCTGATGTTCAACGAGGTCCAGGGCAAGCGCCTGGGCCTGATCGGCTTCGGTTCGATCGGACGCGAGGTCGCGCGGCGGGCGGTGGCGTTGGGCATGGAGGTGGTCGCGGTCGATCGTCCGGGGGCCGATCCGGCGGCATTCGCCGCCGCGGGCGCGACGCTGGTCGATCGCGCGACGCTGCTCGCCACAGCCGACGTGGTCAGCATCCACGCGCCCTCGACGCCCGAGACCTATCACCTGATCGATGCCGCCGCGATCGCGGCCATGAAGCCGGGGGCGATCCTGATCAACAGCGCGCGCGGCGGCATGGTCGACGAGGTGGCGCTGGCAGCCGCCCTCCATGCCGGCCATCTGGCCGCCGCCGTGCTCGACGTGTTCGAGGACGAACCGCTCAAGGCCGGCTCCGGCCTGATCGGCGTGCCGAACCTGTTCCTGACGCCGCATGTTTCCGGCGTCACGGTCGAATCCAACGAGCGCGTCTCGGCGGTGACCGTTGCAAACGTCCGGCGGGTGCTGGGGACGCGCTAGGCCCGCGCCCGTGCCGCGACAAGTGCCAGCAGGGTCGCCGGCGCCAATGGCCCGAGCGGCAGATGCGCCAGGTACGCGATCGGCATGGCCAGGCCTGAAATCAGCCAGACCGTGACGAAGCCGGTCTTCTCCCACGGCTTGACCCCGGTCCGGTGGATCTCGACCAGCAGCCAGGCGATCGCGACCGCCAGCGGCATCAGGTCGTAGAACAGCACGACCGGGGCCGCGAGCGGCATGCCGGCGGCGAGACCGGCGAAGCGCAGGGCCGGCGGCCGGTCGGTCGCCCAGAGCCAGCCGACGACACCGGCGGCCGCGAGCGTCGCCAGGCCCTGGACGCCATAGGCGAGCCAGACCGGGCCGCCCAGCACGCGCACGGCGGCGAAGCTCGAGACCGGACCGGTGAAGGGCACGCGGCCATATTCGAACACATGCCGGGTCTCATCGGCATGGGCCAGGAACACGGTCCAGATGCCGGGGCCATAGGCGAGCGTCGTGGCACCGCCGAGCAGCAGAAGCATGGCCACGAAGCTGCCGAGCGCGCGCCATTGCCGGCCGCAGATCAGCGCCACCGGCACCAGCAGCAGGAAATGCGGCTTATAGGCGATCAGCGCCAGCAGGCCACCGCCCAGCGCCGGCCGCCGGTCGAGCAGCAGGGTGGCTGACCCCAGCAGGCCCGCGGTCAAGAGCGCGTTCTGACCCAGTCCCACGGTCCAGAACAGGCAGGGGAAACTGGCAAACAGGAGAAAATGCCGGCCATCGGGCAGGATGCGGCGGATCGCGCCGTAAGAGAGCGCGGTCGTAGTCGTGACCCAGACGCCGAACGAGACCAGATAGGGCAGGCGAGCCAGCCCCTGGCACAGCAGCAGAAAAACCGGCGGATAGAAGAAATAATAATAGGGCAGGGCCGGATCGCCGAAGATTTCGCGCACCGCCGACTGGTGCATGTCCTGGTTATAGACCAGCGGCGCCAGGCCCAGATTGGCCAGGTCCCCGGCGGCGTAGAAGCTGATGAAATCGGTCGAGCTCGGCGTCTGCATCGGCCCGAACACACCATAGGTCGTGACCGCGATGATCAGGAAAGCCAGTGATTCCAATAGGAAAAGCACCAGTCCCCAGCGCCGCAACCGGCGCGTGGGCAGCCAATCGCCGCTGCGCAGCGTGTCGAAGGTCATTGGATTGGCGCTGCGACGTGGTTCGCAACCCCGATGCAAAAGCCACAGGTCTCGACAGTCTTCATCCAAGGGGTTTCCCCGGAGCCATTTGATTTGCTAGCTTGGTCGTTCATTTTTTCTGGGTGCGGTGGAGTTTCGATCATGTCGTTGGAACAATTGACCAAGATGGTCAAGGAAAAGGCCACTCAGAACGTGTCGCTCGGCCACACCGTCCTGTTCGACCTGGGCGACGATGGCGTGATCTTCTGGGACGGTACGCAGAACCCGGCGGTCATCTCCAACGAGAAGGCCGAGGCGGAAACGACGCTGAAGCTCTCGTCGGCCTCGCTGCAGAAGATGCTCGACGGCGGCATGAATGCGACGCTCGCCTACATGACCGGCTCGCTCAAGATCAGCGGCTCGATGGGCGTGGCGCTCAAGATCAACTCGATGATGGAAGACTGAGTTTTCGGGCCAGCAATGGCCCGGATCAATGGACCGAGCCGCGCGGATTGGGCTTCTCCTGCCGGGTCATGATCGGTGTCGCCTGGTGATGGACCAGGCGCCACAGGCCGTTTTCCAGCACGAACAGGTTGCTGGCGGCAAGGCTGCTGCCGTCCAGCTCTTCCTCGCAGGTCACTAGCGCCAGCCCGTCATAGACCGTGGCATCCTCCTCGTAGCACAGGATCTGCGGCGGCCGCGGCCCGGTCAGGATGGCGCGCCAACTCTGCAGCACCAGCGCGCGGCCGTGGACCACGGGCCAACCAGGGTGGATGCAGCTGACCGGCACGTCGCGCGCCCAGATCCGCTCCATCGCCGCCAGATCGCGCGCGCCGATCGCCCGATAGAATTCCAGGTTCTGGCTGAGTGCCGCGTCGGAATTCGTCATCGGTGCCCTCTCTCCGCAAGCCTCGGTCCGTTCTAGCAGATCCGGCGCCGCTTGGTATCACCGTGCGCGCGAAATGCTTGTCCGCCGCCATCGTCCGGCTCAAGCTTGGCCCCATGCCCTACAGCACCGACCCCAACGACTACCAGCGCGTGCCGATCAAGGTCGCGGCCATGGCCAAGGATTTCCCGGCGGGCCATCACACCGGCGAGCATGCGCATGAGCGGGCGCAGCTGGTCTATGCGGTCTCGGGCGTGATGCGGGTGACGACGCGCGACGGCACCTGGGTGGTGCCGACCCACCGCGCCGTGTGGGTGCCGCCGGGGGAGCCCCATGCCATCCGCATGTCGGGCGCCGTCGCCATGCGCACGCTCTATATCGCCAAGGATGCGACGCGCGGCCTGCCGACCCGCTGCGGCGTGATCGAGGTGGCGCCGCTGCTGCGCGAGCTGATCCTGGCCGCGACCGACCATCCGCCGGACCAGACCGACCCGACCGGCCGCGCCGCCCTGATCGCGGCCCTGGTGCTGGTCGAGCTCAAATCCGTGCCGGTGGTGCCGCTGCACGCGCCGCTGCCGCGCGATCCGCGGCTCATCCAGATCTGCCAGGCGCTGATCGACGATCCGGCGCGCGACGAGGTGCTGGAGGTCTGGGCCGAGCAGGTCGGTGCCTCGGCGCGTACGCTCGCCCGCCTGTTCCGGGCCGAGACCGGCATGAGCTTCGGCACCTGGCGCCAGCAGGTCCGCCTGATCGAGGCGCTGGCGCGGCTGGCCGAGGGCCAGTCGGTCACCTTGGTCGCCCAGGACCTGGGCTATGACAGCCCCAGCGCCTTTACCGCCATGTTCCGCCGCACGCTGGGCGAGACGCCCAGCCGCTACTTCGGTCGGGCGCCTTGAGCGCCAGCGACTTCGTCAGATGCCGGTTCAATTACGCTTCGCCAGATCTGGCACCGGGACACTGGTTTTGACGGTTTACTCCGTGCCCTTTGCCTCGAGCCTCGCGATGCTGCTTTTTGCCATGGCGGACGAGATACTGTCGTCGCCGTGCTCGACTACTTTGCGATACCAGGACAGAGCCTGCTTTGGGTCCTTGGGAACGCCCAAACCCAGTTCATACAGCAGACCTAGTTGGCTTTGGGCCGGCGAGTAACCATGCTCTGCCGCCTTTCGGTACCACGAGAGGCCTTGCGTCTGATCCTTGGGCATGAAAGTGCCGACCGAGTAAGCCAAGCCGAGCTGATATTCCGCTTCGGGATATCCTTGATCCGCGGATTTCCTTAGCCACGCAAGAGCCTGGCCTTGATCTTTGGGGAATCCCGATAGCCCGAGAGAATAAAACCCGGACAGGGTCAGTTCGCTACGGGCATGACCTTGAGCTGCTGCCATCTTCACCAGGGTACCGGCTTTCGATAGGTCTTTGGGAACGCCGCTGCCGTCGTAATACAAGTCGGCGAGCCGGGCTTCCCCGTTTGCGTCACCCTGATCGGCCGCCTTGCCAAACCAAAACGCTGCTTTGGCATAGTCCTTTATCTCGGTGTGGTCCTGGCAATACAGCTCGCCGAGATGAACCTGTTCCTTCGGATCGCCTGCGTCTGCCTTCCATCGAACCGCTTCGAGTTCAGGTGGGGCCGGTGCCAGAGGCGTTTCTTCCTTTTCGATATCGTGGATAATGCTCTGCGCCATGCTTGCGCTGATGCCGCCATGGGCCGCTGCCTTGTGCAGCCAGGCCATTGCCTGTTCACGGTCCTTGGGCACTCCGATCCCACGAGCATAGTCGTTTCCGAGCTCTATCTGCGCAGCAGCATCCCCACTGTCGGCAGCCTTTCGAAACCAATAGAGCGCCTTGGTCTGGTCCTTCGGAGCGCCTCCTCCGATAGCGTACATGATGGCCAACCGACGCTGAGCTTCGGGGTCTCCCGCTTCTGCGGCCTTCTGCATCCATGATGTGGCGGCTCCGCCGTCGGGCGTCGTTCCGATTCCGGTCGACGTTGACATGCTGAGGGCCTTTTGCGCCTGGATGTGGCCTTGCGCTGCGGCTTGGCGCAACCAAACCATCGCGAGCGCGGGGTCTCGCGGGACCCCGGCTCCCGCCATATAGATGCCCCACAGGCGGTATTCTGCCTCAGCGTTGCGTTGCGCGGCCGCCTTGCCAAACCATTGAAAAGCGAGTGCAGGGTCCTTGGGGACACCATGCCCCTCCTCGTACATCACCCCGAGGTCCTTTTCCGCCTCTGGATTTCCGGCGTCGGCCAGCGGTCCTAACAAGACAAAGGCTTTGCCGAAGTCCTGGTTCTGAAAGGCGGCTACCCCGTCCTCCAGCGGCCCTGCGATGGCAGCCTCGGCTGATGCAAGGAGCAATAGGGGCAACAAGACGGAGGTTTTGACAACGCGCAATATGCTGCCTCTGGCTTTCCCGTGATCGCCGCCGGATTCACGCTATTGAGGAGAACTCGTTAACAATACGACGAATGCGCGCTGCAGCCATCGCCCGATCTGGCCAGTCCCCTTTAACCCCGTTTCCCCCAACCCGGCACCGGGAACACCGGCTTTTCCTGTGCGGCCGACGCCGGCAGGATCACGACCTGTTTCTGGTCGCGGTTCTGGATCGCGGCGGAGCCGACGCCATTGTTCTGGCCCTTGGCGTCGAAGCTGATGGCGTCGCCGATCATCATGTGCTTGTCGATATGGGTGGTCCTGAGCGCCGCCAGCATCGCCGCCGGATCGGCCGAGCCCGCGCGCTTGAACGCATCGGCCGCGACCAGGATCGCCTCGAATGTGAAGCCCACGTTGAAGGCATAGCCTTCGAACCGGTCGTTCGGGAACTGCGCCTTGAACGCCGCCTCGACCTGGTGCGTCATCTCGCTCTTGGGATCGTACCAGGGCACGGCGGTGATGGCGTAATCGGCGTATTTGCCGAGCGTCTTGTAGAATTGCTCGTCATACATGCCGGGGCTGCCCGGGCTGATCAGGCCCATCGGCTCCCAGCGCTGCTTGACCATCTCGCGCACCATCATGATCGCGTCCTTGGAGCGCGTGGTCACCAGCGCGATATCGGCGCCGGTCGCCTTGGCCTTGGAGACTTCGACCGCCAGATCCTGGGCGTTCGGGTCGTAGGAAATGCTCTCGACCAGCTTGAACGGCATGTCGAGGCCCGGCAGGATCGCGTCGATCGCCGCCTTGTTGGCCTGGCCGAACGTGTCGTTGGCATAGAGGAACACGGCGGTCTTGGGCGTGGTGCCGCTCGCCTGGAACAGGTCCTTCATTAGGCTGAGGCCGTTCTTCACCAGCGCGCCCGAGGTCGGGAAATTGCGGAACACGGTCTTGTAGCCCTGTTCCGTGATCGGCGGGGCGGCCGCCACATTGATCACGAGCGGCACGCCATGCTGCTCGCACACCTGCAAGGCCGCGATGGTCTGGCCGCTGTCGAAGGCGCCGACCACGACATTGGCGCCGTCCTGGATCAGCTTTTCGGCGCGCGCGCGGGCGACATCGACGCTCGATTCCGTGTCGGCGCTCATCAGCTCGATCTGGATACCCATGTCGGCCAGCAGCTTCGGCGCGATATCGGCGCCGCGCTGACAGGCCTGGCCGGCGGCGGCCAGCAGACCGGAGCGCGGCAGCAGCACGCCGACCTTGAGCGTGGCGGCCTCGGCGCGGACGATGGCGGGGGCGGCGAGCTTCATCGTGCCGAGGGCGCCCAGCGCTGCCACGCCGCCGTTGAACCGGCGGCGCGTGATCATCTTGTCGGTCATTACTTCACTTCCTTGGCGGCCACATCGACGAACGTCTCGTCGTAGGTCTTGGAGAGATCGATCGTCGCCGCCTTGACCTTGTCGTCGAACACCTGCAGCACCTTTAGCGTATTGGCGGTGGCGGCCGGGTCGAACTTGCCGTCGGGCGAATAGATCTCCAGCGAGTTCTTGATTGCGGTCGTATAGAGCACCTTGTTGCCGCCCTGATATTCCGGCGGCATCAGGTTGGCGATCTCTTCCGGCGAATGGCTATGGATCCAGCGCAGTCCTTTGACGAAGGCATCGACCAGCGCCTGTACGGTCTTGGGGTTCGCCTTCGCGAACTCCGGCTTCATATAGAGCACGGCCGCAGGCGAGGCGCCGCCATAGACCGTGTTGGAGCCGGCGGCGGTCCGGCTGTCGGCGACGATCGCGACATCGCCTGCGGTCTCGAGTTCGCTCATCACCGGGTCGGTGTTCGAGATCGCGTCGAGCTGGCCGTGGCGCATGGCGGCCACGGCCGAGGCACCGCCGCCGACGCCGATGAAGCTCGCGTCGTCGGGCTTCAAACCCGCCTTGATCATCAGGTAACTGACCATGAAGTTGGTGGACGAGCCCGGCGCGGTCACGCCGATCTTCATGCCCTTCAGGTCCTTGTAGGAATGGTATTCGGCCATCTTGGACTTGGCGATGCCGAGGGCGATGCCCGGATAGCGGCCGAGATCGACGACGGCGACCAGCGGCTTGCCCTGGGCCTGCATCTGGATCGTGTGCTCATAGGACCCGGTGGTGATGTCGACGCTGCCGCCGATCTGGGCCTGCAGGCTCTGCGAGCCGCCGGCAAAATCCGAGATCTCGACATTGAGGCCGGCGTCCTTGAAATAGCCGAGCCGCTCGACCACCGTCAGCGGCAGGTAATAGAGCAGCGCCTTGCCGCCGACCGACAGTTTCAGGTCCGGCTTTTCCACATCGGCCGCCTGGGCCGCTCCGGCTGCCATCAGTGCCATCAGCCCCAGCGCCAGGCCCGTCTTGATGTTCATGTCCGTTTCCTCCCCAGAAGTGCTTTTTGGTTTCAAGCCGCGTCCGGCCGGCTGCCTGTGGTCGGGCGCCAGACCTGGAAGCGCGCTTCGATCAGGCTGACGATCGCATCGACGGCGATGACGAAGATGGTCAGGATCAGCATGCCCGAAAACACGCCGACCGTGTCGAACACGCCCTCGGCCTGATGAATGCGATAGCCCAGGCCCGCGGCCGAGCCCAGATACTCGCCGACGACCGCGCCGACCAGCGCGAAGCCGACCGCGGTATGGAGGCTGGAAAACACCCAGGATAGCGCCGACGGCAGATAGACGCTGGTCATCAGCTGTCGGCGCGACGCCCCCAGCATGCGGGCATTGGCCAGCACGACCGGGCTCACTTCCTTGATGCCCTGGTAGACGTTGAAGAACACGATGAAGAACACCAGGCTGACGCCCAGCGCCACCTTGGACCAGATGCCGAGCCCCAGCCACAGCGCGAAGATCGGCGCCAGCACGACGCGCGGCAGGGCGTTCGCAGCCTTGATGTAGGGATCCAGCACCAGCGAGGCGAGCGGCGCCAGCCCCAGCCAGAATCCCACCGCGATGCCGCCGACCGTGCCGATGGCGAAGGCCAGCAGCGTCTCGATCGTGGTCACCCACAGATGGCGATAAATGTCGGCGCTGCCGAGATCGGTCCAGGTGCGCACGATCACGTCGATGGGGGTGGCGAAGAAGAACGGGTCGAGGAAGCCGAAGCGGCCGCCCAGGTGCCAGATCGCCAACAGGCCGATCAGCACGCCGGCGCGCAGCGCGAACAGCGCCGGGCGGCTGAGCGTGCGGGGATGGGATTGATCAGCCAAGGCGCGCCTGCTCGTAGGATTTCAGCACTTCGGCCTTGAGGTCGTTCCAGATGCGCCGATGCAGGTCGAGGAAGGCCGGGGTCAGCCGGATCTCCGACACGTCGCGCGGCCGGGGCAGGTCGATGACATATTCGCCGATGACGTGCGAGGCGGGGCCGGCCGACAGCAGCAGCACCCGGTCGCTGAGCGAGATCGCCTCTTCCAGGTCATGGGTGATGAACAGGACCGAGCGGCGCTGGGCCGCCCACAGCTCCAAGAGTTCGTTCTCCATCAGCTGCCGGGTCTGGACGTCGAGCGCGGAGAACGGCTCGTCCATCAGCACCAGTTCCGGCTCCAGGATCAGCGTCTGGGCGAGGGCCACACGCTTGCGCATGCCGCCCGACATCTGATGCGGATAATAGCCGCCGAAGCCCTTGAGGCCGATCCGGACCAGCCAATCCTCGGCCATGTCGCGCGCCTCGACCGGGTTGGTGCCGCGATAACGCAGGCCGGCGGTGACATTGTCGAGGGCGGTCAGCCACGGGAACAGCGCGTCGGCCTGGAACAGATAGCCGGCCTTGCGGTTGAGCCCGTCGAGCGGCGTTCCGAAGGTGGAAACGCTGCCTTCGCTCGGCCGCAGCAGGCCGGCCGCCAGATTGAGCAGGGTCGACTTGCCGCAACCGGTCGGCCCCACGACCGAGACGAACTCGCCGTCGGCGATGCTGATGCTGATCTCGCTCAAGGCGACATAGCTCGTGGCCCGACGCCCGCGGGCCGCGAACCGGCTGGTGACGCGAACGAAACTTACGGCATCGGGCATGTGCCGATCGAACGCGCGCGGTTGGGCCTGCGCGGCACCACTCATGCCGATCTGCTCCGGCAAGCCGGTAGACGCCTCACGTTACCTCCCCACGCCGCTTCTTCGTTGGCGATCATCATCCCCAGACGGCGTCAGGATGCAATGGGGTATTGGGATGAAGTCTCCCTCTCCCGCAAAAGGCGGGTTTAGAAATCCTACGCCGGCACGCCCATGACCCGTTCGCGGATGGCGCCGAGCGCTTCGCCGCTTTCGTGCTGCAGGCTGGAGATGGCTTCGGCGACGGCGGCGCGGTCCTGGTTCTTGGCGGCGACTTCGAGCCGGCGGGCGGCACCCTCGACGCGGCGGGCGCCGAAATTGCCGGCGGTCGAGACCATGTCATGGGCCTCGCGGAACAAAGCCGCGAAATCCTCGGTGCCGCCGAGGCGCTCGATCCGGGCCAGACGGTCGTGGGCGCCGTCGAGGAAGTCGCTGATCAGCTGCACGAATTCGCGCGGCGGCAGCACCTGGCGGATCGAGTCCAGATGGGCTTCGTCGACCGCCGGAACATCGGCGGGCTTGGCTTTGGCCTTGCGGGCGGGTTTGCGCACCGGTGCCGGTTCGGCCGCGTGCCCATCGCCGCCCAGCCGCTCGACCAGGTCCAGCATCCGCCGCGCCTCGATCGGCTTGGAGATATACTCGTCCATGCCGGCGGCCAGATATTCCTCGCGGGCACCCTCCATCGCGTTCGCGGTCATGGCGATGATCGGCAGGCGCGCCTTGGCGTCGCCGCGGGCGCGGATGAGCCGGGTCGCTTCCAGCCCGTCCATGACCGGCATCTGGATGTCCATCAGGACGATGTCGTAATCGTCGGCGTCGATCCTGGCGACGGCATCGGCGCCCTGGCCGGCGACGGTGACCTGATGGCCGGCCCGCTCCAGCAGCGCGCGGGCGACCTTCTGGTTGATGACATTATCCTCGACCAGCAGCACGCGCCGGCCGGTTTCCGAGGCGGGGCGACCGGGTGCGGCGCCGGCGGTCCGGCGCATGGCGGGCTCTGTCGGCGCCTTGCCGGACAGGAGATCGACCAGGCAATCATGCAGCGCGCGCGCCTTGATCGGCTTGATCAGTCCCGCGTCTGCGAGCCGGCGCTCACCCTCGGTCTTGGGCTTCAGCCCGGCGGAGGAGGCGAGGATGATATGGCCGTCGAACAGCTCGGCCCGGTCGCGCACGCGCTCGGCCAGTTCCTCGCCCAGCATGCCGGGCATATGCTGGTCGCAGATGAGGAAATCGAACGAGATCCGCGCCGCATGGGCGCGCTCGATCATGGCGAGGGCGGCGAAACCGTCCTCCGCCTCCATCACGGTCAAGCCCCAGCCCTCGAGCTGGCCGCGGTAGATCCGGCGATTGAGCGCCAGATCATCGACCACCAGCACCCTGCGCCCGTCGAGCGGCACGGTTTCGGCCGGACGCGCGCCGACCGGCATCTGGGCCCGGTCGAGCCGCACGGTGAACCAGAAGGTCGAGCCGTTCGGCCCGCTGGTCATGTCGATGGTGCCGCCCATCAGCTCGACCAGCTGCTGGGAGATCGCAAGACCGAGGCCGGTGCCGCCGAACCGGCGGGTGATCGAGGTGTCGGCCTGGCTGAATTTCTGGAACAGGTGCGTGCGCGCCTCTTCGGAAATGCCGATGCCGGTGTCGCTGACTTCCAGCCGGATGATCGAGGCATCGTCGTCCACCGCGACGGTCGCGACCTCGACCGTGACGCTGCCGGCCTCGGTGAATTTCACGGCATTGCCGACCAGGTTGGTCAGCACCTGGCGGAGCCGGTTCGGGTCGCCGCGGAAATCGCCCTTGGCGGTCGGATGGACCAGCGCGCCGATCTGCAGCCGCTTTTCCGCCGCCTTGGGCGCCACGATCTCGACCACGCCCTCGACCAGGGCCTCCAGATTGAAATCGACCGCATCGAGTTCGACCCGGCCGGCCTCCAGCTTCGAGATGTCGAGAATATCGTTGATGATCGCCAGCAGGTTCTCGCCCGAGGCCTGGATCGCCTCGGCGAAGGATTGCTGCTCGATGTCCAGGCCGCTCGACAACAGCAGGCTCGCCATGCCCAGCACACCGTTCATCGGCGTGCGGATTTCGTGGCTCATGTTGGCGAGGAATTCGGACTTCGCCTGGTTCGCGGCCTCGGCATGGGCACGCGCGGCTTCGGCTTCGGCCCGGGCGACGGTCAGTTCGCCCGACGCCGCGATCAGATCGGCCGCCTGACGCTCCAGCCGCTGGCGGGCCTCTTCGACCTCCATCTCGCGCTGCTTGCGCTCGCTGATGTCGCGCACGATCGCCACTTCGCCGCCGTCCGGCATCGGATGGGCGCGCACCTCGATCCAGCGGCCGTTGGGCTGCTGGCGTTCGAAGCGGATCGGCTTGCCCGAGCGGATGCGATGCTCCTCGCGCGCCATCAGCCGCTCGATCGCGGCGGGACCGAGGTCGCCGCGCTCCGCCAGCACGCGCCGCATTGCGCGGCCCGGGTCGGGTGCGGTCAGCACCGCGTCGCGGTCGATCGACAGCACGTCGAACACGACATTGTTCCAGGCGACCAGCCGCAGCTCGCGGTCCAGCACGCGGATGCCATCCGGCAGGTTCTGCAGGATGGTGGTCAGGATGGCGTTCTTTTCCAGCGTCGCGGCGGCGGCGGCGGCGGCTTCGCGCGTTGCGGCCTCCGACCGGCGATACTGCCGCCAGAGCGCCACGCCCAGCAGCAGGATGACCAGCCCAACGGTGCCGGCGATCTCCATGTTGCGCCTTGTATCGCGGCGCCAATCCGCGAGCACGCTCGCCATCGGCAAGGCCACTGCGATGACGAAGCGGCCGTCCTCGGAGCGGTGATACGTCAGCAGCCGTTCGGTCTCGTCGAGACCGGCCGCGCGGAAGGTGTTGAGATCGACTGACGCGACATGGGCCTGATATTCCGGGTCGTCGACATAATGCGACCCGGTGGTGCCGGCCTCGTACGGCTTCTCGGTCAGGATGGTGCCGTCCGTGCGCATCAGCGCGATCCGGCCGGCGGTGCCGACATCGATGGTGTCGTAGAACAGCTTGAAATAGCTCAAGTCGACATCGGCCACGACCACGCCGGCGAAGCTGCCGTCCGGGTTGCTGATCCGCCGGCTGATGGCGAAGGTCCATTGCCCGTCGAGGCGGGAATGGGCCGGAGATCCGACGAAGTAATCGTTGATGACCGCGTCCTTGTGGATCTTGAAGAAATCGCGGTCGGCGACCGACACGGCCGTGACGTTATAGGCCTCGGAATCGGCCAGCAGATGGCCGTCCGCATCGGCGACGATTAGCGATTTGATCGCGAGCAGCCCGTCCGAGCGCTCTTGCAGGAAGGCGTGCAGCGTGTCCTCGGTAAAGGTCTTGAGGCCCGCCTGTTCGACCAGATCGACGCTGGTGCGCAGCACGATATTGGTGCCTTCGATCGCACGGTCCGCATTCTGGGTCAGCGCCCGCGCCAGGTTGCGCTCGGCGACGCCGGCATTGGCGAGCGCGATGGTGCGGGACTCGAGCGCGAACCAGCCGGAAAGCACGATGACCGCGAGGGCCGCCAACGCGACAGCGCAGAGCGCGATAGTCGTCCGGGGCACGCGCAGCAGGGTCATGCAGCCAAGGTCCTTTCCGCCCGACAACGGGCCTCATGAAGCGTAACGCTGGTCATCGTGCCTGCGAAACGTAAAAGTAACGTTCCTACTTGCTATGGTAGCGAAGTATTTGATCGCGCGTCCGACTTCGGGGGAAGGGAGGGACCATGCAGCAAGCCGCCGAACCCACCCTCGACCAATCGGTGCCGGTCGATCCGCAGGCGCTCCGGGCGGCCAAGCTCCTGGCCTATTACGGGGCGCTGCCGACCGTGCTCAGCGGCAATCTGGTGGCGGCCCTGCTGGTGATCTGGACGATTGGCGGCCGCATGGACCGGATGACGATCGGCCTCTGGCTGGCCGTGCATGTCGCGGTGCTGGCGCTGCGCATCCTCCTGCTGCGCCGTGTCCGCGCCGGCGACCTGCAGCGTGCGGCCGGGCGCTGGGTCTCGGGCGCCGTGCTCGGCTCGTTCGCGACCGGCTGCCTGTGGGGCTTGAGCGCCTTCCTGTTCTATGTGCCGGGCGATGCCGAATCGCAGGCGATCCTGATCCTGGCGCTGAGCGTGCTCAATACCGCCGGCGCCGGCGTGCTGTCGACCTATCCGCCGGCCTATTTCGCCTCGCTGGTGCCGTGCCTGCCGATCCTGTCGCTGCGCCTGTCGCTCGACGGCGGCCCGTTCCAGGAAGGCATGGCGATCACGACCGGCGTGCTGGCCGTGGCGCTGGCGTTCCAGGGCCTCAACATCGGCCGGGTCTATGCCAACGCCTTCACCCTGCGGCTGAAGAACGAAGGCTATGCGGCGCGCCTCGCCCGGCAGACCGATGATCTGCGCGTGGCGCTGGCCCAGGCCGACGAGGCGAGCCGGGCGCGTACGAATTTCCTGTCGACGATCAGCCATGAATTGCGCACGCCGATCCACACCACGATCGGTGCCATCCGGCTGCTGTCCGACACCACGCTCGACCGGATGCAGCGGCGCTGCGTCGACATCATCGCGGTCGCCGGCCGTACGCTCCTGGTCACCATCAACGACATCCTGGATTTCGCCGGTGTCGATGCCGGCCAGAGCGAGCCGGTCGCGAACCGTTTCCGCCCGCGCCAGATCGTCGAGGATGCGGTGGCACTGGTCATGCCGGACGCGAGCGACAAGGCGCTGGACCTGGTTGCCATGCTGGACGGCGCGCTGCCCGAAGTGCTGGTCGGCGACGAAAGCCGGCTGCGCCAGATCCTGCTCAACCTGATCGGCAACGCGGTCAAGTTTACCGAGCGCGGCGGTATCGTCGTGCGCGGCGGGTTGCGTCAGGACCAGGCCGGCGGGCAGTTGCTGCGGATCGAGGTCGTCGATACCGGCATCGGCCTCAGCGAGGATCAGCAGCGCATCGTGTTCGAGCCGTTCGTCCAGGCCGACCCGTCGATCCGTCGGCGCTTCGGCGGCACCGGCCTGGGGCTGGCGATCTGTCGACGGCTGGCCCGCCTGTCCGGCGGCGATGTCGGCGTGATCAGCCGGCCGGGCGAGGGCAGCTGCTTCTGGCTGGCCCTGCCGGTGACCTCCGACCAGTCGGTCGCGATCGAGCCGCCGCCGGTGATGGCAAGCGTCGCGGGCAAGCGTCTGCTGGTGGTCGATGACGAACCTGCGAACCGCTTCCTGCTGGGCGAATTGCTGCGCGCCCGCGGCGCGGTCGTGGTCGAGGCGGCGGGCGGCGAGGGCGCGCTCGATATCCTGACCCGCATCACCGTCGATGCCGTGCTGATGGACATGCGCATGCCCGATCTGGACGGGTTGGAGACCACGCGCCGTCTGCGTCGGCAGGGGCGCGCCACGCGCGGCGTCCCGGTCCTGGGCGTCACCGCCAACGCCCGGCCCGAGGATATCGCGGCCTGCCACGAGGCCGGCATGGACGGGGTCGTGGTCAAGCCGATCGTGATCGAAAAGCTGCTGCAGGCACTGGTGCCGCTGTTGGGGGGCGCCACCGAAGTGCTGGTCGAGGCGCCGGCGCCCGCGACCGCGCTCGCGAAGCTGGTCGACGACCTGGGGCCGGAAATCGCCGAGCGGCTATTGACCACGGCGCGCGCCTCGCTGGCGCAGTCGAACGGCGCCCTGGTGGCGGCCCTGTCCCAGGGCGACGCGGCCCCGATCGCAGCGGCGGCCCACAAGCTTGCGGGCCTCGCCGCCTCGGCCCGGCTCGACGCGCTGCGGGGGCTCGCCGAGAAGCTCGAATCCTCGGCCCGCGACGGGCTCAAGGGCGATCTCGCTGTTTTGGGCGCCCACCTGCCCGAAGTGGTCGCCGGTGCCGATGCACAACTGGCTCAGGCGCTGGACGAGATCAGGGCCGACGGGCGGATGGTGGGGTAGCTAGCCGGCCCCGTTCGGCGACATGGCTTCGGTCACCGAGACGGCGAAACGGTAGCCGAAGCCGGGAACGGTCACGATCAGCTGCGGCTTGCGCGGATCGGTCTCGAGCTTGCGGCGCAGGCGGCTCACCAGCACGTCGATGGTGCGGTCGATCGGCGCGTCTTCCTTGCGGGCGATCGAATCCAGCAGCTTCTCCCGCGACAGCACACGCAACGGGGCGGAGGCGAGGGCGGCCAGCAGGTTGAACTCGGACGGCGTCAGCGCGATCTCGACCTGGTCCGGCGAAATCAGGTCGCGGGTGGCGAAGCGCAGCTTCCAGCCTTCGAAGCGCAGTTCCTTCAGGTCCTGGCTGTCTGATTCGGAGCGTTGCGAGCTGCCGCTCGAGCGGCGCAGGACGACCTTCAGACGGGCCGCCAGCTCGCGCGGATCGAACGGCTTGACCAGGAAATCATCGGCGCCGGCTTCAAGCGCCACCAGCCGATCCTCCAATCGTTCCCGATTCGAAATGATCACGACGGGGATGGCGGACCGGGCGCGGATGCGCCGCAGCACTTCAATGCCGTCGAGGTCCGGCAGACCCAGATCCAGCAGGACCACATCGATCTTGCCGGTGTCGATCGCGGCCAGTCCTTGTTCGCCCGAGCCTACGCCCGAGACGATAAAACCACCGGTCTCAAGATAGGCGGAGAGCAAAGACCGCGAGAAGTCCTCATCCTCGACCACTAACAAATGTCGCATGGACCTTTAGTCCCGCTTTGCAAGGATGATGGAGCTCAAGCGTTTTGGCGAGAACACCGTGGAAAATAGACTTTTAACAGGAATTAACATAGCTCGGAAATGCATTCAATACGATGGGGGTAGACTGCGAATCGGTCGATAGTCGGACCGGCAGCCCGTGGATTGGCTCAAAATCGTGCGAATGCCGAAAAATTCGAATCTCTCTGAGGCACCACAACCATTCGATGGCATGAATGGTTACGAGGTTCTGTCTCCGAATGGAAGTCTGCTCGGTGTTATCGAGCGACGTTTCGTGCGCGGCATGAGTGTCGAGAGCACTGCGGTCGCGGTCGAGGTGGTCCAGGCGACCGGCGGGCGCACCGGCGACGTGCGTCTTGCCCAGTTGCAGATCAGTTCCTGCGCCGGCCGCGAAGTGATCCGGGCGGCACCCGAGGAAGTGCGGCGCCTGGTCGGATTCATCCCGCGCGAACGTCTCGATCTCTGGGGTTTGTTTCGGGCCCGGCTCGCCGCGATCCGGCGGCCGATAGCGACGTTTTCCGAGGGCGCGCGCGATCTGGGCACGCTCATCGACGATGTGCGCGCGCTGATGGTCGAATGCGAGGGGCTGTCGCCGGGGCGGGTGGCGCTGATCGAGCTGGCGTGGCAGCGCATGCATACGATCCACGATCCGGAGCTGGCCAGCATCCGGCTGGCCGACGCGCTCAGGCCCGGCCCGGACATCCCGACCCAGGCCTGACATCCTGCCCCTGGCCTGAACGGCCGGCCGATCCGGTCATCGCGGAAAGATCAGGCGACCTTGCGCGGCGCGGTCATGCGCATGGCGGATGCTTCCGACGCCTGGGCTTTGATCGTCTCGAACCGGGTCACCAGCTCGACGTCGTACTGACCGGTGCGCCAATCCATCATCGCGCGGATGCGCTTGCGCTGGAACAGCTCTTGCCGGCGGTCGACCTCTTCCTCTTCCCACTCGGTCTCGCCGCGCGGGATCAGCGGCAGCACGCGCATGATCTGCGAGATGCCTTCGCGTTGGAGGTTCCGATTGGAGAATTGGACTTCGGACCACATGGCAAGGATATAGTCCCAGCCGTCGAGCAGCCATGACAGGCGGGCGGCCGCTCGTTCGATCAGCGCGATCTGCTTGGTCCATTCGCGGATCACGGTCGGAATGTCTTTGACCGCCTTGTCGAGGCTGGCGAAGGTCGCCTCGGCCACGCCGACCGTCAACTGGGCGACCTCGGCCGCAAAGGCGGCGTAGGGCGATGTTTCCGACTGGTCGTTCAGGCTCCAGTCGGACAATTCGGCCTCGAATTCCGACAGGGTCGTCATCAGGCGACGCAGACGGCCTTCCTGGCGCGACACGGCGAGGCCGATCGGCGTCAGCACGCGGGCAAGCGTGCCGATGCGTTCATAGACCACGTTGGTTTCGACCTGCAGCTGGCCGCCGGCCTGATGCAGCATGCCGCGGACGAGGTCTTTCCATTCCTGGCTGTCGGCCTTGACCGTCAGCAGCTGACGCGAGCTCATGCCCAGCGATCCGAGCAGGGCCAGGATCAAGAGGAAATGGGTCTCGGAATATTGTTCTTCCTCGGCATCGAGCATCGCTTCGGCCGCTGAGGCGGACTTGGGGCCGGCGAGCCCGGTGCGGGCGATCTTGAGCGAGGCGGTGCGCATGGCATCGGGCGTGACCGCGCGGGAGACGCGCACTTCCTCGTGCAGGGCCCGGTCGTGGACCGACATGGTGACGACGCTGCCGACCGCGGCCCAGGGCACGACATAGGCGCCGTCGGAGCCGCCCATGTTGGGCATCAGCAGGACCAGGCCATGACGTTCGTCAGGGCGCACCCGGCTGAGCACGAGCGAGGGGGTGGTGAAGGGCGCTGCAGTTCCACGCTCTTCGAAGGTCGAAGGCAGGAACAGACTTCTCGGATTGCCGCGCATTTTGAATGTTCAATCCCACTGCCAGTGACGGGACCGCTGCGAGAGCGGCTTCTTCACCGATTGGTAGCGGCTGACGACCGAAGTCACGCTCGCTACAAGTGAGATTCTATTGTTTGGTTCGGGTGTCGGTAAACAGAAAACCGGTCAAATACTGAATCTCTTATGTTAAAAACATGTATAAATGAATTTTCGTTAATAGATCAGCCCAGCATGGCAAGCCAACGGACCAGCTTCTTGGTGCCGGCGCTAAGTAATCGCGGAGCAAAGAATCCGCCGGCGGCGCGCTTGGAAGCATCGCCCAGGGTCGGGTAAGGCGTCGGCAGGTTGGCGATGGCGCCGATCTTCAGCTTTTGGGCGATCGCGAGCTGCCAGAGCTGGATCAGCTCGTCGGCGTTGGGCGCCAGGATGCCGGCGCCCAGGATCCGACCCTTCCGGTCGGTCACGACCTTGACCAGCCCATGGGCCATGTCCTCGGCTCGGGCGCGGTCGTTGTCGTGCAGGGGGGTGCGCAGAATTGTCACCGCACCGCCGTCGGCGCGGACCTGCCGTTCGGTCCGCCCGATCTGGGCGAGGCCGGGACCGGTCCGCACCACCCGCGGCAGGGCCAGCGGATCAAACGACAGGCTCTGTCGGAACAGGGCCCGGCGCAGGATGATGCCCGCCTGCGCCGTCACGTCCTGGACGCGCCCAGGGGCGCCGGCAGCATCGCCCAGGGCATAGATGTGCCGGTTGCTGGTGCGCAGGTGCCGATCGACCTCGATGCCGGCGGGTCCGCAGTGCACGCCGGCGGCCGCCAGATCCAAGCTGTCGAGGGCGCAATGCCGTCCGGTCGCGACCAGGACATGGCGCGCGGTCACGGTCGTCGCCTCATCGATCGTCAGGCTGATCCCGCTGCTGTTCTGCGCAACATGACTGATCGGCGAGCCGGTCAGCACCTCGATCCCTTCACCCCGCAGCCGCCCCAGCAGCAGGTCGACCAGCTCGGGATCGTGATCCGCCAGCAGATCCTGCTCCGCGATCAGCGTGACGGCCGAGCCGAGCCGGCGATAGGCCTGGGCCAGTTCGATCGCGTCGGCATCGCCACCCAGCACCGCCAGAGGGTCCGGCAGCGGCGCCAGGGTCGCGGCGCTCGCCGGGGTCAGATAGGGCACCTGGTCCAGGCCGCGGATCGGCGGGACGCGGGCCGTGCCGATCGGGGCCAGGACGAAGCGGCGGGCAGTCAGGATGCGCGGCGTGCCGTCGGTCGCGATCCGGTCCGGCGCCAGAAAGCGTGCGTGCCCTTCGATCAGATGGATGCCGAGTGCCCGCAGGCGCTCGGGCGCGCTCGCCGCGGCGGCGGCCTCGACGGTCGCCGCGACATGGGCACGGATCCGGGCCGGATCGATCGGGGACGAGCCTGCGAGGCCGGGCGTCCGCCGGGCGGCTTCGATCCGGGCCGCGACCGCCAGCAGCGTCGCCGTCGCCAGTTCCTCCGCGCCGTCGGCCCCCGGCACGCCGGGCTCGACCAGGGCCACCGGCACGCCCAGCAGGGCGGCACCGATCGCGACACTCAAGCCGCCGCTGCCGCCGCCGATGACGCAAAGATCGTAGTGGGCTGTGTCGGTCATGCCGGGGTTCGCACCGGCTACTCGCCGATCGCGTCGTCGACGATCTTGGCGAAAATCTGATCCAGATCGATGGCGATGCGGTCCAGGTCCGGGCTGTCGTAGAGCGCGAAGATCGAGCTCGGCGCCCGGTAGATCACGGCCGAGGTCTTGTTGCCGGTATCGGTGACATAGAGCCGGATCGGCATTTCCATGCCGGCCAGCTGGTTGATCTTGAGGATACGGCCCCAATAGTCGCTGCTCGAGACCAGGATGACCGAGACGCCGGTCTGGCCACGGCCGCCGGAATTGACCGTCTGCACCAGGGTCATGCCGTTCGCGCGCACGGCTTTCTCCAGCCGGCGCACGGCGTCGGCGAGCGAGTAGGAACTGGCGAGCGAAACGGTGCCCGGGTAGGGGCCGACCGCTTCCGGTTCGTCCTCGTCGGCATGGGCGGCCGTCATCGGGCCGATGGCGACCGCCAGCAGCAGCAGGGTCAGCGCCAGGCGCAAATGCCAGCCGACCGCTCTCAACCCCATCGTTTCCACGCCCCCGGTCAGAGAAAAGTCGAGTTACCCTCCTCTATACCGTCGCATCCTCTTGCGCGATCTGCGATGACGTATGTCACATGCGATTTATGGGCAGTGTGGCACGGTTCCACCGCCCGTAAGGCCTCTGATATCGGCCGCAGAGCCGGGTCTATGGAGTATCCATGCGGAGTTTCGAAGCCTTCATCCGCCACGTGATCGACGAGCATGCCCTGTCGCGGTCGGCCAAGGTCTATCGCGTGTTCGATGCGTTTCTGGTGCTGGTCGGCGTCGGCGCCGCCGTGGAGGAGACGCAGCCTGAATTGTCGTCCGGGGAGGTGTCTGCCTGCCTCTGGGCCATCGCCGCGGTCTGGGCCTGCTTCCTGCTCGACTATCTGGCACGCCTGTGGGTGGCCCCGCACGAGGGTGACGTCTCCGGCCAGTCTTTCCTGCGCTCCCGGCTCGACTGGATCGTCTCGCGCAACGGCATGATCGATATCGGCAGCGTGCTGCCGATGGCGGTGGCGCTGCTGCTGGTCGGATGGGCGCCGGACGGGGCGCCGCTGATGGCGATCTTCTGGGTCTCGCGCTTCGCCCGCTACACGACCGGTCTCGACATGCTGCTGCGCGTGCTGTCGCGCGAGCGCCAGCCGGTGCTGGGCGTGCTGCTGATCTTCGTGCTGGTCATGCTGGTGGCCTCGGTGCTGTCGTACCTGGCCGAGCGCCATGTCCAGCCCGATCATTTCGGCAGCCTGTCCCAAGCGATGTGGTGGGCGGTCACGACGCTGACCACGACCGGCTATGGCGACGTCGTGCCGGAAACGCCGCTCGGCCGCATGTTGGCCGGCTTCGTCATGATCAGCGGCATTACGGTGTTCGGCCTTTTGGCCGGTATTCTCGCCACCGGCTTTTCCGGCGAACTGCGCCGCCGCGATTTCCTGCGCAATTGGGATCTGGTGGCCCAGGTGCCGTTCCTGCGCGACGTCGGCCCCGGCACCATCGCCGATCTCGCCAATATCCTGCGCCCGCGCGAAGTGCCGGCGCGCTCGATCCTGGCCCGGCGCGGTCAACCCGGCGATTGCATGTTCTTCATCGTTCAGGGCGAGGTCGAGGCGCAGGTCGAGCCCAATTCCCACATCATGGGCCCGGGCGAATTCTTCGGCGAGATCGCGCTGCTGACCGGTGGTCCGCGCACTGCGACGATCGTGACATTGACCCAATGCCGGCTCCTGGTGCTGGATATCGCCGATTTCCGCGCCATCGCCGCGTCGCGTCCCGAACTGCTGGTGGTGATCCAGGACGAGGCCGACCGCCGCCTCGGCCTGATGGGCCAGGCGCATACGCCCGGAGGCAAGTCATGAGCGATCCGGCCCTGCTGCACGCCAACCAGATCGCCTATTGGAACGGCACCGGCGGCGGCCATTGGGTGCGTCGCCAGGAGCTGACCGATCTGGTGCTGGCGCCGGTGGCCGAGGTTGCGCTCGCGCGCGCCGCGGTGAAACCCGGGGACCGTGTCATCGATATCGGCTGCGGATGCGGCGCCACCACCCTGGTGCTGGCCGACGCGATCCAGCCGGGTGGCGCGCTGGTCGCGGCCGACGTGTCCGAACCGATGCTGGGCCGGGCCCGCGAGCGTATCGGCGAGCGGGCGGGCGTCGCCTATGTCTGTGCCGATGCCACCACTTACGGCTTTGCGCCCGGATGGGCCGACCTGCTGTTCTCGCGCTTCGGCGTCATGTTCTTCGGCGATCCGGTCGCTGCCTTCGCCAATATGCGGTGCGGGCTCAGGCCCGGCGGCCGGACCGTGTTCGCCTGCTGGCGCAAGCCCGCGGAGAACCCGTGGATGATGCTGCCGCTGCAGGCGGCCTATCTGCATGTGCCGAAGCTGCCGAAGCAGGATCCCGATGATCCGGGCCCGTTCTCCTTCGCCGACCCGGACCGCGTCACCCGTATCCTGGGCGAGGCCGGATTCATCGATATCGCGCTGGAGCCGGTCGATCTGATGCTGGACCTGGCCTCCGGCCGCGGGCTCGATGCCGCCGTCGCCTATTCCCTCGACATCGGTGCCACCAGTCGGGCGCTCGACGGCGTCTCCGACATCCTGCGCGCGGCGGCGGCCGGCTCGATCCATGACGCGCTGACGCCCTATGTCGACGGCGGCCGCGTGCCGCTTGCCGGTGCGATCTGGATGGTGACGGCGGTGTCTGCTTAGTTTTTGCGCCGCCGAAACACCGCCCGGACGGCTGCCAGCAGCGCCAGAGCGACCGCGCCGATCACCAGCCAGGGCACGGCGCCGATGGCGAAGCGCAACGCGTTGGCGCTGTTCTGGCCCAGCACGGCGCGGGCGTTCTGCCAGACCTGACCGACCGGGCCGCTGATGCCGTCGCTCGCCGTGTCGGCCGTAAGGTTGATGGTCAGCAGCTCCGTCGCGACCTGCTGGTTCAGATGCGTCTGCTGGGCGGTGATCTGCTCGATCTGAGCCTGGGTGTTCGATAGTTCCTGCTCGACCTTGATCAGATCTTCGACCTTGGCGTCGGCGCGCTTGGCAAGCTCGGTCAGGCGATCGCGATAGTCGGTCAATTGGGCGAGCCGCCGGTCGGTATCCTGTATCGCCGCGGTCAGGTCGTCGGCGGTGGTGTTGAGCGATTGCAAGGTGACCGCGCCCGCGGCCTCGCCGGCGACGGGCTCGGCCAGGGCCTGTTCGTAGTCGGCGACGGCGGCATGGGGCAGGCGGACGGTCAGGCTGGCATGAGGACCGCGGCCGTTGCGCGCGTCGCCGGCATCGATCTGGGCATTGGTCAGGATGCAGCCCTGGGCCGGATCGGCCAGGCACCTGTCGCGTGCCCGCTCATAGCGCAGCGCCACGCTCGGCCCCGGCATCTCGTATTCCAGCCAATGATGATAGGCGAGCTTCGGCCCCTCGGCGAGTTTCATCACCGCCGGTGCCGCCATTGAGCGGGTCATCTTGTCCGCGCCGGTACTGCTGTTGGTCGGGGCCGTATTCTGATCGCAACCAGCAACGGCGAGCAGCAGGGCGAAGCAAACGAGATTGAAACGCATGGGAACGGCTCCGGCCGGCGGCGTTACGACGCGCCGACCCTATGGATGCAATCTGACGGGATTGTGGCGGATCGGTTAGGGTCGGAGCCGACCCCGCAACGGCCAGACGAGACACGGCATGATCTTCACTTTCCCTTCCGAACCGATCGCCCCGGTGGCGGGCTACGAGGACCTGGTCGCGGGCCAGCGTTACAGCCTGGGCAGCGTCTCGCTCGACCGGGCCGACACCATCGGTTTCGCCACGGATTACGATCCGCAGCCGTTCCATCTGGACGATGCGGCGGCGGCCAAGTCCGTGTTCGGGCAATTGGTGGCGAGCGGCCTGCAGACGATCGGGGCGATCTTCAGCCTGTCGGTGCGGGTGGGCGTACTGTCATGCTGCAATCTGGCCGGCACCGGCATGAGTGATGTCAAATGGCTGCGCTCGGTCCGGCCGGGCGATGTGCTGAGCCTGGAATGGACCATCCTCAGCGTCATGCCCTCGGCGCGGCGGCCGGAACGGGCGGCGGTGCATATCCGCTACGATGTCACCAACCAGGACGGCGAGCCGACGCTCACCCTGGTGTTGCATCATGTGGTGGCGCGCGGTTCAGGGGGGTAAGCCTGAACCGCGCGTCGCTTCGATTAGGACTGCTTCACCGGCGCTTTGGCGACATGATGGGCCTTGTGGGCGGCCTTGTGGACCTTGGCCGTATGCTTCTTGGCGTGGGTCTTGTGGCTGACCTTGTGGGTATGGTGTACGGGCTTGGGCTGGGCCGTGTCGACCGACTGGGCCTGGGCGGCGAGGGGGGCTGCAACCGAGAGCGTCAGGGCGGCGACGGCGAGCGAGGTCAAGAAACGCATGTCCTGGGTCTTTCCAATGCAGCGATGGGGGCGGTCGGATCCGGACGTGCTGCGCTGTCCCGATCACGCAGACAACGGGGCTGCCCCCGCTTCTCTTGCACGCATGACAAAGATTTAACCTGGCCGGAATTTTGCCGGGCCGGCCCTGGGACAAGACCCAGCGGCCGGCCCGGGATTGTGCCATCCGGTGGGCGGCTGGACCGATCCCACGGGCACGACACGAGCCTCATGACTATATGAGTTCTTGTTTTGTTCTGCAATAGGAAAAAGAACATCTCCGCCCTTGTCTCTGCCTATTTCCCCGCCGCCACCCGTTCCGCCAAACAGGCGATGGCGTAGTGCGCCGAGCGGACGGCGCCTTCCTGCCAGGCGGTGATGTAGCTGACATGCTCGCCGGCGAAATAGATCGGGCCGTCGGGCTTGAGCAATGTCGCGTAATGGGCCTTGCGGGTGGCCGCACTCCATTCGGCATAGGCGCCGCGGTTGAACGGGATCTTGCTCCAGGCGACCGAGATGCCCTGGGCGACCTCGCTCCGATAGGTCGGATGGATCCGCTCGCCGCTGGCGATCGCGCGCTCGATCCGTTCGGCCGGCGTCAGCGCACCGAACGCATTGGCGAGATCGGTCGACCAGAGATAGCCGCCCAGCAGGATGCCTTTCGCCTGATGGATGCCGGCCGAGGGGTACCAGATCTGGGTGATCTCGCGGGTGGTCCAACTGATGCCGCCATAGATCTGATCGTCCAGCTCCCAGAAACGCCGATCGCATTGGAACGCGATCTTGGCGGCCGGCAGGTATTCCAAGGCCTGGATCGCCGCCGACACTTCGGGCGAAAAGTCGGACGGGATGGTCTTCAGCACCGGGAACGGGATGGTGCAGATCACGTAGGGCGCCTCGCCGGCATGGGTCCGGCCGGTGGCGCCATCGCGCCAGACGACGCGCGCGCCCGCGGCCGTCTTGCGCAGTTCCGTGACCTCGGCCCGGTAACGGATGCGATGGCCGAGCTTGCGGCCGAACGCCTCGCCGATGCGGCCCATGCCGCCCACCGGCTGCATCATGGTGGCGCTCTGGTCCCAACCTTCCCCGAACGAACTGGGGCCGCTCCAGAACCCGGCGGCCAGCAATTGATGCAGATCGAGCGGCGCGTTGATCCGGCCGCCCTGGGCGCCGCCGCCCGGCGCCTCGGCCCAGCCGGCGCGCGGCCCGCCCTTGTAGTGCATGTCCTTGTCGAGCCAGCCGAAGCTGCGCAGGAATTTGCGGATGCCCTCGGCATCCTCGGCGGTCAACGGCTGGTCGAGCAGCGCCTTGTCGAGCGCCTTGGCCGCGAGTTCGGCCACGAAGCCACGGCTGTCGTTGATCACGGCGCGGGCGCGCTGCGGCTTGCCGTCGAACGCCCGGTCGTCCTGAAACCAGGCGCCGCGATTGTCGTTCATGATCACTTCGAGCGGCACGCCCAGCTCGCGGCAATATCCCAGGATGCCTTGATGATGGTAGGGCAGGCGGGCGGGGCCCGGATTGAGATAGAGATGGTCGGCCCGGTCCCAGCCGACGGTCTGGCGGCTGTCGATTTCGTCCACCACATCGCCCGATCGGAGCGACCAGTTGCGTCCGCCCGGCCGGCCGCGCGCCTCCAGGATGGTGCAGTCGTAGCCGGCCTTGCCCAGTTCCAGGGCGGCCACCATCCCGGCAATGCCGGCGCCCAGAATGATCACCTTGACGCCTTTGCCCGAGCCGTGAGGCAGCGGCGGCGGCCCGGCATAGGCCTCGGGGATCGGCAGCAATCCCATGGCGGCCATGGTGCGATAGGCGGCCGAAACCCCGCCGGCGGAACCTACCAGATTGACGAACTGGCGACGGCTCAGCATGAGGCTTAGAGCGCCCCGGTTCGAAGTGCCCGCGCCCAGTCGGCCCGACCGTTGGCGTCGGCGGCACGGGCCGCAGCCTCCCAATCATAGGCGACGCTGATCATCTCGACCGCGATCCCGGCGCCGATTTCCAGGATGGCATAGCGCGCCTCGGGACTGCCGATCTCGATATTGTGCGGCACCGGTTCCTCGTCGCGATAGGCCTGCAGGCCGACGCTGCCCGGATTGACGATCAGGCGGCCGTCGGATGTTTCGGCCGTTCTGGGCGTGTGGGTGTGGCCGCACAGGATCAGGCGGGCCCGCGTGTCGCCGGCGCGGGCTTCGATCTCGTCGGGCGAAGCCGCCCGGGCGCCGCCGCCGTCGACGGTCTCCAGGAAATACTCGAGATCGCTCGCCGGCGTGCCATGGACCAGCAGGATGTCGGCGCCGATCCGGAGCGTCTCCGGCAGGGATGCGAGCCAGGCCTTGTGCGTCGCCCCGAGCGCGTCCTTGGCGAAGCGGTCGGACTTGCTGATCCGGTCCGGCCCGTGTGTCAAGAGCTGCCGCTCATGATTGCCGCGGATGGTCGGCAATCCGAGCGGCATCAGCCGCTCCGCCGTCTCGCGCGGGAACAGCGGGCCGGAGACGATGTCGCCCAGATTGACGGTCAGGTCGACGCCGCGCCCGGCGATGTCGGCCAGCACGGCATCGAGCGCCGGCAGGTTGCCATGGATGTCGGCGATGACGGCGAGCCTCATGGTGCCGGCGGCGCCACCGCGGCGTCGTGCTGCCCGCTCGCCGCCAGCTCCTTGGCGACAAAGCCGGAAGCCTTCATCGCCTCGACGAAATGCTTCAGATAGGCGATGCCGATCGTACGGGCCTTGAGCGTGCCCATCGCTTGGCTGATCTCCATGAAGCGGCCGGGGATGACGCGCACCTCCGGATGGGTCTTGGCATAATTGATCAGCGGCTGCTTCACGCCGGCCAGCGCCTCGACCTGATGCTGCTCCAGCAGGGCCACTGCCTCGGCCGTGTTGGCCGCCCGCACGATCTGGGCGTGCTTCAGCGTCCGGGTCAGGAACAGATCGTAGGCGCTGCCCTTGGCGACGCCGATGCGCACGCCGTCGCGATCGACATCCTCGATCTGCTTCAGCTTGGAGCCTGCGGGGACCGCGTAGGTCCCCTCGATCACGACATAGGCGGCGGTGAAGCCGATCTCGGCGGCGCGGACCGGGTCGATCGCCAGGAACGCCACGTCCCAGGCGCCGGCCTTGGATGCCTCGAACACGGCGCCGGCCTCGTTGAACGGCACCAGATCGACCGGCACACCCAGTTGCCGCCCCAGCTCCTTCGCCAGCGCCACCGACACGCCGCGGGGTTCGCCCGTCGCGGGGTCCTTCTGCGCCAGCACCGAATTGCCGAAATTGATCGCGGCGCGCAACCGGCCGCTGGGCGCCAGATCCTTGACCGCGTCGGCCGGGGCTGCGGCGGCACTGGCGGCGAGCAGCATGCCGGCCAGCGGGGCGACGAGTTTGTTCATGAGCGTGGATCCTCCGGATTTTCACCCATTCAGCCTTGCCGCGGGCGCCTTGTCCAGGCACCGATCAACGCAGGTCCGGGAGCAGCTCGACCAGCCGGCCCGAGTTGAATTCAGGGTACCGCCCCGGTCACGCGCGCCATGGCGCGGAACAGGGTCGGCGGGTCGACCGGCTTGGTCACGTAATCGTCCATGCCCTGGGCCAGATAGCGCTCGCGGTCGCCGACCATGGCGTGGGCGCTCAAGGCCACGATCGGGATGTTGGCCTTGCCGTCGGGCAGGGCGCGGATCAGGCCGGTCGCGGTCGCCCCGTCCATTTCCGGCATCGAGATATCCATCAGCACCAGGTCGAACGAGTCCTGCCGCACGGCCTCGACCGCGGCGGCGCCGGTGCCGACGAAGCGCACCTTATGGCCGGCGCCGGTCAGGATCTCGCCGATCACCATCTGGTTGATGTCGTTATCCTCGGCCACCAGCACCGACAGGCTCCTGAGCGCCGGCGAGGCCTGATCGTCGCTCAAGTCGCTGCCGGCGCCGACCAGGCTGCGCTCGTCGGCCTTGAGCAGCTTCAGCCGCAGCCAGAAGGTGCTGCCGGCGCCGGGCGTGCTGGAGACGCCGATCTCGCCATCCATCAGATCGGCCAGCTGCTTGCTGATGGCGAGGCCGAGCCCGCTGCCGCCATATTTGCGCGAGGTCGAGGCGTCGGCCTGGGTGAAGCGGTCGAACAGCCGGTCCTGGATCTCCTGCGGGATGCCGATGCCCTCGTCCCGCACCTGCAGGGTCAGGATCTGGCGGTTGTCCTTGACCGGCGTGGTCGAGACGATGATCGAGATCGTGCCGGCGTCGCTGAACTTGATCGCATTCGACACCAGATTCAGCAGGATCTGGCGGATCCGGGTCGGATCGCCCAGCAGCGGGCTGACCGGGCCGGTCGGGAAATCGACCGTCAGCGCCAAGCCCTTGGCCCTGGCGGCATTGCCCATCAGCGACAGCACCTGGTCGATCACCGCCTCGGTCGCGAACGGGATGCCTTCGAGCGAGACGCGACCGGCCTCCAGCTTCGAATAGTCCAGGATGTCGTTGATGATCGCCAGCAGCGCCTCAGCCGATTGCGCGATCGCGCGGGTGAAGCGCAGCTGTTCCTTGTCGAGCTTGGTTTCCAACAGGATCGCCGTCATGCCCATGACGCCGTTCATCGGCGTGCGGATCTCGTGGCTCATGTTGGCGAGGAAATCGCTCTTGGCGCGATTGGCCGCCTCGGCCGCGCGGCGGGCCTGCTGCATCGCGTCGGCGGCGGCGATCTGGACCGAGATGTCGCGGGCACAGCCGCGATAGCCCAAGAAACTGCCGTTGGGGCCGCGCAACGGCTTGCCGCTCAGCGACAGATTATAGAGCGCACCGGCGCGGGCGACGGTGACATGCCAATCATGGAACGTCTCGCCGCCGGCCAGCAGCACCCGGCGTTCCTCGCTCTGGCGCAGATCACCCTCGATGCCGAGCCGATCGAGCGTGCTGAGATTGCCGGTCGAGATGCCCAGCGCCTCGGCCCGGTCGGAGACATAGGTGAAGCGGTGCGTCTCGTCGGTTTCCCAGAACCAGTCGGATGCGACCTCGGCGAAATCGCGAAAGCGGGTCTCGCTTTCGCTCAAGCGCCGGGCGCTCTCCTTCATCGGCGTGATGTCGCGCGACACGCTCACGATGCCGCCATTGCCGGTCGGCCGCTCGGCCGTGTCGATCGTCCGGCCGTCGGGCAGATCCTGCTGGAAACGCTGCGGGGCCGAGCGCATCTGGTCGAGCCGCCAGCGGATCCAGCGTTCGCGCGCCTCCGGTGTCTCGACGCCGCGGGCATTGTGGGCGGCGCGTTGCGCCAGATCCTGGAACCGGATGCCGGGCCGGAGCAGCGGCTTCAGATGCGGAAACACCTGCTCGTAGCAGGCATTCCACAGCACGACGCGGTCCTGGCTGTCATAGAGGATCAGGCCGTCCGACATGTTGTCGATCGCCTGGCGCAACCGCTGTTCGGTCTGGGCCTGACGTTGCAGCAGCAGGCGGATCGCAAGCGTGAAGCCGAAGATCATCAGCGAGCCGAAGATGCCGGCGCCCAGATAGATCGCCCGCTGCGCCTCGATCGCTCCGACGACCTCGTCCTCGGCCAGGCCCACGATCGCGATCATCTGCGAATGCGGCACCCGGTTGGCGACATAGATCCGGTCGACATGGTCGAGCGTCGATTGCATGACCCGCGACTGGCCGCCGGAATCGATCGCGAACTGCAGCAAGGGCGAGCCCGCGATGTCGGCACTGGCGAGGTCGGTCGAGACCGAGCGGGCGCGCACGCCGCCGTCCTCGCCGACGAGCATGACGACGCCGTCCTTGCCGAGCGACAGATCGCTATAGAAGCGCTTGAAATAATCGGGATCGACCGAGGCGACGGCAACGCCGCCGAAGCTGCCGTCCGGCTTGTCGATGCGCCGGGCCATCTGGATCGACCATTTGCCTGACGCCCGGCCGAATACCGGCCGGCTGATGAACAAACCGCTGACTTTGCGATCGAGAAAGACGCGGAAATGCTCGCGGTCGGCGATATTGACCGCCGGCGCATCGCCGATGCTGCTCTGGATCATCGTGCCGTTTTCGTCGGTGTAGGCGACCTGCAGCACCAGTTCGTTCACCAGCAACCCGCGGGCGACCATGTCGGCGACCTTGAACCGGGGGCCGTCGCGTTCGACCAGATAGGCCATCGAGCGCAGCATCTGGTCGACGCTGTCGATCGCCCGGTCGGTCTGTGCTGCGACCGCCGTCGCGATATTGTGCACGTCGCGCTCGGCGTCGTCGCGGATCGAGCGGGTGGCGTCCTCGATCAGCAGCACGATGCCGATCCAGAGCAGGCCCGCCAGAATGACGCCGCCCAGGATCGTCCAGCGCTCGTTGCGCTTCAGACGATCGGGCACCCCCGAGGGGCGCCGGGCGGACGGTCGCATCGCCACCGAACGCTGCTCCTGCTACCAGGTGCCGGTGTTCGGCATCGAGACCCAGGGCTCTGCCGGCGCCAGCGCCGGGCCGGCCTGCAGCAGCTCGATCGAAATGCCGTCGGGCGAGCGGATGAACGCCATCCGGCCATCGCGCGGCGGCCGGCTGATCAGGACGCCATGGTCCTGCAGGTGCTTGCAGGTCGCGTAGATATCGTCGACCGCATAGGCCAGATGGCCGAAATTCCGGCCGCCGGTATAGACTTCCGGGTCCCAGTTGTAGGTGAGCTCGATCATGGCGGTCTCGTCGCCAGGGGCGGCCAGGAACACGTTGGTGTAGCGGCCCGGATCGCTGTTGATCCGCCGCAGTTCCTTCAGGCCCAGCTTGTTGCAATAGAAGTCGAGCGATTCTTCCAGATTGCCGACGCGAACCATCGTGTGGAGATATTTCATCGGGTCTCGTCTCCGGTGCCAGGCCCGTCGGCGGACGCTCGGGCGCGCCGGGACGGGCTTGGATGCAATGCCCTTTGGTCGGGCGGTGAACGATCGGGTTGGGGTGCCAGCGCCACGGAGGGCAGCGGGCGGGCGTCGCGGGAGAGGCGCCCCCGCGCGAATATCGTCTCGCAAGTTTGCCCTGCTGCGACCCGAACGGGAAGCCTCTAATATGAACGGGCGCGAAATGCCGCCGCGGCTTTTTTTGCTTCGATCCCGACGACCCGCCGTGCCATGGTCCGCCGGGTGGGTCATGGTTAGTTCGAGGGTTTCTAGTGCGTGGCAAATTCGGCCTTGTGTGCGGCGGCGTGCTGCTGGCGGCATCGTTTCTGATCGGCTCGGCTTCGGCCGAAACGGTGTTCCGGCGGGGCCATCAGGCCGAGCCCGAATCGCTCGACCCCCAGAAGGTCGACAGCGCCGAGGAAAGCAACATCCTGCTCGACATGTTCGAGGGGCTGACCCGGATCGACGGCGCCGGCAAGATCATACCGGGCGTCGCCAGTTCCTGGGACGTGGCGCCGGACGGGCTCAGCTGGACCTTTCATCTGCGGCCTCAGGCGAAATGGTCGGACGGCAAGCCGGTCGTGGCCGGCGATTTCGTCTATGGCTTCCGCCGCGCGGTCGATCCTGCGACGGCGGCCCCCTATGTGGCGATCCTCTACGAGATCGTGGGCGCGCGCGCGATCAGCGACGGCAAGGAAAAAGACCTGACCAAGCTCGGCGTGACCGCCATCGACGATCACACGCTCAAGATCGCCTTGACCGAGCCGACCGCGTTCCTGCCGGGTGTCATGACGCTTGCTATCGCCTACCCGATGCCCAGGGCGGCGATCGAGGCAGGCGGCACGCAATGGACGCGGCCCGGCAAGATCGTCACCAACGGCGCCTACAAGCTCGACAGCTGGGAGCCGCAGGAGGAGATCCGCCTGACACGCAACCCGAATTATTGGGATGCGGCGTCGGTCAAGATCGATGTCGCCCGCTGGGAGGTGGTCGAGTCCGACGAGACCGCGTTCAAGCGCTTCCGGGCGGGCGAACTCGATTTCTCGCGCATGCCGCAGACTCAGTATGCCTGGGCACGCAAGAACTTGCCGGACGAACTGCACGCCGACGTCGGTCTGTGGACGGCCTATATCATCCTGAACACGACCAAACCGCCCTTGAATGACGTACGCTTGCGCGAGGCGCTGGCCATGACGCTCGACCGCGAGACCCTGGCCGACAAGGTCGATCCCCATGGCGAGGTGCCGGCCTATGGCATGATCCCGCCCGGCATGCCCGGCTATACCCAACAGCCGCCGGAGTGGGTCAGCCTGAGCAAACCCGATCGTCTGGCCAAGGCCAAGGCGCTCTATGCCGAGGCTGGATATGGGCCGGATAAGCCGCTGAAGCTGGAGATGATCTATCCCACGACCGAGGGCAGTCGCCGTGTCACCGGGGCCATGGCGGTGATGTGGAAGCAGGCGCTCGGTGCCGAGATCACCATGACCAACGAGGAAAACCAGGTCGTGCTCAGCCAGACGCGCCACCGGGATTTCCAGATGTCGCTCTACGGCTGGATTGCCGACTATCCCGATCCCTGGACGTTCCTGTCGATCCTGCAGTCCGATGCGGGCGATCTGAACCCGTCCGGCTACAATAATCCGGATTTCGACAAGCTGCTGGGTCAGGCGAAAGCGACTGTCGATCCGGCGGCCCGGCTGAAGCTGCTGGAAGCGGCCGAGCGGCTGGTGTCGCGCGATATGCCGGTCATCTCGATGTACTACGACGTCCGGCCCTACCTGGTCTCGACCAAGCTCGACGGCTATCACCAGAACCCGCTCGACGTGCATCCGACCCAGGACATGGCGTTCAAGCCGTAAGGGCGACCGCCTTGCAATATTCGCCCTGCCAGTAATCGTCGAGGCCGGGGGCGAGGCTCGCGGCGTCGGCGAGTGCCGCCGCGGCACCGGCCGTATCGCCCAGCGCTGTCAACGCCCGGGCGAGCGCCAGCTGGTGGAAGCAGCGATCGACCGGTTCCGGCTCGTTGGCTTCGATCAAGGCGAGGCCGGCTCGGGCATGGTCGGCAGCTTCGGCCGATCGGCCGACGGCGTTCAGTGCCAGGGCCATCAGATAATGCGCGCGTTCCCGCTGGACCCAGTCGCCGACCGCGTGCCAGCAGCGGAAGCTGAGCCGGGCCAGCCGTTCAAGCGCCCGCGCCGTGGCACCGCTCGCGGCCGGATGCCAGTCGAGGATCGCGCTGGCACTGTTGTTGGCGGTGATGGCGAGGAAGCGCACCAGGGCTGCCGGTCCGTCGATCGCTTCGGCCCGGGCGGCTGCGGCGTCGATGAGCGGTAGCCAGCGGTCGAGCTTGTCGCGCGTCAGGTCCTGCTCGATCACCAGCAGCCGGACGAGGGCGGCACAATCGTCGATGGGGGCCGCGAGCACCGTCGCAAGCTCGGTCTCGGCCGTGGCGGCTTCAAGCGCGTCGCCTGCCAAGGTCGCGGCGGTGGCGAGGCTGCGCAACATGTCGGCGCGCGGCGATCCGGCGGCGGCGACCGCCTGGCCGACGATGGCGAGCGCTTCCGGCCAGCGCTTCAGCAGCCCACCCAGCACATGGGTCGCGAGCCAGGCGAGGCGCGCCAGATCGCCCGGGTCCCGCAATTGGCCGGCGAGCGGCAGCAGCAAGGTCCGCGCGGTCCAGGGATCGTCATCATGAATGCGGACGGCCTCGGCAAGCTGGGCTTCGGGTGTGGTCATGGGCAAGCTCACAGCGGGTTGGACGCGTTGGCCGGCGGTGTCGCGAAGGCGATCCCGGCCGCGTTGAAATGCTGGATGATGTCGCGCATCGCCTGACGCCGCAGGAAGGTCGGACGGATCGGCCGCGCGGTGAATTTGCAGCGGATCATGATGGCGCCCTGGGTCACGTCGACCACGCCCTGCATCTTCAGCGGCTGGATGAAATCGGCGCCGATTTCCGGATCCTCCAGCAGCGACAGGCCCAGCTGCTTGACGGTCCGGCGCACCAGTTCCAGATCACTGTCGGGCGCGATATGCAGGTTGAACTTGATGATCGACCAGTCGCGGCTGAAGTTCGTCACCGCCTGGATCTGGCCGAACGGGATGGTATGGACCTGGCCGTTCTGATGGCGCAGGCGCAGCGAGCGGATCGAGATCGCCTCGACCGTGCCTTTGAGGCGCCCGGTGTCGATATATTCGCCGAAGCGGAAGGCGTCATCGATCAGGAAGAACAGGCCGGCGATGACGTCGCGCACCAGCGTCTGGGCGCCGAAACCGAGCGCGATGCCGACGATGCCGGCGCCGGCCAACAGCGGGCCGATGTCGACACCCAGGTCGCCGAGCGCGATCATGACGCCCAGAAAGAAGATCGCGATCGCCATGGTATTGCGGATGAGCGGCAGCAGGGTCGCGAGCCGCGTCATGCTGGTCTCGACCGCGGCATCGTCCTCGATCGGGCCGCTGGCAAGATGATGCGGCGTCCGCTCCCTGAGGAAGCCGCCGATGGCGCTCCAGACCAGCCAGGCGACCGCCAGCGTCGCCGACGCGCGGAAGATCGGCCTGAGCGTCGTGGCGGCGAAACCGCCGGCATCGGGGTCGAGCAGGTCATAGCCCCAGAGCTTCGCCAGCCAGACGAAGCCGCCGAAGAACACGATCATGTCGACGGCGCGGTTGAGGAAGGGGCGCCACCAATGCTGCGGGGCATGACGGGCATATTCATGGATGAAGCGCTGTTTGGCGGCCCAGGCGAGCGACATGGCGACGATGACCGCCTGCAGGGCCGCGGCGGCGGTGCCGGCGTCGGTATTGTTGCCCAGGATATACTGGACCAGCGCCAGCACGAACACGGTGATGGCGAGGATGATGAAGAACCAATGCCAGAATGCGGCGGCGAACTGGCGTGCGCGGCTCGGATGCTCGCCGCCGGCGACCAGGATCGCGGCCGCGACCGGCGCATGCAGATCGAAGAACATCGCGATCTTGTAGAGGGTCGCCACCAGCGCCAGGCCCAAGGTCAGATCCAGGATCAGATCCGGATCGGCGCCGATCCGGCCGGCCAGCCAGGATGCCGGCACAAACACCGTCGTATAGATCAGATAGACCGTCATCCAGCGCCAAGTGCGCAAGGCGCCGGCATCGTCGAGATGCAGCGGCCGGGCTGCCGCCAGCGTCGGGGCGACCAGCAGGCAGAGGAAGGCCGCGGCCAGCCGCCAGCGCACGGCACTCTCGACCACCTCGCTCGCCGTCGCCGTCAACAGCGCGGAATTCTGGCCGAGCAGCCCGCCGCCCAGATGCAAGACCAGGGCAAAGCCGGCAAGGCCCAGGGCCAGGCCCGCGAAATGGCGCAGGAATGCCCGATGCAGCGACAGGCCGGGCGTGATCCGCAGCCGATGAAACAGGAGAGGCAGCGTTCGGCGGATCACCTGTTCCAGCAGCAGCGAAGCGGCCAGCAGCCCCAGCAGCTTCGGCCAGAAGCCCTCGTCCGATTGCTGTTCCGCCGCCAAGGTCGCCCGCCAGCGCGCGGGCAGGGCCAGCACCTCGGGCAGCTTCGGTGCCGCCTGGCCGAGGCGGGTCCAGATCCGGCGGACGATCGGCTCTGCGGCGACGGCGGCAGTTTCCGGCGATGCCACGGTGGCGCCCTTGGCTTGCAGCCCGTCGACCAGCTGCCGCACGTCCGCCGCACTCATGCTCGGCGGCAGTTGCAGCACAATGGCGGGCTGGCTCTCGGTCGTGGCGGCGGCGGCCGCGAGCGGCAACAGGATCAGCGCAATCGACAGGTACTGCTTCAACCAGCGGATCAACGCGTCATCCTTGTCTGTTGTCGTCCGGCCCTCTCGGCGGGGCCGGTCACAACTTGCCCGATGTCGCGCGCCCACAAAATAAAAAAGCTGCTCGGGAAATCGACCTCCCGAGCAGCTCTATCAAAACGCCGACGCTGTTATCGTCGGCTATCGCTTGGAATATTTATTCGGCGACGTCGGCATGCTCGGGATGATGTTCCGAGTGATGCTTCGCATGATGCTTCGCGGCATGTTCATGGTGATCGACCGCATGCAGCTTATGCCCATGGGCCATCTGCGCATGATGGGCTGCGGCTTCATGATCGTCCTCGTGATGCGCCTTATGGGCCTCGCGATGATGATGGGCGGCGGCTTCGAGATGCAGGGCGGCCTTTTCGTGGTGGTCATGCTTAGGCATCGTCATTTTCCTCCGGTTTGGACGGCATAATGAACGCCTGCTGATGCGGCAGTTTTCTTGCTTGAGGATGCTGCCGGACCGTGCGGCAGCCGATCGATATCACGGGCTCCGCGTCCTATTTTTGACGGTTGGCGCGATGCCACGAAACATTCATCGGGGCCAACCGGAGCGGCCTACGGCTCGTCCACATAGCGCTCGGTATCGGCACCGTCGAGGAAGCGCTTACGGGCGGCGGCGACCGTCTCGCGCGGCATCAGCCGGGCATTGACGCCCATGCGGTCGACACTCTTGTCGACCGGCGACCAATGGGTGACGCAGCCGCAGGTGCGGCAGCGATGGAACTCGATGGCGCGGTCGTCCCACATATAGATATCGGTTGCGGCGTCGGGCGGGACCAGATGCACCAGCGTCGGCGAGTAATAGGCCCAGAGCACGCCGTAGCGCCGGCAGATCGAGCAGTTGCAGTCAGTCACCTCGGTCGGCGCCGCGTCGCAAACGAGACGCACTGCGCCGCAATGGCAGGAGGCTTCGGTCACGTTGGCTTCCCTCATTTCTATCGGTCGGGTTTCCGTCACGGGGAAGGAAGCTTTGCCGCGGCATGGGGACGGGTCAAGCCCGGGGATGACGATTGATAGGGCAGTGTCACAGCGCCGCCCCTTGAACTGGCCGCCGCTCTGGCTGATGGTCATGGGCATGAGCAATACGACGTCCCTTGCCCGGCCGTTCACCGCGGCAGGTTTTCGCCGCGGCTTCATTGCGGCCCTGCCTTTCATCATCAGCAACGGGATCGCCGGCGCCGTGATGGGGGTCGCCTATCGCGGGCTTGGCCTGGGGTTCGGGGCCTCCGTGCTGTTCAGTGCCGTGGTCTATTCGGCGACGGCCCAGGCGGTGACGCTCGGATTGTGGGCTCTGCCGCCGCCGGTCGCCGCCATGATGCTCGCCTGTGTCGCCACCAATGCGCGCTACCTGGTGATGAGCGCGCATCTGCGGCAATTGTTCCCCGACATGCCGCGGCGGCTGATGCTGCCGATCCTGTTGATCCTGGGCGATGCGTCGTGGCTGATGACCGTGGCCGAGGCCGAGAAGGGGCGCCGAGACGCCGGCTATCTGCTGGGCTCCAGCGTGCCGATGGCAATCGGCTGGGTCGGCGGGACCGCACTCGGCTATGCGACACCCTTGACGCCGCACGGGCCCGTCGCCATTGCCGCGGCTTTTCTGCCGCTCGCCTTCATCGCCTCGCTGTTGCCGACGCAATGGCGGGGCAAGCGCAGCCTGCTGCCTTGGACGATCGCGGCCATCGTCGGCGTGGCGGTGGCCGGCACGCTCGGCCAAAGCTGGGCCATGCTGATCGGCGGCGGTGTCGGCACGCTGGTCAGTGCCGTTCGGGGTGACGATGCCTGACTGGACGATCTATACCGCGATCCTGGGCGTCGGCGTCGCCGCCTATGCCATGCGTGCGGGCGGCTTCCTCGCGGTCGGCGCCATGCCGCAGACCGGGCTGGTGCCGCGCCTGCTGCGCCTCGCCCCCGGAAATCTGTTCGTGGCTTTCGCCGCCGCCGGCATCCTGGAGGGCGGTTGGCCCAGCCTGATCGGCTGCGCCGGCGCCATCGTCGCCATGGCCGCCACCAGGAAGGAATGGGCGGCGCTCGCGGCTGGATTTGCGGGTGCCGCGATCGCCGCGGCCCTGCTCTAGGCGGTTGCCCGTGATCAAAGGCACGTTCCGGTCGCTCAAAAGCTTCAACTATCGGGTCTGGGCCGGCGGCTCGCTCGTCTCCAACATCGGCACCTGGATGCAGCGGACCGCGCAGGATTGGCTGGTCTTGACCCAGCTGACCGAACGGAACGCGACATCGGTCGGTATCGTCATGGCGCTGCAGTTCGGGCCGCACCTGCTGTTGCTGCCGCTGACCGGCTTCGCGGCCGACCATCTCGACCGGCGCCGGCTGCTGGTGGCGACCCAGGCGGGGATGGGCGTGCTCGCCTTCGCGCTGGGCATCCTCACGATCATGGGCTGGGTCCAGCTCTGGCACGTCTATCTGTTCGCGTTCCTGTTCGGCTGCGTCGCGGCGTTCGATTCACCGGCCCGCCAGACCTTCGTCTCGGAACTGGTCGGCGAGAGCGATCTTGCGAACGCGGTGGCACTCAATTCGACCTCGTTCAATGCGGCGCGGATGATCGGCCCGGCGGTCGCCGGTATCGTCATCGCCTCGGTCGGGACCGGCTGGGCCTTCGTGATCAATGGCGCCTCGTTCCTGGCGGTGCTCTGCTCCTTGGCGTTCCTGCGGGTCGACGGCCTGCATCGCGACGGCGGTCGGGCGATCCGGACCCGCGGCAGCCTGGTCGAAGGTTTTCGCTATGTCTGGCGGCGGCCCGACCTCAAGGCCGTGCTGGTCATGCTGTTCCTGATCGCCACGTTCGGGCTGAATTTCCCGATCTTCATCTCGACCATGGCGGTGACCGTGTTCCATGCCGGCGCTGGGGAATATGGCCTGCTGACCTCGATCATGGCGATCGGCACCGTGACGGGCGGGTTGCTCGCGGCCGGTCGCGAGAAGCCCGGCATGACGGCGCTCCTCGCGGGCGCGGCCGTGTTCGGCGCCGGCTGCGGCCTCGCCGCGATCATGCCCAGCTATGGGTGGTTCGGCCTGACCCTCGTCGTCATCGGCGTGTCGGCGCTGACCTTCACCAACTCATCCAACAGCCTGATGCAACTCGCGACCGAGCCTTCCATGCGCGGGCGCGTCATGGCGATCCGCCTCGCCATCGCCTTGGGCTGCACGCCGATCGGCGCGCCCATCGTCGGCTGGGTCGCGGACCGGTTCGGCCCGCGCTGGGCGCTGGGCGTGGGATCCGCCTCGGGCTTTGCTGCCGCGATCGTGGCGGTGCATTACCTGGTGAGATACCGCCACCTGCGCCTCCGCATCGAGGGCCGGCGGCTGCGCTTCAGCGTCGATGACGTCGATCCGAAGGCCCCGTTCGGCGGCCGCGCGGCGGAGTAGCGGGCGCGCTATCGGCCGAATGTGTCCGCCACGTCGGGCTGAAGCTTTTGAGCCGCGGCCAGATCGGCCTTGCCACCCTTGGCGTCGCCGCGCGCCTGTTTGGCGAGCCCGCGGCCGTAGAGCGAGCCGGCCTGGTCCGGTTTGATCGCCAGCGCCGCATTATACTCGTCGATCGCGTCGGCCGGACGATGCTGCTTCAGCTTGATGAAGCCGATGCTGTCGAGCGTCTGCGCCGACCTTGGATCGAGCACGATGGCGTGGTTGCAATCCTGCAGCGCCTGATCCAGATCGCCCTGGATCGCCCGATACCAGCAGCGATCGTTCAAATAACTTGCGGATTGTGGGGCTAGCGCGATGGCGTGATCGATCTCGCCAATCGCGGCGGGATAGGCGCGCTGTTTGGCTTGGAGGATGGCGCGGGATTCATACAGGGCCGGATCCTTGGCGTTGATCGCCATGGCCTGATCCAATTCGGCCTGAGCGCCGGGAAAGTTACCTTGCTTGCCCAGAATTCTGGCCCGGCCGCGATAAGCGGCCACCTGCTTGGAATCAAGCTCGATCGCCTTGTCGAAGTCGCTCATGCGCCGCTGTCATCGTCAAAGTCGTCGCGCATCCAGCCGCGCTCGACATAGGCTGCGGACGACGAAGGCATCAGTGCCACCACCTTGGCCAAGTCGACTCTTGCCTCAGGATCGCGGCGCAGCATGCGCAGTATCGCGATGTGCAACTGGTAGGCCGGGATGAAATTCGGATCGACCGCGATTGTCCGATCAAGCTCGGCCAATGCCGCCTCCTCACCCTTGGTCCGTTCGATGACGGTCGCTCGGTCATAGTAGGCGATGGCAACGTTCGGGTAGCGCCGGATGGCCTCGTCCAGGTCCTGCAGCGCCAAATCCGGCTGGTTGTCGCGCATATGTTGGTCGGCGCTCTGCATCAAGGGTTGGAGCAGGCGGACATCGAGCGGATCGAGCTTTTTGATGGCCGATACTGGCCCGGCTTCGGCAGTCGTGGCCGGCCCCGCCGATGCAGTCGCGTACAGAATCTTGTCCTTGTAGGCGATGTAGAGATGCAGTTGTCGCAGCTGATGCGTGCCGAGGATCAAATCGTCTGGGTCCGAACGATTGTCCGAGTGCGGCGATACCCGGTCCTCAGCCAGCGTCAGCCAGGGATTGTGGAACAGCACCCCGCCGAAATCGAGCGTGCCGAACTGGCGGCGATAGAGTGGCAAGTTCACCCCGTCCATTGTTCTGGAAGTGCCGGATGCCTCGACGCCAGGACTGTCGGCATGGAGACCGAACAGTTCGTCGGCCGCCCGCAGGGTGAGGATCGTCGTGGTGGCACCGGTGTCGATCAGCGTTTTGACCGGCTTGCCGTCCAGCTGCAGGGTGGCGCGAATGAGGCCGGTCTTGGTTTCCGTCAGTGGCAGGGCGACATAGCCGTTGTTCGGCCAATGCACCACGGCAGCGCCGCAGTCCGACGGAATGAAGAAGTTCACCGTCTTGGTGGCGAGGTCCAGTTCAAGATCGAATTGATGCAGGAAATTCGCACCGATCACGCCGTCGACCCGGTCATCGGTGCTCATGCTGTCCGGCACGACCATGAAATCGAGATCTTTAATTTCGCCGGGACCGATCTTGAAGGACGGCTCCTTGACGAACGTATCGAACCTGTTGCCGCCGGCGCCGACGCCGGCAATTGCGGCCTTGTGAACCTTCAGGTCGCTGATGTCTCGGAAGCGTATCGTGCTCCAGAACGAGCCGGTGTCGATCATGAAAATCGCGGGCTTGTCGCCCAGGCCGGCCGAAATCAAAATCACGCCATTGTTGCTTTCGACCATTTTCGCCGAAAACATGCGCAGCTTGCAGTCCGCGGCTTTTGCGGGGGCGACAGCCATGACCGTCGCCGCGCAAACGAGCGCGGCCCCTATCCAACGACGCATGAAATGTTCCTACCCGGTCCCAGCTTTGGCGGGACCGTAGCGCAAGGGCGTCGCCGAGAAAAGCTCAACCTAGGGGCGGCGTCCCAAACGACGACGGCCCGGCGGGTTTCCCCGGCCGGGCCGTTGGTTAGGCACGAAGTTCGCGCAGGAATCAGCGCGGCGACAACACCATGGTCATCTGCCGGCCTTCCATGCGCGGGAACTGCTCGACCTTGGCGATCTCGTCCAGGTCGTCGCGCACGCGCATCAGCACGCCCATGCCGATGTCCTGATGGGCAAGCTCGCGGCCGCGGAAGCGCATGGTGACCTTTACCTT